>Ga0335070_10006513_pt1 | contig 13744 bp, 11 predicted proteins | sample Lox_Sample_13_FD_206722 | JGI IMG/M metagenome (GOLD analysis project Ga0335070, IMG submission 206722) | Soil microbial communities from Loxahatchee National Wildlife Refuge, Florida, United States - Lox_Sample_1.3 | ecosystem: Environmental > Terrestrial > Soil > Wetlands | place: USA...
TGGGAGGCGGTCGGGGTCGGGAAGACGCTGGGGAAGGTCACCGGACTGGTCTTCGGGTCCGGCGCCGACGCCCTGGCGAAGACGGCCTTCGAGTACGGCGTGGACGAGGTGCTGCTGGCGGACGATCCGTCCCTGGCGGATTATCGCCCCGAGGTGTTTGCGTCGACGTTGAAGAAGGCCTTTACCCCCGGGACCTGTGACGTGCTGCTTTTCCCGACCACCAGCCGCGGCCGGGAGCTGGCGGCCATGGCCGCCATTGACCTGAACAGCGGTGTGCTGGTCGACGTCATCGCCGTGGAGATGGCCGGCGACAAGCTGACGGTCACGCGCCCGGTCTACAGCGGCAAGGTCCTGGCCAAGGCCACCTGCTCACTCAAACCCCAGATCGTGACCCTGCGCGGGCGGGCGTTCCCCAAGCCGGCCCAGCAGGCGGGGAAATCTGGCACGGTGACCAAGATCGCCGCGGGCAGCGGGGCTTTGACTGTCGTCGAGGGCTACACCACCTCGGAAGGCGGCGTCAGCCTGACGGATGCCAACGTCATCGTCTCCGGAGGCCGCGGCATGGCCGAGAACCCGTCCCTGCAGCCGCCTGCAGGGATGGATGCCAAGCAGGCCGAGATCTGGCGCGCCCAGCAGGGCTTCGCCGTGCTCAAGGAGCTGGCGGCCGTGCTCGGCGGCGCGGTGGGCGCCTCGCGCGCCGCCGTGGATGCCGGCTACGTCCCCTACTCCATGCAGGTCGGGCAGACCGGCAAGCTCGTCTCGCCGAACGTGTACGTCGCCTGCGGCATCTCCGGCGCCATCCAGCACCTGGCCGGCATGCGCTCCAGCAAGCTGATCGTGGCCATCAACAAGGACGCCGAGGCCCCGATCTTCAAGCTGGCCCGCTACGGCGTGGTCGGCGACCTGCACCAGATCATCCCGGCCCTGACCGCCGCTTTCAAGCAGCGCCTGGGAAAGTAAAACTGCCGGTTCGACAGATAAACAAGCCGCCGCCCGAGGGATCGCCCGGGCGGCGGCTTTGGTTCCGAAAAGGAAGCCGGGGAAGGTGGACGAAAATCACGTCCAAAAGCATACACAAATTGTTGCTTCGCATCCGGATTCATTCTATACTACGCTTAAGGCTTATATGACTAAACTTACCCGTCGTGATTTCCTGAAGATGGGCGCGGCCGGTGCGGGCGCCCTGACGCTCGGCGAGCTCCTGGCTGCCTGCGGCCAGGCCCTTTCGCCAGCGGCCCCGCCGGCGGAGGCATCCCGGCTGCCTGCCGCGCAGATTTCCCCCGCGCTGGCCGCGGTCCCCGCCACCGGCACGCTGCCTCCGCCCGCCCCGACGGAGGCCCCTGTCCCGACGGCGACCTCTGCCCCGGGTGCAACCCCCCTGAGCCTGCCTGACCTGGCGGTGGCTCACGGCGGCGAGCCCGAGCCGATGGTGCGCCTGGCCCTGTCGGCGTTCGGCGGCATGGAGCGTTTCGTCCCACGCGGCGCGAACGTGATCATCAAGCCCAACATCTGCACAGCTCTCCCTTATCAATACGCGGCCACGACCAACCCGTGGGTGGTCGGCACGCTGGTCAAGATGTGCTACGAGGTCGGTGCCGGGAAGGTGCGGGTGATGGACTATCCGTTTGGCAGCTCGGCCGAGCAGGGTTACAAACGCAGCGGCATCCGCGAGCAGGTGGAGGCGGCAGGCGGCGAGATGGCGTACATGACGCCGTTGTTCAAGTACGTGAAGACGCCCATCCCGCAAGGGGTCGATTTGAAGTCCATTGAGGTCTTCGACGAGATCCTGAAAGCCGACGTGCTCATCAACGTTCCCATCGCCAAGGATCACGGCTCTACCCGCCTGACTCTGGGTTTGAAAAACCTGATGGGCGTGGTCCTGAACCGCAACACCATGCACGTCAACCTGGGCCAGCGCATCGCCGACCTGGCCAGCCTGGTGCGCCCGCAGCTGACCGTCATCGACGCGGTGCGCATCCTGGTCGCCAACGGCCCCACCGGCGGCGACCTGAACAACGTCAAGAAGATGGACACGCTCATCGTCAGCCCGGACATCGTCGCCGCGGACAGCTACGCCACCGGACTGTTCGGCATGCAGCCGGACGACATCGCCTACATCCGCGCCGGAGCGGCGATGGGCTTGGGCCGCAAGGATCTGCAGAGCCTGAAGATCCAGGACATCCCCGTCTGAGCCTGAGCGGCTCTCCCTCTTTATGAAAATATCCGCAATTTTTGCCTCCCGGGGGAAAAAGAAGGTGCGCAAGGGCCGGCCCGCCGGTCCCTGGGTGACCGCCCGCAAAACGGTGCAGTACCTGGCATTGCTCATTTTTGTCGTCCTATTCGTCCAGGCCCAGCGCGATGGCTGGCCGGGAAACGTCGTCAACCTGCCCATGCGCCTGGACCCCCTGATCGTGCTGGGTCACCTGCTTGCCAGCCGGACCTTCCTGGCCGGCTCGGCCGTGGCGCTGATCGTCGTCCTGCTGACCCTGGTCTTCGGACGGGCGTGGTGCGGCTGGCTCTGCCCCCTGGGCACCACCCTGGACCTGTTCCCGCTGCGTCGCTGGCGCGGGGATCGGCCCGCCCCGGCCGAGGGCTGGCGGAAGGTGAAATATCTTTTGCTGGTGGCAACACTGGTTGCCGCCCTGCTGGGAAACCTGGCCCTGCTGTTCTTCGACCCCCTGGCGCTCTGGTTCCGCAGCCTGACGGTGGCGCTCTGGCCGGCCGCCGACCGCCTCCTGACCGCGGCCGAGGCGCTTCTCTACCGAATCCCGGCCCTGGCCGGGCCGGTTTCGACCTTCGATGGCTGGATACGACCGCTGCTCTTCCCGACCGCGCCGGCTTTCTACCGGGACGCGCTGCTCTTCGCCGGGATTTTCCTGGGGGTGATCCTGCTCAACCTGCTTGCGCCGCGCTCCTGGTGCCGCTATCTCTGCCCGCTGGGCGGACTGCTTGGCCTGCTGGGCAAGGTCGCCTTGTTCCGCCGCCAGGTGGACGAGGAGTGCAAGGGCTGCACGCTGTGCACCGGCATCTGCCCGACGGGGACCATCGACCCGGCCCGGGGCTATCGCAGCGACCCCGGGGAGTGCACCGTCTGCATGGACTGCGTGGAGGTCTGTCCGCGCGGCCTGAACGTTTTCAAGCCCGGCCTTTTGCCGGCCGTCTGGCAGCCCTATGACCCCGGGCGCCGGGAGGCGCTGGTGACCATCGGCGCGGCTGTCGCGGGGGTGGCGCTCCTGCGCAGCGGCCTGCTCGCCCGGCGCGAGCCGCCGTTCCTGCTGCGCCCGCCCGGGGTGCGCGAGACCAACCCCGATCCGGCAGCGTTCACGAAATGCACCCGCTGCGGTGAGTGCCTGCGCGCCTGCCCGACGCATGCCCTGCAGCCTTCGGTCTTCGACGCCGGCCTGGAGGGGTTGGGCTCGCCGGTCTTCGTCATGCGCCTGGGCTTCTGCGATTACTCCTGCACCGCCTGCGGCCAGGCCTGCCCCGTGCAGGCCATCCCGCCGCTCGGCCTGGAGCAGAAGCGCCTGCAGGTCGTCGGCTTGGCAACCATCGATCAGAACCGCTGTATCCCCTGGTCCGATCACAAGCCCTGCATCGTCTGCCAGGAGATGTGCCCCCTGCCTGACAAAGCCGTCCAGCTGGAGCAGGCGGAGATCCAGGAAGCGGATGGAACGCGCCTGACGCTGCAGCTGCCGCGCGTCGTCCGCGACCTGTGCATCGGCTGCGGGATTTGCGAGTACCAGTGCCCGGTCAACGGCGAGGCGGCGATCCGGGTCTATGTTCCAGAAGCCAGCACTCAGTTCTAATCGATCGGGATGACCGACGATATCCGGAAGTGAAAACACGATCCGGGTCGGCCATGCCTGCCCGCGCCTCGGTGATGAAGTTGGTCCTCGAGCCATTGTTTCCCGGCATGATGAAAGAGAATATCGACTGTTACTTGTGGCTGTATCCACGCGATTATTTCTATGTGACCGGATTACGGTAAAAAAGGGGGGTGATCTCCCGCCGCGAGTACCCCGGCGCGGCGAGCCCGGGGTCCGGAACGCAATGCCCGCATGGGGGTTGAAGCTTAGGGAGCGGTTTGCCATCCAGCATCCATTTCCAGAACAAATGGTTGGGTGTATACTCATTCCACCGATTTCAAGGAGGAGGAAGCATATGAAGCGAGCAGTCAGCGTCAGCATTGGTTCATCCAAGCGTGACAAGGCGGTCGTCGTCAAGTTGCTGGGCGAGGATGTCAGCATCGAGCGCATCGGCACCGACGGCGACATGGAAGCTGCCGCGCTTAAATACAAGGAGTTGGATGGCAAGGTGGACGCCTTTGGCGTCGGGGGGGCGGACCTGGGCCTGATGGTGGACGATAAGTGGTACCCGCTTTACTCCGTACAACCGATGGTGCGCTATATCAAGGAAACCCCCGTGGTGGACGGTGCCGGGTTGAAGAACACGCTGGAGACCAAAGCCGCGCCTTTCGTGGAAGCCAAGCTGGGCGATTACATCAAGCAGATGGGCGGCAAGAAGGTCTTCGTCATGACCGGGGCGGACCGCTGGGGGCTGGCGCACGGATTCGTCCTGGCTGGTTACGAGTGCACTTTCGGGGATTTCATGTTTTCGCTCGGGATGCCGATCGCCCTTCATTATGAAAAACAGCTCAAGTCCCTGGCGGGGGTCGTCATGCCCATTGCCGGCCGTCTGCCTTTCAAATGGGTCTACCCGACCGGCGAGAAACAGGAGGAGCGCAAACCCAAGTATCCCAAATGGTTCCATTGGGCCACGGTAGTGGTCGGCGACTGCCACTATATCAAGCGCTACATGCCCGACGACATGAAAGGGAAAGTGGTGGTGACCAACACGACCACACCCGAGGACGTGGAGCTGTTCCGCAAGTGCGGGGTCAAGTATTTGGTCACGACCACGCCGGTCCTGGAGGGGCGCTCGTTCGGCACGAACATGATGGAGGCCGCGCTGGTGGCGGTCTCGGGCAAGAAACGTCCCCTGACCCGCGCGGAATACAACGAAATGCTGGACAAACTCGGGTTCCAACCGACGCTCCAGGAGCTTAACTGATCTGGAAGCCGTTTTATCCGGACCTGGATCACAACGTTCAAGATAAAAAAACAAGCAGGACTTGTCTCAAAAACTCGCACGGACAGCTCCTCACGAAGCACCCTGGAAGAGGGAATGCCGTCCAAAAGCAGGCGCGGGAGCCGGCGCAACAGATTTTGAGAGGACCGGCGCTCACTTGGATATATTTTCAGGAGGAGAAACCTATGGATGCAGTCTTAACCGCCGGGGGAATCCCGCTGCCGGAGGAACCGTTGTACCCGCTCACCCAGGGCCATCCCAAAGCCATGCTGGATGTGGCTGGCAAGCCCATGATCCAATGGGTCCTGGACGCGCTGACCGAGGCCAAGTCCGTGGATAATGTCGTCGTCGTCGGCCTGACCGAGAAGAGCGGCCTCAAATGCGGGAAGAAAATGTATTTTGTCCCCAACCAGGGCAAGATCGTCGAGAATCTCCAGGCCGGCGCCCGGAAAGCCATGGAGATCAACAAGAAGGCCAAGCATGTCGTCCTGGTCTCGTCGGACCTCCCCGGCATCACCGGCGAGATGGTGGACTGGACGGTCAGCACCGCCATGCAGACGGACGACGACATTTATTACAGCGTTGTCCCGCGCGAGGTGATGGATAAACGCTATCCCGGCTCCAAGCGCACCTTCACGCGCCTCAAGGACATGGAAGTCACCGGCGGGGATCTGAACGTGGCTCGGCTGAAGTTCCTGGCCGGCGGCGACACCGATATCTGGACCCGGATCACGGATGCCCGCAAGAGCCCGCTCAAGCAGGCTGCCTTGGTCGGCTTTGACACCGCTTTCCTGTTGCTCATCGGCCAGCTGACCTTGGCGAAGGCGGTCGAGACCGTGACCTCCCGTCTGCACGTCAGCGGCCGGGCGATCGTCTCCCCCTATGCCGAGGTCGGCATGGACGTGGACAAACCCCACCAGCTCGAGCTGGTACGCGACGACCTCAAGAAGCGCCTCAGGAAAGCAGCCGGGCCGGTCTCCAAGAAGACGGCTCCGGCCGCCGCCAAGGGCAAAGCAGCGGCAGCGGGAAAGAAAACCGCCGCTAGGCCTGCCGGCAAGAGGACTCCCACCCTGAAGTCCACGAAAAAGTGAGCCTCCATCGCCTGCTGGAACTGGACGCTCGCACCTCCGCGCGCCTGCGGGTGGCCGAGCGTCCGGGTGTATTACGCAGTTGTGCGGCCGTGCTGGCCCATTCGGGCGATTCCTGGTTCTGGTGGGCCGGGTTAGCCCTGCTCTGGTGGCTGGGGAATTCCTTCTGGAGGCCCTGGGCCTTGACCGTGCTGCTCAGCATCATCGCCCTGGCGGTCATCGTGCTGGCGATCAAGTTCATCATCCGCCGCCGCCGACCGGAAGGGGAGTGGGGCGCCATCTACCGCTCCACCGACCCGCATTCGTTCCCCTCCGGGCACGCGGCGCGCGTTGTGCTGATTGCCGTGCTGGCGACCGGGATGGGACCCTGGTGGCTGGCGCTGGTTCTGTGGCTGTGGGCGCCGCTCGTGGCGCTGGCGCGCGTGGCCATGGGCTTGCATTATCTTTCGGATGTCGTCGTCGGGGTGCTGCTGGGGGTGCTGGCAGGGATCGTCGCCCTGCAGATTAGGTAAATCAGGAGGGGCTGGCAGCTGCCAGCCCCTCCTCTTATCTAGTGCGCCGCCTTCATGGCAGCCTTGAAGTTCTCCAGGGTGGTCACCGGCGTGGGATCCACCTCGTAAGCCATCGCCAGGTAATAAGTGGTGTAATCGCCGAAATGCAGCGCCGTCCAGATGTGTCCCAGGACCGATTCGCCGCGGGCGTCGTAGATGTCCGTGTTCAGGCCTTCTGACATGAACTCCTGACGGGTCAGGTCCAGGCGCATCCGGTTGCGGGGGTTGTCGGACGGGGAGCGCAGGAACAGGCTGAACGTGTGGCTGAGCGCATCCCCGGGGTTGATCAGCCCGGCCAGGGTGTTGTGGTCCGCTTCGGGCAGGGCCTCGAAGCCCGCGCCCGCCTTGGCAAGCTCATTCACCTGTCCCTTCCAGCGGCGTGCCACCGGGGCCAGGGCGCCCGCGGCGAATACGTTCACCCAGCGGCCCATCATCTGGCCGGCCAGGCGTTTGGCCGGGTTCTTTGCCACGGGCACTGGGCTGCGCAAGCTTTCCTGCTGGCTGCGCATGGCGGCGAGCCCGGCCGCCAGGTCCCTGGTCGGGTTGGGAATCAGGCCCAGGCGGGCAAAGGCAGCCAGCAGCAGGCCGAACGAGAAGCCGACCGCGGCGCGCGGCTGGCCGGCATGGGCAAATTGCCAGGCGGGGACCTTTGTCTCCGCGGCGCGGTCGAGCAGCTCTCCTCCGCTGGCGAGGGCCATCAGGCGGCAGCCGTTCTTCAGAGCGACATCAAATGAGTCCAGGGTTTCCTCGGTGTTCCCGGAATGCGACGAAACGATGACCAGCGTCTGCGCGCCGCCCGCCCAGGCAGGCAGGCCGTAATCACGGTGCACGACGACGGGCACTTTGCAGGTTGCGGCGGTGCAGGCGGCCAGCAGGTCCGCCCCGATGGCCGAGCCGCCCATGCCCGAGATCAGCACGCGCGTGATGCCTTCCGCCTCCGGCAGCGGCTGGTCCTGGCCCAGCACCCAGGCCGACTGGAGCTGGTCGGGCAGGCCGTCGATCTCGGTTAGCATGTTCTGGGGGTCGAGCTGCGGAAAGGATTCGAATTTGTCGAGGTTCATAGCAGAATGTCCAGATTTTACCATCCAACAGGTTTTGAGAAAGTTCCCTGGGCGTTGGTTAAATTGAATCCATCGATATCGATATGGGTTTTCATGGCTTAAACACAGAAGCTGCCTGGAGGCGGCTTCGTACCGGGTTCGCCTAGGCTACTACCGGGGGGCATGCCTCTATTATCATGTTATTATGATTTTTGTCAAGAAAACAGAAATTCTGTTTAATCCTCTGCCATTTTTGTCTTGATCTGGGTAGCAATTTTATAAATCTCGCGCCGCTTCCAGCCGGACTCGTCCGCCAGCTGGGCGGCCAGCCGGGTCGGGGACTTGCCGGCGGATGACCCGGCCAGCAGGGCGGAGAGCAGGTGCTCCTCGGACCAGCGCGTCTTCTCGTCCGACGGGCGGCCGGCCACCACCAGGGTGAACTCGCCGCGCGGCTTGTTTTTGCTGAAATGCACCCGCGCCTCGGCGAGCGTCCCGCGCCAGATCTCCTCATGGACCTTGGTCAGCTCGCGTGCCACGGCAGCCTCCCGGTCGCCCAGCACCGCGGCCAGGTCGGCCAGGGACTCCAGCAGGCGGTGCGGGGCTTCGAGGAAGATCAGGGTGTAGGGCTGGGCGGCGACCCTCTCGAGCAGCTCCCGGCGCTCAGGGGATTTGCGCGGCAGGTAGCCAAGGTAAAGGAAGGCGTCGGTCGGCAGACCGGAGGCGACCAGCGCGGCGACCGGCGCGGACGGCCCGGGCACCGGGCAGACCGGATGCCCGGTCTCCAGGGCGGCACGCACCAGCTCGTAGCCCGGGTCGTTGAGCGCCGGCGTGCCGGCGTCCGAGACCAGCGCCACGTCCCCTTCGGACAGCGCGCCTAGGATCGCGTCGAGCTTGGTCAGTTTGTTGTGCTCGAAGTAGCTGGTCAGGGGGGTGTGCAGGCCGAAGTGGGCCAGCAGTTTGCGGGTCACGCGCGTGTCCTCGGCGGCGATCAGGCGTGCCTCCCTCAGGAGGCGCAGGGCGCGCGGGCTGAGGTCCTCCAGGTTGCCGATCGGCGTGGCGACAAGATACAGAGTGCCCATTTCGGCTTTATTCTAACAGAAACGCGTTGGGGCAGAGGTCCAACAGGCCAGCCTGGAGGCGAATTATTCGGCCTCCGCCGCGGACTCCTCCGATAACTGTCGCAGGCCGGCGCGGCCGAAGAGCGGCAGGGCGGGGGTGAGCAGCAGGCCGGAGACCGTGATCGCCGCCCGCACGGAGACGGCGCTGGCGACCAGGCCGACGCCCGGTCCGCCCAGGATCTGTCCGATGGCATCCACTTGGCTGCTCATCGAGAGCACCGTGGCGCGCACCCCCGGGTCCAGCCGCTGGTTGACCCAGGCCGTGTACAGCGGAGCGGCGACGTTGCGCAGCACGTTGATCAGCCAGTAGGTGGCCAGGGTCAGTGCCAGGACCGGCGAGAGGGCAAAGGCGACGAGGCTCGCGGCCAGGACGCCGGTGACGGCCAGCATCAGGCGGGCGATCTGCCCGGGCTGGCTGGTGTCCAGGCGCCTTTCGACCAGGCGGGTGGCAAGGATCGAGAGCAGCATGCCCACCATGCGCGTCGCGCCGAACCAGGCGATCGGACTGCTTCCGAGTAGCTGTGGCAGGTGGAAGGTGCCGAGCATGTGCTTGATCCACAGCCGGTCGAAGCCCTCGCTGTATAGCCCGTAGATCAGGCCGATGACCAGGATGGTCGTCAGGCGCGGCTGTCCCCGCACCGTTTGCAGGCCGAGGCGAAAGGTGTGGGCCATCTGCTGGAAGGAGTTGCGCTCCTGCCGCGGGGTGGGCTGGAAGCCGTGCTCGGGCATGAAAAGGACCAGGATGACTGCTAGCAGCAGGTACAGGCCCCCGCCGACCAGGATGGGCAGGGAGATGCGCCCGCCGCCGATCAGGATGGCGACCAGCATGCCGGCCAGCGCCCCGCCCAGGCCGTACTGGTTGGCACGCAGGAAGGCCTGGTTGGCGCGCGCCTCGCCGATCTCGTCCGTGACCCAGGCCTGGGTCGCGCCGCTGGTGAAGGTGTACCCCAGCCCCCACAGCACCTGGGCCAGCAGGATGGTGACGAAGACCGGCAGCAGACCCTCCAGCAGGAAGCCCATCCCGATCAGGGCGATGCCGATGATCACCGAAAGGCGCCGGCTGTAGACGTCCGCCACCACGCCGGTCGGCACCTCGAAGAGCATGATCGAGGCCTCGACCGTGGTGCCGACCAGCACCAGCTGCAGCGGGCTGAGGTGAGCGACCTGGATCTCGTAGAGCGACATGGCTGTAAAGGCGGTGAAATTCGCCAGCGCAGTGGCGCATTCGAGAAACAGGAACAGCTTGTAGGCGTCAGCTTTTCTACTCACCGTTGGATCCGTTTTGGGTACGCGTCCCAGGCAGCCGGGGCCAAGGCATCCGCACCTGTCGAGCGGCGCAGCACCAGGCCGTCGCCCAGGGATCGCAGGACGGCGCCAGGTTGATTTTTCATGCGTTTTGCCTGTCAGGCGACCTCTCCCCCCGACAGGCGGAAGGTCACCGGTGATTCGAAAGCAGAGGCATCAGCTCGTCCAGCACCGCCTCGGTGCGGGTGAACTGGATGGCGTGCATGCCGACCGCCCGCGCCGCCTCGACGTTGACGAGCACGTCGTCGATGAAGACGGCTTCTGGCGGCTCGACGTCCAGTTTTTCCAGGGCGAGGCGGTAGATGCCTGCGTCGGGCTTGGCCACCCCGACCTCGGCCGAGATGATCATGGCGTCGAAGGCGTCGTCGAATTTCTCGTTCACGATCACGGACCGCAGGCCGGACCAGGCGTTGCTGATCAGGCCGATTTTGACCATCTTGCGCTGGAGGCGCAGGAAATCGAACAGCCTAGTATCCCAGTGGTCGCCGCGAAAGAATTCCTCTTGCAGTTTTGGGATTTCACTTTCCGGCAGCCTGAGCGTGCGCGCCACGGCCTGCCAGTGCTGTTCCTCGGGGATCTCGCCGACCATCGCCTGCACAGCAGACGCACTTTCGAACACGAGCTGCTCGATTTCCCGGCTGCTCAGGCCGAGATTTTCGGCCAGGCGGGCGCGCGGGGCAGGGTCCTCCGTGCGGATGAGCACGCCGCCGAAGTCGAAATAGACGGCGCGGATGGTCATTTCTTTTTGGTACCTGCCGGTTTCTTGGCCTTTGGAGACGGTTTCCTCTTTGGGGACGATGCCCCCTTCGGGGATGAGGTGGCCTTTGCCGCGGAGGTCACGGCCTTTTTCTTTGGAGCGGGCGTGGACTTCGACGAGCCTTTGGCGGCCGGTTTCTTGCCCGACTTGGGGGCGGCCTTGGCGGCCGGCTTGGGCGCTGGTTTCCCCTTCGGGGACGATGTCCCCTTCGGGGCGGAGGCTTTCTGAACGGGCTTGACGGCCGCCCGGGTGTGCGTCTTCGGGGCGCGCTTGATCGGCGCAGGGGCGACCGGCGCGGGCACGGCCGGGACAGGCTGGGCCGGCGCGGCGGTTGCGGCCTGCTTGGCCATGGCCTTGATGGCATCCCTCCACCCGGGATAAGAAAACTCCAGCTTGAAGCGCTCAACGCGGTTGGCGCGGCGGCACTTCGGGCAGTGGGCGTCGTAATACTTCAGGTTGTTTTCTTCCATATACTCGAGGGCGGCAAGCGTCTCCTCGCGGCTGATCGCAAACATGGTCTGGCAATAGGTGCAGCGGAGTTGCATAGGGTTCTCCTTTCAAGGCAAGGGGATGGAGTGATTTTTCGGTCGAACTCCCATCGCGGGGGTTATTTCTCCTGCGATTGTACCCGATTCCCAGGCATGGTGGCGTTCTCGCTGATCCAATCCTGGCGCAGGACGGGGTCAAGGAAGGATTTTCAGCCCGAAAGATTACATCTGTATTACAACTACTCTAGACCACTTGCCTGCCTGAAAGGCCCGTGATACACTATGTTCAGATGACGATCCCGTTGCTGGTTGTCACTTCTGACCTCCCGTTTGGCAAACTCCTCCGTCAGAACCTGGAAGAGACGGGGCGTTTCTCCGTCCGTGTGACCGGGGAGCAGGATGCGGCCGTCGCTTACGTCCAGGAAGTCAATTGCCCGCTGGCCTTCCTGGATGCCGCCACGGAGGAAGCCGCCATGGTCAGAATCGGGCGTGCCCTGCGGCTGATCAACCCCGAGATCCGCTTCGTCGTGATCTCGGAGGTGGGCTGGCATTCGGCGCTCGAAAAACTCTTCCCCCTCTACTATCTGCCCAAGCAATTCAATCAGCCGGACCTGTTGGATATGATGGACAAATTCTTCCCTGCCTCCGTGTCGGATGGCGCCTACCGCGAGCCCCAGCCGCAGGCCGGGGATGAGCTTCCCTGGCTCTCGGACGTGACCCGCGCCGCCCAGCACCTCACCCGTCTGACGCTGGAATCCTCCGCCCAGGCCGCGCTGATCACGCGCAGCAGCCAGCTGTGGGCCTATGCAGGGCAGTTGCCCCAATCCGCGACCAGCGAGCTGGCCGAGACTCTGGCGCGCTACTGGGACAGCTCGAACCAGAGCGATCTTGTACGCTTCATCCGCCTGGCCTCGACTGCCGCGGAGCACATGCTGTATGCCACGCGCCTGGCCGAAGGGATGGTCCTAGCGCTGATCTTCGATGCCGAAACACCATTCAGCACCATCCGCACCCAGGCCAGCCAGCTGGTCCACTCGCTGTCCGCCGCACCTGGCGAAGAGACCGGCTTGGAGAAAGGCGGCCAGGAGGGCTTTGGTGAGGAGGATGGCGAGCAGGTGCCCAAGACCTCCCTGTCCGACATCCTGTCGGACGTGCCCTCGCCAAACCCGCCCAAGCTCTCCAGCTTCATTCCCTCGGATTACACGGGCGAAACGGACGAATTGATGCCGGGGCCGGTCATCGACGCGCGCGGCCTCAGCTTCGAGCAGCAGCCCACCCAGCCGTTGGTCTTCACCGACCAGTCCGAGTTGGGGGAGCAGGCTGCCGCCGACGAACAGGTCGATGAGAGCCTGGCAGTCACCCGCGTGTCCCGCAGCCGCAGGGCGGAGCCCCGCCCGAGCGAGACGGACGAGACGCGTCCCGCCACCACCCCGGAAGGGGCGCGCAAGATCGTCCTGGAGCCCGTCTCGCCCTCGGTCTACAACCTGAGCTATGTCTGCCTGCTCATCCCGCGCTTCACCCAGCATTACCTGACGGTCGAGCTGGCCGATCACCTTTCGGACTGGCTGCAGCAGATCTGCGTGGCCTTCGGCTGGCGGCTCGAGTACATCTCCGTCCGCCCCGAGTACATCCAGTGGATCGTCAACGTGCCGCCGGCTACCTCGCCCGGCTACGTGATGCGCCTGCTGCGCAAGCACACCTCGGATAAGATCTTCAACGAGTTCCCGCGTTTCAAGGCGGAGAATCCCTCCGGCGACTTCTGGGCTCCGGGTTACCTGATCATGGGCGGCGTGCAGCCAGCCCCGGCCCAGCTGATCAAGGATTTCATCGCCCAGACTCGCCAGCGACAGGGCATTATCCAGCCGCCGCGCTAGTCACCTCCCGCCCGGTATTTCCATGCCCCCCTCTTTGGTTCTGATCGATGGCCACGCGTTGGCCTATCGCATGTATTTTGCTCTCACCGCCGGTTCGGCCAGCCAGCGCTGGATGACCTCGCGGGGCGAGCCGACCGCGGGGACCTACGGCTTTGCCCGGGAGCTGATGCGCATCCTGGAGCAGGAAAAACCCGATTACCTGGCGGTCGCCTTCGACACCGGCAAGACCTTCCGTGACGAGATTTATCCCGAGTACAAGGCCACGCGCGCAAAGATGCCCGAAGACCTGCGTCCGCAGATCGAGCGCATCCGCCAGTTGGTCGACGCCTTCAACATCCCCCGCCTGGAGCGGGAAGGCTTCGAAGCCGACGACGTGCTCGGCAGCGCGGCGCGCTGGGCTGAGGCGCAAGGGCTGGGCGTCAAGATCGTCACCGG
>Ga0335070_10006514_pt1 | contig 13739 bp, 14 predicted proteins | sample Lox_Sample_13_FD_206722 | JGI IMG/M metagenome (GOLD analysis project Ga0335070, IMG submission 206722) | Soil microbial communities from Loxahatchee National Wildlife Refuge, Florida, United States - Lox_Sample_1.3 | ecosystem: Environmental > Terrestrial > Soil > Wetlands | place: USA...
CGGCGACATCCAAACCGATTTTATTTCTGTATTTAAAGCAGTCTGCAATGCACTTCTCTGGAACGTAAATCTTGATGTTTACGCCGTCGATTGAAACCGATTCGACTCCGGCACTGAAGCTTGGCTCCGAGTACCAGAACACGCGTAGCGGGATCTCCCCGAGCTTCGGAATTTGGGCGTGGCCGGGAAGCGCGATATCTACCGTGTGCGGGATCTGCGTCGTGAGGCGATGATGCGCGAGTGCCGATATGAGGCAGATCACGGCTCGCGGAATTCGGAGGGCGACGGCCACTAGGTCAGGATCAGAGAACGGGGGCTTGGCGGAAAGTCGGTAGAAGCCACGGGCCACCTGTTCAATGTCGCCGGCATCTCTGAGGGCATAAAGCGTCCGCGGATGTACGCCGAGCCGGATGGCTTCGCTGGTTCGCAGCATTCCCCTATGGTCTTTGAATACTTGCCGCGCGTTGGACAGAATAGCCTTGCTGGTTGCCATTGGATAGGCTCCACGGACATTATAGATGATGTCCGAGCATTCTATCCAATACTCGCCCGGAACTCGGGCTGTCCTCAGCGATCGGACGTCGCCTGCAGTTTAACGGGGTGAATCGGGACCTGGCGTTAACGGTGCTGACTTCAAACCGGATTCCCAACACGCGGCCAGATGTAATCGTCGTGTGTCCGGTTTGCCTGAGTCAGCGTAGCCGACTGGCATTCACAACAGAGATTCAACAACTTGCGGCGGCGGATTCACCTTTGAATTGTCCTGCAACCTCGGCTGCGCTGGCACTCTGACGTTTGGAATCAGTCCTTTGCGCAGGGCTTACTCCGATTACTCCGAATTTTTGCCATACAATCGTATCAGAAGGCCAGTAAGTTATTGAAAAGATGGAGCGGGAGATGGGATTCGAACCCACGGCGTCCAGCTTGGGAAGCTGGCATTCTACCACTGAATTACTCCCGCGTGCCTGTGTTTTCCGCTACCTAACTGTCCGGCAAGGATTTAGCCGTTTTCGCGGCCAGTCCATACCGTCTCGCAAATCCATCCAAGCCATGGGGTCTGATCGCAAAATGGACAGTAAAACGGACAGTAAACCTGGGGCCGAATGTGAGCCTACCACGCCCCTCCTCTCGAACAGTTTTCTGCCACTTCACGACATCATCAACATATCATAGGAAGCCACATATCATAGGAAGCCATTGCCTCGCGATGGGGCCGGAGGTAAACTCAACCAGATCCGAAAATCCCTATCCTCGAGGAATGCGGTTGATCGGCCAGCGGCTGTTGCACTACCAGGTCGTCGAGAAACTCGGCGAAGGCGGCATGGGCGTGGTGTACAAAGCTCGCGACACGCACCTGGACCGCTTCGTCGCCGAAGCTGCAAGCAGCGGTGCCCCTTTCGTGGACCCATCCGAAGGATCGCGCCCAGGTGCTGGCGCTCTGGCAAAGGGTCTTCGATGGACAAATGGTTGACCAGGTCGTATACCGGCTGATTGCCAAGGACGGGACGGTGAAGTGGGTTGCTGGGTCTTGGGGTGCTGTTACCGACGAGGCGGGGCACCGAGTCGGTATCCGAGGAACCTGCCAAGACATCACGGAGCGCGTGGCCACTGAGCGGTTGCTTGAGGAGACAACGCAGAAGTTTCGGACGATCGTCGAGGAAATCGCCGAGCGAAAGCGCGCCGAGCAGGCGCTGCGACAAAGTGAGCATACGCTCGCGATGGAGCTTGACGCCGCGCAGCACCTTCAACACGTCGCCACGCAATTGATAGAGACCCCCGGAACGGAGGCGCTGTACGAGCAAGTCCTCGATGCGGCGATGGCGATTCTGCACTCCGATCTCGCAAGCATCCAGATGTTCCATCCGGACTGCGGAACCAACGGAGAGCTTCGGCTCCTGGGCCACCGGGGGTTCAACGCAGAAGCCACCAAGCGCTGGGAATGGGTACGACCGACTACGCGCACTATTTGTGGTGAGGCCTTGCGGACCGGTCGGAGGGTCGTAGTCCCGGATGTCTAGAATTGCGATTTTATGTCCGGAAGCGAAGATTTGGACGGATACCTCGGCGCCGAAATCCGCGCTGGGCAATCTACGCCGCTGGTTTCGCGATCAGGCGCTCTGCTGGGTATGGCGTCCACATACTGGCGGGAGCCTCACGAGCTGTCCGCGAGCGAGCTCCGCTCATTGGACGTTCTGGCGCGAATGGCCGCGGATTTGATCGAGCGTTCGCGGGCCGAGGAAAAGCTGCGCGAAGGTGAAGAGCGTTTCCGGAATATGGCCGACACGGCGCCGGTGCTGATCTGGGTGTCCGGCCCAGACAAGCTTTGCACCTTCTTCAATAAACCCTGGCTGCAGTTTACAGGACGTACTATCGAACAGGAAATGGGCAACGGCTGGGCCACTGGTGTGCATCCCGACGATTTGGACCGCTGCCTTGCCACTTACTCCTGGTCGTTTGACACCCGCTGCAGTTTCCGGATCGAGTACCGGTTACGGCGCGCCGACGGGGAATATCGCTGGCTCCTGGACAACGGAGTGCCGTTCTACCGTGGAGGTGAGTTCGCTGGATTTATCGGCTCCTGCGTTGACGTAAGCGAACAGAAGCTGATCGAACAGCGACTGCGAGCTAACGAAGTCCAGCTGAAGGATGCGCAACGCCTCGCCAAGGTCGGGAGTTGGGAACTAGATATCGAAACCGACAGGATCCACTGGTCCGATGAGATGTTTCGGATCTTTGGGCGGCCGAGCGACGTTCCGTCAGACGTATCGGCGGTTTTGAGGCATGCCCACCCCAAGGACCGAGAGAAGCTTCTGGAAGCCAACTACAAGATCCGTTCGAGCATCGAACCCGTCGAGGTGGAGCACCGCATCATCCGGCCAGACGGCGAAATGCGATTTGCCCGCTCCATTATCGAAGCGATCAGAAACGATCAAGGCGTGCTGGCTCGCATCGTTGGGGCAACCCAGGACATCACCGAGCAGGTTAAGGCACGGGAACTTCTGCGCGAGAGCGAGAAGCGCTTGAGGAATGCAGAGCGCCTTGCTCAAGTAGGTAACTGGCACTGGGACATCAGTACCAACCACGTAACCTGCTCCGAGGAGCTTTTGCGCATTCTCGGCAACCCGCAAGATTACACATCCACTTTCGAAAGGTTTCTCCAGGCGGTCATACCACAAGACAGAGAACGGGTACACCAATGGGGAAAAGACTGTCTTGCGGAGAAGAGTGGGCGCCCTATCGAGTTTCAGATTGCCCGGCCCAGCGGTGACCTGCGGACGGTTAGCTGCACATGCGAGGTGTTGCTGAATGAGGATGGTTCGCCTGGGCGCATGGTCGGTACCTGTCAGGATGTAACCGATTCTAGACGCGCGCAGGACGAGGCCTTCGCCAGACAGAAGTTGGAGAGCGTGGGAACCCTGGCTAACGGTATTGCTCACGATTTCAACAACCTTCTGGGTGGGGTGCTGGCTCAAGCAGATCTGGCGCTGGAGGAGTCCGATGCTGGTTCGTCTCCCATAGAAGAACTGAAGGGGATCCGAGAAGTGGCGATCCGCGGCTCCGAAATCGTCCGCCAGTTGATGATCTATGCCGGAAGAGAGAGCGAGGATCTCGAACTAGTCGACGTTTCGCGGATCATGAAGGAGATGCTCAAGTTACTCAGAGTTTCGGTCTCGAAACACGCCGTGGTGAAAACCGATCTAGGCAAGGATCTTCCGGCGGTCCGGGCAAATGCCACGCAAATTCGGCAGATTGCGATGAACCTCGCCACGAACGCATCCGATGCCATAAGAGATCGGGATGGAGTGATCCGCGTGACCACAAGGCGCGTTACTCTGGGTGGGCCTGCGGCGATCTCGTCGAGGAACTCGGGCGAGAACGATTACCTGCAACTGGAGGTTTCCGACAACGGCCGCGGCATATCGGAGGAAATGCAGGCCCGGGTGTTCGATCCGTTCTTCACCACCAAATCCGCGGGCCACGGCCTCGGGCTTGCGGTCGTCCATGGGATCGTGCGGGGACTCCGTGGATCAATCCATCTCACGAGCGAACCGGGCAAAGGTACCACGGTCAAGGTATTGCTGCCTTGTGCTGAAGGCAAGGCTGGGGCAACTAGCGATCCGATGTCCGGCGCGGAGCGGCCTGCACGTCCGTCTGAGGCATTCACCGCGTTGGTTGTGGAAGATGAAGATCCACTTCGGCAAGCTGTTGTCAAGATGCTACGAAAGAAAGGCTTTGAGGTACTCGAAGCTGCCAATGGGTCGGCTGCAATCGATCTATTGCGCGCGAGTGGCGGCAAGATTGATGTGATGCTGCTGGACATGACCCTCCCTGGGGCATCCAGCCATGAAGTCGTTGCTGAAGCCGCGAAAGCCCGGCCGGATATAAAAGTGATTCTGACCAGCGCCTATAGTCAGAAGATGCTTACGCCTCCTCTGAGTGCGTCGCAAATCCGCGGCTTTATTCGCAAGCCGTTTCAACTCGGAGATCTCGTGCAGACGCTTGAGAATGCCTTTGCCTCGTAAGCTAGCATTGCTGGCAAGGCTGGCGGGTTCCGTAATCAACGGCATGAGCGCCCAAGATCCAAAGAAGTCCAGTTCGAGGACGTTGGCTCCGGTCGATCCGGCACGGATCACTCTGTAACACGCCGGTCACGTCCGAAGTGATGAACTCGACGCGCCGCAGTTCCGATGTTGGTGGTTGCCGCACAGGACAGATTCAGTCCGCGTAGAATTCTAGCGAGGCCGCAGGCGGATCTGGTCCTTGAAGGACCGCACTCAGTGGAAGTTCTCCACCATCATCAGCTCGATGCTTGCTTGATCGACCTGCGTGTATAGAATCGACCGGTCATCCGGGGAAACAGTCAGACCGCCCGCTTCTCCGATGTCGCGAAAGTCTTCGAGTTTGGCGACGGTCCTGACTTTGTTCGTGGCGGAGTTCACAAACTGGATAGAATGTCCCTTGATGTAATAGTACCCGGCGTTCACGATGGCTAGATTGCGGAAGCTGGGCAATGGATCCAGGACCTTGGTCGCCTCCCCACCTTCTGCAGGGATCCTCCAAAGAGCGGGACAACGGGCGTAGTAGATGTATTTACCATCTGCCGATACGTGAGGCACGCCCCCGCTCTCCCGCGTCACCTGGATCGCCTCACCGCCGATGGCAGGTATCTTCCACACCTGGTTCTCTCCCGTGCGGGCGGAGTCGAAATAGATCCAGCGGCCGTCCGGCCACCAGATCGGGTTCGTGTCATTCGCCGGGTCCGTGGTCATGCGCTGCGCCTTCCCTTCGTTCAGTCCCACCACCCAGATGTCGTAGCCACCTGCCGCATTTGAGGCAAAGGCAATCTTCCTACCGTCGGGCGACCAGGAGGGCGCTTCGGCGTCCGGGCCAGCAAAAGACGTCACCTGGACAGCGTTTGACCCGTCCCCATCACACACCCAGATTTCGGAGCTTCCAGAGCGGGCCGACACGAACACGATCCTCTTGCCGTCTGGGGAGAACTGGGGAGCAAAGTCGTCGCGAGTCGAGGAGATAAAGTTGGCACTCTTGGTGGCCAGTAAGGTTTTGGCACGGTTGACGTCAGCATATTGAAAAGGCAACGTTGAGTGGTCTTTCGTCGTGGTGAGTCGCAACGGGTTTCTGATACGTGACCAGAACAGCATTAATCCGGATCGATCCCGTGAAACGCCGGTCAGAGAAATAGGCACTGGGCATCGCGCCGACCAATGTCTTGGGAGCGGACAGAAGCCGGCGTCACGTGCGCGATTAGGGCGTTTCCCGTCAACTTGACTGCGCAAGCCTGACTTCCGGATGGCGCAATGATCCAGGAGCAATCCGAAACCGGCACATCTCCGATATCGCTAGATACCAGCCAAGCGCCGGAGGGTATGCTGGGAGTCGCTGTGGAAACTCCGGGCGAATTTGCTCAGGGATTGAAGTAGGAATCGTTCGTCATGCGGATGAACGCCCGTTCCGATTCGGGAGACGAGCTGATGCGCCAATCGCATTCCTTGTTGATATCGAACCAGACGACGCCCTTAATGAGCGGGAAGTTCCGGCGTAACGTTGGAATGATCTCGTCAATCCACTTCGCCTTGTCGCCGCCGGTTGGACAGGAGGCCATTTCTCCAATCAGGATGGGCTTTTTCTTCGCTGCCAGGAGCGGATAGATGTTCTTGAACACCTGCTCGAAGCTCTGCCAGCCGCCGTTCCTTGTGCCCCAGTTGTACCCATCCACGCCAGTCCAATCGACGTACGAATCACCGGGGTAATAGTCCATCGTGGTCCCATTGCCTCCATGGGTATCTGTGACATTCGGGCACCAGGCCCAGACCACGTTGGTTGCGCCGGCGGCAACGAAGAGGTCGTGAATGTGCCGATAAGCGGAGACGTACAGTGGGGCATTGTTGCCGCTCCAGGCCTCGTCGCCGTTCATCTCGGCGGCGAAGTCGAGGAAGAACTTCTTTCCGAGCGACTTGGCGCCGTGGGCGCGCGCCAGGATGGTTGCATCCAGGCTCCCGTCGGCAATCTTGGCAAAGTCGATCTTGGCGGGCTCCCAATTCACCAGAGGAATGCGGCCGGCCGCCAGGTCTTGCTTGGTGGTGTCGCCGGTCCAGTCGGCCGCCCATGAATAAAACGTGAGATGAATGCGGGGAGTCCGCCCGAGCTTCGCACTGGTCTGGGCCACGCTTCCCGCTCCGTAATACAATCCGAGCCATGCGCCCGAGGCTGGTTCGAGAATGGTCGATTCGGCAGCATTTGCCAGGCTGGTCAGCCACCCGCTGCACAACAAAATTGCGGCGCCAACCAGGGCGGCTCTACTGATCATTTTTCTCATGGTTGTGGCAGACTACGGGGGATAGGGCCCGTAGATGTCCTACTTTACTTTCATACCACGACCAACGCGGATAGACGCTGGTAGGGCAAATGTACCACCATATGAGCCCCGCCGGGCAGGAGCCACTCTCGCTGCAATCTCGATTCGAACCCGGGTAGTGGGTCAGTTGACCACTGCCTGATTCCCAATATCGGGACCGCTTCACACGGTCGAGTCGTCGCCTATGCTGAGAGTGGCCAGCGCGCGGCGCCGGGGGAATTGCTCCCTCCTATGCTCAACCATACGAGGAGGAGTATTACGTTCGGCATTCGAATATCTACCTTCTCGGCTCATACCGCATCGCCACCGCCCCGGAGCCGAACTCCAGCCGGCTCACGAGCCTCAAGTCGACATGCTTCGATAGCCCCGCGAACAACGTCGGCCCGTGGCCCGCCAGCCTGGGCTGCACCACGAACTCGTACTCATCGATCAATCCCAGCTCCGCCAACGCCAGCGGGAGCTTCACGCCTCCCACCAACAGTCCCTTACCCGACTCCCGCTTGAGCTGCTGAACGGCCTTTCCTAGATCCCCGCGCAAGAGCTCCGCGTTCCAATCGACCCGGTCCAGGCTGCTCGACACGACGTACTTCTTTGCCGCATCGATCGTCCGGGCGAAGCGTTCCATCCAATCAGGCCTCGCTCCCGTCCGCGCCGGCGGCCGAAACGCTGCCTCCATCATTTCGTAAGTCACCCGGCCAAAGAGGAGGGCATCGGCCTGGTCGAGGTTCTCGACCGCGTGACTATGCAAGTCTTCGTCCGCGGAAATTGCACGATGATCGCAGCAGCCGTCCAATGTGACGCTGATGGAATACCGAAGGGGTCGCATTTCGCAAGAGTACCGCCGATGGGGAAAACCAGCAAGGTTAGCCCGCTTCAGGGCTAGGAGCCACTCACGTAACGCATGACGATGACAATTTGAGAGCTGCTAGTACTTCTACAAGCGCGGCATTCGCATCGTCCGAGGGGTCAATGATGTCACAGCGGCGAGCGATTGTGGCGTTGTCTGAAGGATGGTCGTCCAAACGGGAAGTAATCCAGTTGAGCGAAAACGCCGATTCGGACCTTGGCCCTGCCGGGTCGTCCCGAAGCCGGGCCTTTTTTCAGTGATAGATCCTGCTTGGTCGCCCAGCGTTTACCGATTCCGCGGCTCCCGGCGTGGTCAACGTGCTTCTCTTGGAGCCTCTCGCTGAACTCCTGGACGACCTCCCCGAATACGAGCCACGGGTCTCCTTTGGCCATCCCAAAGAAGTGTGGCGGCTCGTGGTTGAGATGTCTACATGGGTATCGTGGCCCGGCTTCATCCTTTATCGACCGGCCACCGCCGTAGGAAGAATCGGTCGGGGCGTACCCGGCTGCTACGGGCGCTTTCGTAGGTGGTTGTAGGGGCCGGGCAATTCTCGGCCCGATCCGTTCCGCATGAGCAGGATCAAATCGATCTTTATTTCGTGCGAGCCTCGCACCAGCAACCACGATCCGTACGGCACGCTAGCGCCTCCTGCTGCTACAATCACCTTCATGCCTAACGAAGTATATGCCGTATTCGACACCACCGAGGGACGTTTCAAGGCCCGGTTGTTTAATGATCGTGCTCCCAAGACCGTCGATAATTTCGTCTCGCTCGCCGAGGGCGCAAAAACCGGGAAGCCGTTTTACGATGGCCTCATCTTTCATCGCGTGATACCCGATTTCATGATTCAAGGCGGCTGCCCTGACGGAACAGGGCGCGGCGGGCCAGGCTACAAATTCGCCGACGAGTTTCATCCCGAGCTGAAGCACTCAAAACCCGGCATGCTCTCCATGGCCAATGCCGGGCCTAACACCAACGGCAGTCAGTTTTTCGTCACCGTGGCCGCCACTCCATGGCTGGATAACCGGCACACCGTGTTCGGCGAAGTCGTCGAGGGATACGACACGGTGAAGAAGATTTCCGAAGTGCCCCGCGGCTCGCAGGACCGGCCGAAAAAAGATGTCCAAATCCGTTCCCTGAAAATCGAGAGGAGCTGACCCCATGAGCCGGTTTGCGGCGCTGCTGTTGCTCTGCTCGCTTTGGGCGTTCGCCGAAGAAGGATTCCGGCCCCTCTTCAACGGCCGGAATCTCGACGGATGGGATGGCGACCCGCGCTTGTGGAGCGTGCGCAACGGCGCGATTGTCGGCTCGACCGAACGCGCCACGCTCTTGCAGAATTCATTTCTGATCTCGAAGCGTCCGTTTGCCAATTTCATCCTGAGGGTCGAGTGCAAGCTGCGCAATCACAACAGCGGCATCCAGTTCCGCAGCGAGGCGCTAGCCGATTGGGTGGTGCGCGGCTACCAGGCGGACATGGCGGAGGACAATTACTGGGGCAATATCTACGATGAGAGAGGCACGCGGGGCACGATGGTGGACGGCTGGCCCAAGGCCAAATCCGTCGTGCATCTCAAGGACTGGAATGAGTACGAAATCTCCTGCGACGGAGACCACATCCAGTTGAAGCTGAATGACGTCCAGACCGCGGATCTCCACGATTCCGTGAGAAAGTCCGGAATCATCGCGCTGCAACTGCACTCCGGACCGCCCATGGAAGCTTACTTCCGCAATATCCGCATCAGGGAACTGAAGTAGCTCGCATTGAGAATCGCTCTTTTTGGCGGTACCTTCGATCCCATTCATAATGCCCACTTGAGCATCGCCCTCGAGGCTGTCGGACAGTTCGCGCTCGACCGTGTTTGGTTTATCCCCGCCTCACGTCCCCCGCACAAGTCCGGCATCACGCGCACTCCCTACGAACACCGCTACCACATGGTGGAGCTGGCGTGCGAGGGCGATCCGCGATTCCAAGCCTCCCGCCTCGAAGCCGGCGGGCAGAACAGCTATTCGATCGAGACCATCGAGCGCGTGCGTGCCTCTTTAGCTGGAGGCGAGCAGCTATTTTTCCTGATTGGCGCCGATGCCTTCGCCGAAATCCGCACTTGGCACCGCTGGCGCGAGGTGATCGCGTCGGTCGAGTTTATCGTAGTAAGCCGGCCCGGCCGGGCGTATCTTGAGCCCGAGGGCGCGCGCGTCCACCGGCTCGAGGGCATGGACTTGCCGGTGTCGTCTTCCGAGATCCGGCGCAAGCTCGCTGCGGGCGATGACCGCGTGGAGGTGCCGCCCGCTGTGCTCGCTTACATCCGCGAACACGGTTTGTATCGCTAGATATAGGCGATGACGTCGATCTCGACCAGCGAATTGCCGGGAATGCCGCCGGCAGCCGCAATGGTGGTGCGCACCGGCGGCTCCTCGCCAAAGCGGCCGGCGAAGACCTCGTTCATTTCCTTGTAGTCCTTGAGGTCATTGAGGAAAACGCGGCATTGCAGTACTTTCTCCATCGAGGAACCGGCGTTCTCCAGTTCCGCCTGGATCTCGTCCAGCACGGCCTTGGTGTGCACCTTGATATCCCCCTCTTTGTGATAGCCCTTTCCGGCGATAAATAGCAGGTTGCCGTACGAAACGGCCCCGCTAAACAACGACGGCTTCTTCTCACCGCGGTAGTGCACCACTTTCTTCAGCGGCAGCGCCGTTTGCGCGCTCGCCGTTCCGGCTGCGGCTGCCGCCGCAACTCCCGCTTTCATAAAGGCACGTCTGTTTTTCATTGGCTTCTCCATTCACAAGGTTTCGAAGGAAAAATACGTTCGTGCAAATTCACGGCAAAGTATAACTTAGCTGCTTAGGGCAGTTCAAAACCACCCTCCCGCGCTCGCCCCCCGAGATTAGACTGATCCCAGGTGGGACGGACAACTTTGTGCAAGTCTGCAACAGGAACCGGCCGGCTGCTTGCAGCTTTGATTCTGGCGGCGGCGGCTCTCGCTCAACCTGCCCTCACGGTCATTCAAGACACCCTCTACAAGGCCGATGGTACCCGCTTCAACGGCCTCCTGATTATTTCATGGAACAGCTTCGAAGCCGGGGACCTGTCCAATATCGTTTCACAAAGCCTGACCGTGAGAGTCGTGGACGGGAATTTTCGCGTGCAACTGGTGCCCACCACCACATCGAATCCGCCCACTTACTACAACGTGAAATACAACAGTGACGGCAAGATTCAATTTGAGGAGACGTGGGTGGTCGGCGCGGTCTCAACCCCTCTGCGAATTCGCGATGTGCGCGCTTCCAGTTCCTCTGCCAACCCCATCACGCCGCCCTCGCAGTCTCCGATTCAGGAAACCGACGTGGTGGGGCTGACCGGCGACCTGGGGATCCGGCCGGTGAAGGGCCCCGGCTTCAGCACTGGCCGGGCGGCATTGATCAACTCGAACGGCGGTTTGGAAGCGGTGATCGGAAACCCTTCGGATTGCGTGATGGTCGATGGTTCATCCGGACCTTGTGGTGGAGGCGGTCCGCAGTTCATAGATGGCGAAGTTCCGGGCGGAACGATCGACGGCGTCAACACTACCTTTACGCTAGCCAACGCCCCGAGCCCCGCGACCAGCCTGGTGCTGTTTCGCAACGGCGTGGTGCAGCAGCCGGGCGTGGATTACACGCTCAACGGATCGACCGTACGTTCCTGGCCGCCGCCGTTCCGCAGCCCGGTGACAACCTAACGGCCTGGTACCGGCTGGCGCCGGCATCGGGATCGCTCATCGCCGGGGGGCTGACGGCGCCTGCGCCGCAAGTCACGTGCAGCGCGAGCGGAACTAGCACGTCTTCTAGTGCTTTCACATCCGTCGGAAGCTGCACGATTCCGGCCAGCGTCCTGCAAACGGGCGACCGCGTTGAGATTCATTTCGACCTTGCGCACCAGGGTACGACCGTGGGCTTTGAGTTCGAGGCACTCTGGGGCAGCACGGTGGCGGTGGATCGTATCGCACCCGCCCTGGAGGCGATGGTCGCCGGCAAAGCGGAATCTGCGCTGTATGCCGGCGGCGCGCAACTGCGGGCGGAAACGTGGGGCTCGACGCTGACGTATGCGGCGGGCATCGCCAACGCGACGGACAGCGTCGTGCCGCCCCTGAAAGTCGATTTCCAAGCCAAGATGTTGCAGACAACCAGCGAAACCGTCACCTTGCGCAACTTCACTGTGGTGCGGTATCCCGCGCAATAACGGTCATTTCAGGTATTTGTCGAGGTCCGGGTGGAGCTGTTTTTGTACATCGGGATCGTCGACATTCTCACGCGTGATTACGCGCGGCGGGAGATTCTGGATTCTCGGCGGGGTGGCGCCTTTGAGCTTCTCGACGGCGGCCACCACCGCGTCGTGGCCCATGCGAAACGGGTCCTGGACGACGAGCGCGTCGATGACGCCGGATTTCAAATCTGCCAACAGCCCGGGGCTCCAATCAAATCCCACCATTTTGACTTTGGCGTTGCGGCCCTTGATGGCTTGCGCCGCGCCGACTGAGCTCGATTCGTTGGACGCAAACATCGCATTCAAGTCATCGTGCGCGGTCAGCATGTTCTCGGCAACGGCGAGCGACTTGGCGCGGTCAGACCATCCGTAACGTTTGTCGACAATCTGAATTCCCGGAAAATCTTTCTTGATGGCGTCCTCGAATCCCTGCTCGCGCGCCATGGTGGAGGCGGAGCCGGGCTCGACCGCGACTTCGGCGACTTTGCCCTTGCCATTCAAAATCTTTCCCATACGCTGGGCGGCCATGGCGCCGGCTTCATAGTTGTCGGTGGCCACCTGTGCGACGAAGTTCTGCGTGTCCACAGGGGAATCGAGAATGACGACGGGAATCCCTTCCCGGTTGGCGCGCTCCACCACGCTGATCAGTGCCGTCTTGTCGGTGGGAGCCAGGCAGATGGCATCGACATGCTGTGTGATCATGGCTTGGACGATCTGCATCTGGCCGCTGAAATCGGTTTCCAGAGGCGGACCATCCCAGATGATTTCCACTCCGGCCTCGCGCGCGGCGGACACGGCGCCGGCGTGGATGGACTGCCAGAACAAGTGAGCCTGACCTTTGGGGATTACGGCGATGCGCTTGCGCGTGTCGCGGTGGCACGCCAGCAGTGCAACTAGGAGGAGAAAAACGGTGACAGGCAGCGCCGTCCACGCGCCGTTGAGCCTGATCCGATTCCTTGCACGGGCAACCGGCTTGGGACAGCGCAGCCAGTCACCGCTTTTCTCTGTCACCTATTTCTTCACGAATCCCTGGACATAAATGGCGTGAACGCCGCGGACGGTGGTTTCGGTGCCGCTGACTTCCATGACGTGCGCGAAGTGATCACCGGCGGCTTTGCGGAATTCCGTCTGGCCGTCGCGCCGAGGATCATGCTCTTCTTCCATCAACATATAAATGTTGCCCTCTTTGGTCAGGAGCCCGATGGGCTGGCCGGCTGCCAGACACTTCTGGCCGCAGGATTTGTGCTTCTCTCCGTGCTTGCCGAGTTGCAGGTAGCAGGAGAGGTCGATGATTTCGCCGGTTACCGTGACGATTTTGCCGGGCAGCGGTTTCTTGTCGACGCCGGCGCCGATGGTGGTAGCGGTCCAGGGCTCGGCGGGCTTTTCACCGAGCGTGCCCATGGCCTTGTCCCAGCCGCCCTCGGGCTCCATTTGCGGCTGGAGAGGACCGGCGGATTTCTTGGATTCAGCTTTCTTTTCTTCGGCGGCGGTGAGGGTGAAGGCCACGACGGCGAGGGTAAGGGATGCGAGAAGCGTTTTCAGCGACATTGTTTCTCCTCAATTCAGGGATTCAACGCAACAGGAACGATCATTTTACACGCAAATCACCACGGGCAGGAATGTTTGCGGCTGCGGTTCTGCTAAAGATCGTCCGCGTGAAGCCCGGTTTTCTTGGCGATTTGGGCGAGAAGGCATGGTGCCAATTTCATCGCCGTCGTGGAACGCGAAAGTGTAGTTAAGCCACCCCGGGCGCTTGAGCCGTCGATGCGAGCCACTCT
>Ga0335070_10006515_pt1 | contig 13738 bp, 6 predicted proteins | sample Lox_Sample_13_FD_206722 | JGI IMG/M metagenome (GOLD analysis project Ga0335070, IMG submission 206722) | Soil microbial communities from Loxahatchee National Wildlife Refuge, Florida, United States - Lox_Sample_1.3 | ecosystem: Environmental > Terrestrial > Soil > Wetlands | place: USA: Florida...
GGGAATTCTCCCCAGCGACATCTCCGCGGCGAAAACCGAAGCTGATCGCTCCGTCAATCAATACCTCGCCACCTGCTACGCCGAACATCCACGTGTGACCTATCTCGATATTTCGTCAATTTTTTACGATCACGGGTCGCTCAACACCGCCATCTTCTACGATCCGCGTCTCCCGGGACATCCCAAGGCACTGCATCCCGACACAACGGGACAGCGCAGGATGGCGGAGGCGATCGAGCCCACGCTCGCCCACCTGATGGGGCACGCTCCGCGCATGCCGCTCGCCGCGATGACCGAGATCAACACTGCACTCATTCCGGTCGCGAGACTCGAAGATGACGTATACGACTGGTATGCGCGTCATCACGCCGAACTCGATCTTGAGAAGCGCATTCAGCCGAAAGTGGTTTTGATTGGCGATTCCATCACGCACTTCTGGTCTGGTCCGCCAAACGCGGCGGAGGTCAATGGCGCAACGGCATGGAAATCGCTCTTCGGGGAAATGCCGGTGCTCAACATGGGGTTTGGCTGGGATCGCACGCAGAACGTGCTGTGGCGTCTGCGACAAGGAGAATTCGACGGCGTCCATCCCGAGTGGGTCGTGCTGAACATCGGGACCAACAATCTCACCTCCTCAGAACATGCGCGCGCCAATACTCCGGCAGAAATTGTCGAGGCCATCGGCGCGATCTGCGACGAAGTGAGGCAGCGCTCCCCGCAAAGCCGCATTATCCTGATGGCAATTTTCCCGCGCGGCGCCACACCCAAAGATCCACTGCGCGCATCGATTCAGGAGACGAACCGCCTGCTCAGCGAGCGTTTCGGCAAAGACACGTCTGTCACTTATCTCGACATCGGGAAACAATTCCTGACGCCCGACGGTTCGCTGCCGGCTACGCTCATGCCCGACGGCACGCATCCCAACAACGATGGGTACCAGATATGGGCCAACGCGCTGAAGGGAGCGGGGATCCAACCTTAGTCTCTTCTCACCTGCTGCGCCGTTACACTCCCGGTCTCTCACACCTCCCTAAAGATTTTGCGCGGGCTGCCGATGGAGTCTTGTTGGCCGTCCTGCGCCTGCATGAGCTTCTTCTAACTCTCGACGCTGGACGGTCGGATCGTCTGCGGGAAGAAGAGGACGGCCATGCTGCTTCGGATGAAATTGTTGGTGGTGGCTTTTTGTTGCACGATTTTCGCAGCTTGTGGTGGAGGCTCGAATGGCGGCGGGAACACCATCCCTAACGATCCTCCCCCGACCGACAGCGTTTCTGGCACAGTAACGTTCAAAGGCGCGCCTCTCGCGGGCGCAACCGTTACCGACTTCCTCACCAACACCAACACGGTCTTCAAGACCACTACCACCGACTCCAACGGCAACTACACCATCACAGGCATGTCCACTGGATGGACCGTTCCGGCGGACTATCAGATCTACGTCAACAAGTCGGGATACGGTTTTAATCCGTCGGTCGGCGCCGGCGCAACCGTCAAGCGCTTTGATTACACGGGACAGTACCAAGGAAGTGGGATCGCCCCGTCGGGACTTTTCTTCAATGTCATCGACCTCATCGCGAATGTAAACAACTCGGTCACGTCCGCAAACTTTGCCGCCTATGACGGCACCAATCCCCCCGTTACTCTTCCCGCCACCGGCCAGCAAATCAGCTATGCCGCCGGCGACGATGCTTCCCTCCACAAGGGTGCCGCATGGTCCGCCGTAACGCGTTTCACTGACAACCAGGACGGTACCATCACCGACAATCTCACAGGGCTCATCTGGTTGCAAGATGTGGGCTGCCTCGGAGCGGCGAACTGGGCAAATGCATTGACGGCCGTCAATTCGCTATCGAGCGGACAATGCGGACTCAACGACAGTTCTTCGGCCGGAAGTTGGCGTCTGCCCAACATCAACGAATTGGCCAGCGTGATCGACTTTTCCGCCGCCGACCCGGCGCTGTCAGCGAACCATCCATTTCAAAATGTGCCGACCACGATTTACTGGTCTTCCACGAGCTACTACGGCGGAGTGAGCGGTTCCGACAAAGCCTGGACCCTTCGCCTTTCGGACGGTCGCTACATGAACGACACCGCCGCCAACGTTAAAGCCACGGCGACGAATCAAATCTGGGCCGTGCAAGGTGCGGGCAACACTGGTGCCATCAAATTGAAGGCCACCGGCTTTTACCTGCCGTACTCCGACGGTGACGACGGCTCCATTCAATCTGGCGTGGGGCTCACCGCGCCGCGTTTCGTGGATAACGATAACGGCACCGTCACTGACACGATGACCGGCCTCATCTGGCTCAAGCAGGCTAACTGCATCCAGGGTGCATGGTCCGACGCCCTCGCCACTGTCAGTTCCCTCTCCAGCGGACAATGCGGCCTCAGCGACAACTCCATAGCCGGGCAATGGCGCATGCCCAACCGCAACGAACTTGAAAGCCTTTCCGATCGCGCCCAGACCAATCTTGCCGCGTATTTCGACTACACGTACCTCAACAAGGACGGCTCGGTGTTTCAGGCCCCGATCTTTACCAATTACGTCGAAGCGCAATATTACTGGACTTCCACTACCAACGCCGCCGACCCGACCGAAGCCTGGACCGTCTACAGCTGCGACTTCGGGGTCTACGACATCTCCAAGGCCAGCATCGGCTATGCCCTGGCCGTGCGTTAAGTGGTCCCATAACGAGACTCCGTAAGTCCAAGCCTGGCGTGTGTTTTCACGGAAGCTGTGATTTCAATCACATGCCCCTGTGAACCTGCGTCCCGACACGCAAAACCCCCTTCCCTAATATGGAGTTATCGCAGGGCCACGCTAGTGGTCGCCGTCGAGAATCCTGAACGGGGGAAGTCAATGAAGCGCAAGTTTAAGACTATGGACGCCAATGAGGCGGTCGCCAATGTCGCTTACCGCGTAAGCGAGGTCATCGCCATCTATCCCATCACTCCTTCGTCGCCGATGGGCGAGTGGGCGGACCAATGGGCTTCTGAGGGTGTCCCCAACGCTTGGGGCAGTGTGCCCCACGTGGTCGAGATGCAGAGCGAAGGCGGAGCTTCTGGCGCGGTCCACGGCGCGCTCCAGACCGGATCGCTCGCCACCACTTTCACCGCGTCGCAAGGCCTGTTGCTGATGATCCCGAACATGAACAAGATCGCCGGCGAGCTGACGCCCACAGCATTCCACGTCACCGCCCGCACGCTCGCGACCCATGCCCTCTCCATCTTCGGCGACCACTCCGACGTGATGTTCTGCCGGGCCACCGGATGGGCCATGCTGTGCTCCAACTCTGTGCAGGAAGCGATGGACCTCGCGCTCATCGCGCACGCAGCTTCGCTTGAAACCCGCATTCCCTTCCTCCACTTCTTCGACGGGTTCCGTACCTCGCACGAAGTCAGCAAGATCGAGATGCTCAATGAAGACGACATCCGCGCTCTGATCAACATGGATCGCGTAATCGAGCATCGTCAGCGGGCGCTTTCGCCGGATCATCCGGTCATCCGCGGCACAGCGCAGAACCCCGATGTCTTTTTCCAGATTCGCGAAACCGCGAACAAGTACTACGACGATGCGCCCGCCAAAGTGCAAGCCGTGATGGATAAGTTCGCCGAAGTAGTTGGACGCAAATACCGCTTGTTCGACTATGTTGGCGCGCCCGACGCCGAGCGGGTCGTCGTCATCATGGGATCGGGTGCGGAAGTCGCGCACGAAACCATCGACCATCTCAACGCGCACGGGGAAAAGGTCGGATTGCTGAAAGTCCGCCTCTATCGCCCCTTCTGCGTGAAGTCGTTCTTGTCAGCTCTCCCCACAACCGTGAAGCAGATTGCAGTCCTCGACCGCACCAAGGAACCGGGCGCGATCGGCGAACCGCTCTATCTCGACGTGATCAACGCTTTACATCAGGGCGTGAACTCCGAATACGCTCCCGAAGTCGTTGGCGGCCGCTACGGCCTCTCTTCCAAGGAATTTACTCCGGCGATGGTCAAGGCTGTTTACGACAATCTGAAACAGTCGAAGCCGAAGGATCATTTCACCATCGGCATCAACGACGACGTCACGCATACCAGCCTGACTTACGACGCATCGTTCTCGACGGAGCCCGATAGCGTGATCCGCGCGATGTTCTACGGACTCGGCGCTGATGGTACGGTAGGCGCGAATAAGAATTCGATCAAGATCATCGGCGAGAACACCGACAACTACGCGCAGGGATATTTCGTCTACGACTCCAAGAAATCCGGCGCGATGACCGTTTCCCACCTGCGCTTCGGACCGCAGCCGATCAAGTCGAGCTACCTGGTCTCGAAGGCGAACTTCGTCGCTTGCCATCAATGGATATTCCTTGAGCGCTACGACATGCTCTCGTCCCTGGTCGAAGGCGGTGTCTTCCTGCTTAACAGCCCCTTCGGCAAAGATGAAGTCTGGGACAACCTGCCGCGCGAAGTCCAACGGCAATTGATCGCCAAAAAAGCCAAGTTCTACGCCATCGACGCCTACAAAGTCGCTCGCGACGCTGGCATGGGCTCGCGCATGAACGTCATCATGCAGGTTTGTTTCTTCGCTATCTCCAAAGTGCTGCCCGGCGACGAAGCCATCGAAGCCATCCGCAAATCGATTCGCGACACCTACGGCCGCAAGGGCGAAGAAGTGGTCAAGAAGAACATGTTGGCAGTGGACGAAACTCTGGCCCACCTGTTCGAGGTTAAGGTTCCAGCAGCCGCGACCAGCAAGACTGAAATTCCCGAAGTCTTCCCGGGCGCTCCGAAGTTCGAACACGACGTACTGGGCACGATCTACGCCGGCAAGGGCGATGATCTGCCGGTCAGCGCTTTCTCCTGCGACGGCACTTTCCCCACCGCCACCGCGCGTTGGGAGAAGCGCAATCTGGCTCTCGAAATTCCGGCGTGGGACCAGAAGATCTGCATCCAATGCGGCAAGTGCGCAATGGTCTGCCCGCACGCTGTCATCCGTATCAAGGTCTACGACACCAAGGAACTGGAAAGCGCCCCGGCGACCTTCAAGTCCTGCGATGTGCGCGACAAAGAATGGGCCGGGATGAAGTACACCATCCAAGTGGCTCCCGAAGATTGCACCGGATGTGGCGTCTGCGTCGATATCTGCCCGGTCAAGAACAAGCAGGAGACGCGGCTCAAGGCCATCAACATGGTGCCGCAACCTCCGCTGCGCGTTCCGGAAAAAGCGAACTGGGAATTCTTCCTCAACATTCCTGAACTCGACCGCCGCAAGATCAAAGTTGGCACGATTCGCCAGCAACAAGTACAGGAGCCGTTGTTCGAGTTCTCCGGCGCGTGCTCTGGGTGCGGCGAGACGCCTTACGTCAAGCTGGTATCGCAACTCTTCGGCGATCGCGCCGTCGTTGCGAACGCCACGGGGTGCTCCTCGATCTACGGCGGCAACCTGCCCACCACGCCGTGGGCCAAGAACGCCGACGGCCGTGGCCCTGCCTGGTCGAACTCCCTGTTTGAAGATAACGCTGAGTTCGGTATGGGTTTCCGCGTTTCGATCGACAAGCAAACCGAATTCGCGCAGGAGTTGCTGCGCCGCGTCAATGGCGCAGTTGGCGATGAACTCGTGAAAGCGATCCTGACCGCCAAGCAGAAGGACGAGTCCGACATCTTCGAACAGCGTCAGCGGGTGGACATCCTGAAAGAGCGTTTGCGGAAGATCAACTCCCTCGATGCCAAGCAACTTCTTTCTGTCGCTGACATGCTGGTCAAGAAGAGCGTGTGGATCATTGGTGGCGACGGCTGGGCGTACGACATTGGCTACGGCGGCCTCGATCACGTGCTTGCCAGCGGACGCAACGTGAACCTGCTGGTGCTCGACACCGAGGTCTACTCCAACACGGGCGGACAAGCTTCGAAATCCACGCCGCGAGGCGCCGTCGCGAAGTTCGCTGCCGGAGGCAAGCCTGGACCGAAGAAAGACCTCGGGCTGATGGCCATGACGTACGGCAACGTCTACGTCGCCAGCGTGGCCATGGGCGCAAAAGACGAACACACCCTGAAGGCCTTCCTCGAAGCCGAAGCGTACGACGGCCCAAGCATCATCATCGCGTACTCGTCCTGCATTGCGCATGGCATCGACATGACGACTTCGATGAGCGATCAGAAAGTCGCAGTCGAATCCGGACAGTGGCTGCTCTACCGCTACAACCCCGAGCGGGCAGAAGCAGGCGAGAATCCGCTGACGCTCGACTCCCGCGCTCCGAGCCGCAAAGTGCAGGAATATCTGCTGCAGCAAACCCGCTTCAAGATGTTGACCAAGAGCAAGCCGGAAGAAGCGGAAAAGCTCTGGAAGCTGGCCCAGCAGGACGCGGAACGCCGGTACAAGATGTACGAGTATATGGCAGCAAGGAAGTCCGATGCCGCTCCAGCGGTGAAAGATATCGCCGCGGCCAAGCAAGCATCTGTTGAAGAGAAGACGCCCGCGGGCACAACGAAGTAGTGAAACAGCAAGAGCGGCAAGAAACAGAGTTGAAGGAGAACCCGATGATCGATCTCAGCACCACTTACCTGGGACTGAAGCTGCGCTCCCCCCTGGTGGTTAGCGCTTCCCCACTCTCCCGCGACGTCGATGGCATCGCTCGCCTGGAAGAGGCGGGTGCCGCAGCGGTGGTCCTCTACTCTCTGTTTGAAGAGCAACTCCATCAGGAGGAACAGGATCTCGCTTACCACCTCGAACAAGGGACGGAGAGCTTCGCCGAGTCGCTCAGTTTCTTTCCGCAGCCCAGCGAATTTCAAACGGGTCCTGAGGGATACCTCAAGCATATCCGGCGCGCCAAATCGGCGACGAGCATTCCCATCATTGCCAGCCTGAATGGCTCGACGCTCGGAGGATGGACCAAGTTCGCCGGCGAAATCGAACGCGCCGGTGCCGACGCCCTGGAATTGAACATCTATTCCGTGGCCACCGATCCCAAGATCACCGCGGCCGAAATCGAGCAGACGTACGTCGACATCGTGAAGGCCGTCAAGTCGACCGTCACGATTCCCGTCGCGGTGAAGTTGAGTCCATTCTTCAGCAACATGGCAAATATGGCACAGCGTCTCGACACCAGCAACGCCGACGGCCTGGTTCTGTTCAATCGTTTCTATCAGCCCGACATCGACTTGGAAGAGCTTGAGCTCAGACCAAATGTTTTGTTGAGTACACCGCAAGCCCTGCGCCTACCGCTCACCTGGATTGGCATCCTGTTCGGCAAAGTGAAGGCTGGGTTGGCTGGCACGGGCGGAGTTCACAACGCCGAAGACGTAGTGAAGCTGCTGATGGTTGGGGCAAATGTCACCATGCTTTGCTCCTCTTTAATGCGGCATGGCGTCAACCACCTCCGCCACGTGGAACGCGAATTGCGGGAGTGGATGGAGGCGCACGAGTACGAGTCGGTCGACCAGATGCGTGGCAGCATGAGCCAACTGCGCTGCTCCGATCCGACCGCGTTCGAGCGCGCGCAATACATGCGCGCCGTCAAAGGCATGCAACATATTCAAATGGCAGGATGGCGTTAAATGGCAAGCAAAGTGATCTCCCAGACAAGAAACATGTGGGAACAGCCGCCCGCGGCTGTTCGGGTCGCAGATGGTGAACAGGCCACTCTGGACAAAGCGCGCCGTGAGCGTCACCGCGCCCTGGTCGTCCCGCGCGAACATGGCGCATGGGGGCTGTTGCTTGTCCCCATGATTACCGGCGCTGGAGTGGCCTTTCATCAGGCCAGCCACATCATGCCGCTGATCCTGCTTTCGACCGCAGCCTTGGCCCTGTTCTGGTTGCGGACTCCGTTCGAAAGCCTGATCGGCACGTCAGCCATGAAGGCGCAGACGGCTGACGAGGTTCACACCGTGCGGTCCTTCGTCGTTCTGCTTGGCGCCATTGCCGCCGTGACCCTGGGCGGATTGCTCTGGGCTGGAAAGAACGCCGATCTATGGCCACTGGCCATCGCAGTGGGCGTCTGCTTCATCCTCCAAGCCATCCTCAAGAAATTGGACCGCCGCTTTCGAATGCTCTCTGAAATGATTGGCACTGTCGGCCTGACCGCCGCTGCCCCGGCCGCATACTACGTAATCACGGGCGAATTCAATACGACGGCCTGGATGCTCTGGCTCGCCAACATCCTCTTCGCCGGCGATCAGATTCACTACGTGCAGCTTCGCATTCACACGGCGAAGGTCGAGGGCTTCCGTAACAAGCTGGCAAAAGGCTGGGTCTTTGCCGCGGGGCAAGCCATCATGACGGCGACACTCACCATCGTCTGCGTGGCGCGCCTGATGCCTCCCATCGCTTCAATCGCGTTCGCGCCGCTTCTTTTCCGCGGATGGTTCTATTTCATCCAGGAGCCTGCGCCCCTGATCGTCCGACGTTTAGGCTGGAACGAGCTCAAGCATGCGACAGCGTTTTGCGTGCTGTTCATTGCCACGTTCGTCCTGGCTCGATAGCGCAAGCACCAAACGATGCCGCCGTATGATCGATCCGCTGGTGGTACTAATGGCCTATTCCACTGCACGCTTCTGCTGCATACTGGTGGCCCATGAAAGCTGCGGTTCTTAGCTCCCCGCGACCGGTTGCGCAACGTCCACTTGAGGTCATCGATGTCGCCGATCCGCGTATCAGGTCAGGTCATGTGTTGTTGCGAGTGCGCGCCTGCGGCGTTTGCCGAACCGATCTGCATATCGTGGAAGGAGAACTGCCCGCAAAACAGCTGCGCCTGATACCAGGCCATCAGATCGTGGGCGAAGTCATTGACGGCGCGACGGAAGGCCTTCCTATGGGATCGCGCGTCGGCGTGTCGTGGCTTGGCGGTACTGATGGAACCTGCCCGTACTGCCAGCGCGGAAGGGAAAACCTGTGTGACTCTCCAACGTTCACCGGCTATACCGTAGCCGGCGGATATGCGGAGCAGGCGTTCGCCCGCGCAGACTTTGTTTATCGACTCCCCGATGGGCTCGATGATCTGCATGCCGCCCCACTACTCTGTGCAGGAATCATTGGCTTTCGCAGCCTGCGCGTGGCAGGAGTGGAGCGCGGAGAGCGCGTTGGGCTTTTTGGCTTTGGAGCATCGGCACACCTGGCGATCGCGGTGCTGCAGGCCTGGAAGTGTGAGGTTTACGTTTCGACACGTGGCGAGTCGCATCGCCGGCTGGCTGAGTCCCTAGGCGCAACCTGGGTGGGCCGTGAGACGGATAAACCTCCGGTAGAACTGGATCGCGCGGTTACGTTCGCCCCGAGTGGCGACGTGGTCGTGGCTGCTCTTGCCAGCTTGCGGAAGGGAGGCGTGGTCGCGATCAATGCGATTCACCTGGACCGCATACCGCAGTTCGATTACGACAAGCTGCTATGGGGCGAACGGCAGATTCGCAGCGTGGCCAACATGACTCGAGCAGACGCGCGAGATTTCCTGGCCCTGGCGGCGGAGATCGGATTGAAACCTAGAGTGACAGTGTTCCCGTTAGACCAGGCCAACGAGGCACTGCTGGCAGTGAAGTCGGATGCAGTGGATGGCGCTGCCGTGATTGTTCCGTAGCTCGTTGATTATGAAGGTCGTTTCATACCGTGAGTTCGAGGTTTCTTTCGCTACGATTTGTCTTGACTTCCGCCATAAACGAAAGTAATAGTTTTGACTCGTAATAATATGAAAGCAATCGCCGGAGGCAGCTATGCGTGTCGGCCGTCAAAGTTGGGTACTCCTTTTCCTCATTCTCTTCCTCGTTAATGCTCCGAGCGCTTTCGCGCAGGCCTCATACCAGGCGCAGGTTCGCGGCACGGTCACGGACCAGAGCGGCGCCATGGTGGTGAATGCCACCGTTACCATCACGAATGACGCGACGGGCATTGCACAAACGACGCATACCGACGATCACGGCCAGTACTTTCTAGTGGGCCTGCGCCCGGCAACCTATTCCATCAAGACGGAGAGCCCGGGTTTTCGGACGACGGAAAGGAAGGACATCGTCCTCCAAGTCGATCAGCAAACCAGCGTCGACTTCGTCTTGCACCCCGTAGGCGTAAGCCAGACCATGGAGGTCACGGAAGCCGCTCCTCTTCTCGACACCGACAGCGCCACGCTCGGTACAGAAATTACCAGCGAATACGTGAAGGAAATTCCCCTGATCAATCGAAGTTTCTTCGGACTCACGTTTCTGTCAGGTGGCGTCACGGAAGCGGCCGGATCGGGAACCACCGACAACTATCCGACCGGAACGAACTTTGTTTCGAATGGACAGCGGAACGCGACGGCTGAGGTACGACTCGACGGAGCTTTGATCAGTGCTCCTGAACAAGGCGAGGGTGGGAACTCCAATATTTATTACGAGCCTATCGTCGAGGGCGTGCAGGAATTCAAGGTACAGAACAACAGCTTCTCCGCCGAGTTCGGCAACAACGGCGGAACGGTTGTGAACATGGTGCTGAAGAGCGGCACCAACGCGTTCCACGGCAGCGGCTGGTATTTTCTGCAGCGCTCGGATCTTAACGCGCGAGACTTCTTCAACCCGGCGCCCAATCCGAAGCCGGATGCTCTCCGCGACCAGGGGGGATTTTCGCTGGGCGGCCCAATCCGCAAAAACAAGACGTTCTTCTTCGTCGATTTCGAAAAGGTTCGAAATAACGCAGCCATCAGCGGGCTGGCGTCGGTGCCGACCATGGCGGAGCGGCAGGCGAATCCAGATTTCTCTGCGAACACACAAAGTGATGGTGTTACCCCGATAAACATCTACGACCCCAAAATGGTCTGCTCTGGCGGAACGCGACCCCAAGTCGGATTCGACTGCAGCGGCACGCAGATCGGAACTCCCAATGTTATTCCAGCCAGCGAAGTGGACCCCCTCGGACAAGCAATCCTTAATCTTTATCCCCAGCCGAATGTGGACGGGGCCGGCGAGTTCAACAATTATCTTTTCAGCGGCACGGCGCACGCTCCGGACTATCAGTTCGATATCAAGATCGATCACCAGATCAATGATCGAAATCGAATCGCCGGCCGGTACAGCAGGGCGAAGTCAGATTTCAAGACTCCGATATTTCTTGGAGACGGGGGTCTGGCAAATGGAGGATCGATCAACGACGGGATCGGTGGCAGTCCGACCACAGCCCAGAATACTTCGCTCGAATACACGTGGACAGTAAATCCGCGAATCATCTGGACGAGTCGAGTCGCTCTTGACCGCGTTCACCAAGCAGAGACCACGAACATTCCGAGCATCGCCAGTTTTAACGCGTCTCTACCCTCTGGCGTGCAGGGTCTGCCTTCGCTGTTGCAGCAAGCGAACGGCGTAGACCGGATGCCAGCTTTCATTATGTCGTCGGGCGGCGGGAGCGGCCCTTGGGACGATCTGTACGATCAGTGCTGCGTGAATACGACGTTTGCTCACACCCTGGTCAGCTATTCCTCGCAATTGGTGATTTCGAAGGGCGCCCACCTGATGAAACTGGGCGGCGAGCAGAGATTGCTCTACAACAACTTCTTCCAGCCGCCAGGGCCAACCGGCGTCTTCAACTTCACCGACTTTGTCACCTCTCCTAATCCGCAAAGCGATACAGATTCATTGGGCCTGTCGGGCAATGCTTTCGCCAGCCTTCTGTACGGTTATGCCGACAACGTCAACTCAGTTCCCCAGGAACCGACTGCTCTGATCGTTTACCCCGCGATTGCCAACAAGTCGAAGGAAACAGGTTTCTATTTCCAGGATGATTGGAAGGTGAACTCCAAGCTGACCTTGAATCTTGGCATCCGTTATGAATGGAGCACTCCTTACAACGAGCGTTACAACCGGCTGCAGTTCAGTGATTTCAACGGCGACACCGGAGTGAGTCTGGACCTCACGGCCGCGCAGGCCGCGCTGCAGTCCGTCGGACTGAACTATCCGTCGTCGATGGAATTAAAAGGCACGACGTCGTTTGCCAATTCCAGCATGCGGAGCGTGCCGGTCTACCGCAAAGATATTGGGCCGCGTCTGGGATTTGCGTATCAGCTCGATTCAAAGACCGTGATGCGCGGCGGAGCCGGAATCTATTTCGGCATGAGTCCGGCCACGAACTTCCAGTATCCAGGGACGGCCTTCCGCAAGACTGCAACGATGTTCTTCACTCAGGACAACTTTCAAACGCAGTACGCAACGCTCTCTAATCCATTCCCAACTGGTTTCACAGGTCCCCAGGGCAACCAATACGGCAAGTTGGCGGATTGGGGTTATTCGAACGGCAATGATCTGGGGACATCGGCGGCGCGTGACGCTGACATTTATATGTGGAACGTTGGCATCCAGCGTTCCCTGCCCGGCGAAATCGTCGTGGGCGTCGATTACTCGGCCAACCGCAGCACACACCTGCCCTGGGCGGGAACGAATAACCGCGACTTCATCTCATCGAATTTGCTGGCGCAGATTTCGCAAGCTGTACATGCCAACTACGACAGCGTGAACGGAGCTGGAGCATGTGATAACGATGGGTGCGTTTCGAACTTCTTAGGAAATCCCGTCAGCAATCCCTTCCTCTCAATGTTCTCGCCGCCATGCGCCTCTGGTCCATGCTTCAACGAACCGGATTCGGCGTACAGTGCTGCACAGATTCCGCTGGGCTATCTTCTGAATCCCTATCCGCAATTCACTGGGGACTTTGAAGCCCTGATGCTGGAGGAAGCGAGTTCGTGGTACAACGCGGTGCAGGTTCGCTTCCAGAAGCGCACGTCACACAACATCAGCTTCGAAGGCAGCTATACGATTTCGAAGGCCACCGACAATTCTTCTGCGGGCAGAAATAACTGGGTGGGATCGCTCGGCAACGGAACGCCGCAACAACTGGACCGTTTGAATCTGGAACATAGTATCAGCGCCAACGACACGCCGCAACGCCTGGCTGCAGCCGTGGTGCTGGATCTGCCGCTGGGGCGAAACCAGTGGATCGGCGGAAACATGAATCGCGCCCTTGATGCTGTCATCGGTGGCTGGTCAGTGGCCACGATGATCACCGAACAGTCGGGCCAACCGATCGCCATGACACTGAATAGCACGCGGCTGGCAAACGGCAGCCAGCGTCCGGAAGTGCTCTGTAACCAACTACGGACTGGTTCCAGCATGAAAGCGGTCGCTTTAAGCTGGGCTAACCCAACTCCGCTTTCATACTTCAACGGCGGCTGTTTCGGCGATCCCGGAGATCAGAACCCCGGCAATGCTCCGCGTTACTTTTCCAACTTGCGCGTGAACGGCATTCACAATATCGATATGAATATTTACAAATCGTTTGTTCCGAAAGAAGGGATGAAGATCGATCTGCGAGCGGAGATTTTTAACTTGGCGAACCATGCGCGGTTCGCTCAGCCAGACACCTCAGTTGGAGGTGAGACGTTTGGCTTTATCAGTTCTACTGCCCCGGGATATTTGCCGCGGTATTTCCAGTTCGGGGTTCGCTTTGAGTTCTAACTTCAACTAGAAGCCGAGAGACATTCATGATTCTCAGACCTGCAATCATTGCGGCAGCCGTCGGAGTGTGCGCGTTTTCGCCGCTCGCTCAGAAGGATCCGGCTCACACCTATCCAGACAACCAGGATTGGGCGAATTACGTCCGCATCGGCGCTTATGGGTTAAAGGGCGGCGATGCGCTGGAGATTGTGCGGAAGGCGCAAGCCAGCGGCGTGTTCGGGATTGAGGTCGACAATGATATCCCCGGCCGCTACGAGAGCTTTGTTCATCCGGAAGAGAAGCTGAAGGCGATTCGTGACGT
>Ga0335070_10006516_pt1 | contig 13737 bp, 11 predicted proteins | sample Lox_Sample_13_FD_206722 | JGI IMG/M metagenome (GOLD analysis project Ga0335070, IMG submission 206722) | Soil microbial communities from Loxahatchee National Wildlife Refuge, Florida, United States - Lox_Sample_1.3 | ecosystem: Environmental > Terrestrial > Soil > Wetlands | place: USA...
AATGGTGAAGATGAAATCGTTATTGAAGATCAGCTGTTTATTCGCACCGAGCAGCGCGTAGGTGTTCGGGTCGACCGGCCCCGCCCGACCGAAGACGAATCCGCGCATGGTATTGATGCCTCCGACGAAGAAGAGTTCGGTCAGGGGAACCGGCTTATCCTTGATACCCTCCGCGTCCCCATACCGCACATGGAGTGAGAACCGCGTATCGTATGGGAGGGGAGTATACTTGATTGCATCAAAGTAGTACTTGTAAAAATTGTTCGTCCCACCGAGGTAAGGGGTCCCGAGATCAAAGCCTCCTCCGAGCCGCCATCCGTTTCGAGGATCGAGGTAATAGTCTCTGGTATCGCGAAATACTGACGTGCGAAATCCCGTCGTCGTCTGACTGCCCAACTGCCGGCAGACGAACTGATTCGCTGTAACAGGACTAAGGCAGTAGTTGTTCGGATCCTGGAAGTTCAGATCTTCCGCCACGAGACTGAAACTCCCTGTCACAAATTCCGAAAGCCACCGGCCAAACGTGAGGCTCGCGCCGGTCTTCTTCTCGAAATACGATACATAGTTGGTCATGCTGCGGTAGACGTCGGCCTGCATCGACGTCAAGGAATCGTTCAGATAGGGATTGCGAAACGTCAGCAAGCCCAACGTCCGCTGCTGACCTAACTGACCACGGATACGTCCGAGCCAGCCGTTCCCGCCGAGATTTCCTTCTGTGATATCGGCGATGGCCACCAACTTGTCGAGGGTACTGAACCCGCCGCCGATGCTGAACTGCCCGGTCGCCTTTTCCTTGACGCGGACATTCAAATCAACTTTATCGGTCTCAACCTGCTGCGGAAGAATTTCCACGGTCTCGAAGAAGTTCAGGTTGTTGAGCCGCTGGAAACTTCGCTTGAGCGACGGCGTATCGATCACGTCCTGCTCATCGACGCGGATCTCGCGCCGAATGACGTTGTCCTTCGTCTTGTCGTTTCCGTTGATGTTGATCTGGCGGATCCGCATCATTTCCCCTTCCTTGATGTTAAAAATGATGCTGGCGGTCCGCTCTTCAGCATTCTGATTGACGTTCGGAATCACCTCGGCAAACGCATAACCCTTGCTCCCGTACAGATCGGTAATGCGCGTAATCTCATCACGGATTTTGGCCCGCTGAAAAATTTCCCCTTCCTTGATCTTCAACCCGTCGCGCAAATCCGGCACCTCAAAGACCGTATTCCCGCGAAAACCGACCTCCGACACGGTGAAGGGTTCGCCTTCCGCAATGGCAAATTTGACGGAGAACCATTTCTTATCATCACTGAGCTCGACGGTGGGAAGCCCGATCTGCGCGTTCAGATACCCCTTGTTCAGCAGGACCTCGCGGACTCGCTCGACGTCGTTCGTCAACTCTTCCCGCTTCAAGATACCGGCATCGGACAAGAACGACGGTAATTTGAGTTGGGTGATGATCCCGTACCATGGGATCCATTCGCGCGTCGCAGTCACCTTGAACATTTCGTCTTTCGTCGCGGAATGCAATCCGTCGAACGTCACGGTCTTAATCCGGGCTTTGTCGCCCTCTCTCACAAAGAACGTGAGCCGTTTCCGATCCTCGTCTAGGGTCTGGACGATTGGAAACACCTGCGCGTTATAGTATCCGTCTTCCTGGTACGCGAGACGGATCTTCTCGGCGCTCTCTTTCGCCTGCTGCTGGTCGAGAAACGCCTGGCTCTTGATGGTTATTTTTTCTTTCAGCTTCTCGTCGCTCAACTGTTCGTTGCCATCGAACACGATTTCCGTAATAAAGGGTTTTTCGTGGACCAGAAACGTGACCGCGATGCCGCCCGGTACGGATTCGGTTTCCACTTGCACGTCTTCAAAATATCCCGAGTCGTACAGAATCTTGATCTGCCCGCGGACGTGTTCCGGCGTGTAGGGATCCCCCACTTTGAGCGTCAGTCGCCCCGCGATCGCCGGTAATTCGATCCGCTTATTCCCTCGAATCTCGACCGATTTGACGGTGGTACCCGTCTGCTGAGCCGCCGCTTGCAACACAAAGCCGATCGCGCAGACCGTCGTCATCGCGATCAGGAGCCATCCGGGACCGAACGCATGCACCAGGCTCTTCACAGAGTCCCGTTCTCCCAGATCATCCAACACGACGAGCGCGATTGCATGGTTGAGCCTGTGCGAACGAGACGCCATCCCCTGGGTCGGCCGTCCGGCTGCCGGCACGAGGGACCGGGAGCGTACGATGAAAGCCCGAACGGAGGTTGCGGACGTGAGATCCATACGAGCGTAACGCATTCGCGCCAGCTGCGGATCAGAACGTGGCAAACTCTTGGATTATATGAAGGGGGTTTTTCAATGTAAAGCTGTTTTGGTTTGCAACAGCATACGTCTTCACGTCATGATGAGTTCGTGCATTCCTTGACTTCGCCTATCCCATCACATAGTATCGCAACATGTCCTCGCTCAACGTCCGCAAGGCCGTCTTGCCAGCCGCCGGGCTCGGGACTCGCTTTCTTCCCGCCACAAAAGCCTCGCCGAAGGAGATGCTGCCGCTCGTCGACAAACCGCTGATCCAATACGCGGTCGAGGAAGCCGTCGCCTCGGGAATCGAGGACATTATCGTCGTCACCGGGCGGGGCAAACGCGCCATCGAGGACCATTTCGATCGGTCGGTGGAGCTGGAAGAAAACCTCAAAGGCAACGGAAAGGCCCAGCTCCTCAGTCAGATCCGCCACATTTCGAACCTCGCCAATTTTTGTTACGTCCGCCAATCGGAAGCGCTCGGGCTCGGGCATGCGGTCCTCTGCGCACAGCATCTGATTGGAGACGAGCCGTTTGCCGTCATTCTGGGCGATGAAATTATCGATGCCCCGGTGCCGGCTCTCGCCCAGCTGATTCATGCGTATAAAAAGAAAAACGGTGCGGTGCTGGGGGTCCAGGAAGTGCCTCACCATGAAGTCAATCGCTACGGAATCGTGTCGCCGAAGACCATTCGGGAAGGGTTCTATCAGGTGCAGGATCTCGTGGAGAAGCCGGCCCCGGCCGACGCTCCGTCGAACCTGGCGGTCATCGGCCGCTACGTGCTGCCGCCGGAGATTTTCGCCATTCTCAGGAAAACGAAGCCGGGAAAGCACGGAGAGATTCAATTGACCGATGCGCTCAAAGAGCTGGCCAGAAAATCCCCGATGTATGCGCTGGAGATCGAGGGACAGCGCTATGACGCAGGAGACAAGCTCGGATTTCTCATCGCAACAGTCGAGTTCGCGCTGAAAAATCCTTCCTTAGGACAGGATTTCGGTGACTATCTTCGGGAACGGATTCGGTCGAACGGGGCGCGGCGCCGGGCACGGTAACACAGCGCATCGCCCGCGCCTCTGCATGCAAGACAGGCACTCCAGTCAACGTCGTTCAATCGTCGTAATGGGAACAGATTCTCCATGAGCGAGTCGATCGAGCAAGATTTGCAGCCTCCCCAAAACGTCGAGATCCCGGAGCAGCTTCCGCTCCTACCCGTCCGCGATATCGTCGTCTTTCCCTACATGGTGCTGCCGCTGTTTGTCGGCCGCGAAATGTCGATCAAGGCCATCGAGGCCGCTCTGGCCGGAAACCGGATGATTTTCCTGGCCACGCAGAAAGCCCTGGATGTGGAGAATCCGCAGCCGAACGACATCCACACGATCGGCACGGTCGGCATCATCATGCGGATGCTGAAATTGCCGGATGAGCGGATCAAGATCCTGGTGCAGGGTCTCTCCAAAGCCAAAATCGCCGACTACATCCAGACCGATCCCTACTACTCGGTCCGCATCGACAAGGTCACGGAAGGCAAGGCCGCCGCGTCGACCCTGGAAACGGAAGCCGTCATGCGGACGGTGAAGGAACAGATCGAGCGGATCGTGAGCCTCGGCAAGGTCCTGATCCCGGACGTCATGGTCGTGATCGAGAATCTTGAAGAGCCGGGCCGCCTCGCCGATATGGTGGCGTCCAATCTCGGGTTGAAAGTCGAAGTGACGCAGTCGGTACTGGAGGTCATGGACCCGATCAAACGCCTCCGCCAGGTCAGTGAGATTCTCGCAAAGGAAATCGACGTCCTCTCAATGCAGCAAAAGATCCAGGCCCAGGCGAAGGGCGAGATGGACAAGACACAGCGCGAATATTTCCTCCGCGAGCAGCTCAAAGCGATTCAGAAGGAACTCGGCGATCTCGACGAACGGGCGGAGGAAGTCGCGGAATTCCGCAAGCGCATCAAAGACGCCAAGATGCCGGAGAAGGTGCTAAAAGAGACGGAGAAGCAGATCAAGCGTCTCGAAAAGATGCATCCGGATACGGCCGAATCGGCGACGGTCCGCACCTATCTCGAGTGGATGGTGGAACTTCCCTGGTCGAAAAAGTCCAAGGACAATCTCGACCTGAAGGCCGCGCACAAGGTGCTGAACGAGGATCACTACGATCTCGAAAAGGTCAAGGAACGGATTCTCGAGTATCTCGCCGTCCGGAAGCTGAAAGAAAAGATGAAAGGCCCGATCCTCTGTTTCGTCGGTCCTCCCGGCGTCGGCAAGACATCGCTGGGGAAATCGATCGCGAGGGCGCTCGGACGCGAATTCGTCCGCATCAGCCTCGGCGGGGTCCGGGACGAGGCGGAAATCCGCGGCCATCGACGCACCTACGTCGGAGCCTTGCCGGGCCGGATCATCCAAGGCATCAAACAAGCGGGAACTCACAACCCGGTCTTCATGCTCGATGAAGTCGACAAGGTGGGAATGGATTTTCGGGGAGACCCGTCGGCGGCGCTGCTCGAAGTGCTCGATCCGGAGCAGAACAATTCCTTCACCGATCATTATCTGGGGGTGCCGTTCGATCTCACGGAGGTCATGTTCATTACGACCGCGAACCTGATCGACCCCATCCTGCCCGCGTTACGTGACCGGATGGAGATCATCGATATCCCCGGCTACACGGAAGAAGAAAAACTGGGCATCGCGCTGAAGTATTTGATCCCCCGGCAGCTGGATGAACACGGGATCACGCAGAAACACGTCGGGATCGCCGAGCCGGCGATCCGCCAGATCATCACCAACTACACCAGGGAAGCCGGCGTGCGGAATCTGGAGCGGGAGATCGCCAACATTATGCGCAAGGTGGCGAAGAAAGTCGCCGAAGGGAAGGGACTTGGCTTCCCGGTCAACCCGGCCAATCTGCACAAGTACCTCGGCGTGCCCAAGTTCGTGCCGGAATCGGAACTGGAAAAAGACGAGATCGGCGTGGCCACCGGACTCGCGTGGACGGAGTCGGGCGGCGATGTCCTCTATATTGAAGCGACCGTCATGAAGGGGAAGGGACAATTGACCCTCACCGGCCACCTCGGGGACGTGATGAAGGAATCGGCCCAGGCTGCCTTGAGCTACGTCCGGTCACGCGAAAAGACGCTCGGGATCAATCCCGATATGTTCACCAAGCAGGATCTGCACATTCACGTGCCGGCCGGCGCGATTCCGAAGGACGGCCCGTCCGCCGGCATCACCATGGCGACGGCCATCGCCTCGGCTCTGTCGCAGATCCCCGCCCGGCGCGACCTGGCCATGACCGGCGAGATCACACTGAGGGGCCGCGTCCTCCCCATCGGAGGCCTGAAGGAAAAAATCCTGGCGGCAAAGCGCGCCAAGCTGTCGACGGTCATTCTCCCGAAAAGGAACAAGAAGGATCTCGACGAGATTCCCAAACATTTGCTGAAAGGCATTCAGCTGACCTTCGTCGACACCATGGACGACGTGATGAGGGTCGCTCTCCGGCGACCTGCCAAAGGCAGTCAGTCGACGAAGAAGTCCCAAGCCCCGCAGCACGCACGCCAGCCCGGGCCTCCTGCCAAACGTCCCGGCCGTGCAGCTAGATCGGCGCAGGCCCAGGCCACCATCACTGCCGCGCCGACGTCACGTCCACACTAACATGGCGTCCCCGGGCGGCCCGAAGGCCCCTCGTACCATTCGCGAATTTTCCCTCATTGCGGAGTTGCACCGTCGCTACGGCAGCGGGAACTCCTCCATTATCCGTGGGATCGGCGACGATACTGCCATTGTCCGCCCCAGCTCCGGCTCTTGGAGTCTGCTCACCACCGACCTCCTGACCGAAGGCATCCACTTCGACCGGCGCACCGCCTCGTTCTCTGACATCGGCTATCGGGCCACCGTGGCCAACCTCAGCGATATTGCCGCGATGGGCGGGACGCCGCAATATCTCTTGATCGCCCTCGCCGTTCCCAGACAGGGCACCGGCGCGCAGGTGCATCAGCTTTATCGCGGCGTGATGGCGGCCTGTCGGCCCCATGGAGTCCGGCTCATCGGCGGAGACACCTCGGCCTCGAAAGGCGGATGGTTTTTGAGTCTCGCCCTCGTCGGAGCAGTCGCGCCGCACCGGGCGTTACAACGGAAGGGAGCAAAGGCCGGCGACCTGCTCTATGTCACCGGTACGCTCGGCGACTCGTCGATCGGGCTCACGCTCTTGAACGAAGCAGGCTCGCGCCGGCGCGGCAAGCACGCCGCTCTGTCTCATGCACACAAGCAATTCTTGATCCGGCGGCATTTGCACCCGACCGCCCGCGTGAAGGAAGGCCGGTGGCTCAGTGCCGGACGGCTGGCGACGGCAGCGATCGATCTCTCCGACGGATTGTCCGGCGATCTCCGCCATCTCTGTGATGAAAGCCGCGTGGGAGCCGAGGTGGATCTCTCGGCTCTTCCCCTGTCGCAAGCCTGTTGGGCCTATGCACAGAGTCGACGGCTCAATCCGATCGCGGTCGCCTTAGCCGGGGGCGAGGATTACGAGCTCCTCTTCACCATCGCACCACGAAACCAGGCGAGGCTCGAACGCGAAGCGACGCGGCAGGGATTTCGCATTACCAACATCGGGACGATTCGATCGGCCAGGCTGGGCATGCGCGCGCGGTCCTCCAAGACCGGGTCCCGCCCCTTGCCGGTCACCAGTTACGAACACTTCCGATAACCCTGTTCACAGAGAGACCGTGGCTAGCTTTCCATCCATCCGCACCCTGCTCCGGCAGATTCTCCATCTCCGCGAAACACCCAGGCGGACTGCGGTGGCCTTTGCCATTGGAGTCTGGATTGCCTTCTGCCCGTTTTACGGATTCCACACGATTCTCGTGGGCCTGTGCACGGTAATCTTCGGCCTCAATTTTCTGGCCCTCTTTGCCGGCGCATCCATCAATAATCCCTGGACCATCGTCCCGGTGCTCGGCGCGACCTACTGGACCGGTGCCGTGCTCCTGGGTCGGTCCGAAACCCCGGTGTTCGATTGGCACGACCTGAGCTTCTCCGCCATCTACGAGCAGGTCATGCCCTATGCAATTCCCTTCGCCGTCGGTGCGTTCGTCCTCAGCTTCGTCGGCGCAGCGCTCTCCTATCCCGTGGCCCATTATTTGATCAGCAAGTATCGCCACACGCATCCGATTCCTCCTGCAGAGCCATTGCCGCCTCATGATCCGCTGGGCTAAGATGGACATGCGGCATCCGTATGCAGCCATCCGATCATCCATCCAACGCGCCCTATGACGGCTCGGCGCTCATCGCCGATCCAATTCACCAGTACGTCTCGTTCACCGTGCCCTACACCAATCCGGACCCGCATGAGCGGACGGAAAAGGATCTGATCGACTCGCCCTGGGTACAGCGACTCCGTTACATCTATCAGCTCCAAAGCGCCCGGTGGGTCTATCCCTCGGCCGAACACAGCCGCTTCGTCCATTCCCTCGGCACCATGCACGTGGCAGGCCGGTTTGCGCGGCACCTCTATCCGTTCCTCAAAAAAGCGGCGAAGGACGCCCCCTCCGCTAACTATGTCGAAGAGTTCCTCCGCATCACCGCCCTCGTGCATGACATCGGCCATGGCCCCTTCTGTCACTTTTTCGACGACAACTATTTGCACGCGCTGCACTCCAGCCATGAAAAGCTGGGCCAGATCATCATCCGCGAGTATCTTGGCCCGGCGATTCGAAAGATCCGACGGAGCCCGTCCGGCTCCTTTGACAAGGGCGAGGAATTAAATCCGGATCAGATCGCGCATGTCATCCTGAAGGAAAAAAGCAAGGATAATTCGCGCATCCCGCGCTGGCTGAACATGCTCCAGCCGGTGATTTCCGGGAGCTACACCGCGGACAATCTCGACTACGTGCTGCGCGATTCGTACATGTGCGGCGTCGCCGTCGGCCCGGTCGATCTCAGCCGCCTCATTCACTACACGATCATCACCGACAAGGGCTTCACGATTCATAAGACAGGCCTCCCCGCGCTGCAAATGTTTCTCAACACCCGGATGTATCTCTACTCGAACGTCTATTTTCACCGGACGACGAGAGCTATCGACATCCATCTGCGCGATATCTTCGGCGACACGATGAAGCTGCTCTTCCCACACGATCCGCGCAAGAAGATGGACGAATACCTCACACTGACCGACTGGTCGCTCTTGCAACAGGTGCGGAACTGGAAGACCTCACGCCAGGCGGCGGAACGGCGGTTGGGCGAAGAATGGAACCGCATCATCGGCCGCGACATCAAATGGAAGATGGCCTACAGCACCGTGCTCAAGGAAAAGGGACAGGAGCGGGGGATGGATTTCCCCAGCCACGAGCATTTTGAAAAACAGATCAGGAAGGAACTGCCGTCTCCGTTGCAGAAGATCGCCTTCCGGGTCGATATGGCGCCGCTCGATCCGCGACCGGATCCGAAAGATCGCCGGGGCAATCCCCTGTTCGTCTACGACCCAGGGACCAAAGGAGTCTCGACCGATCCGCTCGAGGAGTTCCTGGATCTCCTCCCAACCAGGCTCATCCAGTTCCGCATCTATACCCTCGGTCACGAACAGGATGCTGCCCTCTCTCGCGCCGCCGCCACCGTCCTCAACAAAACACCATCGAGCCTTGAGACAAATTTCTAACACCGCGGCAGGCGGTGCCGGAACGCACCGCGACCGTACCTCGAATTCTTCCTCTCACAAAATGAGAAAAAGCTGACAACCGGAACCGTCGTTGAGATACTGGCGGGAGCCGTGTGGATCACGCGATCACACCGCACGGACACGGGAGGGAATCATGAAGATGTGGACGATGCTCATCCTGCTCGCACTCTGGTTCTCCAGCCAAACAGCTGTGTTGGCGCAAACGCCGATCGGCGCCCAGAAACAGGCCGACATCCTCAAGCTGATGAGCGAACTGCCGCCTGACGTCATGATGAAAATTCAGCAACTCGGGAAGATCCTGCAACAGGACCTGAAAGACGGGAAACTGACCCAGGAACAGATCCAGGAAGAACTGGTGTCGGGTAATCTCGAACAGAAGTTACGAGACCTCAACCCCGAGGCCGGTCCGCTGCTCGATGACATCGCCCAGGCGATGAAAAGTCACCCAAACGCCGAAAACCTGCCGCACCTCCTCGACGGACTGGCGGGACCTGCCAAGTAAAGACCGCAAGGCTGATTTCAAAGCTCTTCCTCTTCGACGTCTTCAATCGCCTGCTTGATCGCCGCGACGAACGTGTCCGGTTGAGCCAACGCGTTCTCAGTCAGCTGGAATTCCGAAACGAGGACACCCGCCTGGTCGACAATAATGAGACGATAGCCTGGCTTCACAGCACCTCCCCTTTCCATGCAACGTGCAGATGCGAGGTCAGACCCCCGATCAAGACCGGCTCTAGTCGTCGAGAGTCCGGACCTGTAGAATGGATCGACCGTTTCCACCATGACACCACGAGGTTTGTATGGCAATGGCGTCAGTGATGCTCCCGCTCGGCACGCCAGCTCCTCCCTTTACATTGCGCGATGTCGTGAACGGACATAGCTACTCCCTCGATGCGTTTTCCGGCAAGACCGCCTTGATGGTCATGTTCATCTGCCAGCACTGTCCCTACGTCCAGCACGTCGAGCGAGCGCTGGCCAAGCTGGGACAGGATTATGCGGACACAGGTCTGGGGATCATCGGCATCAGCAGCAACGATCCGGTGCATTATCCGGACGACGCCCCTGATCGGCTCAAGGAGATGGCCCACCGTCTCGGCCTGACGTTTCCGTTGTGCTTCGACGAGACGCAAGAAGTCGCGAAAGCCTACAAGGCCGCCTGCACGCCGGACTTCTATCTCTTCGATCGAGAGCGGAAGTTGGTCTACCGAGGGCAGCTCGACGACAGTCGTCCCGGCAACAACAAGCCGGTCACAGGCCGCGATCTCCGCGCCGCGATCGATGCGGTGCTCGCCGGGAAGCCCGTCGACAGCAATCAGAAGGCGAGCATCGGCTGCAGCATCAAGTGGAAGCCCGGCAACGCGCCGGCCTATGCCTAGTCGAGCGGCAGCAACACGCGAACCCACCGATGATTCGACCTGTGAGGTAGCCTGGCGGGATGCCGGACCGACGCGCGCGGCGCCACTAAGATGAACTGGCACCTCAATGGCGTCCGGAGGAGGTTATGACGGGGTCTGCGTCGCGAAGTTTCTCGTTCTGAATCCCGACGGTCTCCCATGTCGTCCCTGTCGATGATGGGATGGCCTCGGCGAGTCAGATCTATGCGCGACATGGGGAGCCTGGCTGCCCGCTGCGAGCGGGACTGCCTGACCCAGCAACTGTTCGATCGCGCGCAGTTGCGTGTGGTCCTCGGCGGTGACAAAGCTGGTCGCCCGACCGGTGGCGTGCATGCGGGCGGTTCGCCCGATCCGGTGCACGTAGTCTTCCGGGCAATGCGGCAAGTCGTAGTTGACCACATGGCCGATGTTGGCCACATCGATGCCACGGGCCGCAATATCCGTCGCGACCAGTACCCGAAATGTCCCGCGCTTAAATCCATCCAACGCCGCCCGTCTCTGCGGGAGACTCCGGTCACCGTGCAGCACGGCGACCTTGTGTCCGGCACTTCCCAGGGCGCGGCCCAGCCGATCGGCCCGATGCTTCGTCCGGGTAAAGACCAGCACCGTGTCCGATTCGTTCCGCAACAGCGAGACCAGGAGATCCGTCTTTCGATCGTGGGAGGTATGGTGCAACGCTTGCGTAACGCCGGCGGCCGTCGTGGCCGGGCGTGCCACCATCACATGCACCGGATTCTTTACGCTCGCCTGAGCCAGGCGCTTGAGATCGGTCGGCAAGGTGGCGGAAAAGAGCAGCGTTTGCCGCTCCTCGGGCAGTGCGTCCAGGATCTGATTGATCTGCGGAGCAAACCCCATGTCGAGCATGCGGTCCGCCTCGTCCAGAACGAGGATCTCCATCACCCCTAAATTCACCGTCCCGTTCCACATATGGTCCAGCAGGCGACCAGGAGTGGCGACGAGAATATCAGGGTGCTGACGAAGTCCTCTGACCTGCGCGGGCATGTCGGCTCCTCCGACGATCGTCGTCGCAAAGATCCGCATCTGCTGCCCGAGCCGGTCGATCGTGTCTTGAATCTGGATCGCCAGTTCCCTGGTCGGCACCAGAATCAGGCCGCGCGGGTGACTTTTGGGCTTTGCGGTTAACCGCTCGATCAGCGGAATCACAAAGGCGGCCGTCTTACCGGTCCCGGTCTGCGCACAGCCCAGCACATCGCGTCCGGCGAGTGCGTGAGGAATGGCCTGTGCCTGAATGGCGGTGGGTTGAAGAAAACCTGCCTTGGTCAGGCTCTGTAAGAGGGCCTCGGACAAACCAAGAGTGTGAAAACTCGTGTGAGTACTCGTATGCACTAAACTATCCTTTCAGTTTGATCGCATGTTCACGAAGATCAGAGAACCGAGGGGAGGCAGATTCAGGAAGGGGGAGAGTCCGCTCCGAACAGGACCTGGTCGCGATGCGATCGCGAGGTCCGTAATTGATTCAACATCGTCATCACCGGACCACTACAATGACGATATGGCGTCACTTTACAGCATGCAGTCCCCGCCGTCAACCTATTTAATGAGACGTCCCCGGTCGCACGAACGGCGACCTGGGAGGCACAGACACCGTTCAGCGTCACGCAGGCGAGCGTCAGCCAGCACTGGCGGCCATTTTCAGCACCATGACCTAGTGCACGATCTCGTAGACCAGCGTGACGGTCGCCTCGACCCTCATTTCCCCGGAAGAGATAGGAACTTCGCCGCCCGCCCCTTCCATAGCCGCCATGGCGTGACCGACGCGGGGCGTCGGGTGAAGGACTTGGCTGCCTTCCGTCACGTTCACAAGCCGGCCGAGTTTTATGTTCAATGCCTCACTCAGAGCCGCCGCTTTTTCTCGCGCCTTGGTCGAGGCGAGCTTCAGCGCGTTGAGCCGCGCCTGTTGTTCGTCCCGCAAGGCCCATTGCAACCCCTGAAGGTGGTTAGCTCCGGCTGACAACGCCTCTTCGATCACGGGAGCCACCTGCTCGGTCTCGCGGACCTCGACCGTCAGCATATTACTGACTGTGTACCCGACGATCTCCGGAGGAGCCGGCGGGGCATCGGAGGAACGCTTGGATGAAGACTTGTATTGCGGCGACACCGTGAACGCAGAGGTCTGAATACGCTCCTTCTCGATCTTCAACTCCTTGAGACGTTCGATCACTTTCTGCATCACGGCCGAGTTCTGGCGCTGGGCTTCCGCCAGCGATTTGCCCGCCGAATCCATCCCCACGGTCACGAAGGCCCGATCCGGGGGCACAGTCACGCTGCCGGTTGCGACTACCGTCAGCGTCGGGATTTCCGGCTTCGTCTCGTCGTGGGCCCGTGCCGCAATCGGCAACGTGAGTAGCACAGTTGCGAAAACGATCACTGGCATGAGTGGCATGGTCGTCTTCTCCGTAGCTGAAAAGCACTCAATGAACCGATACACCGTACGGTATCGCCGAAGGCTAGGCTGTCCGCCGAGACGTGTCAAGAAGGTACGTGAGCAAAGCGGCCTGGTTGTCCTCTTGCTCGTGGATCGCCAGACCTCAGACAGACTATTCCCCGGTCCCGCTTTTCCCGCCCAACTCGCACCGTCGCCAATTACCACAGAACCGAAAAACTCCTGACTCCTGTGGTGCGACTCAACTTGCCGATGATCTGTTCTTTCGTGTATTTTCATCGACGCATGATGTCCTCCTTCGCAAGCTTCGATCCTCGCGGATTCCCCCCATACAACCTGCTCTGTTTTAAGCCGGACTGGTCAGATTGACTGATGCTACCAATCGCGCGGTTGATTGCCAGGGTTGTGATGGTAGCGACGACAGCCTGCGCAGGCACGGCTGTCGCTGAACCCCACGTGACCCATACCGATCTGGAGCTGCGAGTGGGTGAAGAATGGCTGTGCGGGACATGCGACCCGCACAGAGCCAGGACGACAGTGCAAGTTTTTGCTGACCGATTGTTCCCGATCAAGCCCATTGGGGACGGCATGCTTGAGGTCGGGCCCTACCTCAAGGGAGCACTCCTCGACGGCGGCCACGTGCCGCAAATTGCTGGAGGAGCTGTCGTGGGATATCGGTTCGACAGATATGAAGTACTTGTGAACGTTGGGATCGCCTATGCAGCCGACAAAATCGGTAGTCCAAACTCTCCAGGTTCTTCGGATTCAAGCCAGACAAACCTGACGTACGACCTCGGCCTTTCGTTGAGGTATGACATCAATGAATATTATCTCTCTGTCGGGTACCAACACAATTCTAACGGAGAAGATTACGGACTCAATATTTTGGGTAGTAAGGAACACAATCCTGGAATCGACGCTCTGTTCGTCGGTGCTGGCGTTCGCTTTTAAGCAAGCTCCCGACGGCCTCCCCTGGTTGTCCTA
>Ga0335070_10006517_pt1 | contig 13737 bp, 11 predicted proteins | sample Lox_Sample_13_FD_206722 | JGI IMG/M metagenome (GOLD analysis project Ga0335070, IMG submission 206722) | Soil microbial communities from Loxahatchee National Wildlife Refuge, Florida, United States - Lox_Sample_1.3 | ecosystem: Environmental > Terrestrial > Soil > Wetlands | place: USA...
GACAATGGTCTGTGGGGCCGCGATTCGATGTGGGATGGGCTGGTGCGCAACGCGTTCGCGATGTTCCTGTGCATGTACATGCTCCCCGGCCAGACCGCAGAACAGGTTTTGGCCTATTTCCAGGAACACCAGGCGATGCCCAGCCTGGATTTTATCGACAATCACCTGCCCTCCGATGGCGACCTGAAGGACGAGATCGCCGGGATCGAGCGGCGGGCTGAGGAGGCCAACCAGACCCTGATCCGCGCCAATCTGCGCCTAGTGGTCAGCATCGCCAAGCGCTATCTGGGGCGCGGTATCTCCTTCCTCGACCTGATCCAGGAGGGCAACCTGGGTTTGCTCCGCGCGGTCACCAAATTCGATACCACCCGTGGGTTTAAATTCAGCACCTACGCTACCTGGTGGATCCGCCAGTCGATCAGCCGCTACATTGCTGAGCAGGCGCGGACGATCCGCATCCCGGTCCACCTGTTCGAGTCGATCACCCGTCTACTGCGGGTGCAGCGCTCGCTGGTGCAGACGCTGGGGCGCGAGCCAACCAACGAGGAGCTGGCCCTGGAAGGCAGTTTCCTGAACGAGGCGGATGTCCAGGCGATTAGCCGCGCCCGGGCGGAGAATACCCCGCTCGATCCGGCGGTCCAGCGGCGCTGGGCCTGGGCGGCGGCGAGAGTGCAGCGCATCCTCCAGTCCGCCGAGGAGCCGGTTTCGCTCGAGCGCCCGGTTGGAGATGAGGACAGCAGCCAGCTTGGGGACTTCATCGAGGACGATGAGGCGCTCGAGCCGATGGATGCCGCAGCCCGTGAAATGCTCCGCGAGCAAGTGCAGAGCGCGCTGGCAGCCCTTTCTGAGCGCGAGCGCCAGGTGCTCGAGCTGCGCTTCGGGCTGATCGACGGCAAAGACCACACTCTGGAAGAGGTCAGCCGCTATTTTAACGTTACTCGCGAGCGCATCCGCCAGATCGAAGCCAAGGCGCTGCGCAAGCTGCGCCACCCGACCCGGTCGCGGCATCTGCGGGAGTATCTGGGGTAAGAAATCTCACCACAGAGCACACAGCCTGTCCTGCCTGCACCTGGGCGCCCTGGCCTACCCTGTCCCAGAACGACAGGACTGGGGTCCGCCAGGACAGGCAGGCACAGGTGGACGGACAGCCCAGGGAGTGCACTGAGAGAAAAAAAGCAAATCCCAGCCGAGGAATCGGGTGGGATTTTTTGTCAGGGTCGATTGAACAGAAAAGTGTTTGGGGGAAGGGGAGGGTGGCTAGCGCATGGCTGGCTTATTTTTAGAAGGGAGGTCAGATTTGAGCGACTGGAAAGAGGCCCAACGCACCAGGGAGCGGGGGAAGACGCGGACGAGGAAAGAGATCATCCAGTTGAAAAGGCCGGGGATGACTACGGCCTGGCCGCGCATCAGGGATTGGTAGCCGGTCTGAGCGACTTCCTGGGGGGTCATGACAGGACCACGCAGCAACCGAATGCCTGTTATATTGGAGCGCTCCTGGAAGCCGCTGCGAGTGACCCCCGGGCACAAGGCGGTGACGGTGACACCGGTCCCTTTCAACTCCTCGCTCAATGCTTCGGAAAAGAAGAGTACGAAAGCCTTGGAACCGCCATAGGAGGCCATCAGCGGCGTTGGGGAAAAGGAGCCGGTCGAGCCGAGGTTAAGGATCCGCCCATACCCTCGGACGACCATCCCCGGGAGGAAGAGGCGGGTCAGCTTGACCAGGCTGAGCACGTTGACATCGAGCATGGCCAGCTCTTCGCCCAGATCGAGCCGGTCAAACCGGCCGTGGGTGCCGTAGCCGGCGCTGTTGACGAGAATATCTACCGAGATGTTCTGGGCCTGGAGGGCAGTAAAGATTTCCTCGGCGGCAAATGGCTTGCTGAGATCTTTCGCCAGGATCGTGGCCCGAATGGGAGCGTTTTTTTGCAGTTCGACGGCAAGCTGATTGAGCCTTTCTTCACTGCGCGCCACCAGGACCAGGTTACAGCCCTCGGCGGCGAAGATTTTTACCAGCTCGGCGCCGATCCCACTGGAGGCGCCGGTGATCAATACGGTTTGATTCATGATTTCTCCTACAAGAAGTTCTTCTTCAAATAGTTCCTTGGAATTTTGGCCCGTAAGGATGCTGCGATCATCGGGTGGTTGCGCTGGATAAGCCGGCGATCAGTGCGGAAAGGATGCTCTCGATCTCTGTTTGGAAGTCCACGCGCAGCGGGCGCAACCCGGGCTCTTCGAGGGTGCGGCGGACGATCGGGGCCGGTTCGGCGACGCTCTGTACGCCGATGATGAGCATGTAAACCCACAGGATCAGGCGGACGCCCGCGCCCGGGGAAAGGAAGGGAAGGAGACTCTCTAGGGCAGCGCCGGTCACGGCCATGCGGCTGTGCAGCAGCAGTTTGTAGCGCAGCGCCGTGGGATAGTCGATGTTGCTCTCCAAGATGGTTTCAGAGATGGCGATCAGGCGGACCGCCAGGCTGCGTTGGGCAAGAGACTGGCTCAGGATGGAGGCAAACTCTCTCAGGGTGGGGGGGAGGCCCGTTTCTCGAGCGCCTGCCAGCCAGGCGTCCATTTCATCGAACCAGCTTTCCAGCTCCTGCTCTAAAAGGGCAAGGAAGAGCTCTTCCTTGGTTTTAAAGTAGAGGTAGAGAGTGCCTTTGGCAAGGTTGGCGCGTTTGCTCACACTCTCCATACTGATCTCTGAATAGGAGGCCTGGTCGAAGAGCTCGCGTCCAGCGGCGAGGATGGCCTGGCGGCGCTCGAGTTTTTGGTCGTGGCGGATGGCTCGCTGTTTGATGACCATGCTGGTTCACTCCTTCATAAATGACTCAAGGTCATTTGTATTATAAATGACTACAAGTCAGTTGTCAAGTGGGAAAATTCTGGCACGAACCTTGCCACCCATCGCATTGCAGAACTGTTAAGGGAACGGGTAGCGATCCATGATATAAAAGAATTGGGCTTATTCTGCGTGGAGGCGAGCCGGCGGGGATGGTAAGTCAGAGCCTGCCCATGTTTTTCCGAAGCGCTAAAGTCCCGGCGAGAAAAGCCGATGGTAGTATAGAATCTGCTCGCTAGCCTGGCAATCTCGAATTCTCTGGCCGCTGAAAACAGCCAAAGGCACATAACATGGGCGCGCGCGTCTTAATCCTCCAATCTGACCGTCTGGTTGCGCAAACGCTGATCCGCTTCTTCAACCGCCGCGGAGATCAGGTCTGGCAGACCAGCTCTGCCGAAAAGGCAATCGCTTCGCTGCCCCAGGTGAAGCCGGACCTGGTCCTGGTTGATCTGCATCTTCCGGGCAACGGCTGGCTGGACTTTTTGCGCCTGGTCCATCAAGAGTCTCCTCAGACCCAGATCATCGTCACGAACAAATACCCGGATTTTCAACGCGAACTCCTGGCGAAAGAACAGGGCGCATCCGTGTTTCTGCGCCAACCTTTTACCAATCAGTGGATCGAAGCGGCCATCCGCCGCCTGAACCAGGATACCCGCCCCGGTGGAAGCGTTCGCGAGGCGGAAAAGATCCAGCAGCCCAAAGTGCGCATGCCCGTACGGCTCAAGATCACTATTCCTTACGCGCTGCTGGCGTTGTTTTTTGCTCTTTCCGGGGCGTACATGGTCAGCCAACTCGTCCTGGAATCGATCGAAACCCGCTACAACAGCCAATTGATTGCCACCGGGAAGCAAAACGCCGACCTCATGGTCCAGGAAGAAGATGCCCGCCTGAAGACCCTGCGCCTGATCGCCAACACGCAGGGCGTGGCGGACCTGATCCGGGCGGGTGACGCGGATGGGCTGCGTCAGGCGATTTACCCGCTGGCGGTCAATGCTCGCGAAGACGCGATCGAGCTGATCGACAATCAGGGGGTGGGGGTGCTCTCGCTGCGCCATGTGCCCGGCGGCAATGTGGAAGAATACACCTTCGCCCGCGGCGACTCGGTTTATCTGCAGTGGGATTTCGTCCAATATGTGCTCCAGAGACGCCAGGACCAGGGCATGGATAAAAGCGCCGGGACGGTACGCGCCCCGTGGGGGGACTTCTTCTACGTGAGCGGGCCGATTCTGGATACGCAGGGGCAACTCGCCGGGGTTGTGCTGGTCGGCCGCTCGTTGCCCGACCTGGTCCGCGAGATGCGCGAAGCGAACCTGGCCGAGGTCACTCTGTATGATTTTTCCGGAAACCCCATTGCTTCTTCGCTCAGCCTGAGCAACCCGCGTGAGCTCTCCCTATCCAGCGAAGAGATTGGCAACGCTCTGGGTGGGCAGGACAAGATCTCGATTACCCGCGATCTCACCCTGGCAAGCAACCAATACCGTGAGATCCTCGGCCCCTGGGAAGCGCGCAACAAAGAAGACCAGGGTATCCTGGGCACTTCATTGCCCCAGCAGTTCCTGACCAATACCAGCATGGCAACACGTACCCAGATTTTTGCTCTGATCACCCTGGCTTTCCTGCTGGTGATCATCGTCGGTGTCTTCCTGGCCAACCACATCACCCGCCCGCTGCTGCGGGTTGTACGCGCTTCTACAGAAGTCGCCAAGGGCAATCTGGAGGTCAAGGTAGAGCAGAGCGGAAACGATGAGGTTGCCGTGCTGGCTCATTCCTTCAACACCATGGTCGCCAGCCTGCAGGAAGGCTCGATCTACCGGGACCTGTTGGGGCGGACGGTCTCGCCAGAGGTGCGTGAGCAACTACGCCAGACCTTCACTTCAGGGAACGTGCGCCTGGAAGGCCAGGAAGCCATCGCAACTGTGCTGATGAGCGACATTCGCGGCTTCACCAGCCTCTCAGAAAAGTCCGACCCGGCCACGGTCTTTAAATGGCTGAACGAGTATTTTAGCGAGCTGGTGCCGATTGTGACTGCCAATTATGGAGTAGTCAATAAATTCGACGGCGATGCCATGCTCTGCTTTTTTGGCATCCTGCCGAGGCTGCTTAACCCGCGCCAGAGCGCATATTATGCCTGCAAAGCTGCGGTGGAAATCCTCGAAGCGATCGACCGGCTGAACGCACAGCGCGTGGAGCGCGGCGAGCAGCCGCTGGCGACCGGGATCGGGATCAATACCGGCGTGGTAACCGCCGGCGGCCTGGGAACCTCCGACCGTCTGCATTACACTATCATCGGGGATACGGTTAACACCACTCAGCGGCTGGAGAGCCTGACACGCGACCTGTTCAACGTGAACGGCGTCCTGATCAGCCAGGCGACTTACAATGCTCTGGGGGATACCCGCTCGGATTTTCATATCGAATCGGCCGGCATCCACGCGGTCAAGGGAAAAATGGCCCAATTGATGGTCTACCGGCTCTATCCGAATGGGTTTAGCGGTGAGGCCAGTGGTGAAAAAGCCGCTCCTCAACTGGAAGGTGCGCCCATTTCCTCTGCGAATGGCGCTGAAGAGGGGAATGGTCATCCAGCCATTTCCGCTGAGGAATCCCGTTCAATGGACGTTGTGGATGAGGAGCTCGAGCTCTCCCCAGAGGGAGTGGATTTGTGCTCTGATCCCCAGACCGGGGGGGAAAGCAAATGAAACTTTGGGAGAAATTCTCTGGCTGGCTGAGCGCCTTGCTGCGCGACCTGTTTCAACGAAACAGGCTGAACCGGCGGGTTAGCCCGCGCCGGATGGCGGTTGGGGGATTAGCAGTGCTCAGCCTGGCAGTGATCCTCTTCTGGCTCTTCCGGCCCCAATCTGACGCGCGCGGGTACCAGGTCTTTTCGGTGCCGCTCCACTCAGTGCTCAGTGCGAACTACGGGATCGACCCGCGAGAAGCGCCGGTGGCAGCGGTTGAGGTGGCCCTGGTCGACCAGGCGATGCGCGATCAGGCCGCCGCAGCGACTCAGACCCAATCCCCGGTTCCCAACCAGCCAAACGTGGAAGAGCGCCTAGCGACCGTGGTGAATGTCCTCCAAAGCCCGGTTGCCACGGTGACACCATTCATGCTCCCCACACCAACAGTGACTCCCCGGCCGACCACCGTTACAAACAAACCCACGCCGACGACTTTCCAGCCCTCCTCTACCCCGATCCCTGTGGATACCGCTACTCCGCAGCCTTCTACGGCCACGGTGACCCAAACTGCCATCCAACCGACTCCGACACCCACCCTTCCTTATAATACCTACACGCCTCCCCCGGCAGCCACACATACTCCGACTCCCACCCCGACGCAGACGCCGGTCCCGAACCTAACGCAGACGGTGGCGCCCACCCACACACCGACCCCTACTCATACAGCATTACCACCGACGAAAACAAACACCCCTAAGCCGACCCCGACGAATACGCAACCGGCCTATCCACCGCCTGACACACCGACCTCGCCGCCCAAGCCTACGCCGACGTCCCCACCCGGCCACACACCGACCTCCACACCCAACCCCACGCCGACACCACCAACGGTGATCACCCCGCCCTATCCATAACAGGCTTCTTCCTCCCCCCAAAATCCAAAAACCGGATTATGGGGGGAGTTTTAGGCGAATTTAACCAGCGGAGAGAGTGGCTACTCGGGTAGGATGTATTCGGTTGGGATAAATCCCCATAAGCGGTTCGAATTCTCTATTTTGTGAAATTTGCCACCTTCATTGACCTGTGATATACTAGTTCAATTGAAATCAGACTACAAAGGTAGGGATACTAAATGTTGGTTGAGTATATACCCATCGGCATCTTAATCATCCTGGCCTTGATCCTGGCAGTCCTGGTGGTCATTCTCGGGCAGGCGTTTGGCCCCCGTCGACCTACCAAGCGCAAAGCCATGCCGTACGAATCGGGAATGACACCCTACGGCCAGGGAACGCGCCGCCTTTCCGTCCGATACTATTTAGTAGCCGTGCTTTTTATCCTCTTCGATGTCGAAGTGGTTTTCTTTTTACCTTGGGCGGTGGTATTCAAGGAGCTCAAGGTATTTGGCCTGATCGAAATGGGGGTTTTTATCCTGATCTTACTGGTAGGGTATTTTTATGCCTGGAAGAAGGGAGCGTTAGAATGGGAGTAGAGCAAAAACTGGGTAACATGGGGGTAGTCACGCTCAACCTCGAACAGACGGTGAACTGGGCGCGAACGAACTCGATGTGGCCGATGCTGTTCGGCCTGGCCTGCTGCGCGATCGAGATGATGGCGGCCCAGGCATCGAACTACGACGTGAGCCGTTTCGGGATGGAGCTGATGCGGGCCAGCCCGCGCCAGTCGGATTTGATGATCGTGGCCGGGCGGGTGAGCCGTAAGATGGCCCCGGTACTGCGCCGCTTATACGACCAGATGCCCGACCCCAAGTGGGTGCTTTCGATGGGCGACTGCGCTTCCTGTACGGGGGTGTTCAACAATTATGCCCTGGTTCAGGGCGTGGACGAGGTAGTCCCGGTGGATGTTTATGTCGCCGGCTGCCCACCGCGTCCGGAGGCGCTCATCCATGGGATCATTACCCTCCACGAAAAAGTGCGCGGCGAAGGATTGAAAACCTGGACGGCGACCCGATGAACGAGAGCTTTGAACCTGTTGTCAACGCTTTGACCCAACGCCTGGGGGCTGAGGCCAGCGAATTCCGCGGAGAAGTGACCCTGATGATCGCACCCGAAAAAATCGTCGACGCCTGCCGGATCCTGCGCGACGAGTTCGGGTTCGAGATGCTCATCGCCGCGACGGGGGTCGATTACTGGCCTGAGACCAAGCCACGCTTCAACGTGATCTACCTGATCTATTCCTTTACCCACAACCTGAATCTGAACCTACACGTGCCGCTCGACGGGAACGCGCCGCACCTTCCCACTGTGGAAGGGATTTATCCCAACGCCAACTGGTACGAGCGGGAAATGTGGGATATGTTTGGCCTGCGCTTCGATGGACATTCCGACCTGCGCCGCATTTTGATGCCCGCCGATTGGGAAGGACACCCGCTGCGTAAGGATTATCCGCTGGGGTACGAGGAAGTCCAGTTCTCCTTCAATTACAAAGAAGTGGACTCTAAAAAGCCGTACGCTAAAGATTAAAGCGTGGAGAAATCCTGCGATGAATAACGGATCAGATGTGAATTCAATTGTTCACGCCGCTGATTTCAACGATGTTAATGTTGAGGAGTTCAAGCACCTCGTTTCCGAGCGCGCCTTAAAAGGCGAGACCATGCTCCTCAACATGGGTCCACAGCATCCCAGCACGCACGGAGTGCTACGCCTTCTTCTCGAGCTAGATGGCGAGACCGTGGTGAACTGCATCCCGGACATTGGTTTTTTGCATACCGGGATCGAAAAGAACATGGAGTACAAGAACTACACCAAGGCGGAGGTGATGACTGACCGCCTGGATTACCTCAATAACATGGGCAACAACCTCAGCTACTGCCTGGCGGTTGAAAAGTTGATCGATCTGGACGTGCCGCTCCGGGCGCAGGCTCTCCGGGTGATTCTGGCCGAGCTGCAGCGGATCGCCTCGCACCTGATCTGGCTGGGCACCTCGGCCCTGGACCTGGCGGCGATGTCGGTCTTCCTCTATACCATGCGCGAGCGCGAAATGATCCTGGATATCTTCGAGCTGATTTCCGGCGCGCGAATGATGACCACCTATATCCGCCCGGGAGGCCTGTGGCGGGATGTGCCGGTCGAGTTCGAGAGCGCGGTGCGTAAATTCCTCGATGTGATGCCCAGGCGCATCGACGAGTATGAGACCTTGCTGACCAACAACGACCTGTTCATCGACCGTACCAAGAATATCGGGGTGATCTGCGCCGATGACTGTATGCGCTGGGGGATCACCGGTCCGGTAATCCGCGCTTCGGGAAAGCCATACGACGTGCGGAAGGCCCGCCCGTACAGTGGGTATGAGCAATACGACTTCGTCATCCCTACCGATGAAGGCTGTGATATCTACGGGCGCTATCGCGTCCGTGTGGCGGAGATGCGCGAGTCGCTCAAGATCATCCAGCAGGCTCTGAGCCGGCTGCCCTACGGCCCGGTGCGCAGCAACAACCGCAAATTTGTCCCGCCGCCGCGCTCTGAGCTGGGCACATCGATGGAAGCCGTAATCCACCACTTCAAACTTTGGACCGAGGGGTTCAGCGCTCCGAAAGGCGGGGTCTACGTGGGGACGGAGTCGCCGCGCGGCGAGCAGGGCTTCTATATCGAAGGCAACGACGGGCCATACCCGCAGCGGGTATTCTACCGCGGGCCTTCATTCGCCAACCTGCAAATCATGCCGCTGCTTTCCAGGGGCCATTTCGTGGCCGACCTGGTGGGGATCATCGGCAGCATCGATATTGTCCTAGGAGATTGCGACCGGTGAACTCTCTGCTATCCAAATATAGTGAAGAAATCGAGGCCATCCTGGTCAAATATCCACCGGAGCGCAGGCGCTCGGCGGTCATGCCGCTGATCTACCTCGCCCAGCGCGAGACGGGGTATATCAACAAACAGGGTATGGATGAAGTGGCGGAGATCGTGGGGATCACTTCGACCGACGTGGCCTCGATCGTTGGTTTTTACACACTTTACCACGAATCTCCGGGCGGGAAGTACCGGCTGCAGGTGTGTACCGATCTGCCCTGCGCGCTGCGCGGCGCGGATGAGTTCCTCGCCAAACTTTGCGAAAACGTGGGAGTACACGTGGGCGAGACCAGTGCAGACGGGCTGATCGCCATTGAAGAGGTGACCTGCCTGGCGGGCTGCCACCGCGCGCCGCTCTTCCAGGTCCAGACCGGGGATGGGATTTCCTATCACGAGAACCAGACCGTGGAGAGCGCCATGCGCTTCATCGACGAAGTTCGCCAGCGCGAATGGGAGCGGGGGGCCAGCCGATGAGCGAATTAATCCTGCTGCGCCACCGTGAGATCACCAATCTGAGCCATTTCCGCATCTATCGTGACCTGGGCGACGGCTTCAAAGCCTTTCGCAAGGCGGTCACCAGGATGGAGCCCGGCCAGGTGCTCAACGAAGTCAAAGAGTCCGGGCTGCGTGGACGAGGCGGTGCGGGTTTTCCAACCGGGGTCAAGTGGAGCTTCTTACCCAAAGACGTGTTCCCACGTTACGTGGTTGCCAATGCGGACGAATCCGAGCCGGGCACTTTCAAGGATCGCGAGATCCTGGAGAGCAATCCCTTCCAGTTCCTCGAAGGGCTGATGATCGCGGCTTACGCGGTGCAGGCCAATGCGGCCTACGTCTACCTGCGCGGCGAGTTCTGGCAGATTGCCGCGGACCTGGACCGCAAGATCCGCGAGATGGAAAACGCCGGGCTACTGGGGGATAAGCTGTTTGGCACAAACTATTCGCTGCGCCTCTACACCCACCTGGGGGCGGGGGCGTATATCTGCGGTGAGGAATCGGCGCTGCTCGAGTCGCTGGAAGGCAAGCTGGGGCAGCCCCGGCTGCGCCCGCCATTCCCCGCCGTAGCTGGCCTGTACGCCAAGCCGACGGTGATCAACAACGTCGAAACCCTGGCCAATATTCCACCGATCATTTCCAAAGGCGCGGCCTGGTTCCGCTCGTTCGGGACCGAGAAAAGCCCGGGGACCAAGATCTTCTGCCTTTCGGGCCGGGTCAACAAACCGGGCAATTACGAACTACCGCTCGGGACCACGTTTCGCTCGCTGATCTACGAACACGGCGGAGGGATCATCGACGACCGGCCGATCAAACTGATCATGCCCGCCGGGGCTTCCTCAGGCCTGATCGTCGCCGACGATAAAGCGCTCGATACACCGATGGATTACGAATCGGTCAACGCGCTCGGCACCCCGCTTGGCTCAGCGTCGATGATCATCATGGATGATACCGTGGGGGTGGACTGGCTGGTGAATAAAACTGTGCGCTTCTTCGCACACGAATCCTGTGGAAAATGCACCCCCTGCCGGGAAGGCACCTACTGGATGCACCATCTCACCCGTCGGATTCACACCGGCGAGGCCACACTGGCAGACATCGACCTGCTGGATGACGTGGCCGCGCAGATCCAGGGAAAGTGCCTCTGCGCGCTGGGCGAGTTCTCAATCATGGCAGTCCGCTCGGGGATTCAACAGTTCCGCGCGGATTTTGAGGCGCGCGTGGGTCAGCTAGCTGGAGTGGAGAAATAGCGTATGCCTGATCTGGTAACACTGACGATTGACGGTTGCGAAGTCAGCGTGCCCGCCGGGACGATGGTGGTAGATGCCGCCAAAAAAATCGGCATCGATATCCCGATCTTTTGCTACCATCCCAAGATGGAAGCGGTGGGCATGTGCCGCATGTGCCTGGTGGAGATCGGCCGCCCGTTGGTCGACCGCGCCACCGGACAGGTGGTGAAAGACGAGAACGACAATCCCAAAATCCAGTTTGGGCCCAAGCTGGAGACTGCCTGTACCACACCGGTCTCGGCCGGGATGGTGGTGAATGGGGCGTCTGAGAAAGTCCGTGAGGCGCGCAGGGAGGTGGTTGAGTTCCTCCTGACCTCTCACCCGCTGGACTGCCCGATCTGTGATAAAGGCGGCGAGTGCCCGCTGCAGAACCTGACCATGCGCTTTGGTCCTGGCCAGAGCCGCTACCTGTACGATGAAAAGATCCACCTGGCGAAGCATTATCCCCTGGGAGACCTGATCCTGCTCGACCGCGAGCGCTGCATCCAATGCGGGCGCTGCGTGCGCTTTCAGGACGAGATCGCTGACGATCCAGTGATCGCCTTTTTCCAGCGGGGGCGCTCCCTGGAGATCATCACCAACTCCAATCCCGGATTCGACTCGTATTTCTCAGGAAACACCACCGATATCTGCCCGGTCGGCGCGCTGACCACTACCGACTTCCGTTTTGGAGCGCGCCCTTGGGAGATGAACACCGCCGCCTCAATCTGCCCGCACTGCCCGGTCGGGTGCAATCTGACCTTCAATGTGCGCCGAGAGGCGCGCGCCGGGGGCAACTCGGTGATCAAGCGAGCCATGCCGCGCCAGAACGAGCAGGTCAACGAGATCTGGATCTGTGACAAGGGTCGCTTCGGTTACCACTTTGCCGAAGCGGAAGTTCCCGGACGGCTGACCCAACCATTGGTGCGCAAGGATGGCGAGCTCGTCCCGGCCACCTGGGAAGAAGCGCTGGGGCAGGTCGCTGAACAGATGCGCTTCGCCGGTTCCAAGCTGATCACCCTGGCGGGTGGGCGCCTGGCCAACGAGGATCTGTTCAATCTCAAGCAGCTCACCGACACGCAGGGTGGCAAGGCGCTGCTGCACAGCCCGATTGGCGGCGGGGACCTGGTCTCGCGCTACGGGCTCCCCGCAGGGAGCAACATCGGCGATTGGGGCAAGGGCACCGCGATCCTGGTCATCGCCTGCGATTTAGAAGAAGAGGCTCCGATCTGGTGGCTGCGGATCAAACAGGCCGCCGGGCGCGGGGCGACGCTGATCGTGGCCAATCCACGCAACACCAAGCTGGACCGCGCGGCGGCTTTCCGCCTGCGCTACACCTACGGCGAAGAGGTCGCGACTTTGAGGTCCTTCATGCCGGACGTCAGGCTGGCAAGCGAAGAACTGCTCGCCGCCGCCCAGGCCTTTGCCAGCGCGGAAAATGCGGTGATCCTCTATGGGGCAGAGGGGATGGACTTGGTTACCTCGCAAGCCCTGGCCCAGGCAGCGGTCGATCTGCTGGGAGCGACCCATCATGCCGATAGAAGGATCAACAATGGGCTGATGGCTGCCTGGCCGCACGGCAATACCCAGGGAGCCTGGGAGCTGGGTTTCCGTCCGGTGGCGGACCTGGGTAACGCGCTGGCCCCGGCCGGGGTGATCTATATCGCTGCGGCCGACCCGGCCGGCGAGAACCCCGGGCTGGCGCAGGCTTTCTCCCAGAACGCGACCTTTGTGGTCGTCCAGGATCTCTGGTTAAGCGATACCGCGCGGCTGGCCGATGTGGTCCTCCCCGCGCTCCCGTTTACCAGCCGCGAAGGCACCTTTACCAACGGCGAGCGGCGGGTGCAGCGTTTCTACCTCACCCTTCCGCCGCGGGGACAGGCGCGCCCGGACTTCACCATCACCGCGCAGATTGCGCTGCGCCTGGGGCTCAGCCTGGAGGGCCGCTCGGCTTCGCTGGCTTTTCGCCAGATCGCGGCCCAGGTGCCAGTCTTCACGCATCTGAGCTACGAGCGACTGGCCGAGGTCCGGCCGCAGTGGCCGCTGGTCGGGCGGCAGGACCTCTATTACGGCGGCACCACCTACGACAACCAGCAGGGGCTGGGCGAGAAGCTGGCTGCCCCAGAACCGGCCAAAGATCCGGCAGTGATGACCGAGCTGTCGCCGACTCGCCTACCCATGGCCAGCCCGGAGCAGGGGGTCCTGCTGGCTGTCCCGGTGACGCGCCTCTACGATCGCGGCCATACCCTGGCCGCTTCGGAAATCCTCCACCCACGCCTGACCCCGACCAGCATCATCCTCCACCCGGAAGAGGCCGACTTACTCGGCGTGGCGGCGGGGGACCGGGTCCAGGTCCGCCTGGACGGAACAGAGACCAGAGCGCGGGTGAGCCTGGATGGCAGCCTGCCTCGCGGCGTGGCTTTGGTGCCGCGCAGCACAGGGCTGCCGGTCAACGCGCCAGCGCTTGTACGGGTGCGCAAGGTTGTGAGCTAACTATGGATTCTTCGATGGTCCTTGAAGTGATCTTGAAATCACTATTCGTGCTTCTTTTTTTGACCGGGGGGTTCGCCTATACCACGCTCTATGAGCGCAAGGTGCTGGCGCGCATGCAGGTCCGTATCGGACCCAACCGGGCCGGACCATTAGGCATTCTCCAGCCA
>Ga0335070_10006518_pt1 | contig 13736 bp, 14 predicted proteins | sample Lox_Sample_13_FD_206722 | JGI IMG/M metagenome (GOLD analysis project Ga0335070, IMG submission 206722) | Soil microbial communities from Loxahatchee National Wildlife Refuge, Florida, United States - Lox_Sample_1.3 | ecosystem: Environmental > Terrestrial > Soil > Wetlands | place: USA...
TCCGGGCCAGGCTTGCAGGGCTGGAGCATGAACGTGCCCGGTTCGTACCGCGCCAACGCCGCGCGGTAGGCTTCGAGCGCATTGTCGTAGGCCCCCACAACCTCGGGCCCGCGGATCACCAGAACACGGCCCCCGAAGCGAGCAACGAGGGCGTCCTGATGATCAATGAAGTAGCGCAACTCGGTGTCGAACATCAGCCTCTCCCCTTCGCTGAGGCTATCGCGCCAGCGAGCAGGGGTCCACGCCCGAACGGTGCTCCCAAACGCACCACGAAACGCACCACGCGATCCTGAATATGACCCCAAAGGACAGGGCCCGTCACCGGGAAAGCTGCCTAGTGACGGGCCCTTAGATGGTCGGGGCGACTGGATTTGAACCAGCGACCACTTGCACCCCAAGCAAGTGCGCTACCAGGCTGCGCTACGCCCCGGAAACAGCGGGGGCAGGATAGGTAGCACCGCGAAACTCCTGGGTCAACCGGGATCTAGCCGCTGCTCGCTCGAACTGGCCCGGCTGCACCGCGTGGAGAACTACCTGACCAGCGGGGCCACCCTCTTGAACTGCGGCGTGCCGGCGAGGCGGAGGAGGTCGAAGATCGCCGTCTCGGCGGTGGTTACCACGGCGCCCGCCTCGCGGCAGAGATCGAGGCCGACCCGGCGGTGCTCGTCGGTGCGGCTGGTCACCGCATCGGCGCAGACCTGCACCTCGTAGCCCAGGGCGACCAGGTCTCGGGCCGTCTGGAAGACGCACACATGGGTCTCCATCCCGGCCAGGATCAGCTGCCTCCGACCGGTAGCGGCCAGGGCGCCGCAGAACCCGGCATCGGCGCCGCACGAGAAGGCCATCTTCTGGAGGGGCGGCGAGGAGAGGATCTCGCGCAGGGCGGGGAGAGTGGGGCCGAGGCCCTTGGGGTACTGCTCGGTGGCGAGCACGGGGATCGCCAGCTCGCGGGCGGCGCCGAGCAGCGCCCGCGCGTATTTCACCAGCCGCGCGAGGTCGTCGGGGGGCATGGCGGCGGCCAGCCGCTCCTGGACGTCCACCACCACCAGGGCGGTGCGGGAGGCGTCCAGCGTCAGGGTCTGTGTCACGGGTGTCCTCGCCTCCCTAAGCGGCAGTTCGTGATTCTCGATCAGCGGAAACCGTTGGAGTTTCGATCTTATGGGCGCGCCACAGTCGATGCCGCTTGTTCCCAGCGCCGGGTTCCTAGATGCCCGATTCGCGCCCGAAGCCCCCAGCGCGGCTTTGCACGCTCTCCAGGTCTTCTTGCCCACCAGCATTCCTGGTGGCGCTGCCCGCCAGCAGGAATACGCCAGTCCTTTCGATCCCTCGGCCGGTGATTCCGAATCACGATCGGTCGCTAGATGGCGTACCCCGCGGCCCCGGCCGAGGCGGCGGCCTCGGGGTCGATGGCCACGTCCACGCAGTAGACCGTTCCCGAGGCGAAGGCGCGCTCCAGCGCGGGCACCAGCCCCGCCGGGTCGTCGACGTGCTCGCCCTTCCCGCCCAGCGCCTCCACCACCCGGTCGTAGCGGGTAGGGGCGAGGCGGGTGGCGACGGCATGCTCGTCGCCGTACATGGCCCGCTGGGGGACGGCGATCTGGCCCCAGGCGGCGTCGTTCCCCACCACCACCACCATGGGCAGGCGGAAGCGGACGGCCGTCTCGAAGTCCATGCCGTTCAGGCCGAAGGCGCCGTCGCCCTGCACCACGCACACCGGCCGCTCGGGGGCGAGGAGCTTGGCGGCCAGGGCGAACGGCGATCCCACCCCCAGGCAGCCCAAGGGGCCGGGATCGAGCCAGCGGCCGGGACCCTGCAGCCGGATCACCTTGGCGGCCACGGCCACCACGTTGCCGCCGTCGGCCACCCAGGTGACGTCGCCTGCCCGGGCAGCCACCTCGTCGAGGGCGCGGGCCAGGCGGAAGTGGTGGATGGGGCGCTGGTCGCTCTCCTCGTGGGCCCGCTGGCGGAGCGCCCGCTCCACCTCCTTCTCCCGCAGGAAGGTGCGCCAGCCCGGGGGGACGCAGGCGGCGCGGGCGTCGTCGGCCAGGGCCGAGAGCACGCTGCGCGAGTCGCCGACGATGCCCACCTCGATGGGCCGGTTGCGGCCGATCTCCTCGGCGTGGACGTCCACCTGCACCACCCGGGCGCCGGCGGCGAAGGTGGGCTCGGTGCCATAGCCTACCCGGAAGTCGAGGGGGGTCCCGATGACCAGCACGAGGTCGGCCTGGGCCAGGGCCTCCTTGCGCGAGCCCTGAAAGAACGAGGGGTGGTCGGGAGGGAGGCAACCGCGCCCCATGCCATTCAGGTAGACGGGGATCCCGGTACGCTCGGCCAGCCGGCGCAGGGGCCCGACGGCGTCGTCCCACCAGATCGAGGACCCGCCCAGGAGCACCGGCCGCTGGGCGGCGGCGAGGAGGTGGAGCGCCCGCAGGACGAGCTCGGGGTCGCCGGGAGCGCGCGCCGGGGTGCGATACTGCACCTGCGCGTCGACCAGGGCCGCGTCGGCGCCGTTGGAGAGCACGTCCCAGGGGAGCTCGAGGAAGACCGGGCCAGGCCGTCCGGCCCGGGCCACCCGGAAGGCGCGGGCCAAGAAGGAGGGGATCAGCTCGGGCGAGGGGACGCGGTCGGACCACTTGGTGATGCCGGAGAAGAGCTGCGTCTGCGGCATCTCCTGCAGCGATCCCCGCCCCTGGTTGAAGGTGGGTGCGGCTCCGCCCAGGACGAGCAGTGGCACGCCGGCGGCCCAGGCGTTGGCCACCGCCGTGACCGTGCCGGTGACCCCGGGCCCGGCCGTCACCACCGCCACCCCCAGCCCACGGGTCAGGCGGGCCCAGGCGTCGGCGGCATGGGCGGCGGCCTGCTCGTGGCGGGTGTCGACCAGCCGCACGCCCTCGTCCACGCATCCCGCGTAGATGGGGGCGACGTGGAGGCCGGACAGCGTGAAGACGGTCGAGACCCCCTCCCGAGCGAGCATCCGGGCCACCAGCCGGCCGCCGGTGAGGCTCGCGCTCTCCATCGCGCCGGGGCCCCGCTGATCGCCGCCCGAAGGTTACTTCCGGAAGCGGGAGAGGCTTCCGGGCAGGTCGGCCAACGCCGGGAACTGCTTGTCGGGGTGGAGCCCGGCCAGCTTGCCGTAGTTCTGCTCCTCGGTCTCGGGGCGGGCCGGATCGGGCACGCAGCAATCCACCGGGCATACCGCGGCACAGGCCTCCTCATCGTGGAAGCCGACGCACTCGGTGCACTTGGCCGGGTCGATGATGTAGATGTCCTCGCCCTGGCTGATCGCGCCATTGGGGCACTCCGGCTCGCACGCGCCGCAGTTGATGCACTCCTCGGTGATGAGCGTCGCCATGTCTTCGGGTCTCCTTGGCCCTGCCGCCTCGAGGGCGGACGGGTGGATGGTAGCGCCCCTCGGGCGCGGGGGGTAGCCCGGGCCCGAAAACACCGCGAGGGCGGCGCCGGGGGACGCCACCCTCGGAATCTGGCCGCCAGGGCTTGGGCGGCGGTGCGACTACTTCACGCAGCAGTCGACCGGGCAGACGCCCGCACAGGCCGGGGAGTCGTTCTGCCCCTGGCACTCGGTGCACTTGGCCTGGTCGATGACGTAGATGTCGTCGCCCTGGCTGATGGCGGTGTTGGGACACTCCGGCTCGCACGCGCCGCAGTTGATGCACTCCTCCGTGATCTTCAGTGCCATGGGCTTCTCGTCTCCTCGGTGCCCGCCGTGGCGGGCGGAAAGGCGCCTTATCCGATCGCCGGGCGGTGGGAGTCAAGGGACCCACGGTGCCACCCGGTCGCAGCCGGCAAAATTTGCGATTCAAGGTCGCAGCGGTGGGTGCCCGGCGGCCTGTCCCTCCACGTGTCGTCGGTCCTCCTCCACCTCCGCGGCGATCCGGGACAGGACCGAGAGCGCGCCGGCGGCCAGCGCCGCCGCCCCGGTGGCCAGCAGGCCCAGGAGCCGGTCGCGCCGCGCTGCCGCCAGGGCCAGCGCCACCGCCCGGCGCCGGTCGTAGGTGAGCCACTGCCGCTCGGCGTGCTCCCCCTGCAGCGTCTCCACGAACGAGTCCCCGGCGGCCTTGCCGGCGGCGGCGAGCTCGGCCAGCTGGCGCTCCCCCTCCCGCACCCGCAAGGTGGCGTGCGCCGCCAGGCCCAGTCCGGCGAGGGCGATGGGCAAGCAGATGAGGGCGGTGCGGGTGCGGGACATGTCCTTGACTGGCGGGCGAGACCGCAGGATACCCGTCGCGGCCGGTCGGGGGCAACGCGCTCACTGGAAGAGAAATGGCCAAGCCCTACGATCCCAAGGACTACTACTTCCGCCAGGCCCGCAAGCACGGGCTGCGCGCCCGCTCCGCCTACAAGATCGAGGAGATCCTGCGCCGGCACGGGCTGCTGCGCCGCGGCGATGCGGTGCTGGACCTCGGCGCAGCGCCGGGGGGATTCCTGCAGGTGCTGGCCGAGCGGGTGGGGGAGGCCGGGCGGGTGGTGGGCGTCGACCTCGAGCCGATCCGGAACCTGGGCAAGGCCTGGGTCCAGACCGCGGTCGTGGACCTTCTGGCCCCCGAGGCGCTGGAGAGGATCCGGGCTCTCCATCCGGGCCGCTTCCGGCTGGTGACGAGCGACATGGCGCCGCGCACCATCGGGGTGAAGGTGACCGACGAGGCCCGCTCGCTGGAGCTGGTCCGGATGGCGCTCCGCGTGGCCGGGGCCACCCTCACCCGGGGGGGCGCGCTGGTGGCCAAGGTCTTCATGGGCGGAGACTTCCCGTCCCTGCGGCGCGAGTTTGCCGAGCGCTTCGAGGAGGTGCACGTGGTTCGCCCGGAGGCGACCCGGGAGCACAGCTACGAGGTCTACCTGGTGGGCAAGGGCTTCCGGGGTGAGGCCGCCCTGCCGGGAATCCGATAAGCTCACCCGTCCATGTCCACGCTTCTCGACGAGCTCAAGGCCCGCGACTTCCTGCAGGACGCCACCCCCGGCCTGGCCGAGCGGCTCAGGGCCGGCCCGGTCACCGGCTACGCCGGCTTCGACCCCACCGCCGACTCGCTGCACGTCGGGAACCTGGTCCCGGTGATGGCGCTCTCCTGGCTGCAGAGGACCGGGGGGACGCCCATCGTCCTGGTGGGTGGCGGCACCGGCATGGTGGGCGACCCCAGCGGCAAGCGGACCGAGCGGCCGGTGATGTCGGTGGAGCAGATCGACCACAACGTCGCCCGGCAGCGGGCGCAGCTGGAGCGCTTCCTCCGCTTCGAAGGACCCAACGCCGCCCGGGTGCGCAACAACGCCGACTGGCTCCGGCCGCTGGGGCTCATGGAGTTCCTGCGCGAGACCGGCAAGCACTTCACCGTCAACTACATGCTGGCCAAGGACTCGGTGAAGGGCCGGATGGAAAGCGGGATCTCCTACACCGAGTTCACCTACATGCTCATCCAGGCCTACGACTTCTGGCACCTCTGGCGGGCCGAGCGCTGCGAGCTGCAGCTGGGCGGCAGCGACCAGTGGGGCAACATCACCGCCGGGGCCGAGCTCATCGCCCGCAAGGAGGGGGGTGCGGCCCACGGCCTGGTGCTGCCGCTCCTCACCACCAGCAGCGGCGCCAAGTTCGGCAAGAGCGAGGAGGGGGCCGTCTACCTCGACCCGCACAAGACCTCCCCCTACAAGTTCTACCAGTTCTGGCTCAACTCCGAGGACCGGGACGTCGCCCGCTGGCTCCGCTACTTCACCTTCTTCCCGGTGGAGGAGGTGCGGGCCATCGAGGCCGAGCACGAGAAGGACCCGGGCAGGCGGGGCGCACAGCGGCGGCTGGCCGAGGAGATGACCGAGCGCGTCCACGGGAAGGACGCGCTGCGGAGCGTGGTCGAGGCCAGCCGGCTCCTCTTCGGCGGCGCCGACCTCCGGGCCACGGCGCCGGCGGTGCTGGAGGTCCTGTCGCGCGAGATCCCGGCCGTCCGGGCATCGCGCGGCGAGATCATCGGCCTCTCCGTCCTGGAGGCGCTCGTCCGCTCGGGCCTGGCCACCTCCAAGGGCGACGCCCGCCGCGGCCTGCAGGGCAAGGGCTTCCTCCTGAACGGCGAGGTGCCCGCGGCCGACCGCATCCTGGCCCAGGGGGACCTGCTCCACGGGACCTACGTCATGCTGCAGAAGGGGAAGCGGAACCACGCGCTGCTGATCGCCGAGTGATCAGGGGAGGTCGCCCAGCCGCTCCTGGAGGCGCACGATGCTGCGCGCCTTGCCGGTCTCCTCGTCGATGTCGAGGAGCGCGCCCTGCAGCCAGACGTCGCGCTTGGCCGGCTCAAACCCGGTCGGCCGCAGGCTGAGGAACCGCGCCACCACCAGCTCCTTGCGCATCCCGATCACCGAGTCGCAGGGGCCGCACATCCCGGCGTCGGAGAGGAAGGCGGTCCCGCCCGGCAGGATGCGCTCGTCGGCGGTCTGCACGTGGGTGTGGGTTCCGATGACCGCCGAGACCTTGCCGTCCAGGTAGAAGGCCAGCGCCGCCTTCTCGCTGGTCGCCTCGGCGTGCATGTCCACCAGGATGGCGGCGACGCCCTGGGCGCGCAGGGAGGCCACCTCCGCATCGGCGGCGCGGAAGGGGTCGTCCAGGGTCCGCATGAACACCCGGCCCTCGAGGTTCACCACCCCCAGCCGACGGCCGTCGGGCGTGGAGACCACCGCGCTGCCGCGGCCGGGCGCGCCCGGCGGGTAGTTGGCCGGGCGCAGCAGGCGCGCCTCGGGCCGGGCCAGGTAGCCCTCGATCTCGCGCTTGGCCCAGACGTGGTTTCCGCTGGTGACCAGGTCCACCTCGGCGGCCAGGAGCTCCTCCACCAGGTCCGGGGTGATCCCCACCCCGGCGGCGGCGTTCTCGCCGTTGGCGACCACCAGGTCGACCGCGTCCCGGGCGATGAGGCGGGGGACGTGCCGGGCGAGGGCCTGGCGGCCGGGCTTGCCGAAGACGTCGCCGAGGAAGAGGACCTTCACGAGAGGGGGAGGGAGGGCGCCTAGCGGCGTTCCCGGGGGAAGGTGAGGGAGCGGGACTCGGTCACGACGGCGTCGAGCTGGGCGTCGTGCGGCTCGCAGGGGATCTCGGGAAGGAGCTGGACGTCGAAGGCGATGGCCAGGCGCAGGACCGACGGCATCTCGCGCAGGGTGGCGTCGTAGTAGCCGCCCCCGCGCCCGAGCCGGTAGCCGTCGAGGGAGAAGCCGATGCCGGGGAGGACCACGGCCTGGATCTCGGCGGGGTCGACCGCGGGCGCCTCCGGGGGAGGCTCGCGCGTGCCCAGCGCGCCGCGCACCAGCTCCCGCGGGGAGCAGCGGGCGAAGGCCAGCCGGCGCGCGCCGGGGACGGTCCGCGGGTAGACGCAGCGAAGGGCGCTCGACCCGCGGGCGATCTCCAGCGCGTCGACCTCGGTGCCCAGCGGCGCGTAGAGGGCGACCGTCCGGACGCCGCCGAGGAGGGGGAGCTCCAGGACCCGGCGGGCGACGAGCCGGGACTTCGCAGCGCGCTCCTCTGGCGAGAGCCGCGCGCGCTGGGCGATGAGCACGGAGCGGAGCGTTCGCTTGCGCTCGGTCGCGCTCTCGGTCTCGGGTTCCAGGTGGCACTCCTTCCGCGCACGCCTCCCGCGGCGCTGCCCAAGAAAAAGCCCCCCGCGTGAGCCGTGTGGCCCGGTTGCTTGGACCTGTATTTCTACAGGTGGGGCACCCGGTTCACCAGCATCCGTAGGCTTCTCCCTCGCTTCTGGGAGCTTGCTCATGGACGAGGTCAGGCGCTCCGCTTGGCACAAAGTCGGCCCAAACGACGCGGGGCACAATCACGAACCCGGCAGGGGGCAACTTCACTCAGGCTGGTGACAAAGAGCCAACCCCGCGAAACGACGCGGAGTTTTAATGATTCTGATCCTAGGCAAGTGCGCCGGCCCTGTCAAGGCGGGCGGCGGCAGGCCAGCGGATAGAATGGGTCGATGGCGCCGCGCGGTCTCGCGATCCTCGCCCTCTTGGCTCTGCCGGCGCGCTCCTCAGCCGCGCCGGGGCAAGGGGCTCCGGGCGCGGGGGCCAGGGCCACACCGGAGGTGGCCGGCGTCTACGAGTCCCCGCTCGGGCGGATCGCCATCGAGGTGCAGGGCGCGAGCGCGGTGGGGAAGCTCGTCCAGCCGTCGAAGGAGTGCCCCTTCCAGGCGGGGGAGGAGGTCCTCCGGGCCACCATCCTCGACGACTCGCTGGCGGGGAAGGTCCGGGTCTGGCTGAGCGGCGAGGCGTGCGGGGCGCGCGAGGCGTGGGGGAGCGCGGTGCTGCTGGCCGCGGCGGCCGGGCTCTCGGGTGCGGTCCACCTCGAGCAGAAGGGCTGCAGCGGGCCCCTGGGCAAGAAGGGTGGCCTCGTGCTCACCCGCACCGGGGCGGCGAAGGGGCGGGGCGGGGAGCCGGCTCGCCCCGGGTCGGAGAAGGACTCGCGGCGCGAGCGCGCCCGGGCGCTCCTCCACGACGGCGCGGCCTGGCTCGAGGAGGGAAACTTCGAGGCGGCCCGCAAGCGCTTCCTCGAGGCCGCCGAGATCGACCCGCGCCTCCCCGAGGCCCTGAACGGCGTGGGCGTCACCTACCGCATGCGCAACGAGCTCGGGGCCGCGCTCCAGTGGTACAAGAAGGCGCTCGCCGTCGACCCGGACTTCGGCGACGCCTACTACAACATGGCCTGCGTCTACGCGCTGCAGGGGGAGAAGGAGCTCGCCCTGCGCTACCTGCAGATCGCCGCGCTCAACGGCTACGCCACGGCCGAGGGGATCGACGGGGACCCGGATCTGGCGGGTCTGCACGACGAGGCGGCCTACCAGGCGCTCGTCAAGGCGCATCTGTGACCGAGCCGGCGCCGCTCCCGCAGCTCCCCGGCTACGCGGTCGAGTCGCTCCTGGGGCGGGGCGGCATGGCCGAGGTGTTCCGGGCCCGCGCCCTGGCCGGCCGCTGGGCCGGCCGGACGGTGGCGGTGAAGCGGCTCCTCCCGGCGCTGGCGCAGGACGAGGCCTACGTGGCGCTCTTCCGCCAGGAGGCGGAGCTCACCCGGCGCCTGCACCATCCGGCCATCGTGACGGTGCAGGAGACCGGCGTCTGGCAGGGCGTCCCCTTCATCGTCATGGAGTACGTGGACGGCCGGAACCTCCGCGAGATCCTGGCCCGGTGCGCGGCGCGCGGCATCCTCCTGCCGGTCGACTTCGCCGCCTACGTGGCCCACGTCATCGCCGAGGCCCTGGCCCACGCCCACGAGGGCTGGGACGAGGGCGGGCGCCTGCTGGGCATCGTCCACAACGACGTCTCGCCCTCCAACGTGTTCATCTCCCGGCTGGGCGAGATCAAGCTGGGCGACTTCGGCGTGGCGCGGCTGCTCCCCGGGAGCCCGCAGGCGGAGGGCCACCCCGGCCTGGGCCTGAGGCCCCTCGGTCCCTCCGGCCCAGGCGCCTTCGGGAAGGTCCAGTACCTCGCTCCCGAGCTCCTGCGCGGGGCGCGCCCCACGCCGGCCAGCGACCTGTTCGCCCTGGGGGCGGTCCTCTTCGAGCTGCTCACCAACCGGCGGGCCTTCCCCGGCAAGGATCCGGCCGAGGTGGGGGAGCGGATCCTCGCCCCCGAGCGCCCGGAGCCCTCGGCGCTCCGGCCGGACGTGCCGGTGGCGCTCGACGCCCTGGTGCTCGCCTGCCTGCAGCGGGAGCCGGGCCGGCGGGTGGCCACCGCCTCGGCCTTCGCCCGGGACGTCGCCGAGGCCTACGACCCGGCGGTGGGCACGCCGCTGGCCATCGCTGCGGTGGTGCGCGGGCTGTTCGGCACCGAGGGCTAGGGACCTCGTCGCGACCCCTAGCCGGCGAGGGCCTCCCGCACCCGCCGGACGACCGGCGGGACGAGGCGGAGCGCCTCCTCGACCTCCTCCGGCGTCGTGTTCCAGCCCAGCGAGAGGCGGAGGGTGGATCGGGCCTCGGCCTCCCCGAGCCCGAGCGCCAGGAGGACGCTGGAGGGCGCGGTCGACCCGGAATGGCAGGCGGCGCCGGCGCTGGCGCACAGGCCCTCCAGGTCGAGGGCCATGAGCAGGGCTTCGGCGTCGGCGCCGGGGAAGGTGAGGGAGGAGGTGTTGGGGAGGCGGGGCGCCCCGGCCCCGTTGACGCGGGCGCCGGGCACCGCGCCGAGGAGGCCGGACTCGAGGCGGTCGCGCAGCGCGGTCAGCCGCCCGGCCAGGGCCGGCTGCTCACGGAAGGCGGCCGCCATCGCCGCCGCCAGCCCGGCCACGCCGGGCAGGTTCTCGGTCCCTCCGCGCCGGCCCCTCTCCTGCTCGCCGCCCAGGAGAGGAGCCAGCCGCCGCCCGGGAGCGATCCACAAGAGGCCCGCGCCCCGCGGGCCGCCCAGCTTCTGGCCGGTGAGGGCCAACAGGTCCGCCCCGAGCTCCCGCACCTCGAGGGGGATCCGCCCGGCGGCCTGCACCGCGTCGCAGAAGAGGGGCGCGCCGGCGGCGTGGGCCAGGCGGGCGAGCTCGGGCACCGGCAGCACCACGCCCGTCTCGTTGTTGGCGCGCATGGCGCAGGCCAGCGCCACGTCCGGCCCCAGCGCCGCGCCGAAGGCGCCGGGATCCACCTCCCCACGCCGGTCCACCGGGACCACGGTGAGGGGAGTCCCCTCCCTCTCCAGGGCGCGAGCCAGCGAGAGGACGCAGGGGTGCTCGACCGCGGTCACCACCAGCCGGCGCCGGCCGGCGGGGGCCGCCCCCAGGACGCCGCGGATGGCCAGGGCGGCCGCCTCGGTGGCCCCGGAGGTGAAGACCAGCTCGGCGGGCCTCACCCCGAGGGCCGCGGCCACCGCGGCCCTCGCGCCATCGAGGAGGTCGCGTGCGGCGCGGCCGGCGGCGTGCACCGAGCTGGGGTTCCCGGGAACGCGCAGGGCCCGCTCCACGGCGGAGAGGGCCTCCGGCCGCATGGGGGTGATGGCGTTGTGATCCAGGTACAGCACTACACCAGCTTCTTCCCCTTGCGCGCCCGCACGCCCAGGGCGTCGAGGAAGGCGCGGACCACCTCGTCCTTGAGCCTCTTCCGGGCAGCCGGGCCCAGGCCCTTGAGGGGCAGGCGGGCGCCGGCCATGGTGCCGTGGCCGCCGGCCGTCCCGCCGCGGGACTCGATGACCTCGCGGATGATCCGCCCGACGTTGACGCGGCGGTCGCTGGTGCGGATGGAGTAGTAGAGCGCCTCCTCGTACTCGCCGAAGGCCAGCGACCAGCGCATCTCGCCGAGCGACATGAACCGCTCGGCCACCTCGGCCACCATGTCCGGGGCGTAGATCTTGGCCAGGTCGCAGACCACGGCGTCGTCGTAGACCAGGGCCCGCTCGATGGCGGTGTGATGGAGGCGGAAGTACGCGGCGGGCAGCTTGGGGTGCTCGATGCTCCCGAGCGCGTCCTTGTCCGCCATGGGGAAGAGCCAGAGGTAGGCGTCGACGTCCTGGGCGGTGGTCTGGCGGCCCAGGTCGCGGGTGTCGGCCTTGATCCCGTAGAAGAGGGCGGTGGCCACCGCCGGGGGGATCTCCAGGCCGCTGGCCCGGAAGTAGCTGGCGAGCAGGGTGGAGGTGGCGCCGATGGGCCCGCCCACGTCGGCGACCGGAACCAGATGGGAATCGGGGCGCTCGGGGTGGTGGTCGATGACCACGTCCGGGAAGTGGCGGGCAGGCAGGGAGTGGTTCCCCTGCTCCGGCTGGGTATCCACCATGCAAATGAGGTCGTAGTCGTCGAAGTCGACCCGGGCGATGGGGACGACCGGCAGCTTCAGCTCCTTGATGAGGGCGCGGTTCTCCGATCGGCCCACGATGCCGCCGTAGGCTACCTCGGCCCGGAGCCCGGCCAGCTTCTCCAGGAGGTAGGCGAGGGCCACGCCCGCGGCCAGCGAGTCCGGGTCGGGGTTGTCATGGGTGAGGATCAGGGCGCGCTCGTGCCCGCGGGCGTACTGGACCAGCCGGTCGAGCTTCTGGCGGGTCGTCTCGCCGGCGCGAGGGTAGAGCGACATCCGCGCCGTGCGCAGCGGGGGGCGCACCTGCGGACCTGGGGGTTCTTCCTGGCGTTCGGGCATCGGGGCCATGGCCTTCACCTGCGGACGAGGCGGCGGAGCGCCGCGATGTTCTCCTTGAAGCGGGAATCGGTCTCGACGACGCCCGGCGTCGCCGCGAAGCGGGCGTCGTTGAGGAGGAAGCGAAAGGGGGCAAGCCCCATGGCTCCGCGGCCGATGTGCTCATGCCGGTCGACGCGGCAGCCGAGCGGGCGCTGGGAGTCGTTGAGGTGGAAGGCGTGGACGTTCTTCAGCCCGACGACCGCGTCCAGCTCCTCCATGGTCCGGCGGTAGCCCCTCTCGGTGGTGATGTCGTAGCCGGCCGCGAAGACGTGGCAGGTGTCCACGCAGGCGCCGGTGCGCCGACGTGTCGCGGCCGGGAGATGGGCGCGGATCTCGGCGACCTGCTCGAAGCGCCAGCCCAGGCAGTCTCCCTGGCCCGCGGTGGTCTCCACCAGGAGCCTCGCCCTGCCGGGTACCGCCTCCAGGGCCCGCTCCATCGCCTCGGCCACGAGCTTCGCCCCGGCGGCGCCGTCCTCGTGGCTGCCGGGGTGGAAGATGAGGGAGGGGATGCCGAGCCGTTCGCACCGGCCCAGCTCGTCGGAGAGGGCCGCCCAGCTCTTCTTGCGCACGGCCCGGTCCCGCGAGGCGCAGTTGATGAGGTAGGAGGAGTGCGCGGTGACCTTCTTGCCCGTCCGGCGGGCCTCCTGGCGGAAGCGCGCCACCTCGTCGTCCCCGAGCGGTCGCGACGCCCAGCCGCGGGCGTTGCCGGTGAAGACCTGCAGACAGTCGGCGCCGTCCGCCTCCGCGCGGGCGAAGGCCGTGGAGACGCCGCCGGCGATGGACTCGTGGGCTCCAAGGAGCATGGAAGGGGCGTAGCTATACAATAGGCCGCGACAGCCCCGCCACGCTCGCCCCAGGGCGTGGCCCGGTCATGGAAGATCATCTGTGCTGTCGACTGGTTAGCTATTTCGCGGCGCGGCCAGGAAGGGCCTGGCAGGTCGGAGCAGACACGCGGCCACCGCCTGGTCTGAGTCAATATGCCGCGGTGCGTGACCCCTGGGCGGCGCCCCTTCGAACCGCTTGCCGGCTGGGGTCCGGGTAGGTTCGAGGACCACCTACCGGGCGGCCTTCCTGGCCCGGAGTGGGACCTCGGCGAAGTGCTTCTCCGCCTGGGCGAGGGCGTTGTCGATGGCCTCGACCGTGAGCTCGCGCAGGGCCGCCTCGGGCACGCGCAGGGCCTCGTAGTACCGCTGGCGGTCGGTGGCGTGGATGACGACCGGCAGCCGGAAGCCCCCGTGCAGGAGCACGAGGTTCATGAGCAGCCGGGCCACCCGTCCGGAGTTCTCGTTGTAGGGGAACGCCTGCATGAAGCCGTGGTGGACCCGGGTGGCCAGCTGGAGCGGGTGGCCGTTGCGAAAGTCGGCGGTATCGCAGGAGTCGAAGAGCTTCTGGAGGTGGGCGGAGATCCGGGCCGGGGCCGCGATCTCGTGGAAGTAGGCCCGGTGGAGGGGCATGTCCTTGCGGAGGTCGGCGGCAGCACGGCCGTCCAGGCCCTGGCACAGGGTCTCATGGAAGCGGCGGGCCAGGGCCGGGGTGAGCTTCAGCTTCTTGGCCCTGGCCTCTTCCCGGGCGAGGTCGAGGGCCGCCTTGTGGTTGCGGATATCGCGCAGCGAGGCGACCAGGGCG
>Ga0335070_10006519_pt1 | contig 13733 bp, 14 predicted proteins | sample Lox_Sample_13_FD_206722 | JGI IMG/M metagenome (GOLD analysis project Ga0335070, IMG submission 206722) | Soil microbial communities from Loxahatchee National Wildlife Refuge, Florida, United States - Lox_Sample_1.3 | ecosystem: Environmental > Terrestrial > Soil > Wetlands | place: USA...
TGTACCCCGCCGCGTCGGGTGAGAGCACCCAGCGTGGCGGCGCACGGCCGGGCGCCTTCCCCTGGCGCCGACCTTGACCGCCCGAATCCTGCCTGAAACCATGCCGGCCATGACCCACAAAGAGTCGGCGGCACGTGCCATTGCTCTGCGGTTGCGGGACGCCGGCTACACGGCGTATTTCGCCGGCGGCTGCGTGCGCGACCGCTTGCTCGGCCGCGAGCCGGAGGACTTCGACGTAGCCACCGACGCACCGGCCAGCGCCGTGCAGCAACTGTTTCCGAAGACCGTTCCGGTCGGCGTGCAGTTCGGCGTCGTGCTCGTCCTCATGGACGCGGCGCCGATCGAGGTGGCGACGTTTCGCGCCGACTCGATCTACCTCGACGGCCGGCATCCAGCGCGCGTGCATTTCGGCTCGCCGGTTGAAGACGCACAGCGCCGCGACCTCACCATCAACGGCATGTTCCTCGACCCGGTCACCGACGCGGTGATCGACTACGTCGGCGGACAAGATGACCTGCGTGCCGGAATCATTCGTGCCATCGGCGATCCGCAGGCCCGTATCAGCGAAGACCGCTTGCGCATGCTGCGGGCGGTGCGCTTCGCGGCGCGTCTCGGTTTTGCGATCGAGCCGGCCACCTATGCCGCGATTCAGGCCGCTGCGGCTTCGGTCACAGACATCGCATGGGAACGCATCGGCGACGAGATCGTGCGCATTCTCACCGCTGCCCAGGCCGGCAGTGCGCGGCGCGGCTTCGAGCTGCTCGACGGCACTGGCTTGCTCGCCCCCATCCTGCCGGAGGTCGCCGCGCTCAAGGGGGTCGAACAGTCGCCCGAGTATCATCCGGAAGGCGACGTCTTCGTACACACGCTCGGCCTGCTCGGACAGCTCGATCATCACACGGAGACGCTGGCGTTGGGTGCGCTGTTGCACGACATTGCCAAGCCGCGCTGTGCGCAGCGAACGGACAAGCGCATTACGTTCTACGGCCACTGCGCGCAGGGCGCTGAAATGGCGGTCGAGATCTGCCAGCGGCTGCGGCGCAGCCGCGAGACGTGGGAGCGCGTCGCCTTCTTGGTGCGCGACCATCTGCGTCTGCTGCACGCGCCGGAGATGCGCCTGAGTACGTTGAAGCGCTTCCTGGCGCAAGACGGCATCGAAGAACTGCTCGAACTGGCGCGCCTTGATGCGCTGGCCTCGACCAAGGACCTTACCTACTACGAATTCTGCCGGCAGAAGCTCGGCGAGCTGGGTGCCGAGCGCCTGAAACCCGCACCCCTGCTGCGTGGTCGCGACCTGTTGGAGATGGGGTTCGTCCCAGGCCCGCAGTTCAGCCGCATCCTCGCAGCGGTCAACGAAGCGCAGCTCGACGGCGCGTTGGCGACGCGCGACCAGGCGCTCGCCTGGGTGCGCGAGCGCTTCAGCTGCTGACGCGCCGGCCCGGCGCGCGGCCATTGCGGCGTTCGGCCAGGGAGCTCCTGCCCAGGGCCCACAGTCTTTTGTTGCCCTTGGCTGGCCAAGGTAGGTTCGCAGTGTTAAGATGTGAACTGGAAGACGGCGTATGGAGCCGGTCGAGGTGTTGAGATGACCGTATTGACTTTGGCGCTTGCAGCCAGTGCGATTCCTTCCATCCCATTGGTCCTTGCCCACTTTGGGGTGATGACCGCGATCACCAATGCCATGCTGGTGCTGTGCGTCGTGGCATTGTGGCTCGAACGAGAACGAACCTCGTCCCATCATCCGGTCCCCTTCGACCACGACGAGCGCCTGGCAGCCTAACGGTCCAGATCCTGTCGCGACTCCCCCTTAGCACCATCGGCGGCGGGGGTGTTGGATTCCCTCTCGCACTCGCTCACCGACCGGCAACAGACGCGGCCCGCAGGCGCCTGCGCCGCCAAAAGCCCTGCAGGCAGTTTGGTTGCGACCCCGTGGCGCCGCGGATAGACTCTGCCTCATGAACCCATACCGCAGTCGGACCACCACTCAGGGCCGTAACATGGCCGGTGCACGGGCGCTGTGGCGCGCCACCGGCATGAAGGACGCCGACTTCGAGAAGCCGATCATCGCCATCGCCAACAGCTTCACGCAGTTCGTGCCCGGACACGTCCACCTGCACGACGTCGGGCAGCGCCTGAAGCAGGTGATCGACGCCGCCGGCGGCGTCGGCGTCGAGTTCAATACCATCGCCGTCGACGACGGCATCGCCATGGGCCACGGCGGCATGCTGTACTCGCTGCCGAGCCGCGACCTCATCGCCGACAGCGTCGAGTACATGGTGCAGGCACACGTCGCTGACGCGCTGCTGTGCATCTCCAACTGCGACAAGATCACCCCCGGCATGCTCATGGCCGCGATGCGCCTCAACATCCCGACTATCTTCGTGTCCGGCGGTCCGATGGAAGCCGGCACCTCAGTCGGCACCCACGATGCCGAGGGCAAGCCGCTGCAAAAGATCGACCTCATCGACGCCATGGTCGCCGCCGGTGACGACACGGTCAGCGACGCGGCGCTGCTGGAGATGGAACGTTCGGCGTGCCCGACGTGCGGTTCGTGCTCCGGTATGTTCACCGCCAACAGCATGAACTGCTTGAACGAAGCCCTCGGCCTCGGGCTGCCGGGCAACGGGACGCTGCTGGCCACGCACAAGGCGCGCTGGCAGCTCTTCGAAGATGCCGGGCGGCGCATCGTCGAGTTGGCGCGGCGCTACTACGCAAACGGCGACACCAGCCTGCTGCCGCGCAGCATCGCGACCTTCGAGGCGTTCGAGAACGCCATGACGCTCGACATCGCCATGGGCGGGTCGACGAACACGGTGCTGCACCTCCTGGCGATCGCGCATGAGGCGGGCGTGCCGTTCACCATGCGCGACATCGACCGACTGTCGCATCGCGTGCCCAACATCTGCAAGGTGGCGCCCTCGTCGCACTATCACGTCGAAGACGTCAACCGCGCCGGCGGCATCTTCACCATCCTCGGTGCCCTCGACCGCGCCGGCTTGGTACACCGCGAGGTCGGTACGGTGCACGCGAAGACCATGGGCGACGCCATCGATCTGAACGACGTCCGCCGGCCGCAGACGACGGACGCCGCACGCCAGCGCAGCCTTGCCGCGCCGGGCGGCGTACCGACCAATGTCGGCTTCTCGCAAGACAAGTACTACGCGGCCCTCGACACCGACGGGGTGCACGGCTGCATCCGTGAAGTGCCGCACGCCTACAGCAAGGACGGCGGGCTGGCGGTGCTCTACGGCAACCTCGCCGAGGACGGCTGCATCGTGAAAACGGCCGGCGTTGACGAGTCCATCTGGCGCTTCGAAGGCCCAGCGCGCGTCTTCCACTCGCAGGAGGACGCCTGCAACGCCATCCTCAACGACCGCATCAAGCCTGGCGACGTCGTCGTGATCCGGTACGAAGGTCCGAAGGGTGGACCCGGCATGCAGGAGATGCTGTACCCGACGTCCTACATCAAGTCGAAGAACCTCGGGAAAGTGTGTGCCCTGATCACCGACGGGCGCTTTAGCGGCGGCACCTCGGGGTTGAGCGTTGGTCACATCTCCCCCGAGGCTGCAGACGGCGGGAGCCTCGCCCTCATTGAAGAAGGTGACCGCATCCGCATCGACATTCCCAGCCGCCGCCTCGACGTGCTCGTCGATGCCCCCCAACTCAAGCGCCGCCGCGTCGCGATGCTGGAACGCGGTGCCGACGCGTGGAGGCCGATCGGCCGGAATCGCCAGGTGTCGCTGGCGTTGCAGGCATATGCCTTTCTCACTACCAGCGCCTCCCGCGGCGCGGTGCGCGATCTCGAGCAGCACACCCGGCGGAAAGGCCCTGCGTCCGGCGAATAGTCGTTCAATTCTCCAGAGAAATCCTTTGAATCCGTTCCTCAGGCGGACTTTTGGGCGCAAGAGCGTGGCTCGATCGAGGCAGCAGAACGGACGCCTATACGCAATACATGGTCAAGATATCCAGCAGCTTGTCACGGTCTGGTTGGCGGTTCCTCCCTGTGACCCCGCCCAGATGACCGACACGGCGATGGCGGCTCAGCCGGTCAGCTTGTCGCGCGGTGCCAGCGGCTCGGGGGTGAGGACGATGGTCACGGTGCGCGGCCACCGGTCGGGCGCGGCGGCGTCGTTCTTCACCGGCCCGACCACAGGTCCACGAACGATGCTGTAGAGGATCGGACGGTAGAACCGCTCCCCGACCCGGCTCGCGCCGGCGGCCCGCATGCAGCTCTCGATCGGCGGGAAGAGCTCCTCGTGGAGGGCCTTGAGGAAGTGAGAGTCGAGCTCGCGGCGCCAGTCTGCCTCGGCTCCTTGGACGGCGCGCAACAGATCGCCCCACGTGCGCTTGCCGGTTGCGCCGGCCAAGTCGAACAGCGACATCGTGTAGCCCGAGGTGTCGCCTGGCCCTTCGATCACCCGCGCGCTCTCGGGAATCCCGCTGGCGATGTCGTCGGACTCGGACAGCGACAGCACCACGCGATGGCAGGCGTAGTACGTCGAGGCCGAACCCGAACGGCAGAATGCCTCGGCGATGGCGCGCGCCGCTGCCTCCAACCGCTTGGGCGCGATATCGGGCACCAGCGCGCCTCGGCGCCAGTCGTCGCTGATCTTCCACGTCTTGCGGCAGAAGAGGTCGAGGAAGGCGCGGACCTTGTCGGGCTCGGCCGGTACGCCCTGTACGTCGGCGAGCGGGCTGGGCGCGGCTTGGCCGGGGCTGAAAAGGCAGACGACCGACTCGACCTCGGCCTTGTCGAAGCGGGTGTACAGGCCGGTCTCGTACAGGCACCAATCCCAGTTTTTCGACGGTGCGGTGAACAGCAGCACGAGGAGATGGCTCTTGGCGAGGACGCTCCGAATCTCGCGCCGCCAGTCCATGCCCGCCGTGATGTCGATGCCGGACACGAAACAGTTGATGAGCCCCGGGCTGGCGAGGCCTTCCATGGCTTTCTTCACCTCGACTGCGAGTGCGTGATCGTCCTGTTTGTGGCTGATGAACACCGTGAACACGTCGTCAGGGATGGCCACCGTTCCTTCCTCCTCATGCCGGATGCCAGCCAGCGCCCTGCCGGCGCCTCATTCGGCCAGGAATGCGCCGCTTGAGGAAAGTGTGCTCATGTCGGATGGGCGCCTCTGCGTTTGGCGTCGCACGCGACCTGCCTGCGGCGACGCCACAATTTTCGAGAGCCGACGCGGCTTCGTCGAGCACGGCCCTGTGAGGTGTTCCTTTCGCATACGGGCATTGCCGAAGCCAGGTCGTCGCGCCCACACTAGGCTCCAAATCAACAATCGTGTCAATGCCTGAGGAAGGGCTCAATGCCCGGCAGCAGGTAGCCGCTCGCGACACCCACCGCCATGGCGCGGAAGATCCACAGTGTCAGGCAGCGATCGAGGAAGCTCAGGCGTTGCAGGATGGGAGGGTGGCTGCTGGTCAGCGTGGCGCTCATCGAGTGCCGACGAAAGCGGCGGGGCACCTGCTGTCTCCTGACGACGATGGCGCCATAGTCCTGCGCCGTGTCGGGGAGTTGGAACGGTCCGACCCGCGCAGCGATCGCCGTCGTTTTCCACGCGTCCAACCTGCTCGACGCGCTCCGCGTGCATCGCCGCTAGAGAACCGCCTCAATCAGGTGCGGGCCTGGCTCGGCCAGAGCGCGCTCCAGCTCGCGCACCATGGCTTCCGCGTCCCCGGCACGAACGGCCGGGACGCCCATGCCCGTCGCCAGCTTGACCCAATCGAGAGCCGGCTCACCCAGGTTGGTCAACGCGCGGGCCGCCGGGCCCGGCTCGCCGACGCCGGCGCGCATCAACTCGATCTGCAGGATGCGGTAGGAGCGGTTCGCGCAAATGATCGTGGTGACGTCGAGTGCCTCGCGCGCCTGGGTCCACAGGGCTTGCAGCGTGTAGAGCCCGCTGCCGTCGGCTTGAAAGGCAATCACACTTCGATCGGGGCAGGCGATCGCTGCGCCGGTTGCGCAGGGCAAGCCCTGCCCGATCGCACCACCGGTCAGCGTGAGCCACGTGTGGGGCGCCGCGCATGCGAGCGCGGGATACAGCAGCACGGATGATGTCGCACCTTCATCCACCACGATCGCCTGCTCGGGCAGGGTCGCAGCGACCGCGACGGCCAAGGTGTTTGCGTCGAGTGCGCCCGAAGGTCGAGGAGGCGGATTGAACGTTGCGAAGGAGCCGGACCCGGCCGGCGCCGACAGCTCGTCCGCGACCGCCGCGAGTGCAGCGCCGCCATCCTCCTCCGGCCCGGCCAGAGAAACGACCTCGACATGTTCCGGAAGCATTCGGTTGGGCGCACCGGGCCAGCCGAACATCGCCACCGGGTCGGGAGCGCCGACCAGGACCACGCGCTCGACGCCGTCGAGCAGACCGGCACTCTGCTCGGGAAAGTATGGAAAGCGTTCGACCTGCGGCGTGCCCGCGCCGCGGTCCATGCGGGCGGGAAAAGTCTCGACGAACAGACGGCAGTTGGTCGCGGCGGCGATTCGCGCCAGGGACTCAAGGGCGCCGCGATGGCACGCGGGGCCGCCCACGAGCAACGCGCTCGATTGTCCGCGGCGGACCGACTCAACTGCGGCCGCCACACGCGACGACTCGGGTGCGGGCGCTGCCGCCGGCTTCGATAGCGGTGCGGGACCAACCACTGGGGCGCTTTGCAGGTCTGCCGGAATGATCAATGTTGCCACGCCGCCCGGGGGAGTTGTTGCGGCACGGACGGCTTGCGCGAAATCGGCTGCAACGGAGTTGGCATCAGTGCTGGTCCGCACCCACGACGAGACCGGCGCAGCCAGCGCCTCGATGTCGCTCTTCAGCAGAGAATCGAACTCGAGGTGGCGCGTCGAGTGATCGCCCACCACGTTGACCACGGGTGTCCGGGCGCGTCGGGCGTTGTGGAGATTCGCCAAACCGTTGGCGAGGCCTGGTCCCAAGTGAAGGAGTGTCATCGCCGGACGCCCTGCCATGCGGCCGAAGCCGTCGGCTGCACCGGTACAGACGCCTTCGAAGAGACCGAGCACGGGTCGGATGCCGGCCACGGAGTCCAAGGCGGTGACGAGCGACATCTCGGTCGTGCCGGGGTTGGCGAAGCACACGTCGATACGCGCGGCGCGCGCGGTGTGCATCAGGCTTTCGGCGCCGTTCACGATCGCCCCTTGTTGGTCGATGTCTCGAGGATCTCGCGTGCCAGTGCGGTCAGCGCGCGTCGCAGGACGTCGAAGAGCCCTCGAATATCGGTCTGCTTGGGATCGAGGTGATGCGCCACAAAGGCGCCGTCGGCTACACAGAGGACCAACCGTGCGAACTCGTCAGCCAACCGGTTCGCTCGTTTCTGATCGAAGGCGGTGAGCAGGGCCGCCACCAGCTTACGGATCTGCCGGAGCGCGAGCGCGCGTACTCGACGGATGACTGCGAGCGACGTCTTGTCGACTTCGCGACGCTCGAGGGCGATCAACAGCAGGAGACGCAAGAACTCCGGCTGCTTTTCCAGCGAGGTCGCAGCGGCTTCCAGCAACGTAGCGGCGCGAGCCGCGGGATCGGTGGAGAGGTTGCCGCTCACCTGTAGCGAGTCGAACCAGCGGCGCGCACCCTCCTCGACCACCGCGCCGAGGAGCGCCTCTTTGCTCTCGAAGTGCCAGTAGATCGAGCCCGATGGTAGGCCCGACCGTTTGCTCACTGCGGCGATACTCGTTCCCGCGAAGCCGTGCTCGGCCATCAGCGCGGCTGCGGCGTCGACAATTCTGCGACGTGACTCGACCCCGAGCTCCTCCCTGCGGGACAGCTTTCGCGCGGCACTTCGATCAGGCATCCTCTGTCCCTCCAATGCGGTCGCGCAGTCGCGGCAGCAGCGCGAGCGCGTTGTCCCGCTCGATCGCACCACGGGCCGCCGCGTCGAAACCGTCGTACTTGGTGAGACCATCGATGGTCAGATGCGTCACCGGCTCGGGGGCGAATGGAAAATCCGTTCCGAAGAGGATCTGTGTCGGCGGCACCAGCTCGCACAGCGAGCGCAGGGCATGCGGGTTCGCCGAGAGCGCCGTGTCGTAGAAGAAACCTTTCAGGTAGTGCATGACCCCGCGCGGCGCACGCTCGAGCGTTCCCGGCAGGAAATCGAGGAGACTCCAGCGCCGCGCGAGTTCGCGCGCAGCAGCCGTATCGCCGCAGTGGACCCCGGGCGACGAGATCGAGGTGACGGCGGCCTGAATGCCGTGCCGGTCCATCAGGCCGAGCGCATCGTCAACACTCCAGCTCGGGAACGGGATACCGCCACCACCGGTGATGCCGAGGCGCGCCAGCGCCGAGACGTACTCCGCCGGTAGAATGTGATGGTGGACGTCGATTCGGCACACGGTCATGGGCCGTTCTTCTCCGCGCAGAGCGCGCTGAGGAACGCATGCGTGCGCTCGACCTCCGCGGGCGCCGCGCACAGAGCGTTCACCCGCAGATCGGTCACGCCGGCCGCCTCGAAAGCTGCGATCCGCTCTCGCACGTCGTCCTCGGCCCCCGCCGCCAGCATTCCTTCGGGACCGTCGACGCCCTCGCGCGCGAGGGTCGCCCGATAGGCAGGGAGGAGCCCGTACAGCTTGAGCTGCTCCGCGGCCACGGCGCGCGCCCGATCCGGGGCGCCGGTCACGCATACGGGAACTCCGGCCAGAATCCTCGGCGACGGCCGGCCGGCACCGGCCGCCGCATCGCGCAGGCGCGGCGCGACGTAGTCCGCCACGGTCTTCGGTCCGACCATCCAGAGCGTCACGCCGTCTGCCTCCCGCCCGGCGAGATCGAGCATCCTTTCCCCAAGCGCTGCCACGAGGATCGGGCATGCGGGCGCCTCGATCGTAAGGCGGCCGCGGACGACGACCTCCTTGCCGTCGAGCGACACGGCCTCACCGGCGAGCAGGCCCTTCAGCGCGCGCAACGTCTCCTTCGTGCGGGTGAACGATCGCGCGTAGCTTTCGCCGAACATCCCCTCGACCAGGACTTGATGGGACGCACCGATGCCGAGAACAAGGCGGCCGCCGGTCGCCGCCTGCGCCGTGAGCGCCTGAGCCGCGAGGGTGATGGGGTGGCGTCCATAGACCGGCACGATCGACGTGCCGAGTTCGATGCCGGGCGCGTCGGCCGCCACAGCGGCGAGCGCCGTCAACGCGTCGGGCCCGGTGATCTGCGAGAGCCAGAAGCTGGCGAAGCCGTCTGCCGCGGCCCGCCGAGCCTCGTCGCGGATCGATTGCAGGCGGGTGTGATGGCCGCCGCCGTTCCAGCCGATGCGCACGTCAGGCTCCGCGCGGCGGCAGCGTGGCGGGCAGGCGATGGCCCCAGATGCTCATCCGGTCGTAGCGATCCACCTTCCACGTCGCGTCGTCGATCTTGCGGCCGCCCCAGCCAAACTCGACATCGAAGCCGGACGGCGTCCGCGCGTAGAACGAGAACATGCGATCGTTGGGGTGCACGCCGAGGGTGTTCGCGATCTCGATGCCGGCGGTGAGACAGCGGTCGTACGCCTGCCCGACGTCGTCCATGGCGCCGACTTCGAGCATGAAGTGATGCACCCGCTTCGGCAGCGGCGCGGCGGCGAACGCCACGGTGTGGTGGCGTGGATTCGCGTGGAGGAACGTGATGAGCAACGAGAAGCCGGGAGCCAGCTCGGTCTCGATGCGATCCGAGAGCTTCATGCCGAGCAGCTCGCAGTAGAACCGTTCGGTTGCGTGCGCGTCCATCGTGCCGAACACCACGTGGCCGAGGCCCTCGTTGCCAGTGACGAATCCAGACGCGACAAGCGCCGAGCCAAAGGGATGTGCCGCCCGCTCGGGTCCGTGGAACAGCTCGATCGGCACGCCGTTCGGATCCTCGACCCGGTGGACGCGCTTCACGCGGCGCGCGCGCGCGACGTCATCACCCAGCTCCGCCGTCGCGAAGCCGGCCTGGTTCAGCCCTTCCGACAAGCGGCGCAGCGTCGCCGCGTCGTCCACTTCGAAGCCGGCGTAGGCGAGATCGTCGCGTGGCCCTGGATGGACGACGATGCGTTGCGCCTGGTCGTCCATCCGCAAGACGATGCTGCCGTCTGACCGTCGCTCGGATACGAGCAGCCCGAGCATGTCGACCGCGAATCGCTCCCAGGCCGCGACGTCGCTGACCTCGAAGCCGAGATATCCTAGTCGTGAGATTGCCGCCATCGATTGTCTCCTTCGTGCCTAACAGCCTATCGGACTTGCCAGCCTGCAGCGACCCATCCCTGTCCCGGGCCCCGTCGAGGGAGGGGAGGCGGGCATAGAAAGGACACCGACCGCAGGTCCTCTAGAGGAAGAACTCGGGCGGCGTGCCGCCCGGATGCAGTTCGGCGTACCCGAATACCTGCGACGCCCTGTCCGGATTGTTCAGCGCATGGGCGCGCATCGCGTGGACGTCGCGGAAGTAGCGCTGCATCGGGTTGTCGAGAAAGAGCGCCCGCCCGCCGCTCGCTTCGAAGAGAAGGTCCACCGCCCGCACGCCGCGCAGGACGATGTTGGCGGCGCTCCACCGCGCCCGCGCCCGCGCCGACAGCGGGATGGCGTCTCCGGCGTCGGCCTGCGCGCACATCGCTTTCCAGGTGTCCTGCACGTCGGCTTCGGCCGCGGAGATCTCGACCGCCGCTTCGGAGAGGCGTCGCTGCGCGAACGGGTCGTCGGCGACCTTGGAGCCGTCGTACGCCGCGATCTTCGCCTGCATGTACGTGCGGTATGCCTCCAGTGCTCCCCGTGCCGCGCCGATCGCCGGCACCGCGATCGCGAACGCGAAGAGACAACCGAACGGCAAGCGAAACAGCGGTCCCGTGTTCACCGCTTGGCCGGGGTTCTGGAACATGTACGCGTCGACGAACCGATGCGTGCGGTGCTCGGGCACAAAGGCGCCTTCCACCACGATGTCCTTGCTGCCCGTGCCTGCCAGGCCGGCGACGTGCCAGTTGTCGATGATCCGATAATCGGATCGCGGCAGCAGGAACGTCCGCATGTCCGGGATCGGGCCGTCGCTCGGCGTGACGCCGCCGAGGAACACCCACTGGCAATGGTCGCAGCCGCTGGAGAACGACCAGCGACCAGAGAGCCGGAAGCCGCCGTCCACGCGCTCCACCTTCCCGGTGGGCGCATACGAGGAGCTGATCAGGACGGATGTATCGTCGCCCCAGACGTCTTCCTGAGCCTGCTCGGGGAACAGCCCGAGCTGCCAGTTATGGATGCCGACGACGCTCAGAAACCAGGCGCTCGACGGGCAGGCGGCTGCGATGTCGGTTACGGCGCAGAAAAACGTCAGCGGACTCAACTCGAGCCCTCCCCAGCGCTGCGGTTGCAGCGCGCGCAGAAGTCCCGCGTTTCGGTACTCTTCCGCCGTCTCGTCCGGCAGTCGTCGCAGCGCCTCGCATGCTGCGGCACGGTTGCGGATGGTTGGCACGAGCCTGCGAACCCGTTCCAGATATGTCTCATCAAGCATAAGTCACCTGTCTTGGCCAAGCATTCTAGAATGATTGATCTAGTGTGTCACGAGGGAAGGCGCATGTCAAGAGCGGGGGCATCGGCCTCATTTCCTCACCCGGTTCGTGCAGAGTCATTGGCCTAGGTAGGCAACCGCCGTATTCTACGGGAGCGACGGTGACGCGAGTGAATTCCGACCGCAGAGGCTGAGGGACTCTGCGAGGGGTGCGGACGGCGGGACTCGAAGAGTAGGTCGCGCCGTCTTGTCGCAGCCCACCCGATTGACTAAGAGGTGCCACATAGGAAGGCACAGACTCATGCTGCGCAAGATCCACCACGTCGGTATCGTCGTTCGCAACCTCGACGCAGCCTACGCGTTCTACCGCGACACCCTCGGTCTCCACGTGCACAAGGAAGCCGTCGTCGAAGATCAAGGCGTGAAAGCCGCGCTGCTCACCATCGGCAACAGCGAGATCGAGTTGCTCGAACCGATCAACGAGAACGGCGGCGTCGCCAAGTTCCTCGAACGCCGCGGCGAGGGACTCCATCACATCTGCTTCGAAACCGACAACGTCGCCGCCGAGTTGGCCGCCACCAAGGCGAAGGGCATCGCACTCATCGATCAAGCGCCGCGTAAGGGACTTGCCGGGATGATCTGCTTTCTGCACCCTAAGGCGAACAACGGCGTGCTCATCGAGTATGCGCAACCGTTTGAAGAAAGTGACCAGTGATCAGTAACCAGTAACCCGACCAAAGACGAGAAACCAAGGACCCCGGAACAGAAACCGGGGACCGAGGATCAGGAACCAGAAACCATGTCGTTCGCCAAGAAGATCGATCACATTGCCATCGCGGTGAAGGACCTCGACGCGGCGGTCAAGACGTTTACGGGAAACTTCGGGTTTCCGATAGAGCGCATGGGTGACGTACCGGCGCTCAACATTCGGCGCGCCTTTCTGACCATCGGTGACGCATCGCTCGAACTGTTTCAGCCGACGAGCGAGGCCAATCCGGCGGCCAAGTTCATCGCCGAGCGCGGCGAAGGCATGTACATCCTCTCGCTCCAAGTCGACGACCTCGACGCCGCCGCCGCCAGCCTGGCGACGAAAGGCATCAAAGCCAACATTCAGAAGATTCCCGACGGCCCACGCCTCGGCTTCATCAGCCCGAAGTCGACGCACGGCGTCCTCCTGCAGCTGATCGAGCACGCCGGAACAGTCACCAGTGACCAGTGATCGGTGGCGGAGAGGAACGCACCGAGCACGAACACGAGCACGAGGGACGACATGGGAAAGCTGGATGGCAGGATCGCGTTGATCACCGGTTCGTCGCGTGGCATCGGCCGCGGCATCGCGCTCGAGTTCGCGCGCGAAGGGGCGCACATCGTCGTGAACTATCGCCGCGACGCGGCCGCGGCCGACGCCACGGTGCACGCGATCCAGGAGTTCGGCGGCAGGGCCGTGGCGCTGCAGGCGGACGTCAGCGAATGGGGCGCCGTGCAAGCCATGGTCGAGCAAGCCCTGCGGCACTTCGGCCACCTCGACATCGTCGTCGCCAATTCAGGGATCGCCTCGCGTGTGGCGCCAGTGTGGGACCTCGACGTCGACCACTGGCACAAGGTGATCAACATCAACCTGCACGGCGTGTTCTACACCTGCCGTGCGACGGTCGGGCACCTCGTGCAGCGCAAGAGCGGCAACGTCATCCTGATTTCGTCGATCGGTGCCGACGCCTGCGGCCCGATGGGCGCGCCATATTACGTCGCCAAAGCGGGCGTCAACGCGCTCACCAAGTCGCTGGCCAAGGAGTGCGCGCCGGCCGGCGTGCGGGTGAACTGCATCGCGCCGGGTCTCGTGGCAACCGATATGGGTGACCGCATGATGAAATTCTACGGCGATGCGCTGCTCGCCAGCATCCCGCTGGGACGCGCCGGCCAGCCCGAGGACATCGGCAAGGCCGCCGTGTATCTGGCAAGCGACGATGCCAGCTTCGTCACCGGCAAGATCCTGCGCGTCGACGGCGGCGCGTGGATGTGACTGAAACAGTTGAAAGCGGAAAGTGCAAAGTGGAAAGCCAGATCAGGCACCCTGCCCTCTGGCTTGCGGCTTTGAGCTTTGAGCTTTCAGCTTTCAACTGAGGCTTTGAACTGATTCTCATGCAATCTGAATTTCACATCCGTTCGCATCGCCAGCATGAGATGCTCGACATCACCCGGCAGGTGGCAGATATCGTGCGCAAGGCCAACCCGCCGGAGGCACTCTGCTCGGTCTACGTCACGCACGCGACCGCG
>Ga0335070_10006521_pt1 | contig 13733 bp, 11 predicted proteins | sample Lox_Sample_13_FD_206722 | JGI IMG/M metagenome (GOLD analysis project Ga0335070, IMG submission 206722) | Soil microbial communities from Loxahatchee National Wildlife Refuge, Florida, United States - Lox_Sample_1.3 | ecosystem: Environmental > Terrestrial > Soil > Wetlands | place: USA...
CGTCGACTTGAGCGCTGGCGCCAAGACAGAAGCGCTGCGCAACGGCGACCTGGTGCGAGTGATGCGGCTGCGTCCGACGCTCGACTCCGGGATCGTCGTCCAGGGGTATCTGTACACCCCGGGTGCGTTCGCCTACCGCCAGGGTATACGTCTCTCCGATGTCATCCACTCGGTCGACGAGCTGCGGCCCGACGCCGACATCCACTATCTCCTGATCCGCCGCGAGCTCCCGCCGGACCGCCGGATCAGCGTTCTGTCGGCCGACCTCGCGGCGGCGTTGAGAGCGCCGGGCTCGGCCGCGGATGTCGAGCTGAGTCCGCGCGATCGGATCACCGTGTTCGACCTGGCTTCCGGCCGCGACCACGTGATCCAGCCCCTGCTCGATGAGCTTCGGGTCCAGGCGACCTCGGGCCAGCCGACCGAGACCGTCTATGTCGATGGCCAGGTGAAGGTGCCGGGCGAATACCCTCTGGAGCCGGGAATGAGGGTGAGTGATCTCATCCGTGCCGGCGGCGGGACGGCAGATGCCGCCTACGGCGGAAACGCGGAGCTCACCCGACATACGGTCGTCGCGGGTGAATCGCGGCGCACCGAGCTCATCGAGGTGGATCTCGCCGCGGCGCTGCGCGGCGATGCGACGGCCAATGCGGCGCTGAGGCCATTCGACAGGCTGAGCGTAAAGGAGGTCCCGCTCTGGGGACAGCAGGAGAGCGTCACGTTGCAGGGCGAAGTGCGCTTCCCGGGCAAGTACTCGATCAGGCGCGGCGAAACATTGAAATCGGTGATCGAGCGTGCCGGGGGTCTGACGTCTTATGCCTTCCCGCAGGGAAGCGTCTTCACCCGCGATTCGCTCCGCAGGAGGGAACAGGCACAGCTCGACGTGCTTGCGGAGCGGACGCAGCGCAGTGTCACCTCATTTGCTCTGAGCGGCGCCGTCGTCGCGGGACAGCAGGGAGGGGCCGCCACGCTGGCTCTGGCACAGTCGCTGCTCACGCAGCTGAAAGGTACGCGTGCCGTCGGCCGCATGGTCATCGATCTGCCGACCCTGATGCGCGAGCCCGTCGGATCGCCGGATGACGTGGTGCTGCGCGACTCGGATCGTCTCGTCGTGCCGAGATTCGAGCAGCAGGTGACGGTTCTGGGCGAGGTGCAGAACTCGACTTCGCTTCTGTACAGGCCGCGCATGTCGCGGGACGAATATATAGCCCAGAGTGGCGGATTGACCCGGCGTGCGGATGGTGGGCAGATCTACGTTGTCCGAGCCAATGGCAGCGTCGTCGCGAGTGGCGGCGGGGGTTGGTTCCGACGTAGCGGATCGGTCGATATCAAGCCCGGTGACACGATCGTCGTGCCGCTCGACGTAGAGCACCTGCCACCATTACCGTTCTGGCAGGCGGTGACGACGATCCTCTACAACATTGCGATTGCGGTGGCGGCGGTGCATTCGTTGTAAGGCTCAGGCGCGGATAACGATGGAAAGGCGAGTACTGGTCACCGGAGGAGCGGGGTTTCTCGGCTCTCACCTGTGCGCACGCCTTGTGAAAGAGGGGTGCGAGGTTCTCGCTATCGACAATTTCTACACCGGACGGCGCCAGAACGTCGCAGCCTTGACGAGCCATCCGGCATTCGAGCTCATGCGGCACGACATTACGTTTCCCTTGTATGTCGAGGTCGACGAAATCTACAACCTTGCCTGCCCGGCATCCCCCATCCATTACCAGTTCGACCCGGTGCAAACGACCAAGACCAGCGTGCATGGGGCGATCAACATGCTGGGACTCGCCAAGCGCATCAAGGCCAGAATCTTCCAGGCATCCACCAGCGAGGTCTACGGCGATCCTGGCATCCACCCGCAGCCCGAATCTTATTGGGGCAACGTAAACCCGATTGGAACGCGCTCGTGCTACGACGAGGGCAAAAGGTGCGCTGAGACGCTGTTCTTCGACTACCACAGGCAGCATGCGCTGAAAATCAAGGTTGCAAGGATATTCAACACCTACGGTCCCAACATGCATCCCAGTGACGGCCGGGTAGTATCGAATTTCATCATGCAGGCGTTGAGCGGCAGGCCGATTACGATTTATGGAGACGGTTCGCAGACCAGATCATTCTGTTACGTAGATGACCTTATCGAAGCGATCGTGCGTCTCATGGCGACCACCGATGACATCACCGGTCCGATCAACATTGGAAACCCGGACGAGTTTTCCATGCTCGAGCTGGCGCAAGAGGTTATACGAATTACGCACTCGAGATCGCAGATCGAATTCAAGCCCTTGCCGAGTGACGATCCCGCACGCCGACGACCCGACATCTCACTGGCGAACCGGCTTCTCGATTGGCGACCCACTGTGAAACTGCGTGACGGACTCGAGCGCACCGTGGACTACTTCCGTCGCCGTCTCGCCAATTGATTTGATCCCGCGACTGAGCGCGGGGCTGCCCGTCGCGTTTTTCAACCACCGGCGCGAGAGTTTGACACCCCCTTTCTTCGCACCTAGACTTCGTGCGTTCAATTGTTGAGCGCATAACCAAGCCAGGACGCCGATGCTGTCCGATGAGATGCGGTACAAGTTGATGAGGTTGGTCGAGGCCAATCCCGGGATGAGCCAGCGCGACTTGGCGCGTGAACTGGGGATCAGTCTTGGCAAGGCCAACTACTGCGTGCGCGCCCTGATTCGTCGCGGCTGGATCAAGGTAACCAACTTCAAGAACAGCCAGAACAAGGCAGCATACCTTTATTTGTTGACACCACGGGGAATCGACGAAAAGGCGAGCGTGACAGTGCGATTCCTGCAGGCCAAGATCCGCGAATACGAAGCGCTGAGGGTCGAAATCGAGCAGATCCGGACTGAATCGGAGCGCCCGGCGCGCCGCTGACCGGCGCGGCTGCGGCGATGAGATGTATCGATGTATAGCTCAATACTAGTCACTGGCGGCACTGGCTCGTTCGGGAGGGCCTTCGTGCGGCATGTGCTCGCTCAGTTCCCCGAGGTGCGTCGCGTGGTGGTGTATAGCCGCGACGAGCTCAAACAGTACGAGATGAGTCAGCAGTTCAGCGAAGCCGTTTACCCAGCGATGCGCTACTTCATCGGCGACGTACGCGATGCCGATCGGCTGCGGCGTGCCCTGGAAGGCGTGGACGTAGTCGTGCACGCCGCCGCCCTCAAGCAGGTACCGACGGCGGAATACAATCCCTTCGAGTGCATAAAGACCAATGTCCTTGGTGCGCAGAATTTGATCGAGGCGTGCTTCGACGTTGGAGTAAAGCGAGTGGTGGCGCTGTCGACCGATAAAGCGGCCGCGCCCGTTAACCTTTATGGTGCCACCAAACTCTGCTCGGACAAGCTGTTCATCGCCGCCAACAACGTCAAGGGCAAGCGCGACATCCGTTTCAGTGTCGTGCGCTACGGCAATGTGATGGGAAGCCGGGGATCGGTGATCCCGCTGTTCCTGGAGCGCCGCCGCAGCGGCGTGCTGCCCATTACCGACGTCAACATGACGCGATTCAACATTTCGCTCGATCAGGGTGTGGACATGGTCATATGGGCCATCGACAACGCGCGTGGGGGCGAGATCTTCGTTCCCAAGATTCCTTCGTACCGGATTGTCGACGTGGCCCAGGCTGTGGGGCCTGACTGCGATCATTGCGTAGTCGGCATCAGGGCGGGCGAAAAGATTCACGAAGAGATGATTACCGCAAGCGACAGCGCCAATACGCTCGATCTCGGGCGCTATTACGCGATCCTGCCTTCTTCGGATGAGACCCTGCGTTCGTACTACCTCGCGCAGCACGGGGTCAGAGAGGTTCCGACGGGCTTTTCCTACAACTCGGGGTCCAACACGGACTTTCTCGGGATCGATGAATTACGCCGTCTGATCCGCGATCACGTTGCGGCGGACTTCATGGTGTGAGCATCAACAAGTGATTCCGTACGGCAGGCAGACGATCAGCGAAGACGACATACGCGCCGTCGTCGATGTTCTGCGCTCCGACTTCATCACCCAGGGACCCACAATAGCGCGCTTCGAGCGCGCCATCGCCGATTACTGCGGTGTTGCGCTCTCGGTAGCCGTCAACAGCGCGACAAGCGCGCTGCATATCGCCTGTCTCGCTCTGGGAGTCGGTCCGGGCGATTGCGTCTGGACGAGTCCCAACAGCTTTGTGGCCAGTGCTAACTGTGCCCGGTTGTGCGGCGCGAGCGTGGATTTCGTCGATATCGACCCCACGACCTATAACATGAGCGCTACCAAACTGGCCGCGAAGCTGGCTCAGGCCGAGGCCGCCGGGACGCTGCCGAAGGTCGTCATTCCCGTGCACTTCGCGGGCTTGCCCTGCGACATGGAGCGCATCGGCGCACTGGCGGGCCGTTATGGCTTTCACGTCATCGAGGACGCTTCCCACGCAATCGGTGCGCGCTACGGCGACACTACGGTGGGCGACTGCCGTTACAGCGACATCACGGTGTTCAGCTTTCATCCCGTAAAAATCATCACGACGGGGGAAGGGGGAATCGCCACCACGCGCAACGCTGACCTCGCCCGAAAAATGCGTATGCTGCGCACGCACGGCATCACGCGCGATTCCGCCGACCTGCAGCGAACCGATGAGGGGCCTTGGTACTACGAACAGCAGTGCCTCGGGCTGAACTACCGCATGACGGATATTCAGGCAGCTCTGGGCCTGTCGCAGTTGCGGCATCTCGAGGAGTGGATCGCCCGCCGGCATGCGATCGCGGATGCATACGATGCGCGTCTTGCGGGACTGCCGCTGGTACTTCCGCGGCGGCCAGCCGGCTCGCGCTCAGCGCTCCATCTCAACGTGGTGCAGGTGGACCCAGCCCGCGTCGCGCCTGATCGCCGAGTGGTCGTCGAGCGCCTCCACGCCGCCGGTGTTGGGGTGAACGTTCATTACATCCCGATTCATATGCAGCCGGACTATCAGGCGCTCGGGTTCCGCGCGGGGCAGTTTCCGACCAGCGAAACCTACTACTCACGCTGCCTGTCGTTGCCAATGTACGCGGCGCTGGCCCCAGTCGACCAGCAACTGGTGATACGCGCCGTGGCGGCTGCGGTTTCATGACCCGGCTACGCGCTGACGATTGAGTGCCACATGGCTACGACGGCTCCGATTGACACTCTGAGCAGACTTGCTCTGGGAACCGCACAGTTCGGATTGTCTTATGGCGTGGCGAATGCGGATGGCCGCGTCGCGCCGAGTGCGGTCGAGACGATGCTGCGGCAGGCGCGCAACGCAGGGATGGACACGCTGGACACAGCGGTTTCGTACGGCGAGAGCGAGGCTGCTCTCGGCAGCGCGGGCGTCTGCTCGTGGCGCGTGATCACCAAACTGCCACCCCTGCCTGCGGGCGTCGTCGACGTCGCCGGCTGGATCAACGCGCACGTTGAGGATTCGCTGCGACGTCTCCGGATTGTGCAGCTTGAGGCGCTCTTGCTTCACAAACCGTCCGATCTGCTGGGGCCTGCGGGTAGGCAGTACGCTGAGGAACTCGGCGCGCTCAAGCAGCACGGCTACGTGAGAGCCGTTGGCGTGTCGATCTACGATCCCACTGAATTGGACGCTTTGTGGCCGGTCTGGCAACCTGAGATCGTCCAGGCACCGTGCAGTGTGCTGGACCAGCGGCTTATCCGATCGGGCTGGCTGGCCAAGCTGCGCAGCCGCGGAGTGCGGACTCACGTCCGCTCGGTATTCCTGCAAGGGCTGCTGCTTATGGCACCAGGGCAGAGGCCGGCGGGATTCCGCCGCTGGTCAGGGTTGCTCGATCGCTGGCTCGCGTGGTGCGTCGCACATGAAGTCTCGCCGCTGCGGGCGGCGCTGGCCTTCGCCCAGGCGCAGCCGGATGTCGAGCGGATCGTGGTCGGCGCGGACTCGCCGGCACAACTCGAGGAGCTGCTCGAAGCCGCAATGCGGGCGGGTCCCGTGCCCCCGGATGACTTGTGGAGTGACGATCGGGACCTGCTCGAGCCGTCGCGGTGGGAGTTCGCGTGAAGACGGTCGCCATCGTCCAAGCGCGCCTGGGCTCGACGCGCTTCCCCGATAAGGTCATGCAGCGTGTCCAGGGCACGCCTCTCATCGAGCTGCTGCTGTGGCGTCTGAGCCGCGCCGCCGAGCTCGACGAGGTTGTGGTTGCTACGACGCGGAACCCACGTGACGAAGCGCTGGCCGATTACGTGCGCTGCCTGGGGTATCGTGTCTTCCGGGGAAGTGAACAGGACGTTCTTGACCGCTACCACGAAGCCGCCGAGGAGGCCGGCGCGGATGTTGTGGTGAGGATAACCGGCGACTGCCCGCTGATCGATCCGCAGCTGGTCGACGCGACGGTGGCCGAATTCAGAGCGGCTGGCGTCGATTACGCCAGCAACGCGAGTCCAGCGACCTTCCCTGACGGTCTCGATGTCGAAGTGTTCTCGATCGGCGCGTTGCGCATGGCCTGGAGCAACGCTAGTCGCACCGCGGAGCGCGAGCATGTGACGCCCTACATGCGGGAGTCAGGGCACTTCCGGACGCTCAATCGCTCTCATGATGTGGATCTCTCAGCCGAGCGCTGGACCGTAGACGAGCCGGAAGACTTTAAGGTCGTGAAGGCGGTCTTTGAGCACTTTCACCCGCGCCGCGATTTCAGCTGGCGGGAAGTTCTGCAACTGCGTCAAAGCCAGCCTAATTTGTTCGTCGGCAATCAGCATCTGATACGAAACGAGGGAGCCAACATGGGAGAGGGGCAGAAGCTCTGGAAGCGTGCCAAGCGCGTGATTCCAGGCGGCAACATGCTGCTATCCAAGCGGGCTGAGCTGTTCCTGCCCGACCTGTGGCCCGCCTACTTCAGCAAGGCGAGAGGCTGCAAGGTTTGGGATCTGGACGGCAACCTCTACATCGACATGTCGATCATGGGAATTGGAACCAACACCTTGGGTTACGGGCACCCGGAGGTCGACGACGCGGTTCGTCAGACGATCGACGCCGGCAACATGTCGACGTTCAACTGTCCGGAGGAAGTTTACCTAGCCGAGGCACTGATCGAGCTGCATCCCTGGGCGGACATGGTTCGCCTCGCCCGCACTGGCGGCGAAGCCGACGCGATCGCTGTACGCATCGCACGTGCCGCCAGCAGTCGGGACCAGGTTGCCATCTGCGGCTACCACGGCTGGCACGACTGGTATCTCGCGACCAACCTGGGCGACGAGAAGAACCTGGCGGGTCATCTCCTGCCGGGACTCGAGCCGCGCGGAGTTCCCGCGAGCCTGCGCGGTACGGTGCTGCCGTTCAACTACAACCGCATCGATCAGCTGGAGGCACTGGTGAGCGCCCACGACATCGGCGTGATCGTCATGGAGGTGTCGCGTAACGTGGAGCCAAGCGGGGAATTTCTCCAGAAGGTCCGGCGCCTGGCGAGCGAGCGCGGCATCGTGTTGATCTTCGACGAGTGCACATCCGGCTTCCGCCAGGCGTACGGCGGGCTCCACAAGCTTTACGGCGTCGAGCCTGACATGGCGATCTTTAGCAAGGCGCTCGGGAACGGCTACGCCATCGCGGCCGTCATCGGCCGACGCGAGATCATGGAGGCGGCGCAGGCTTCGTTCATCAGCAGTACGTTCTGGACGGAGCGGATCGGTCCCTCAGCGGCGCTGCGCACGCTCGAGGTGATGCGGCGGGTGCAATCGTGGGAACAAATCACGCGCACTGGTCGGGAGATCACTTCCAGGTGGCTAGAGCTGGCGCGCAAGCATGGGCTGTCGATCACTACCTCGGGACTACCGGCGCTGACGAGCTTCTCCTTCGACGGCCCGCGCGCACTGGCCTACAAGACGCTCATCACTCAAGAGATGCTTACCAAGGGCTACCTCGCGGGGACAACCACCTACGTATGCACGGAGCACACTCCCGACGTGGTAGAGGGCTATTTTGCCGCTCTCGACCCCGTCTTCGCCCTGATCCGCGAGTGCGAGGACGGGCGCGATGTGCTGTCCCTACTGAAGGGACCCGTGTGTCACTCGGGCTTCAAACGGCTCAACTGAGGCGGCTAGTGCAGGTACTGATTCGCGTAGACGCCTCCAGGCTGATCGGCGCCGGGCACGTCGTCCGGTGTCTGGCGCTGGCGGCCGGGCTGCGCGAGTGTGGCGCGCAAGTCGCGTTCATCTGCCGCAGCGCCGAGGGTGATCTCGCGGATTTCATTGCGGCGGAAGGCCACGGGCTACACCTCCTGCCGAAGCCGGAGAGCCCCTGGTCCTGGCAGGAGGACTGCACTGCAACGCTCGAGGTCGTACGCAACAAACCGCGGGCGGATTGGCTGGTCGTCGACCATTATGACCTCGACAAGCAATGGGAGACGGCCTTGCAGCCGTTCGTGCCGCGGCTGCTCGTGATCGACGACCTCGCCAATCGGCCACACGCGGCGAATCTGCTGGTCGACCCGGGTATCGGCGCCGTGGGGTCCCTATATCGGTCGCTCGTGCCGGCTACGTGTCGTCTGATGCTCGGCCCGCGCTTCGCGTTGTTGCGGCCGGAATTCGCCGAGCGCGCACGATCAGAGGCGGCCCGGGTCGATGACGAAGGGGGCATCCTAGCCTGCGTCGGCGGCGCTGATCCAAAGGATGTCCTCTCGACGATATTGGAGGCGTGGCAGCTGTTGCCGGCACCGAAGCCGGCACTGCAGCTTGTCGTGGGCAGCAGCAGCCCGAACGTCGCCAAGCTGCGCCGGGCAGTGGCCGGCCTCGCAGGTGTCACGCTGCACGTGCAGACCGCGCGCATGGCCGAGCTCATGGCCGGGTCACGTTTCCTCGTCTGCGCCGCCGGAAGCATCAGCTGGGAACGGTGTTGCCTCGGGCGCGCGGCCATCATGGGGGCGCTCGCGGACAACCAGCGGGAAAATCTCAAGACCCTGACAAAGTTGCGGACCGGGCTGTCGATAGGCGACTGGATCGGCGTCAGTGCGGCGACTCTGGCGGCGCTGATCGAAAAGCTTGTACGGCACCCGGGACTCGCCCGGCGCATGGGTGCGCGCGCCCGCAGGCTGGTCGATGGTCGCGGGGCGGACCGCGTGTCCTCGCACATGGCTGCGAGCTCGGGTTACCTCCACCTGCGAGCAGCGACTCCTGCGGACGCGGCCCCCGCCTGGCAATGGCGCAATGACGATGAGACGCGGCGGCACTTCACCAATCCTGGTGCCGTCGAACTAGATCGACACCTCGAATGGTGGTCCGCGGTGCTCGCAGACCACCGCCGCGACCTCCTGATCGCCGTACTAGGCGCACGGCCGGTTGGCGTACTGCGGCTGGATCACAACGCGGATGAGGCTGTCGTATCCGTCTACGTAGACCCTGCGCTCACCGGAGTCGGACTTGGCCCGTATATCCTCCGGGCGGCGCAACAATGGACGAATCGCCATCGACCGGATATGGCGGCCATGGTCGCCGACATTCTTCCGCAAAATTCTGCGTCAGTCTCGGCGTTCTTGGCTGCAGGGTTTTCGCCGGAGGGCACGCGCTGGAAGTGGCGCGCGCAAATCCGGGCGGATGCACGAGGCGTACAGTGTTGACGCCTTCAATGCGCCTCGCGACAGCATGGGGAGTTCGCCCTTGACGTCGAGTTCGGTGCTCATCACCGGTGCAGGGGGCGCCGCCGTGCCTGCGCTGATCGAGCGGCTGCAGGCTGCAGGACGCCGGGTCGTCGCGGTCGACGCCGATCCTAATGCGGCCGGTCTATACGTTGCCAACCGCGCGTATCGCGTGCCCTTCGCGGCGAGCCCTGACTACGCGGGCGCCATGCGCGGAATCTGCCGGCGAGAGGGGGTAGAGGCGCTCATTCCGCTGGTGGACGAGGAGCTGCTGCCGTGCGCGGCTCTGGGCGATGAGCTCGGCATCGCGGTTATAGGCCCGCGACCGGAGTTCATCGCCCTGAGCTTAGACAAGTACGAGCTGGTTCGCCGCATGGCAGAGGCGGGCTTGCCCGTACCCACGACACGACTGCTCAGCGAGGGACCCGGTGACCTCGAGCTGCCGGTCGTTCTCAAGCCGCGGGTCGGTCGCGGCAGCCGCGACGTGCACATCATCCGCACGCGCGAAGAGCTCGAGGCTCAGATCGTGGCGCGCGAGCCCTGTGAGGGGAACATGCTGCTGCAGAGGTACGTCGAAGGCCCCGAGTTCACAGTATCGGTGGTGGGCTGGCGCGACGGGCGCGTGCGCGCCGTGGTGCCCAAACAGGTCGTCGACAAGCGCGGCATTACTCGTATCGCTATCACGCGGCGGCACGCGGCGATCGACGCGCTCTGCCGAGAGATTCAGGCGCGGCTGCGCGCCGATGGCCCGTTCAATGTTCAGTTGCGGGTGGACGCACGAAGCGGCTTGCCGCTGACATTCGAGATCAACCCGCGCTTCTCCACCACCATCACTCTCACGCAGGCGGCCGGTGTAGACGAGCTCGGAGCGGTACTGGATCTCGCACTCGGAATTGAACCGCAGGCCAGCTGGGACTGGCGCGAAGGCGTCACCCTCATTCGCCGAACTCTCGATTCCTTTGTCGAGGAGCGAGACTACCAGGCGAAGCTCGACGAGATCGGCAGGGTGCCGTGATCATCGTGAGCGGTGCGGCAGGTTTCGTCGGTCGGAGCGTCTGCAGGCGTCTGGCAGCCTCGGGCCACGAGGTCTGTGCGCTGACACACGGGGACGCGTTCTCCGTCACCGCCGCCGGAATAGCACTCGACCTCAGCAATGCGGATCACTGCGAGCAGCTGATCGGACGCTGCCGCGGCGGCACGGCGCTGGTGCACCTGGCTGGCAAGATCGCGATCGAGCTGCATGCCGCCAGCGACGACCAGCCTGGACCGCGCGCTACGGCAGAACGGTTCGCCGACCTCTATGCCGCAAACGTCGTGATGACGGCCCGACTGCTCGAGGTCGCGCTGGCGGCGGATGTGCCGCACTTCCTGCTGGCGTCGTCACAGGCGGTCTACGGTTTGCCGCCAGCCGCGCCCGTCACCGAGGACACCCCGCTCGCGCCGCTCGAGCATTATGCGGCGAGCAAGATCGCCTGCGAGACGGTCGCCGCGCTCTGGGCCCGCGGACATGGCCGCATGGCGACGATCCTCAGGTTTCCAGGCGTGTGGAGTGAGACGCGCCACACCGGCTTGGTCTATTCCCTGTGTAACGCGGCGTTGCAGTCACACCATATCCGCATCGGCGCGGAGTACCCGTTGCCGATCGACGTCCTGCATTGCGACGACGTGGCCAGCGCTTTCGAGGCGGGGCTCCGGCGCACGGGCGCCGGGTCGCGCGTTTACAATGTGTCCGGCGGCGAGCCGTGCAGTCTGACTCGCCTGGCCGGTGACGTTGCCGCCCTCGTGCCCAACTGTACGATCGAAACGTACGGGGTGCAGCAACCCGAGATCACGCTCGACGCCGGCCGCGCCGCGGCGGAGCTCGGTTGGCGCGCGCAGCCGCGTGCTGAACGTCTTGCAAAGTTTCTCGCGGAGTTGGCGCGGTCATGAGGCCGGTGCCAGAACGACTGGCGGAAGTGCTGCGGTGCACCGGCGAGTTGCTGCTCGAGCGGCGCCGCAGCGGGCGCTTCACTTTCCGGCGTGACGCAAGCTCGGTCAGCGCGAGTGTGGACGTCGAGGCGCATCAGCAACTCGTGGCAGCACTGAGCGCGCTAACGCCGCGGCTCCCGGTGCTGAGCGAAGAGGATCCGACGGCGCGTGGGGCGGAGCGGCCGGATGAGTACTGGCTCGTTGATCCTCTCGACGGGACCGCAAGCTTTGTGGATGGGTACGAAGGCTTTGTGACGCAGGCGGCTCTGATGAGGAAGGGGAAGGCGATTCTCGCGGGAGTGTTCGCGCCTGCGCTAGCGCAGATGTTCCTGGCCGAGCGCGGAGCCGGCGCCGTGCGTGACGGCGCGCGATTGAGCGTCGGCCCGCGAGCGCCTCAGCAATGGACTCTCACGGACAACTATCCGACACCGCGGGGTGTTGCGGCCCAGCTCATGCGCGACTGGAATCTCACCAGCTATCTCGAATGCGGCAGCATTGGCCTGAAGATATGCCGCATCGCGGATGCCAGTGCCCATATATTTGTGAAGGATGTTGTGGTTAGAGACTGGGACGTCGCTGCTCCTCAGCTCGTGCTCGAAGAAGCGGGCGGTTACGTGACTGATGCGGCGGGCCACGCATTCGAATACGCGGGCGCCTACGAGCATCGGGGACTGGTCGCCTGCGCATCGGCGGCGGGGGCGGAGCGGGTGGTTGATTGGTTGCGGAGGCGTTGAAGTCATGAATGAGATCACCATCAACATCGGTAAGCGCGCTGTCGGGGACCGAAAGCCGTGCTTTGTGATCGCCGAGATCGGCAGCAATCACAATCAGAGTCTGGAGCTTGCCTTCGAACACATAGACGCGGCGGCGGAAGCCGGCGCGGACGCGGTGAAGTTCCAGACGTTCCGCGCCAGTGAACACTACTCGCGTTACACCCCCGGATTCAGCTACCTCAACAACCGGGACACCTGGTCATTGATCCGATCCCTGGAGCTAAAGCGCGAGTGGCACGTGCTTCTCAAAGAGCGTGCCGAGATGCGCGGCGTTGAGTTCTTCTCCTCGCCGTGCGATGCCGAGGCCATCGACGAGCTTGCCAGTCTCGGAGTCTGCGCATACAAGGTCGCCTCGTTTGACCTGCCCGATACTGAGCTGGTTGCGCGGATGGCGCGCGTTGGCAAGCCCGTGATCCTGTCCACCGGCATGGCGGACGTCGCGGACATTCAGGCGGGAGTGGCTGCGTGCCGTGGAGTCGGCAACGAGCAAGTGGTATTGCTGCAGTGTACCTCCCTGTATCCGGCACCGGCGGCGCTGTCGAATTTGGCTGCGATGTGCACCATGCGCAAGACGTTCGGTGTGCTTACCGGCTACTCCGACCACACTATCGGCGATCACATTCCGCTCGCCGCAGCAGCGCTCGGCGCCTGCGTCATCGAGAAGCACTTCACGTTGAACCGCACACTCCCGGGCCCCGATCATCCCTTCGGCATGGAACCCGCCGAGTTAAAGGAGATGGTGCGCAAACTCCGCGACATCGAAGTGGCCCACGGCGACGGGGTGAAGGATGGGCCACGCGCAGAGGAGCGCGAAATGTATCAGAAGGGTCGTCGCAGCCTGCATGCGGCTCGCAACATACGCGCGGGGCAGGAGATCAGCGCCGCCGATCTCGTCGTCAAGCGCCCGGGTCTGGGACTGAGTCCGCGCGAACGCACTCAGGTGATCGGGCGCACTGCACGCGCCGACATCTCCGCCGACCAGTGGATAACCTGGGATCTGCTCGTTTGAGCAAAGGGGCCTCGTCGTGAACGAAGCGGTTGTACTGGTCGTCGCGGCCCACCCTGACGACGAGGTGATCGGTTGTGGCGGAACTATGGCGCGTCTTGCTGACGAAGGACACCAGGTGCACGTCCTCATCCTGGCCGAGGGTGTGACGAGCCGGGCTGCGGCGCGCGATCCGGCCGCCAATCAGCCGGCGCTCAACGAACTCGCACTCAGCGCGGAACGGGCCAACAAGGTGCTCGGCGCGGCCTCGCTCAAGGTGTGCGGGTTCCCGGACAACCGCATGGACAGCAGCGACTTGCTGGACGTCATCAAGGTGATCGAAGAGGCGGTTATTCGTCTGCGCCCGCAGCTGGTGTTGACGCATCACGGTAACGATCTCAATGTAGACCATCGCGTGGTGCATGACGCAGTACT
>Ga0335070_10006522_pt1 | contig 13733 bp, 12 predicted proteins | sample Lox_Sample_13_FD_206722 | JGI IMG/M metagenome (GOLD analysis project Ga0335070, IMG submission 206722) | Soil microbial communities from Loxahatchee National Wildlife Refuge, Florida, United States - Lox_Sample_1.3 | ecosystem: Environmental > Terrestrial > Soil > Wetlands | place: USA...
GGGAGGAATTATCCGGGCCGGCAAGACAAAAGACGCGAGAGAAGGAATCTCCGCTTTTATGGAGAGAAGGCAGCCAAGCTTCAGCGGGCAATAAGGAGGCTCTGTCTATTCAACACTTTCCACGAGTAATCGATAACATGTCTTGTGGTTATTCCGGTTTTGATATATGAATAATTATCGATTTTAAAAAGGGTGGGTATGCCGATGAAATATATTGTTCCCCAAGTTATCCTGACATCTTTTCTTTTTGTCTTATTCATTTCCGGTTCATCCCTGGCAGATGATGATAAGGTCTTCACCAGTCCTGCCATTGGAGCGAAATTCGTATTGATACCGGCAGGGATGTTCTCGATGGGATCTCCCCCTAATGAGCAAGGGCGGGGCATTGATGAAACACTACACCAGGTCACCATCAGCAAACCATTTTACATGCAGACCACCTTAGTGACCCAGGGACAGTGGAAGAAGGTCAAAGGTAGCAATCCATCTTCTTTTAGAAAATGCGGCGATGACTGCCCTGTGGAGAATGTTTCCTGGTATGATGTCCAGGACTTCATTAAGAAGCTTAACCAGTTGGAAGGTAATAACAGGTACAGGCTTCCCACGGAGGCGGAATGGGAGTATGCGGCACGGGCTGGGACTACAACACCATTTTTTACAGGTAATTGTCTCTCGACAGATCAGGCTAATTATAATGGAGATTATCCTCTCACAGGCTGCCCAAAGGGTAAATTTCGAGAAAAAACCGTTCGCGTGGGGAGCTTTACTGCTAATGCGTGGGGTCTTTACGACATGCATGGAAACGTCTTTGAATGGTGCCATGATTGGTACGGTAATTATCCATCAGAGAATGTGACTGATCCAACTGGTCCTCCAACAGGATCGGGAAAGGTGCTCCGTGGCGGGCACTGGCGCACATATGCCCGCTTTTGTCGCTCAGCATATCGTGACGCCATCACACCTGCCACCTGTGCCGACATTGTCGGGTTCCGCCTTGTCATGACACCTTGAATCCGGCAGCGAGTGCTAATACCTTCGCTTGCTGCGGGGTAAGCGAGCGATCTGTATGGAATAAAAAAGTTCTGGATGCCCAGCAGCAGCAGTGGCAGGACATGTTCTTAGAGACGCCGGAAATGTTCGGCACGGAGCCCAGCCATCCTGCACGCAAGGCGTCAGAGCTTTTCAAGCGGGAAGGCAAGACCAAAGTCCTTGAATTAGGCAGCGGCCAAGGACGGGACACGCTCTTCTTCGCCCAGAAAGGTTTCACGGTCCACGCACTGGATTACAGCAACCAGGCAATTGAAGCCATTAATAGAATGGCTCATGACCTGGGACTGTCTCAACTGATTATCACAAAAGTCCACGATGTGCGTAATCCCCTCCCCTTTGGCCACGAAACTTTTGATGCCTCTTATTCCCATATGCTGTTTTGCATGGCGCTCACGACTGCTCAACTTCAATTCCTATCGGAAGAAATCCGGCGTGTGCTTAAGCAGGGTGGAATAAGCGTTTATACGGTCAGACACACTGGCGACGCCCATTATAAGACAGGCATCTATCGTGGAGAGGACATGTACGAAGTAGGCGACTTTATTGTCCACTTCTTCAGCAGAGAAAAAGTGGAACTGCTGGCCAAGGGATACGAAATAATCGGTATAGATGAATTTGAAGAAGGAAAACTTCCTCGAAGGCTATTTTTAGCGATGCTCAGAAAGAAATAGACGCAGCATTACAAATGTCTGCAATTTGCCGCGGTCGTGCTTCTTCACTGATGGTGGGTTTGTTTTCCAGTATGATCTGCGTGCAGAGAAAAGGTCGGGACATAATCAAAGGCCGCTTTGTTAAGATAGGACGGCTTGCCGATGGCGAGCTTCATATACTCGGTCATCAGAAGACCCTCCCGTTCTTCTCTGCTCATACTATCCAGATATTTCCCGCTTTCGATTATGTCCTTAAAATCTTTGCGCGAGAGGATGGGGTCTGTCCGGCAAAGCCTTTGCAGCTCGGTGCTGATTGGCTGAAGCCTGGCGGTCAAATCCTGATCGGAGAGGCCCTTTACCCTGGCGTACATGTCGATCAGGCGCTCTACCTGGGGCAGTCGCGGGGATTCCAACACCTTTTTAAAACCAAGGGCAAAGCGCTTGCAGCCCTCCAGGATGTTTTCCCTCCTGACCATGTTAAGCCCGTTCCAGCCTGCCCTGAGCCATTTGAAGGTCACTAAGCGAGCCCGGTTTTTGGATGCACCCGGCTCAAAAAGAATTGAGACCGAAAAGGCATCGTACATATATGAGCTGACCCAGCCGAGGCCTGTTGTATTCAGTCCCTGCTGTCCGGAATAAAAATAATTCCAGTCCGTGTCCGGGCCGATTATCGCTCCCTTCTTGCCGACATTGGAGGGATTTTTCTGGCGGGTCACGGAAATGAAAAAATCCTTTCCCCGATACTTGAGCAAGATCATCAGCCTATCCATGTCGTAGCGGTAGTAAGCGCCCGTGGTGAGGTCCGGGGTTATTTCCTCGTATTCGACGCCCCTCAGCATTAGCGGATCATTCACGTTCCCGACTTTTTTCCAGAGATTGGAGACCGGTCCGGTCGGCTTGACCTGCCAGCCGCAAAGGCGGACGACCGACGGCAGAGTCAGATAGGCCGGTATTCTGGGATTGTACGAATATTTGATGACCTTGGATAAAGGCTCTTTAACATCTACAAAAAAGTAGGCCCCCGTTGCATTTTCACGCTGGCCCGGATTCAGAGAAGCATCGCCGCCCTTTTCCGAAATGGCAAAATCGAGAAGGCCGGACACCTTTTGGACGTCAAAGGACGCGTCCCTGCTCTTGAGCATCGCCAGGAGGTAAGATATTCCCTCATCCCAGACCGGACGGGCTTCGCTTCCATCAGCACCGTACGCTGTGGATAAGGCATCACCGAAAATAAAAAAAAGCGGCGTCAAGCCGAAAAAAAATGCCAGAATCAATACCAATCTTTTACCGAACAATCTCATTACAGCTCCTTGATCTTAAAGCCCCGTTATTCCTGGTTCCCGGCGGGGCCGTTATATTTAAGCTATTATACACGCTTCTTCACAGTAAAGGAAGGTATGCAGTTGCGCAAATTGCCGATCCCGTATCGCATATTTTTTATGATCCGTCAATCAATGAAAAGTTTGCACAATTTGTTCTGTGTCATTTCAGTTCTTCAAATCTTTCCCGAAAATCCAGAAGTAGATCGTCCCGATTAAGCCGCAGATTGCGGCGGCCAATAAGTTTGTAGCGGGGGATAACTGCCAGAGAAAGGCGCCGGCGAAGGCAGCGGCAGAAACAATCACATCCCGTACTAGATAGTACAGTCCGAACATCCCCGCCTTTTTGTCTTCCGGTGCCAGGTCCATGATCAGGGCCTTGCGTGTCGGCTCCCCAAACTCCTTCATCCCCCGGATGACAAATGCAACCACCATTGCCCAGAAGGAGTGGGAAAATAGGAGGGCCAGCGGAAAGATGGTGAAATTAAAAAATGTGATGACCACAAATGGTTTCTTCGTGCTTCGGTCGGCCATATAGGCCACAGGAACATAAACGAGGACTGCTGTGGCCATTTCAATAGTCGTGAGTATCCCGAACTGCACCGGCGTGATGCCGTTGTTTTTGATGCACCAGACAACGACGAAGGCGTAAGGGATCTGTTCGGCAAACCTGATCAGGATATCCGACACCAGCAGGTTTTTTAAAGCAGGGCTCATGTGGCGCCATAGCCGTGATGGCCACTTCTCCGCTTTCGCCCGCTGATCGTCACCCTCGATCATCACCTGCTGCAGAATGAGCGATGCCAGACCAAGGATGAAAGCGGCAGCGAAGGCAATCCGGACACCGTCCTTTTCTCCATAAAGACCGATCAGAATACCCCCGATAACCGGACCCAACGCCATCGGAACCCTCCGGACCAAAGAATGCATGGACACCCCCATGGTCCGTTTGTCCTCAGGCAGGACACGTGAAATCAGACTCATCGTGGCGGGGAGTGAGATGGCCGACCAGGAAAGGAAAAAGACAGAACCGATGATCACCGCCTGCCAGTAGGGGAAGAGGATGACGATCAGGTAACCGAACATGGCGATGAGGTTGAAAACGATCAGGGCCTTCTTGTAGCCTATGCGATCACTGAGATAGCCTCCCGGGAAGGAGTACAGCGCCGACAAGAGATTCTGCATACCATTCAGGAGGCCGATGGAGAGGACTCCGCCTCCCAAGGCGAGCAGATAGATAGGCAAAAACCGCTCTGCCAGCCGTTCACCCAACCCCACGAAGATGACCATGGCCAGCACGGAGACGATGCTGCGCTTTAGTCCGAAGAAATCAGTGATTCTGGCCAGTGAGATCATTATCCAAAAATCACTGTTTCATCGATGTCTGAAAGAATATTCTTCTGTAGAGTTGTCATCCGGCAGTATCCCTTCCCTCAATGCACGTTCATTTTTTCGCTTCAATCTTCTTGATTGAATCGAACAGCATCTGATTTACTGGTGTGGGAACACCGAACTGCCTGCCAAGCTCAATCACCTTACCGGCAAACATCTCCACTTCTGTTTCCACATCCTGAAGCATGGAAGTTTTCCCATGCGGGTTAATGCTCATGAGTATTTTATCAAAGCTTTCTATGTCTTCTCCGGAGAGATTTACCCCTGCCTTCTCCGAAAGCGTTATAACCTCCTGCATGGCCGACTGCATCAGACTCCTTGCCTCCGGCGAGGTTTGAAATACATGAAAGGGGGCTCGAAGCACGGCTGAGGCCTGGTTGATCCCGACGTTAATCATGAACTTCCTCCAGAGGATATGAATCATATCAGGAGGCGTTTCATAGATAATGCCCGCCCTGTCGAAAAGAGCCTGGACACATTTAACACGGTCTGTAAGAAACGGGTTTCGCGCCTCTCCGAAAAATATTTTCCCCTGGCTCTTATAATTCACACGGTTTCCCTCCCGCAGTGCATCGATGCCTAAAGAAACAGCATACAGAACCTTGTCCATCCCATAAACGGCTCCGATCCGCTCTTCGCTCTCTATGCCGTTCATAACAGACATGATGGTGGTTTCTCCGCCGACTCTGTTTTTCATATCGCGTATGGCATTATCCAGATGCTGGTATTTCACGGCAACAATGATCAGATCGGAAGGAGCCGATGAATCGTCAGGTGTGAGAACAGGTATGATGTAGTGCTTGCCGTTGACAATCAAGCCATCCCGTCGGAGACGTTCAAAACGATTACCGCCCGCGACAAACGAGATGCAATTCTTGTCCATGTCATAGAGAAGGCCGGCATAGGCGGCCCCCATGGCACCCGCGCCGACAACAGCTATGGTTTCGATGAATTTTTTCATGTCTTTTCTTATACCTCACTGGCCGGTATAATGACAACATCATTTTCAATTTTAGAATTTTAACATATGAAAAAGTATGATTCAATTTATCCGGTCAGCTTGAAAAATGACAACAAAATATATATGAGCGGGGGACAGCCCCGGCCCCCTTTAGAAAGGTGATTAGTAAATTTTTTTTTACTGATGACGGTGAGGATACGAAGAAATCGAGCATTTTGTACTCCGGTGTGATAGATAAGCCCTCAGTACCCAGAATACGCGCATACACGGTTGTCAAGGAATCGAAAAAATTTTCAAAGTCCTGGTTGATGATGGAGGAAAAGATGAGACATGCTCTGGAAGGCATCAGGGTCGTTGATCTCAGCCATGTATTGGCAGCACCGACGACTACCATGTTTCTGGCGGATCTCGGGGCCGAGGTTATCCACGTTGAGCCGCCGCAGGGAGATGACGCGAGAGAATTCGGGCCTTTTGTAGGCAAGCCTGGAAAAAATCGCAGCGGCTACTTTATAAGCCTTAATCGCAATAAAAAAAGCATGGTCCTCGACCTGAGAAATGAGAAGGGTAAAAATATCCTGCGGGAGTTGATCGGGGTATCGGATGTTCTTGTGGAAAATTACAGGCCAACCACAATGAGAAAACTGGGCTTCAGTTGGAAAGAAATCAAAGAAATCAACCCGCGGATCATTTACACCTCCATCTCCGGTTTCGGGCAATACTCCCTTCCCGGATATGATACAAGGCCGTCCTACGATATGGTAGCCCAGGGTTACAGCGGCCTTATGAGTATTACCGGGCCGGAAGGAGGACCGCCCTGCCGAGTCGGTTCTTCTGTCGGTGACATATTTGCCGGCCACCAGGCAGTTATAGGAATTCTCGCGGCACTGATGTATAGGGAAAAGACAGGAAACGGACAGCACTATGACGGTGCCATGGTAGACGGATTATTCGCAGTGCTGGAAAACGCCGTAGTCCGGCACACCATAAGCGGAGAAATACCTTTTCCTCTTGGAAGCCGTCACCCCTCAATAACCCCTTTTCAGGGTTTTCAAACGAAAGATGCCTGGATCATCGCCGCCATCGGAAATGATGCACTCTGGAGCAGATTCTGTAAAGTGATTGAGGAGGAAGGGCTGGCAACTGATCCAAGGTTCACAACCAACCCGCTCCGTACATCAAATCTAAAGGACCTGATCCCCATCATTTCGGAAAAGATGCGGACGAAAACGACGAAAGAATGGTCGGAACTTTTTGAGGAAGCCGATGTGCCATATTCTCCAATCAACACCATCAAGGATATCTGTGAAGACCCGCACATCATACACAGGAATATGCTGGTAGAGATCGATCAGCCCGAAGCAGGCAAGATGAAAATTGCCGGCTCGCCTATCTGTCTTTCAGAAACGCCTGGAGCAGTATACGCACCTGCTCCACTGCTGGGACAACATACAGACGAAATCCTGAAAAGTATTCTCAACTATTCCGACGAAGATATCCAGGAGCTAAAGAGACAGGGTGTAATAAACAAAGAATATTAGAAAGATTTTGAAAAACAACTGCGGGCCGATTCTGTCTGCTTGGGTGCAAGCACTTATGCTTTTCTTTTTTCAACCCCGGCGCTCTTCAGGAATTGATCAAGAACATCGTACGGCTGGAAACCCACGATCCCCTGACGGTTCAAGATCAAAGTGGGAACGGCTGTTATCCCCAGATCACGGGATCGCTTCCAGTCGGCATCAACAGCTTCCCGAAAAGTCCTTGCCCGGATAACGCGGCGGGCTTCATCGCCTGGAAGTCCGATAGATGAAGCAAGGCCGACGAGCGTGTCTTCTTTAGCGATGTTCTTCGCTTCCACAAAATAGGCCCGGAAAGCCGCGTCATGAAATTCATCCCCCTTCCCTTCAGCTTCCGCCCATTTGGCGAGCTCCTGGGCCAGGCGGCTGTTATAGGTATTTGTGCGATCGGCCAGGGGCAAACCAAGCTCCTTCGCCACCTGCTTGAGACGCTTCATTACGGCCGGGATATCTACTGACCTGCCGGCAAAGAGCTCTGCAAGCGTAATGCCTTCTTCCGGAGTCTCAGGATGCAGGGGGAAGGCGATCCATCTGGTTTCAACCTCGTATTCCTTTTTCAATCGATCAATACGCACCGTAATGAAATAGCACCACGGTCAAACATAATCGGAGAATATTTCGATGATCGCACGTTTGGTCATAGTTTCCTCCCTATTCTTAATATTCAATCAAATGTATAAACTATTCTACCGTCTTATTGTTACTCCGACAAGCAAATAGATAATTAAAAACCTTTGCGTAATTGCCCGCGAGTCATCGCGAGGAGGAAAACGACGTGGCGATCTCATTAAATATCAATGGATTTAGAGATTGCTTCGGGTCTCTCGCAATGACTGTTTGAATTATGCAACGCATTCAATTATTAGAAAAGGGGATGAGGAAATTCTATTTTCGTGCTAATTAAAGTATCAGAGTGAAGAGGGTTCAAAGAAGGATATAAAGTTAGAAAGGAGATGGGCATGGAAGAATCGGATCTGAAGAAATATTGTGAAAAGGCTATTCAGGAAGGCGCGACTCACGCGAAGGTAATCCATCCGAGCAGCGTTGTGACAGCGCCCTGGGTAAGGTTTAAATGCTTATACGGATGCCAGTACAGGTCCGGTTACGGCTGCCCTCCTGAAACGCCGACCCCGGAACAGACAAGAGCGGCTCTGGACTCGTATGGCCGGGCTATCCTCTTTCATCGGGAAGCCCCACGCACCAAGGATCGAGGAGAGAAGAATATTAAATTCTTTGACATGCTGGTTACGATGGAAGGAGATCTTTTCAAAGACGGCTGTTACAAGGCCTTCGTAATGCTGGCCGGTCCCTGCCCGCTCTGTAAGGAATGCGGAAAAAATGAAGGAATCCCTTGCCGCTTCCCGGTTAGGGCGAGACCTTCAATGGAGTCCTGCGGGATCGATGTCTTTCAGACGGTGCGGAATAACGGCCTTTTTATCCAGACCCTCCGCGAAAAAACAGAAACACAAAACATCTACTGTCTGATGCTCGTTGATTGATATTTTAAGAAGGAGGCGCAGAATGACGGGGGATTATGTGATCAGATCACTGGCTGATTTTGCAAGGATCGCACGCGAGAAAGGTCCCAAGAAGCTGGCTGTCCTTGCTCCTGAAGATGATGATTTTATGCTTGCGGTAAAGACGAGCTGGCAGAAGGGGTATGTCAACCCTGTTCTCATCGGTAATGCAAAAAAGATGAAACAGGTGGCGGAAAAGGTCGAACTCGACATTAGCGGATTCGAAACAATTGTCGGCGACGACAGACAGGGCATCGCCGATCTTGGGCTCAGTATGCTTTTTTCAGGAGAGACTGCAATTGTAAGCAAAGGGCAGATCCCCACTTCGTACATCTACCGCTCGATTATCAGGGAAGAAGGTAGAGCAGGTTCGGGCATGACTGTGAGCGTAGTTACCTTCTGGGAGGTTCCGGGACTCGACCACCTGGTTGCCTTTACGGATACCGGCGTAAGCATCAGGCCGGATTTAAAAACGAAGACCGAGATCCTTAAGAATGCCCTTTTTGTCTATCGCTTACTCGGATACCCGAGACCGCGGGTCGCCATCCTTTCCGGCCAGAGAGAGATCGGTGGCACACTCACCTCATACATGGATTACCAATCGCTTCGGAAAACCGCTGCCAACGGTGATTTCGGAGAGTGTGAAATTGTTGATGCGGCTTCCTTTACGGAGATTTTCCTCGGCGGGAGAGGCCGCACGCTCGATAACGGCAGCATAAATTTGGAGAGGATGCCGCACATCCTCCTCGTCCCCTGCCTCGATACGGGCAACATAATCTGCAAGCTTGACTTCTTCCTCGATGTAACCCGCTGTTCCCTTGTCGCTACATCGAGGGGTCCTGTCTGCATCCCGGCCCGGTCGGATTCCGCTGATAACATTGTAGAGCAGCTTGCCATGAGTGTCGTAGTGGCGGACAGGATGAAGAGGGAGGTGGATTGAGATGCTGACATCATTCAAAGAGATCGTTGATGCCGCAAAGCTGGAAGGAGCAAAGAGACTTGCGATTTATTTTGCGGAGAAGAAGGATATGGATCTGCTCAGCAAGGCCGCGGGTACCGGCCTTATCATTCCCTGCCTGGTTGGTGACGGCAAAGCGATAGAAGACATGGTCAAGGGAGCGCCGCTCAAATCGCTGGAGCACGAAATCGTAGATGAACGAGACCCGGCCAAGGCGCTGCGCACGGCGATAGGCATTATCCGGGAGGGCCGTGCTGACATACTTATGCAAGGCGCTAACAACCACCAGGCATTAATGGCCGCCATCACGGATGCAAAAGGCGGCCTTAAGAAGGGAAGGCTTATGAGCTATATTTCCGTCTTTCAACTGCCGAAGCAGAAGAAGCTGAGCCTTGTAACCGACACCTTCATCAACAACAGTCCGACACTCGGAGAAAAGCAACTGATTCTTGAACATGCCATCTGGCTCGCGGGTATCCTGGGAATCGACGCGCCGAAGGTCGCGGCTCTCGCGGCCATAGAGCAGATAAACCTCAACATACCCTCGACACTGGATGCGGCGATACTTTCCAAGATGTCAGAAAGAAAACAATTCGGGAAGGCCGTCATTGAGGGACCTATCGATATAGACTGCGCGCTCTCCGAAGCCGCAGCGGCGAGAAAGGGGCTCCGGAGCATGGTGACAGGAAACGTGGATATATATCTTGTCCCGGAAATCGACACAGGCCATCTCATGGCCGAAGCCCTCGTCTTCTTTGGAAAGCTGGAGACTGCCGGCGTAGTCATGGGGACGACAAATCCGGTCATCCTTCATCTCCCTTTTATTTCTGCTGAAAGCAGGCTCGTGGAAATCGCCATCGCTGTCTTGATGTGCCAGGAAGGAGAGAAGAATGCATAAGGAACATCGCCTGCTCGTTATCAATGTCGGCTCTACTTCAACAAAGGTCGCCTGGTTTAAGGGAAACGACATTATGGCCCTCGACACTATCCGGTACAGCAGTGAAACACTGGCCCGCTGCTCTTCTCTTGAGGATCAGCTGTCTTTGCGCGAAAAGGACGTCCTCGAATTTTTGAAGAAAAATGGCATTGGCCTGGAAGAAGCAGACATGATTGTCAGCCGCGGCGGTCTGGGCAGGCCGTCGCCCGCGGGCGCGTATGAAATCGATGATGTCATGCGTGGGGATCTCCTGGAGGGAAAATTTGGGAAACACCCGTCAGCCCTGGGGCCGGCCATGGCCCTGGATTTCTCCAGAAAATTCGGTATGCCGGCCATTGTGGTCGATCCGCCGAGCACGGATGAATTCCAGCCTCTAGCCAGGTTATCCGGCCTTCCGGAAATTGAGAGGAAGAGCGCCCTTCACGCCCTGAATCAGAAAGCGGCAGCGCGGCGGCTCGCGGGAGAGTTGGGAAAGAAATACGAGGAAATGAATCTCATCGTGGCCCATCTGGGCGGGGGAATCACTGTCGGCGCCCACTACAAAGGAAGAGTTATTGATTGCACCCATGGACTCGCGGAAGGTCCATTCACACCGGAAAGGGCCGGTGCCCTTCCGACAACCGACCTGCTGGAAATGGCCTTTTCCGGCAAACGGGATAAGAAAGAGATTATGAACAGCCTCGTGGGACAGGGAGGCATTTTTGCTTATCTTGGTACCAACAATGTTGAAAAGGTACAGGACATGATAAGGGCGGGGGACGAAAAGGCAAAACTGGTGTATGAGGCGATGGTATATCAGATAGCCAAGGAGATCGGCGCCATGAGCGTTGTCCTGAAGGGGGAGATCGATGGGATTATCCTGACAGGTGGTCTGGCAAACTCCGAGATGATGACAGGCTCGATCAGGGAATGGGTCCGATTCATTGCCCCTGTATTCGTCTATCCCGGCGAGGATGAGATTGCGGCCCTTGCTGAAGGCGGACTCAGGATTTTGCGGAAGGACGAAGAATTGAAAAAGTACTCATAAGGTATAACGCCTTATAAGGCCATGCCCAGGCGGTAACAGACCTGTTCCCGTATGCAGCTGGTTCTAAGCATATCTATCATCATTAACTTTTAAAATTTGCTTCGATGTCGTGAAATAAAGAGGATCCCAGTTTCTCCTTTCTTGTGTCGAACATCCTCCTGCTGCCGCATCGCGCCTCCTTCGCTTCTTTAAGGAAATATCGCAAGAGTTTCAGGTCGCTGCTGCTGCGAATGCCGGCCTTTTGATCCTTTGATATCTTCGCCAGTACGGACAGTATGCCAAAGATGTAAAGGCTCAATGTCGTCACACGCCTCAGGAAGAATTCCCTCTCTCCCACCTTTTCTCCATAGAAGATCATCCCCAGCAGGAGCAGGCGTTTGATTGTCCGTATATTAGCCTTGACCAGTGCCACAGCTTTACTCACAACCTTTTCGCCCGCATCCAGGCGCCAGGGCATTCCTTCAAAACTGGACAGGAATTCATTCAAGATGAATATCCAGCGGGAAAACCCATGATGCGAGCGGATTTGCTTTCTCAGTCTTCCGAGGAGGAAGAGGGCCGGATAGACGGAATGGATTTCCGTCGTCCCTTCAAATATAGGCACGACACGGAAATCGCGCATCCGCTTTTCATAGGGCTGTGTAGAAAGATAGCCGGAACCTCCGGCCACCTGAAGGGCATCGTAAAGAACGTCCCAGGCCCGCGTCGAGCCGAACAGCTTGCAGTGTGATGTTTCAATAACCGGATCTTCCGTCGGTGCCGGTTCGAGAAGATTCGCGGTAAAATAATTCATGCACGAACAGACGAAGCCGTGAACCCGGGCATTGATGATCTTCTCCTGCACGAGGGGGAAATTCCTGATGGGGACACCAAACTGAATCCTGGAGCCTGCCCGCTTGAGCATATCTTTTATGGACACATCAATGAGGCCGGCAGACACGGCTCCGAGGGCGAGCCTTCCGTAGTTGAGAACGGCCAGGGCGATCTTGTAACCTTCTCCCGGCTTGCCCAGCAAATTCTCCACCGGGACGTGAACATTGTGAAATTGAACGGTGGCGGTGGAACTGGCTTTTATCCCCATCTTGGGCATGTCCTTCCCGACCTTAACACCTTCCCATGCCATCTCCACAATGAAAGCGCCCATGGAACCCGGATGCGCCGGGTCCATCTGGGCAAAAACGGTGAGGCCGCGCGAGTAGTTTGCATTCGTGATGTACGTTTTCGTGCCGTTGAGAATATAGTACTTTCCATCACCGGATAATTCGGCCTTCGTTTCAATATGTCTCGCGTCGGAGCCGAAATTCGGTTCCGTGAGGGCGTAGGAAAAGATCATCTCCCCTGAGGCGGCAAGGGGGAGGTACCGACGCTTTTGATCTTCGGTCCCGAACATTTCAATACCCTTGATGCCGATAAAGAGGTGGGCAAGGAAGACAATCGCGGTGGCTACGTCCAGTGCCGATATCTCTTCGACTAACCGGACGCAGTTGACAAGGTCTATACCCAACCCGCCATAGTCTTCGGCAACAGTGATGCCGAAAAAGCCTTTCCTTCTCATCTCCAGAAGCAGCTCATCGGGTATGCGGCCATCCTCCTCAATCTTCTGCAGAGAATGATCCTTGAATATCTCCCGGTAGGCTTGCAGGAGAGACTGAACCTTATCCGAATCCAGGGGTTCATGAAAGGAGTCAAAGACCGCCCTGTCAAGGTTACCTTTCAATATCTTTTCCATGAAGCTGCCCGATGCCATTATTTGCCTCCTTCCGTTCGATACCGCTGTTGTTCCATTAAATTCCTTCTCTGCCTGATTCACGCAAGCAATGCCGCTATCTGCTCCCTGTGGGCGTTTGCGTCGGCCGCACCAATTTCCATAAGATTTTGTACATAGCCCGGGACGAACATGACCATGCTGAGCCAATCAAAATTTTCCGTTTTATGAGCACCGAGTCCCCGCATTAAAAAATGGAACAGCCGGGGCAATTCCTGTTCAAATTTTCCCGCTATCTTCCCCAGATGGACGGAGGGGCGCAAAACAAACGCCCGAACCAGACGGAGATTATTCTCCTCCGTTAATGATCTTTTCTCAAGGATGCGGTTGACCCGCTCGAGTCCCAGAGCATCATGATCAAGGAAATCCAGAAAAATCGCATTCATCAGGACACCCATTATGTGTGCAATGGACGGATAACCGAGATTTACTTCAGAACGCGCCTCTTGCACAGAGGACTTATAACGATTTGAGATTGCCAGGATTCGCCCTGCACCAAGATGCAGGGAGGGCGAAAGTGGGGCTGATTGGCGAATGCCGCCGTCACCGTACCATGAATCATCAACCTTAATCGCTGGAAAGA
>Ga0335070_10006523_pt1 | contig 13731 bp, 10 predicted proteins | sample Lox_Sample_13_FD_206722 | JGI IMG/M metagenome (GOLD analysis project Ga0335070, IMG submission 206722) | Soil microbial communities from Loxahatchee National Wildlife Refuge, Florida, United States - Lox_Sample_1.3 | ecosystem: Environmental > Terrestrial > Soil > Wetlands | place: USA...
GGCTGCCATTCGCAAAGCCGAGGCCGCCGCGCGCAAGAAATAGCAGCGAGCGTTATAAAAGTATTTGCTAACTCTTTTGAAATGAAATGAATAGATATAACTATTATGTTTATCAATGACTTGAAGATAATTTTGCCCTAACCTGTTGATTCTAAAGGGTAGTGAAAAGTTAGTTTTTTTACCTTCTAGTAAACATGGGCCCCGATCATGTTCTCTTGGTTTCCGCGCGACCCGCTCCCCCTCGGCTCCCTCGCCCCTGACTTCTCCCTCCCCTCTGACGAAGGCCGCAAGATCACCCTGTCCCGCCTCCGCGGCAAGAATGTCGTCCTCGTCTTCTACCCCGGTGACGATACCCTCATCTGCCGCCGCCAGCTCTGCGAGTTCCGTGACGCCTGGCCCGGCCTCAAGGGTAAGAACATCGCCATCTTCGGCATCAATCCCCAAGGCGCTGAGAGCCATCGCGACTTCCGCCAGCGTAACCACTTCCCCTTTCCCCTGCTCGTGGACCAAGATCAGAAAGTCGCCGCCCTCTACAACGCCGACGGAGGTATGGTGAACCGCACTGTCTATCTCATCGGCCCCGACGGCCTCATCCGCTACGCGCGCCGCGGTATGCCCAAGCCCGCGGAAGTCCTCGCCGCCGCCGCCGCCAAGCCCGCGCGCAGAAAGGCTGTCACTCGATGATGGATTGCCACACCCACCCTCGATCAACGCTGCTTGGCATTCGTTATCACTCGTGGCCTTTGTCAGGGCGCAATTCTACTCGCCGCGCAGAAACTCTGAGTTGCGACTGTTTCGTATCAGGGCGCGGCCTCATACACAACGCAGAATCTCTGCATCGCGGCTTGTTCGTATCAGGGCACGACTTCAGTCGTGCCGACAAGCCGTCCTTATTTATCCTCCCGCGCGGACTTTAGTCCGCGCGGGCTCAGCGGTGGGCGCCATGATCAGCGATACCTTCGAGTTCGACTTCATCATCGTGGGCTCCGGCTTCGGCGGCAGCGTCAGCGCCCTTCGCCTCACCGAGAAGGGCTATCGCGTCGCTGTCATCGAGATGGGCCGCCGCTGGACCCGTGACAATCTCCCCAAGACCAGTTGGCAGATGCACCGCTGGTTTTGGCGTCCCGGCATCGCCCTGCGCGGCTTCTTCAACATGCGCTTCTTCCGCCACGTCACCATCCTCCACGGATGCGCCGTCGGTGGCGGCTCCATCACCTACGCCTGCACCATGCTTCGCCCCCCCGACAAAGTCTGGGACAACGGTTCGTGGGCTGGCCTCGACGACTGGAAACGCCAGATGCCCCAGCACTACGACGAAGCCTCCCGCATGCTCGGCGTCACCACCAACAAGATCCTCGGCCCCGCCGACAAACTTCTCCGCAAGGTTGCCGAAAAGGCCGGCGTCGGCGACACCTTCTATCGCACCAGCGTCGCCATCTTTCAGGCTCCCGAAGGCGTGCAGGGCGGCGTCACCATGCCCGATCCGTATTTCAACGGCGAAGGCCCCGAACGCACCACCTGCGAGGGCTGCGGCGGATGCATGATGGGCTGCCGCCACAATGCCAAGAACACTCTCGACCTCAACTACCTTTACCTCGCCGAGAAGCGCGGCTGCCAAATCTTCCCCGAAACCCGCGTCATCGACATCGTCCCCCTTGGCGCCGCCGACGGCAGCGACGGCTATCGCGTCACCACCGAGCGTTCCACCGCCTTTTTCGCCAAGCGTCGCCGCTGCTTCACCTGCCGCGGCATCGTCGTCTCCGCCTCAGCCCTCGGCAGCATCGAACTCTTCTTCCGCCTGAAAGAAAAGAACTCTCTTCCCAACGTCAGCGACAACGTCGGACGCTTCGTCCGCACCAACTCCGAGTCTCTCATCGGCGTCCGCGTCCCCGATACAAAGGACGACCTCTCCAAAGGCGTCGCCATCGGCTCCGGCATCTACATCGACGAGCACACCCACATCGAAGCCGTGCGCTACCCTAAGGGCTCCGACTCGATGTCCGCCTGGACCACCATCCTCACTGGAGGACGCCCCGGCCCCGGCCGCGTCGCCCTATGGCTCAAGAATCTCTGGGTGCAATCGCTCTCCCACCCCATCCGCACCTTCCGCATCCTGCAGCCCTTCGGATGGGCCAGCGAATCCGTCATCCTCCTCTGCATGCAGGCGCTCGACGGCCACATCGACATGCAATGGAAGCGCTCCTATCTCTGGCCGTTCCGCAAGGTCCTTGCCAGCCGCGGCCAACGCATTCCCACCTTCATCCCTGCCGCCAACCAGTTTGCCCAACTCTTCGCCCAGGTCGTCGGTGGCTCGCCCATGAGCATGTTGCCCGAAATCCTCTTCGATCTTCCCGGCACCGCTCACTGTCTCGGCGGATGCGTCATGGCCGACTCCCCCGCCCGCGGCGTCGTCGATTACCGCAACCGCGTCTTCGGCTACAAGAACATGTACGTCTGCGACGGCTCCGTCGTGTCTGCCAACCTCGGCGTCAATCCGAGCCTCACCATCACCGCGCTCAGCGAACGCGCCATGAGCTTCATTCCGATGAAGTCCGAAACCGCGTGGAACGACGCGGCGGAACAGTTGGAAGGAGTGCGGCTCTGAAGGGGGCGCAGCTTCACAGGCTGCTGAAATCTCTCCTGGGCGAGTGTTTCGTACCAGGGCACGACTTCAGTCGTGCCGTACGTCGTTGAAAATACATGGGGCTTTAGCCCCTGAGGGAACTCGAGCTAGCTACCCCCCTTCGCCGCCTTCTTCTTCGCCGGAGCCCTGCGCTTTACGCCGGTCCCACTCCCTGCTGCCGCCATCCTCGCCTCTAGTTCCGCCAACCGCTGCCGCATCTGGCGCAACTCTTCGCTCTCTGCGGGCGCTTGCGTCAGCGCCGGCGCCATCTGGCTCTGCAGAAAGTTCTTCACCATGTTGATCGGCGAGATCGCCGCCGCCTGCACGTCCGTGATGCCGGTGTGCAGCTTGCTCTGCACCGTCTGGTATGCATCGTAGGCCGACTTCAGATACCACATGATGAACTCGCGCCCCATGCGGTCCGACGACACTATCAACTGCTTCAGCAGCTCCAGCGGCAACCCGGTCGGCTGCTGCTTCGCGTCTTCCATGATGATCTGCGTCAGCGTCACCCGCGTCAGGTCTTCGCCCGTTTGCGCGTCCACTACCTGCACATCCTTGCCCGCGCGCACGAATTCGGCAATGTCTTCGAGATTGATGTAGCGGCTCGCCGACGTGTCATACAGCCGCCGGTTCGCATACTTCTTGATCACCACTGCACTCATCGCCCAACCTCCATGCTGCACCGCACAATTGCATCACTATCTTCCCACAATCCGAGACCAAAAATCTGTTTTCCCTTCGCTACGCAACACTTCGCAACTTGGGAAAACTTTCTGGCTTACGAATGTTTCGTATCAGGGCGCGGCTTCAGCCCCTGCCCAAAGGTCCATATTCATCCAGCGCCATGCCCAGCCTGTGCAGCCCTTCGCGCGTCATCTCCGGCTCTCCGCCAATGCCAACGCGAAAATGCTGCGGCATGTCGAAAAAGCTCCCAGGCACGACGCTAGTCTCGTATTTCTCCCTCAGCAGGGCAGTGAGCTCCTCCACGCTCCCGCGCGTCAATCGCGGAAACACAATCGTCCCGTGCTGCGGATGGAAAAACTCCAGGTCGTGCCGCGAGTTCAGAAACGCATCCAGAACTGGCCAGTTGGCCGCAAGAATTCTTTCCGCTCGTGCCGACACTTTGTCCAGATGATCGAGCGCTACCACACTGATGAGGTCCGCCGGATGCGCCGGGTTCACTCCATAGAAGTCGTGAATGCGCTTCACCCGATGGCACAGCTCCGGACTGGCCAGCACCCAGCCGCAGCGCACGCCGCTCAACCCGAACGCCTTGGTCAGGCTGCTGGTCACGAGAAACTGCTCGCCCAGATGAAACGCGGTTCTCGGTCGATTGCCGTAGAACGTCTCCAGGTACACCTCATCCACCAGTACACGCGCCCCATGCGTCTTGGCGATTTCGCCAACCGAGCGAATCGTCTCCTCGTCCGCATAGGCGCCGGTCGGATTGTGCAGATTGGTAATGACGACGAGCTTCGTCCTCAGGGTCATGCTCCGTTCGACCTCAGCAGGGTCGATGCGAAAGCCGTCTTCCCGCCGCCGCTCGAACCGCCTTAGCTTCGCACCAAGATATTCGGCGCTCGTCTCCAGCAACTCGTACGTTGGATACTCAATCAGCACCTCATCGCCCGGATCGAACGTCGCCGCCATCGCCAGATGGTTCGACAGCGACGTACCTGCGGCAGTCACCACGCACTCGGCCTCAACCTTGTTGTAGCGAGCCAGCCTCTCGATCAGCTCGGGGTACCCATACGAGTCAGGGCCATTGATCTCAAGTTCATCGATACGAACCGGAAGCTCCGCCAGCGGATAACTCATGATCCCGCTCGTCGCTAGGTTGTACTTGGCAGACGAGTGCAGCTTGGCCCACTGCATGTAGGGCGACGACATTTGCGAACGAGGCATCATACTTCTTTTCTACACCGCTGCGCGTTTCCGCCGCGCCCACAACCAGTACACCGGCAACCCCAGCCCGAGTATGCCCAGCCCCAACGCAGTATTCGCCGGATACTTATAGATTGTGTTGATCACGACCACCCAGCACACCGCCACAAACACCGCCGTTGTGTATGGATGTCCCGGCACGCGATACTCACCCCCGTCCGCGCCCCCGATGTCCCTCCGGCGAAAAACGAACACGCTCGCCCCCGTCAGCCCAAAGAAGATGAAGTCAATCGACACCACGTAGTTCAGGATCTTCTCGTAACTGCCCGAAAGCGCAATCACCAGCGTCAGCACGCTCTGCATCACGATGGCGATCACCGGCACGTGCGACTTTTCATTCACCCTCGCTACCGCGCGAAAGAACAGACCATCCGACGCCATCGCGAAGTACACCCGCGGCGCCGTCAATACCGATTGGCTCAAGAACCCAAGCGTCGAAACCGCAATCCCCAGCGCAATCAGCCGCGCGCCCGACTCGCCCATCGTCAGTCGCATCACCGTCGACGCCGGCACCTTGCTCGCCGCCAGCCCGTCAGCCCCCAGCGTCCGCACGCAAACAAAGTTCACCCCGAGGTACAGCACGATCACACCCGCCACTCCCAGCACCAATGCGCGCGACAGATTGCGCCGCGGGTCCTTGATTTCCGTAGCGATAAAGTTCGCCGTCTGCCACCCCCCGAACGCAAACAGTACCGGAACCATTGCCGCACCCAACGCCGTCAGCAAATCGAACGACGGCGCGCGATCCAGCACCGGATGCAAAATCGGTCGCGGCTCACGCACCAGCAGCAAGCCGGCGAGAATCAGCGTCGCAATCGCCCCAATCTTCAGCAGCATCAGCACGCTCTGCATCCGGCTCCCCGCCTTCACCCCCAGGCAATTCACCAGCGTCAGCAAGAAAATCGTCGACACCGCAATCAGCTTCTCCGAAACTGCCCAGCCTGTCAGCTCCAGCAAATACCGTGCGAACGTAATCGTCACCGCCGCCATGCCGCCCGTCTGGATCACCAGCAGCAGCACCCATCCGTAAAGGAATCCAGCCAGCGGATGAAACGCATCCCGCAGATATGCATACTGTCCGCCCACATTGGGCATGCGGGCCGCCAGTTCCGCATACACAAATGCCCCTAGCATGGCCACCACGCCGCCCGCCACCCACACCATCAGGATCAGCACCGGAGTGTGTACCTGCCGCGCCACCACGTAGGGATTAATGAAGATCCCCGCCCCAACAATGCCGCCCATTGCGATCATGGTGGCGTCAAACAGTCCGACGCGGCGCAGAAGTTGAGGAGTGTCAGAACTCATGAGGGATGAAGTTGTGACTGTACCACGCGCACTTTAACCCTCGAGGAACGCCGCCCGCCGCAGCCTGTCGAGCACCGCTTCCCACTCAGGCAACTTCGGCGGCGCATCCACGGCAATCCAATCGAAGCCTCGCCCGTCCAGCGCGTGCAGCATGCCATACAGCTTTGCCGCATAGCTCGCGGCATCGAGAGGCATCGCCACAACTTCATGCACCGCGAGCTTCGGCGAATTCGTCAGTTGCAGATACGCCCCGCTTCCCTCTCCTGGCACCTCTCCGCGCTCCACCAACACCAGCCGAGTCCGCGGACTATAGTGACGCGGGTGCAGCCCCGGCGACGCATGCGCCTCCGCCGAAGTATCCGACTTCACCGCTACCGGCCCAATCATTTCTTCGATCTGCTCTCGCGACACTCCCCCTGGCCGATACAACACCGGCACCTCCTCCGCAAGCGACAACACCGTGGACTCTATCCCCACCGTGCACGGCCCTCCATCGAGGATGTAATCCACATGGTCGCCGAGCCCCGCCCTCACATGCTCCGCCGTCGTAGGAGAAACTTGCGTAAACCGGTTCGCACTCGGCGCCGCCACCGGAACCTCCGCCGCTTCGATTAGCGCCAGCGCCACCGAATGCGCCGGCATTCGCACTCCCACCGTCCCCAGTCCCGCCGTCACCACGTCCGGCACTTCGTCCGACTTCGTCAGCACCAGCGTCAACGGTCCCGGCCAGAACTTCTCCGCCAGCTTCTGCGCCGCCTCTGGCCAGTCGCACGCCACGCTTCGCACCATCGCATAATCGCTCACATGCACAATGATCGGACTCGAATGCGGCCTTCCTTTCGTCTCATAGATCCTCTCCACCGCCGCCGCATCTAGCGCGTTCGCGCCAAGCCCGTAAACCGTCTCCGTCGGAAACGCCACCAGCTTCCCCGCACGCAACAACCGCGTCGCGTGCGCAATCTGCTCCTGCGAAATTCCGAACGCCGAGAAGTCCCGCATCACCGGCTCCGCCCGTGAGACGGATCAGCCGACGTCGCCGACTCCACATCAATATGCAATCCCGAACTCGCCGCCACACCCGGCGGATAGCAATTCCCATCCGCGTTGTAGGTCTTCCGGCACGCCGCTGTCATCTCCGGCCTGCGCGGCGACTGCGCATACTGCCACACCTTGGCAAACGCCACTCCGCTCTTCGCCGGCGCCGGCGGCGCCGCCGGAAACACACACCCCGGCGCCGGCCCGCACTGGTCATTGCTGATAAAGAACTCTATCTCCCGCCCTCTCGCGTTCTCGCGGATATCCTGCGCCGTCACCACCGAAACTTTGGCCGACTCGCGAAACGCAATCCCTGAGCAATACACGCCCGCGCGATATCCCGCCTTCGTCACGCCATCTACGAACGCATGAATGTACGCGCGCTGCTCCGCCAGCATCCGCCCCCCCTGCTCCTGGTCGAGAAAGATGACGGCCTTCTTCGGAAATCCATCCGCCTCCGCCGCCCGCACCGCAGCCGTCGCATCGCGCGCGCCAACTTTCGCGGCATCGCCGGAGGCCTTCAACTCCGCATACTCGCGCCCATTGAACAGCAGCAGAAACCCGTAGCCCATCGTCGCAAGCTCCGCCCGCTTGCCGCTCCACGTGTTCTGCTTCTCTCCCGGAGGATTGTTCAGCCAATATCCGGTGAAGGCGAATGTCTTGCGAACCGACCGCACGGCGGCGTCACCGGGATAGTCATTGCGATCGAACCCGAGGTACGTCTGCGCGGCAGTGGGCAGCGCCAGCGTTATGAAGAGCGCAAGAAGGAGACGCGCAACGGCCATAGTCTCAATATCGCATGGAAGCGGCCGTTCCCCGCCGTCGGGCCTAATACGGCCCGATGATCCCCCCCATGTTGCGCGACTTCGGCAGCTTCAGCGCGAACGGCTCCACGCCCCAATATTTCGCGAAGGTGTCGAGGTATTTATATCCCGACCCGGTGTTGAACAGCACGACCTCGTCCGCCTGCTGCAGGAACCCGCTCGCCAGCAGTTTCTCGTACGCCGCCAGCGCCGCCGCGCCCTCCGGAGCCGCAAAAATCCCCTCCGTCTCGGCCATGCGCCGAACCGCTGTCATCGTCTCATCGTCGGTGACGGCCACCGCCGTCCCTCCCGACCTCCGCACGATATCCAAAATGATGAAGTCCCCATACGCCTTCGGAACCCGCAATCCCGCCGCCAGCGTATGCGCATCCTGCCACATCTCCGACACCGCTTTTCCTTCATCCAACGCTTTAATAATCGGCGCGCAACCGCTTGCCTGCACGCAGATCATCTTCGGTCGCTTGCCCGCCGGAATCCATCCCAGCTCTTCCATTTCCTCGAACCCTTTCCACATTCCAATCAGCCCCACCCCGCCGCCCGTGGGATAGAGGATCGCATCCGGCAGACGCCACCCCAATTGCTCCGCCACCTCCAACCCCATCGTCTTCTTGCCTTCCACGCGAAATGGCTCCTTCAGCGTGGAAACGTCAAACCAACCCTCAGCGTCTTTCCGCTCCGCCACCATCCGCCCACAATCTGAGATAAGTCCTTCCACAAGAGTAAGATGTGCGCCGCTCGCTTCCACCTCCAGCCGATTCGCCAGCGGAGCGTCCTTCGGCATGAAGATGTATGCCTCCAGCCCCGCCGCCGCCGAGTACGCCGCCAGTGCTCCACCTGCATTTCCGGCAGAAGGCGCCGCCAGCTTCTTCAGTCCATAGTGCCGCGCCATCGTGATTGCCGCCGCCATGCCCCGCGCCTTAAACGACCCGGTCGGATTCAGACCCTCATCCTTAATCAGCAGCTTGGGATACTTCCGGCTCGGCAGCAGCGGCGTCATGCCCTCGCCCAGCGTCACCGGTTTAGCGTCGGGCAGCAGCGCCGCGTATCGCCACATCGAAGTCGGCCCCTTCGCCACATCCTCGCACGCTGCCGACTGCTTCAACGCCCCCAGGTCATACCGCACATACAGCGGTCCGCCGTCTTTCGGACAAACATTGCGTGCCACATCAGCCGAGAAATGCTCCCCACATTTGGAGCATTCGAAATACGCCACTAATGCCATAGAACTCCCCTACGAAACATCGCAGTGTAGCATCGCCCGCGTCGACGCCCAGGCTGTCTCACCGAGATTAATGTAGACTTTTTCTTCCATGAGTGAGCCGTCCACGCCGTTGATGCGGCAGTATGCCGCCGTTAAAAAAGAGCATCCCAACGCGCTCCTCTTCTTCCGCCTCGGCGACTTCTACGAGCTTTTCTTCGACGATGCCGTGGTCGCCGCCAAAGAGCTGCAAATCACGCTCACCTCGCGCAACAAGGAGAAAGGCATCGCCATTCCCATGTGTGGAGTGCCCTACCACGCTGCGGAAAACTACATTGCCAAACTCATCCGAAAAGGCTTCAAGGTCGCCATCTGCGAGCAGATGGAAGACCCTCGCTTGGCCAAGAAGCTGGTCAAGCGTGAGGTCACGCGGGTCGTTACGCCGGGTACCGCGGCCGACGCGCAACTCGGCGCCGAAGAAAACACCTTCCTCGCTTGCGTCGCCCAACAGGGTGACGTTCTCGGCCTCGCCGTCCTCGACCTTTCCACCGGAGAATTTCGCGCTACCGAATTCCGCGGCCCTGACGCCCCGCGCCGGGTGCGCGAAGAGCTTCTCGTCCTTCGCCCCCGAGAAGTTCTCTTCGCGTCGTCCCTTCCTCTGTTTGAGCAACCACGGCAGCAACTGGTGAACCGCGCGATTCCCCGTCTCGCCGGCGTCGAGAGCGCCACCTGGGCCGAGACCCCGCTTGAAGACTGGGTCTTCGCCCCCGACTACGCCATCCCGCAGGTCGAAAACCATTTCGGCGTGTTGTCCCTCGAAGGCTTCGGCCTCGCCGCACGCCCCGCCGCTGCCAGCGCCGCCGGCGCGATCCTGCACTACGTTCGTTCCACCCAACGCGGCGCGCTCACCCACGTCGATCGCATCGGCTACTACGAGCGCCAGGACTGCCTCGTACTCGACGCCGTCACCGTCCGCAACCTTGAGTTGCTGGAGCCGCTGTTTTCCGGCGCAGGCGACAGCGTAACGCTCTTCCGCGCACTCGACTGCACCGTCACTCCCATGGGCAAGCGCCTGCTGCGTGCGTGGCTCCTGCGTCCCTCCATCGAGCGCGACGAAATCAAACATCGCCTCGACGCCGTCGAAGCCCTGGTGCACGACCTCGTCGCCCGCGAAGAACTCCGCCGCGCCCTCGACGGTATCCTCGATCTCGAACGCCTGCTCAGCCGCGTCACCCTCGAAGCCGCCAACCCGCGCGATCTGCTCACTCTCGCAGCCTCATTCGCCAGGCTCCCCAGTGTGCGCTCCGCCCTCGCGCGATTCGATACCGTGCGTCTCCAGCAACTCCACGCCGAATGCGACGAACTCTCCGACGTTCGCCGGCGCATCGCCGACACCATCGAAGATGAGCCGCCCCTCACCCTCACCGAAGGCGGCGTGATACGCCCAGGAGTCGATGCCGCGCTCGACGAACTTCGCAACCTAAGCTGCAACAGCAAGCAGTACATCGCCGAAATTGAGCAGCGTGAACGCCAGCGCACCGGAATCGCCTCGCTCAAGGTGAAGTTCAACAACGTATTCGGTTATTACCTGGAAATCTCCAAGGCCAACCTGCAGCACGCTCCCGCCGACTACGAGCGCAAGCAGACGCTCGTCAACGCCGAACGCTTCACCACACCTGAGTTGAAGGAATACGAAGCCAAGGTTCTCGATGCACAAGACAAGATCGTCGAGATCGAGCGCCGTTTGTTTGCCGAGCTGCGCGCGGCGATTGCCGCCGAGGCCAAACGCATCCGTCAAACCGCGCTCGCCCTGGCCGAGATTGATGTGCTCGCCGGCTTCGCCACCCAAGCCGCGAACTGCAACTACTGCCGTCCGCGCTTTGACGACTCGCAAGACATCGAAGCCGTGGACGCCCGCCATCCCGTCATCGAGCAGCACGACCTCTCCGGCGTCTCCGACCGCTTCATCCCCAACGATATCTATCTCAATGGCACGACGCACGCCGTGCTCGTCATCACCGGGCCCAACATGGGCGGAAAGTCCACCTATCTCCGCCAGACCGCGCTGCTGGTCCTCATGGCGCAGATGGGCTCGTTCGTCCCCGCCCGTTCCGCGCGCCTTGGCCTCGTGGACCGCATCTTCACACGCATCGGCGCCAGCGACAACCTCGCTCGCGGCCGCTCTACTTTCATGGTCGAGATGACCGAAACCGCCGCCATCCTCAACACCGCCACGCCGCGCTCGCTCATCCTGCTCGACGAAGTCGGCCGCGGCACCTCCACCTACGACGGCCTTGCCATCGCCTGGGCAGCCATCGAATACATCCACACCAACACCCGCGCAAAAACGCTCTTCGCCACCCACTACCACGAGCTCACCGAGCTCGCCGACCGGCTCAGTGGCGTCAAAAACTTCCATGTCACCGTGAAAGAAACCGGCGGCAACGTCGTCTTCCTGCGCAAAGTCGTCGAAGGCGCCGCCGACCGCAGCTACGGCATCGAAGTCGCCAAGCTAGCCGGACTTCCCGCCGCAGTCGTCCACCGCGCCCGCGAAGTCCTCGCCGAACACGAATCCGCTGAGCAGAGCGCCGTCACCCATCTCGCCAAAGACGATTCTGCGCAATCCGGCCCCATCCAGCTCACCATCTTCACTCCGCTCTCGCAGAAGATCCTGGACCGCATCAAGGAAACCGACCTCAACTCCATCAGCCCGCTCGAAGCCCTCAACCTCCTCCACGAGCTCAAAAAACAGATCGAGTAGACCGGTCGGACAACCAGCAAGGTCATCCTGAGCGGAGGCGTCGCGTTGTCTGCGAGGCCGGAGTCGAAGGACCTGCTGTTTCTATCTGCGCGAATTTCGATTGGAAATTGCCATGAAATCGCGCGAACCTCTTCCGCCACTGAAACCCGACTGCTTGCCGCGTTAAACTTTCTCCTTCATGCCCGCCCCATCCAGTCGAAGCCTTCGCCAGCAGGTCGGCCAGCTCATGATCACGGGCTTCGACGGCACCACCCTCGACGACCGCCTCCGCGCCATGCTTACCGCGCTGCAACCCGCCGGCGTCATCCTCTTCAAGCGCAACATCGAAACCGCTGTGCAAACTCACACTCTCCTGCGCGACATCCAGAAACTTCTCCGCCGTCCGCTCTTCCGCTCCGTCGACATGGAAGGTGGCACCGTCGATCGCTTCCGTGACGCCGTCGCCCACATCCCCTCCGCCGCCGACGTCGCCGCCGCGAAATCGCCGAAGCTATTCCAGAAGCACGGCCTCCTCATCGGACGCCAACTCCGCTCGCTCGGCTTCAACACCGACTTCGCTCCCTGCCTCGATCTCTCGCTCGATGCCTCCCGCGCCACCCTCGGCCCGCGCACCATCTCCGCCGATTCTGCCGCCGTCACCAAAGCCGCCCGAGAATTTCTCGCCGGCCTCCGCGCCGCCAAAATCCTCGGCTGCGGCAAGCACTTTCCCGGACTCGGCGGCGCTTCGCTCGACAGCCACCACGCGCTGCCCGTAATCGACCGCACCTGGAAGCAGGTCTGGAACGAAGACCTTCTCCCCTATCGCGAGTTGAAGCGCGAGCTTGCCTTCGTCATGGTGGCACACGTCTCATACCCCAAGATCGTTCGCGGCACGCAACCGGCTTCGCTCTCGCAGCACTGGATCACCGGCGTGCTCCGCGAAAAAATTGCCTACCGCGGCCTCGTCATCTCCGACGACCTCGACATGGGTGGCGTGCTCAATGGCGCCTCCATCGAAGACGCTGCCATCGCCACCCTCGAAGCCGGCTCCGACCTGTTCCTCGTCTGCCAGAAAGAAGAGCACGTCCACCGTGCCTTCGAAGCCGCACTCAAACGCGCCGAATTCCACACAGCATTCGCGAAACTCATCAGCGCCAAGGCCCTCCGCGTTGCCGCCTTCGCCCGCAAATCGCCTGAACTCCTCGCGCGCCTATCTCCCACTCCCATTCCCGCCGCCGTCGAATCCCTTCGCCGCCGCATCTGGGAATTCACCGAAGAGTTGCGCCTCAGCACTCTCGCCGCCCTCGAGGAGCGATCTCAATGATCGTCGCCGGTGTCATGAGCGGCACTTCCGCCGACGGCATCGACGTCGCCCTCGTCCGCATCCTCGGCCGCGGATTCCGCTCCCGCCTCGAACTACTCGCCCACTACCACTTCGCCTATCCCAACGACGTCCGCCGAGCCGTCCTCCAAGCCATGAACGCCCAATCCGCCCGCGTCGCTGACCTCGCGCGCCTCAACTTCACTCTCGGCGAACTCTACGCCAAAGCCGTGCTCGCGGCGCAACGCCGTGCCAGGCTCGAATGCTCGCTCATCGGATGCCACGGCCAGACTCTCTACCACCAATCCGCGCCCGCCCCCTACCTCGGCCACCCTCTCACCTGCACCTGGCAAACCGGCGAAGGCGCCATCGTCGCTCGCCGCCTCGGCGTCCCCGTCGTCTCCGACTTCCGCCCCGCCGACATGGCCGCCCGCGGCCACGGCGCTCCCCTCGTTCCCTTCCTCGACTACGCTCTCTTCCGCCACCGCCGCTTCGGACGTATCGTCCTGAACCTCGGAGGCATCGCCAACCTCACTGCCATTCCCCCGCGCGCGCTGCCCGAAAACGTCATCGCCTTCGACACCGGCCCCGGCAACATGGTCCTCGATGCCCTCGCCGAGCGCCTTTTCGACCTGCCTTACGACCGCAACGGACGCCTCGCCGGAAAAGGTTCGCCCATCGAATCCGTGCTGCGCCAGCTACTCCGCCGCGCATACTTTCATCAGCCTGCGCCCA
>Ga0335070_10006524_pt1 | contig 13731 bp, 12 predicted proteins | sample Lox_Sample_13_FD_206722 | JGI IMG/M metagenome (GOLD analysis project Ga0335070, IMG submission 206722) | Soil microbial communities from Loxahatchee National Wildlife Refuge, Florida, United States - Lox_Sample_1.3 | ecosystem: Environmental > Terrestrial > Soil > Wetlands | place: USA...
GAGGAGCTCAAGAAAGACCTGGAGTTTTTGTTCTTACTGTGGGAGAACATCCAGAAAAAGAAGGACAGGGTAGTGGCGCCGTGCCTCCTGTACAGCGACCTTGATCTCGCATTCAGAAGCGTTCGTGACCTTATGAGCCAGGATGTGGAGAGGCTGGTGATAGATGACGAGGGGGAATACGAAAGGATCAAGGACTTTGTGAAGGGCTATTTCCCGAAGCTCCTTTCCAAGATAGAGATCTATACCGACAGGGAACCCATCTTTGAAGCCTTTGGGGTGGAGCTGGACATATCCAGGGCACTGGGAAGAAAGGTGTGGCTTAAGTCCGGCGGCTATATTGTGATCGACCAGACAGAGGCCATGACCGTGATTGATGTGAACACCGGAAAGTTTGTGGGCAAAGAGGACCTGGAGGATACCATTCTCAAGACGAATCTGGAGGCGGTGAAAGAGATCGCGTATCAGATCAGACTGAGAAACCTGGGAGGGATCATCATCATAGACTTCATAGATATGGAAAAGATGGAGAACAGGGAAAAGGTCTTCAGTGCATTTCTGGAGGCGATGAAAAGGGACAGGGCAAAGAACACCATACTCCATATTTCGGAGCTGGGGCTCATCCAGATGACGAGAAAAAGGGTGAGGGAGAGCCTGGGACGGATACTGTGCGAGCCATGTTCCTATTGTGAAGGAAAAGGGTTCGTAAAATCCCCCAGAAGCCTCTGCTATGAGATCTTCAGGAAGGTTACCAAACTGGCGAGGCATGGGGGGGAGAAGATCATTGTGACCGCGCATCCCCAAGTGGCAGAACTCCTCTCGGACGAGGAGAGGACGGGGCTGGAAGACATTGAAAACAGGTACGGGGTGAAGGTTATCGTGAAGGAGGATGCCAAACTCCACCAGGAAAACTATGAGGTGGTGGAACTATAGAACCGGCACTCGGCAGCAATGACTCCATGGCAACGGCACTGAATCGCCTCATTACTATTCTCAGAGAGATGGAGAGCGCTGTCATTGCCTATTCCGGAGGTGTGGACAGCACCTTTCTTCTTAAGGCTGCGGCATTGTCCGGCATACGATTGATGGCAGTGACCGGCGCCTCTCCCACTATGCCCCGGCAGGATTTCGTGGATGCAGAGGAGATGGCCAAAACCCTGGGAATCCCGCACACCATCATCGAAACTTCGGAACTGGAGAAGGAGGCTTTCCGGATGAATCCTCCTGACCGGTGCTTCCATTGCAAGAGTGAACTCTTCGCAAAGCTGAGATGTATTGCAGAATCCGAGGGGTACCGGCATGTCCTTGATGGAAGCAATCTGGATGACCTTGACGACTGGAGACCCGGCAGGAGGGCAGCCCTGGCCCACGGGGTGAGGAGCCCTCTCATCGAGGCAGGATTTAAAAAACAGGACATACGAGACCTCTCCCTTGAACTGAATCTTCCCACATGGGACAAACCTTCTTCCCCATGCCTTTCGTCGAGATTTCCCTATGGGGAACCTATCACCGCAGAGGCGCTCGCAAGGGTGGAGTCAGCAGAGAATGTCCTGAGGTCCTTTGGTTTCAGAGAATTCAGGGTGAGACACCATGGAGAGACTGCGCGGATAGAGATCCTGGAGCCTGATATTCCCAGATTCCTTGACCCCAATATACGCATTCCTGTGACAAGGCACCTCAGGGCACTCGGATACAGATTTGTTACCTTGGATCTTGAGGGCTTCAGAAGCGGAAGATTGAACGAAGCGGTCTCCGGTTCCTAATCTTTTCAGCATTAACCCCTTCTCACTCATACCATCCCTAATGCCTCTTTTGTCATTCTCTCAGCCGTCTCGAAGACAGACTTCTTGCCCTGCTCTGTCCTTGACTCTATGTAGAACCTCACCTTCGGCTCTGTACCGGAAGGCCTTATCATGAGCCATGAGCCGTCATCGAACACGAGCTTCGTGCCATCTACGGTAATGACGTCCTTCACAGTCCTCCGGATTCCTCCAATAGTAAGAGACGTTCCCTTCCTGTACTGTTCCTGTATCGCAGAGAGCCTCTGCACCAGAGGTTCCCCCACCAGAGAGCGGTCAACCGCGATGCCGGAACGGTCTGGGTAATAGTGTCCAAATTCATCCATAATGTCATCGAGATATTCGCTCAGGTTCTTGCCGGTGACCGCCATCATCTCAATGGCGAGAAGGAGTCCGAAGAGGGCATCTTTTTCGAGCGTGTGGTTAAATCCTGATATGCCGTCAGATTCTTCAAAGGCAACAACCGCCTTTTCTCTGGATGTCCTGAGAAGATAAGGCCTGAAGTTCTTGAACCCAACCTTTGTTTCCTTTACCGCCACTCCCAGTTTTTCCGCGATGGCATTCACAAAGTTGGATGTCCCCACCGACTTTGCCACCACCCCTGGAATATTCTTATACGTGTGGAGGAAATGGAACGCCATTGCCCCGAAATAGTTCATGGGTACCTGCATGGCACCGTCGGTGTACCGTATACGGTCACCGTCCGGGTCCATGATCGCGCCAAGTTTGAATCTGGCCCTGCTCTCCCCCAGGGCCTTTTCGACCCCTGCCATGTTCTTTTCCGAAGGCTCTGGCGCAATGCCGCCAAAGAGGAAATCATCCTCTGTCCTGAGATATTTGACCCTCTCGCTATTTCCCAGTATAGTCTGCATCCGTCCCCTTGTTGCGCCATGCACATTATCGATACAGATGAAGCAATCCCCTTCTGTGACGAATGCATGGATCTTTTCAAGATCAACGGTTTTTCTTTCCTTTATATAATCGATGTAGAGTGAAGTGAGGTCGATCTTATCTGTCTTAAGGGGCAGGATTGAGGGAAGCACAATGCGCTGGTCCATCATCTTGTTGGCAATCTCCTCGATCTCTGTGGTGATTTCTGACCCCGCAGGACCCCCGTCTGAGGGGTTAAACTTGAACCCTGCGTAGTTTGCAGGGTTGTGGGAAGGGGTGAGGTTAATGGAACACGCCGCATGGAGCGTCTCAATGGCTGCAGAGAATTCCGGGGTGGTGGCTTCTCCTCCGTACCATGTCCGGATTCCCTCCTTCTGGAGAATGCCTATCACCTCCCTGGCAAAATCAGGACCGAGGAATCTGTTGTCATGGCCCACGATAATGCCGCGTCTCTTAATCTCCTCAAAATCCGACACCCCCATGGACTTCATCACCGGGGTAGCGGATTCTTTGAACATCCTCACAATGGCCGAAGTTACCACGCGCACATTGTTGAACGTGTAGTCAGTTCCTATCTCCCCCCGCCAGCCCGATGTGCCGAACACGATCGTTGAGGGAGAGGTATTGTCCAGTGCAAATTTTTCTATAAAAGAAAGAAGTCCCCTGTTTCTCGAAACATCAGAAAGGATCTCCTTCCAGCAGGAAGAAGCATTCTCGTACCCCTGAACCATATTCCCCTCCATCCATTGCAGCTCAGGAAATTATACCAGCTTCCCTTTGGCAGCTGCCATACCTATCTTCCCCTGATGAATATTCACCAGGAGGTATAGTATCCCCTTGCACTACTTAAAAAAAAGGAACAATCAGGTATTATTAATTATAATGGAATGCCGCATAGTGCGGAATACCGGATAACCCGGGAAGAAGACGTATAGCAAATGAAAAGACTTGCCGTCACAATAGGAGACCCTGGGGGGATAGGGCCTGAAGTTGTCCTGAAGGCCCTGTCATCAGTGGCAGATGAATGTCTGCCCATTATCATGGGCGATCTGTCCGTGATAGAGGAGGCGGTTAGGGCTTTTGGAATCACCCAATTCATAAAGACTATCAGTGATGCCGAGGATGCGTCGCCCTCTCCTGAAATTCTCTGGTGCATGGACATGAAGTCACTGAAGAGTTATGCCAGGGGGAAGCCTGCTGCTGAAAACGGGAAGGCCTGCGTGGATTACATAAGGAAGGCGGTCTGGCTTGCCATGGAGAGAAAGGTGGACGGTATTGTCACCGCGCCCGTATCAAAGGAGGCATTAAAACTCGCCGGCTTTCCATGGCCCGGCCATACCGAGATGCTCGCGGAGTTCACCGGGACAAAGGAGTATGCGATGATGCTTGTGGGAGGACCTCTCAAGGTGATTCTGGTGACGATCCATACTGCATTAAAAGATGTTCCCGCTCTTGTAACAAAAGAAAGGGTCCTGGGGACTATTCTCCTTGCAAGGAAGGCGTGCGCCATGCTCGGAATTAAAGAGCCAAAGATTGCTGTGGCGGGATTGAATCCCCATGCAGGAGAGTCGGGGGTATTGGGGAACGAAGAAATAAAGGAGATTGTCCCTGCCATTATGCGGGCAAAAGAGCAAGGCATTGCAGTTCAAGGCCCCTATGCTCCTGATGTCGTCTTTCATAAGGCATATAAGGGGGATGTGGACATCGTGGTCTGTATGTATCACGATCAGGGGTTGATCCCCCTGAAGATGATAGCTTTTGAAAAAGGGGTGAATGTGACCGTGGGACTCCCCATCATCCGGACATCCCCTGATCACGGGACTGCATATGACATTGCATGGAAAGGGATTGCGGATCCATCCAGCATGAGAGAGGCCATGAGGCTGGCCCTGAGACTCACAGTATGATGCGGTATGCGGGTTGTGGGAAAAGACCGGGTATCGTGAGAGAAGGAGGGACCTATGTTGTTTGAACCTTTTTCCTTTAGTGGCCTTAATTTTAAGAACCGCCTTGTCCGTTCTGCCACATTTGAAAAAAGAGCGGATGAGGATGGTTTTGTGACCGAATTTCTTGTGGAACTCTACGAAGAGCTCACCATGGGGGGAATCGGGCTCATGATCACCGGGAACGCCCTGGTCCATCCCTCGGGAAGATCCGTCCCCCAGATGCTCTGCATTCATAGCGATATCTACATCCACGAGCTCAGGAAACTTACCACCGCAGTTCGTGGATTGGGCGGTCTGATTGCTCTCCAACTTGTGCACGGAGGCAGGCAGAGTTTCCCCATATTATTGGGAGGCCATGATCCCATCGCCCCCTCGGCAGTATACGACACTTCCACAAAGATCATGCCACGGGCAATGACTGACACAGAGATATGGGAGATGATCGATGCCTTTGCTGATGCGGCAAGAAGGGGAAGGATTGCCGGCTTTGATGCAGTGCAGATTCATGGTGCCCACGGTTATCTTGTGAGCGAATTTCTTTCTCCCCATACAAACAGACGTGATGACTACTGGGGAGGGGATGAAGAGCGGAGATTCCACTTCCTGGAAGAGGTCTATAAGGCGATGAGAAAGGAGGTGGGTGAGGATTATCCCCTAATGATAAAAATGAATGCGGATGATCTTATTGAAGGTGGATTGAAGGTTGAGGAAGCGGCGAGGGCGGCCATGCGACTGGAAGAACTTGGTATTGACGCCATTGAGGTGAGCGGCGGGATGTATGAATCGGATGAGAGGACGGCAAAGCCGGATATTACGAGCCCAGATGACGAGGCGTATTTCAGGGATGCCGGCAAGGTATTCAAGGAAAGGCTGTCTGTACCGGTAATCCTTGTAGGTGGCATGAGGTCGAGGTCTGTGATGGAGGATGTGATCGAGAAGGGAGAGGCTGACCTCATCTCCCTTGCGAGGCCTCTGATAAGGGAACCTGACCTCCCCAATAAATTGAAGGAAGGGAAGGCAAAGGCTGACTGTATCTCGTGCAATGGGTGCATGGAATTCGAGAGGTTCGATGTGGTGAAGTGCGTGCAGCTCCACTGATTCTGGTCACACCGTTCCAATTTTCAGCATTATTATGGTGTAGGGAATACTTATGACTCAACCATTCTGACCATATCAGGCCGGGTTTCAGCTTTTTCCTGCAACTCTTCTGAATGACGACATGATATGCTGATGTGTGTCTTTCAGAATTTTAAGATGGTGCAAGAATTATTATCGACAATCGATAATGGGGACGTATTATGCATCCGATTAAGCCCAAAAACTGCTCAGTTTATGAAGAATGTGCTTCTATGCGTTTACCGCTATCACAATTAATTAATACTGTAACGAGAGGCATTAAAAAAAGTTGCTCCCATAAAAGGTGTCTTCCCAGCCTAAGTCTCTTCAGCCTATAGTCTCTTCAGCCTATGGTTGACTGAATCATTGTCCTTCGCTATTATTATGACCAAGAGGAAAAAGACCTGACGGGAACTATCAATGCGCTCATTCAAGGAAATCAAGCACGATTACCGCTTCACGGAAGACGATCAAAAGCGCCTCGTGGCGCTTCAGCCTCTTATGGCAGAGCATACCGAGGAGATCATAAGCACGCTCAACCTCTGGTTCATGGGCACCAAAGGCGCCTTGACCTTCTTCACGTCCGAGACGCTTAAAAGCCATGTCTTCAAGACCCAGAAGGCGTGGTTTGAGGAGCTCTTTTCCGGGACTTATGAAAACCGGTTTTACGAGCAACTCATGAAGATAGGAGCGGCCCATGTGCGCCGAAATGTCGACGTCCACTACCTGCAACGCGCAGCCAACATCATCAAGAACACATGCACCGGGATTCTCTCCAGGGGAGAACAGCCAGTGGCGGAGATCGCAAGCAATATCATCAGTGTCGGAAAGATCATCGACATCAGCATGAACGTGATCGTGAGCGCATATATAGAGGAGGAGATACGCCTCTACTCCCCCGTCTATAAAGTGAAAAGCGCTCTTCTCACCTTTTCTGAACGCTTTTCCCAAGCCACTAATATCATGCTGGTATTTGCGCTCATCGGTCTGACTTTCGGCGTCGGCTGGCTTTTTCTCCGGGACGTGCTCAATATCTTCTCCGGTGATATTGAGCATGGCATTATTTCTTCCCTTGGGTCCATGCTCCTCCTCTGGCTTATGATAGAACTCATGAATACCGAGATCTCGCATCTGAAGGGTGGCAAATTCCATATAAGCATTTTCGTCGGTGTTGCGCTTGTGACGATGATCCGGGAGACGATGATCGCCACCCTCCGCCATGAAAAACCGGAGTCTGTGTATTACCTAATAGCTGCTATCCTCGTGGTCGGCTTCGTATACTGGATCGTCGCCAAGACCGAAGATCGCCACAAATGACCATTTGACTTCAGTAAGCCTTGCGGCCAACACGACTTTCCCCCATGACTCTTGTATCGGCTGGTGAACGTTGCGTTACCCCACACTTCCTCAATAAATCCGTATTAGGTTCAATTCGAACACCCGTCATTTTGTTAGTATAAACGCATGTCCTCGACCCTTCCGGACATTGTCCGTCTAATGGCAACTACCCCCTCTCGGTCTTACTAGCTCCCCTTATGCGCGACGATGGTCCCGGCCTCAATCCTGGGCGGGTTCGGAAGGACTGAACTCAGATTCTCTTTCACCCAAACTCTCGCTTGCTCGTTTGCATGTATAGCATCCGCAAGAGTTTTGAAAACCGTAATGGATATCATCGCACCGTCTCTCAGGTCTATCCAGTAATATTCAACGAACCCGGGCAGCGAGGAGATAAACGGCACGAACTTCTCATCTACCTGTTTTGCGGCATTTGCTGGATCAGGAACTCCTTCATATCGCCGCACCGTCGCATACATCTTACGTTTCATTACGTCCTCCTTCTGAAGCTTTTTTGAGCTTGAGTTGTATGATGTCAAAATCAAGCAGCTATTTCTATACATTTCTTGCTTTTTTTTGTGCATTTTTTGCAGGTCTTGCAGGATATGGTAGAGAAAACCTCAACGAGAAACGTACTGAACTACTGTTCTCTTAATGAGCGGGGGAAGGGGTTCTCAGCGGGGTTTTTTCAGAAATGCGGTGAGCACGATTGCAATTGCTGCCAAGGCTGCTGCCATGGAAAAGCTTCCCGAAAAGCTCCCTGTCCTTTCCGCAAGAATTCCTGCCATTGCAGGGCCGATGATCTGGCCGAAACCGAAGATAAAGGTGACAAACCCGAATGCCTGTCCTGCCTTGTGTGCGCCCACATAATCGCCCACTGCCGCAGCCATGATCGAAGGGATGCTCCACGCAACAATTCCATACAACCCGATGGAAAGGTAAAGGAATGCACCGGGGAGTTTTGTCGCCACAAGTATGTAAGCGAGCATCTGGAGGAAAAAGACGATGATCAGACCAGCCTTCCGTCCCAACTTATCTGAAAGCGTGCCGAACACGGGGCCTGAGAAGAGACTCAGAAATCCCACCCATGACCAGAAATTGCCTGCCACGGCCTCGGAAAAGCCCCTTTCCTGCACCAGGGTGGTCACGATAAAGGTGGCGTAAATAACATAGGCGAAGCCGAAGAGAAAGTAGATGATCCCCAAATGGTAAAGTACGCCTCTTTTATAGATATTCATCTTCATTTTGTCGATGATCTGTGAATAAAAGGGAGCGGTGTCATCAATGCCGATGGGCCTGAGCCCCTTCTCTTCGGGAGTATTCCGGATGAAAATAAGGCCTATAAAAGCGATGACCAGTACTATTGATCCTAACGTGAGCCAGCTTATCCTCCACCCCTCAAGACCTGCGAGGGAATTGATGAAGGGGATGAGCTTTCCCGAAATAATAATGGCAAAGCCGCTTCCGATGACGATGAATCCCGCTGCCTTTCCCCTTATGGTACTCGCGAACCAGTGGGAGACCAGGCTCATCACAGGGACATTGGCAGCTCCGCTCCCGATACCAGTCAGGAAGTAGAGCACGAGCACATACCTGAAACTCCTTGCCTGGCTCACCAGTATCATGGAGATTCCGACAAGGAGCAGAGCAATGAAGATGAGCTTTCTTGAGCGGATGCGTATTGCCCAAAAGCCGCTTATCAGCACAGAGGTAAGATAGCCGAAAAAATTTGCGGTGCTGATGAACCCCATCTGTGAATAGGTGAGGTTCAGGGTCGAGGTCATGGAGGGTAGGAGCATACCCAGGGCAAACCTGCCAAAGCCGAGACATGCAAAGATGCAGAGTGTGCCGGTAAAGACAATGACCCACCCGTAATGGAAAGGGATCTTTGAGGTCGAGGTTTCCACATAGGAATATACCATTGTTTTTGAAAAATGCGAAAGAGAAGGGCGAAATATAAAAAAAGCTTGACAAAGAACTATTCGCCCTGTTATTGTTGATATTAGTAATCAATATTAAAAGAGCAATTGATGATTATTGATGAGGCAAGAGATACCTTTCGGGACTATGTAAGGAAGAAGGGATTGCGCAATACCCGGCAGAGGGATGAGATCTTGAGGGCATTCCTTTCTGAGGGCAAGCATATTACCATTGATGATCTTTATGCAATTGTTAAGAAGGAGAATCCCGAGATCGGGTACGCTACGGTACATCGGAACCTGAAATTGATGTGCGAGTGCGGTCTGGCCGACGAGATAAAGGTCGGCAACAAAAAGACACGATATGAGCAAAAACTTGGACATGCGCATCATGACCATCTCATCTGCCTGAAATGCGGGAAATTTATCGAGGTCAAAGATGAAAAGATCGAACGGCTTCAGGATAAACTTGCCGAAGGGAAAGGGTTTATTCCCATGAGGCATAAGTTAGAGATATACGGTGTATGCAAAAAGTGCAAATAACATTTTTTTGGCCTATTAATGATAATGATTATCATTATATTAACTCATAGCAACAGAGGACATGCAGAGATAGATTCTAGACAGTACAGAACGTAGGAAACTAAGGGTGTTTAAACGGTTATTTTTGTCAGCAGTAATAGTGCTAGGTACGGCAGGGGCAGCCTTTGCTGCCATTCCCCTTATAACCGATGATACGGGCACTCAGGGGAGAGGGAATTTTCAGCTTGAGCTCTTTGGGGAATACGGACATGATCGCGAAGGAATAATCACGACAAAGACGAGCGACGTCTCTGCAACACTGACCTATGGACTCATTGAGACCGTTGACATTGTTTTAGGTATCCCCTACCAGGCGTGGAGTTCCGATAATTCTGAGTCTTTGGTAAAAGGGAACGGCATCGCTGATCTGTCGCTCGAGGCCAAGTGGAGGTTTTACGAAAAAGAGGGGCTAAGCCTTGCACTCAAACCCGGCTTCACAATCCCTACAGGGGATACCGAAAAGGGGCTCGGTGCAGGGAGGCCTACCTATCACCTCCTTTTCATTGCCACAAAGCAAATGAAACCATGGGAATTTGATATGAACGTTGGCTACCTCTATAACGAAAACACGGCCAGCGAGCGAAAGAACATATGGTCTGCCTCTCTGGATGCACAGGTTGAGGTTGTCAAGGACCTCAAGCTTGCATTGGATGTCGGCCTCGCGACAAACCCTGACAGTTCATCAGACACGCCTCCGGCATATGTGCTCGGCGGGCTGATCTGGTCGCTCAGAGAGAACCTTGACATTGGTCTGGGTGTGAAGGTCGGTTTAACCAAACCTGAAACGGATATCTCTGTCCGTGGCGGCATAACATGGAGATTTTAATGTCTCATCGAAAAGGAGGGAATAGAGCGATGACACCACTTGGGCTTCTAAGCAGAGGTGATAAGGCTGAAATTGTGGAGATAAAGGGACAAATGGGCTGCTGCCATGGAAACAGCAAGAATCAATTATGCCATGCAGAAGATATGGGGCTTCGTATTGGGAAGAGTATAGAAATGCTGAACAATGAGGGCCGGGGCCCCATTCTCCTGAAAGTGGATGAGTCCAGGATTGCAATAGGCCGCGGGATGGCGATGAAGATAATGGCGAGGAGGAAAGAATAATGAACTTGGCGATGTTAAAACCGGGTGAGAACGGAAGAATAACGAAGATGGGGGCGGTTGGCCCGCTAAAAAGAAGGCTGATGGACATGGGGGTGCTGATAGGAGAAAAGATAAAGGTCGAGAAGATAGCCCCCCTCGGAGACCCCATTGAAGTGACTATAAAAAACTATAACCTCTCCGTCAGGAAAAAAGAGGCTGAGGGAATTGAAGTGGAGGTGGTGAAATGAGCACGCAGATCATTGAAGACAGAATACAGAGCGGAGATAACACTCCTCAATCCCCCCTTATTTCAAGGGGGGACAAAAGGGGGGTCACCGTTGCAGTAGCTGGCAACCCCAACTCCGGCAAGTCGACCTTGATAAATGCGCTTGCAGGAACCAGGCTTTCAGTTGGTAATTGGCCTGGGGTTACGGTGGAGAAGAAATCGGCGATATTCGAATATGAAGGCACAAAAATCAGGCTGGTAGATCTTCCGGGCACGTACAGCCTGAGCCCTTATACGCAGGAAGAAATCATAGCAGGGGACTATCTGGTCAATGAGAAACCTGATCTTGTCATAAATGTGGTGGATGCCACAAACCTTGAAAGGAACCTCTACCTTACAGTCCAGCTGCTTGAACTCGGTATCCCGGTTGTGATTGCCATGAATATCTATGACGAGGCGGTAAAAAAGGGTTATGAGATTGAGATAAAGACGATGGAAGAGATGCTCGGCGTCAGGGTCATTCCGACAGTCGCAACAAAAAAGACAGGGCTGGATGATCTGTTAAAGGCAGTCACGGATATTACAGACGGCACATTCAGTCATCAGCCGAAGAAATTGAATTACGGTGCTGATATTGAATCTGCCGCCTCGGCAGTAGAGGCTCAGATCAGAAACAGCTATCCGAAGCTTACAGAAAAGTACCCGTTGAGATGGCTTGCTTTCAAACTAATGGAGAAGGACAGCCACACAATGGAAGAGATTAATATTGGAGGCACTATCTCCTTTGTCGATGAAAAGACAGAACATCTCAGAAAGGCGCATGGTGAGGATATTGAATCCATCATGGCAGATGAAAGGTACGCCCTGGCGTCAGGACTTGCCCATGAAGTCTTAAAAAAGCCTGAATTCAGAAAGATGGAAATAACAGAAAAAATAGACAAGATAGCACTTAACAGGTTTCTGGGCATTCCCATATTCCTTGCTGCCATGTGGCTTGTGTTCAAACTCACCTTTGATGTCTCGAAGCCCTTTGCCGACTGGATGAACTCGACGGCCTCGGGGCCTTTTAAGAGATGGGCTGAAGTCCTCATGAGCCTTATTAAGGCCCCCGACTGGACGGCCTCCCTTGTGACCGACGGGGTGATTGCAGGCGTCGGATCGGTGATCGTATTCGTCCCGGTGATCTTCGCCATGATGTTCTTCATCACCTTTCTCGAAGGAAGCGGCTATATGGCGAGGGCCGCCTTTGTTATGGACAGGGCGATGCACGCCATCGGGCTCCACGGCAAGTCCTTCATCCCGATGCTCCTCGGTTTCGGCTGTAATGTGCCGGCCGTTTACGCCACGAGGACTCTCGAAAACCCCAAGGACAAGGCGCTCACGGCCCTGCTCATTCCACTCATGTCCTGCGGCGCGCGGCTCCCCGTGTATGTTGTTTTTATCGGCGCCTTCTTTTCAGCACATGCCGGGACGGTCCTCTGGTCGTTGTACGTAATGGGTATAGTGCTGGCAGTAGCGATGGGGCTCATCTTCAAGAAGACGCTTTTTAGGGGAGAGGCTCCTGTCTTCATCATGGAACTTCCGCCTTACAGGATGCCGTCCTTCAAAAGTCTCATGATACATACGTGGGAGAAGGGAAAACACTTCCTCGTCAAGGCAGGGACCTATATCCTGGCGGTCTCGATCCTCGTCTGGTTTCTCCTCAATCTGCCGTGGGGCGTCGAGCAGAAGAGGGACTCTTACCTCGGGAAGACGGGGCAGATCATAGCTCCCGTGCTCGAACCCCTCGGTTTCGGAAGCTGGGAGGCGGCTTCCTCTCTCATCTCCGGCCTGATCGCCAAAGAGATCGTGGTTGGGACAATGGGTGAGATATATGTCACGAAGGCTGAAGAAGAGAAGAAGGAGCGGCCTTCTTTCAGGGAAGACCTGAGGGACGTTGTCGTCTCCTTTGGTACGGCTGCGAAGGCCGCCGCATTGAACGTCTTCTCGACCCCCGGGATATCCAGTCTCTCTGCTGAAGAGGACGAGAAGAGGGCCGGCCTTAAAGGGGAGATACAGAAGGCCTTCACACCCTTGAGCGCTTACGCATTCATCGTCTTTATCCTCCTCTATATGCCCTGCGTTGTTGTCGCAATCGCCATGAGCAGGAGTTCGGCACGTGGAAATGGTTCGGGGTCGCCTTTGCATACCAAATAGTTCTTGCCTGGGTAGTGGCATTTGTGATCTACCAAGGTGGAAAATTACTGGGTATAGGAGGCTAAGATGGGAGCAACAGACATTTTATTGATGGGACTGATTATTGGTGGAGCGGTATATCTTCTGTACCGCTCCCTCTGGAAGAAAAAAGGGCATTGTTCCGGATGCGAGGTTGGGACATGTGAGATGAAAAGAAAATATAATTCGAAAGATTGTTAAAACAGAAAATGACAACTCTATCCTTCGATTTGCTCGATAAAAGGCCGGCCTCTAGAAAAGGGCATCCAGCTCACTAAAGTGTAATTTCAATCGGATAAATCTAAAAGGATTATTTTGTCAGGAGTCACTGTCAGCTTCTTCAACAACTCCGTGGAAATTGAGCGAAGGGGTGGTGCCCCTTTTTTCTCTTGAGACTTTTACCTCGCTGGGTCTAGGTTTAGCCTTGCGGTTGTGTGCCACCAGAGATTTGACTACTTTCCATCCGATCTTATTCATTTCAGCCATTTTAGTGAGCTCCTCTATCGCTGTCCTGTTGTCATATGAGACAGGTCGGTAAGGTCTCGGAGAAATAAGAGCATCGTATACGTCACACACAACTATTATCTCCACCATGGGGTCCCTGAGCCGTATCCCACGGG
>Ga0335070_10006525_pt1 | contig 13729 bp, 19 predicted proteins | sample Lox_Sample_13_FD_206722 | JGI IMG/M metagenome (GOLD analysis project Ga0335070, IMG submission 206722) | Soil microbial communities from Loxahatchee National Wildlife Refuge, Florida, United States - Lox_Sample_1.3 | ecosystem: Environmental > Terrestrial > Soil > Wetlands | place: USA...
CACCAAGTTTGAACTGGTGATCAATCTCAAGGCCGCCAAGGCGCTCGGCTTGAAGATTCCGCAGTCGGTCCTCATCCGGGCGGACGAGGTGATCCAGTGAAGGTCATTTTCGATTTTGGATCGCGGATTTTCGATTGGGGGAGGCATCGCCGCACTGCACACAGATTCCTCCTGCTCATACTTATTATAGCGATCCTCGGGGCGCCGTTTGTTGCCAACGCGCAGCAGGCGGGGAAGATCCATCGGATAGGGTTTCTCGGGACCTTGCCGACCAGCCCTTATGACGAGGTATTCAGGCAAGGCCTCCGTGAGGTCGGATACGTGGAGGGCCAGAACATCGTTATCGAGCGCCGATATTCCGAGGGGAAGGTGGAGCGGCTCGCCGACCTCGCGGCCGAGCTGGTCCGCCTCAAGGTTGACGTCATTGTCGTTGACACCTGTGGGGCACCGCTCAATGCCGCCAGTCAAGCAACCAGCACGATCCCCATCGTTGTAGCGGCCTGTAATGATGATCTTGTTGCGACCGGGCTCATCTCCAGCCTCGCTCGACCGGGCGGCAACATCACGGGGCTCTCCGAGCTCACGCCCGAGCTCGGGGCCAAACGTCTTGAGCTGCTGAAAGAGGCCGTCCCCAAGGTGAGGCGCGTGGCCGTCCTGTGGAATCCGACCTACTCAGAGCGGTTCAGCGCCAGCTTCCGCTTCTGGTCATCCGATTGGACGGAGATGCGAGCCGCCGCCCAGGTGTTGGGCATGACGCTTCAATCCGTGGAGGTCCGCGGCCCCGACGATTTCGATGCCGCGTTCTCAGCCATGAGCAGAGAACGAGCCGACGCCCTGATTGCATTCTCGGATCCCTTAATCGTTTTCCATGGAAGACGGATTACCGATCTCGCGGCGAAGAACCGCCTGCCGGCAGTGTACGCATCCAGAGAGGTTGTGGATGCTGGAGGCCTGATGTCCTACGGGGCGAGCAGCACTGACATGTTCCGGCGTGCCGCCGTTTACGTCGGCAAGATCTTGAAAGGGGCCAAGCCCGCCGATCTCCCGATGGAGCAGCCCACGAAGTTCGAGCTCGTCATCAACTTCAAGACCGCGAAGGCCCTGGGGCTTACGATCCCGCGGTCGCTCCTTCTCCGGGCGGACCAGGTGATCCAGTGAGAGATGAAGACCGAACTGGGCAAGGAGGGTGTCCGATGAAGCGATGTGTTGGTGCAGGGCTGGCGGCCGTCCTACTGCTCGCCACGGCGGCCCCGGTCCTGGCAGAGACTGTCCTGGAGAAGGTCAACCGGACGGGGGTCTTGACCGCGGGGACGCGGGGCACCTCCATCCCCTTCGCTTTCATCAACGACAGGAACGAGTGGAACGGCTTCTCTATCGACCTCTTGGAGGCGATCCGCGCGCGCCTAGAAAAGAAGCTAGGCAAGCGGATCAAGCTAGAGAAGAAGGAGGTCACGACGGAGAACCGCGTCATGCTGGTGGCCAATCGCACCATCGACATCGAGTGTGGATCCACCACCTATACCCGTGGCCGGGACGAGACCGTTGATTTCTCCATCAACTTCTTCTTCACCGGTGACCAACTCCTGGTAAAGAAGGGAAGCGGGATCAGGGGCGTGGAGGACGTAAGAGGCAAGCGAGTGGGGGTGCTCCGCGGATCAACCGGCGAGAAAAATCTACGCGCCGTCCAGCCCAAGGCGGACGTAGTCATCTTCCAGGACAACGCGGCTGTCTTCCTCGCCCTCGAGCAGGGGAGGATCGTCGCCTACGCCAATGACGGCATCCTGCTGGCCGGATTGGCCGCCAAGGCCAGGAACCCCAAGGACTACGAGGTGGTGGGAAACTTCTTCTCGAAGGAACCTTACTCCTGCATGGTCCCGGAGAACGACTCCAAGTGGCGCGACTTCGTCAACCATACCTTCATGGAGCTCATCGACAGCGGGAAATTCTTCGAGCTCTACGACAAGTGGTTCGGGGAGCGGGGGGTGGTTCCCTATCCGATGTCAGACCGGGTTCGCAACTACATGATCATGCAGTCCATGCCGGAGTAGAGGCGAGGCTGGCGAATGAAGTGCCCGAGATGTAAGCACGAGAACCGCCTTGGTGCGAAGTTTTGCGAGGAGTGCGCCGCGCCCCTGGTGCGGAGATGCACCAACTGTCGAGCCCAACTTTCCCCGACCGCCAAGTGTTGCTCTGAGTGCGCTCATCCCGCTGGCCAGGCAATCCCGTTGACATCCCAGCGCTTCAGCGCGCCGGAGTCTTATACCCCGAAGTACCTCGCCGAACGCATCCGCAACTCGAAGGCGGCCCTGGAAGGCGAGCGCAAGCAAGTCACGGTTCTGTTCGCCGACCCCGTGACGACGGATACCGACTACCACCCGCTCCTCTTGGCCTACCTCGGCGAGGCGCATCTGCTGGCCGGCCGCCTAGACGACGCGCTTGCGGTCGCCCGGCGCGCTCTCGACCTCGCGCACCGGCAGAAGGAGCGCGGCAACGAGGCGTGGGCGCTCCGCCTCCTTGGCGAGATTGCGTTACATCCTAACCACCCCGACCTGGCGACGGCCGAAGCACACTTCGGCGCTGCCATGGCCCTGGCCTCAGAACTCGGCATGCGCCCGCTCGTAGCTCATTGCTATCTCGGCCTTGGCAAGCTGCACGGGCGAACGGGTGACCGGGCGAAGGCCGGAGATAACCTCAGCACCGGCGCCACGATGTATCGCGAGATGGATATGCGCTTCTGGCTGGAGCAGGCGGAGGCAGACTTGAGGGCGCTGGCGTGAGGCACGCGGCCGCGAGTCGACCAGGGGCGTATAACCCGAATTCCAGTGGGCCGCCCATGTCGGCAGCTGAGCGGCGGGATGGCACCGACGCGAAGCGCCATGAGGGTGGAAGGCACAGACAGAGGATCGCACAGGAAGACGCGTGCTGTGGGTGGCTAGATGGGGTACCGCGCAGCGCCGTTCTTTTTGCAGAAATCGTTATTTACTAAACTCCTACCGAACTGGTAGATGGGTTTATATATGGTCATTTCTACAATCTTGTCGGGAACACATCACCCCAACATGTAGCCCTCTGCCATACGTGAGCCATTCATTTCTCAAAGAGCGGCCGAGTCACTGGCTCTGCCTGGGGAGAACGGTAACGACTGGCGCGAGGAGAAGAGGGAGAGGTAGACCCTTCCATCTTGCCGGGGAGCGCAACCCTAACTTCCGCTTGAAGACCATCCCCTCCTTGATTCTGGCTGGCGCAAAAGTTATCCTACCTTCGGGGTGGGAGAAGGAGGATACCATGGACGCTGTAACGTATTGCGAGGGAGAGGAAACGAGGTGCTGTGAGGGGGGGGTCTGCTTTCTCGCTCCTGAAGACAAGGCGGAGCCAGAGGATCCCCAACCCTTTGGGTCTGACTATGAGGACTTCGGTGAGCTGTAGCATGCCAGGCAACCACATAACAAGTGCGGCAGTGAGAAGGCGAGACGGGATGACCGACTCGCCTTTTGGTTTTTTTTGAGTCGAGCTATGCACCCGAACGATAATAGGTCACCGGTGAGCTCGATGCCGTTAGGCCGCGTAAGGTCCACAGTCGTGAACGCCAACGTCGCACCTCTTAGGCGCCCGCAGTCCCTTGGAGAGGAGATCGCGAACAGCGTGAGCCACGGAGTTGGTCTGGTCGCTTCCCTCGTGGCGAGCCCATTCCTCCTCGTGGCTGCAGTTCAGCACGGCTCATCCGCCTATATCGTCGGCTCCAGCGTCTTTGTCGGAACAATGGTACTGCTCTATCTCACGTCCACAATCTATCATGCGCTCCCGGGAAACGCGGCGAAGCGTCTCTTTCGGTTATTTGACCAGTCGGCCATCTTTCTTCTCATCGCCGGAACCTACACCCCCTTTTGCGTCAGTCTCCTTGGCGGGCCGTGGGGCTGGACACTCTTCGGCCTCATCTGGAGCCTGGCCGCGGTTGGCTTGGGACTGAAGGCTCTTGGCGGCCTCCGCTACCCAGTGCTCTGCACGTGCCTCTATCTCGGCATGGGGTGGCTGGCTGTCATCGCAGTCCGCCCCCTCTGGCTCCGCCTACCGCTGACAGGCCTGCTATGGCTCCTGGCGGGTGGTCTCGCCTACACGGTGGGAGTGGCTTTCTTCGCGGCCGAGCGGATGCGCTACGCCCACTTCGTCTGGCATCTGTTCGTTATCGCCGGGACAGCCTGTCACTTCGTTGCAGTCTTCCGGTATGCCGCCTGACCTCCTGTGACACCCTTCCTTGAATTTCGCCTTCTCAGATTGAACCTCGAACATATTGCCGGCAAGCGGTTTCCTTTGACCGGTCCCAAGATCTTGTGGTAGCCTGGAAGCACCGAAGCCGGAGCGGCTGATGATAGGCAAACACTTATAAGGCCTCCCGGTGTCAAGCGATAAAGGTATCCTCGTAACGAAAAAGTCAGTCTTTCGTCAGGTGTCTCCGATGATGCCGCAACAAGGCTCAGCGTTCCGACTTTGTTTCATTCCGACTGGCCGAGTCGGAGTTTAGCTTTCTCATCCGGGATTATCACGGGTCGGAAAAAATACTAGGAGGTGGTCAGGCGAAGGAGTATTCGAGAGTTCGGTTTTCCATCCAGGGGACCTGGACGGGAGGCAGGGATCTGACCCAATCCATAATCATCGGATTATAAGCTTTCTTGCCGAAGGTAACATGTACCTTCTCGGCGGAGATACGGATCTTGGCATCACCTTCAACAATGCTCCGGTACGTCGTTTTCGGCTTTGCATTGCCGAAGAGTTTGAACTTGCTTGAAAGAATCTTATAGAGGGTATTCGCGATCATAGTGAGAGCTATATCGAAATCAACTTTGACAATTACTGGCGATGAGAGAGCGTTAAGGTTAAAGAAGTCTATATTTTCCTGAATATTGTTTTCTATGAGCCAACGAAGAGCATAAGTTTCAATGATGTCTTTCGCATAAACACCAAACATGTTGGTAATGATTAGCATAGGAACATCTCTCCCTGTGCCGGTAACGATTATCTGCCTGACCGTGCCCTCGTACTCGTTTATTTTCGCTGACCCCTGATGGATTTTTAGTACCTGGTGTTTACGGGTTGATTTCTTTATTGTAATCCTTTCCCAGGTCTTGATTGCCTCTATCTGCTGGAGAAGGTGCTTATTGCGTCTCCTCAAGGTGATAAAGTTGATCCCGAATTCTTTATCTAAGATATTCAGGTTTTTGTAACTCGTTAACTTTGCATCAAATACCAGGCATTCAGGTAATTTTTTGTGAGTGTTACGATAAAACCTGACAAATTGAAGGATTTCATCTGAAGCGTCTTCCTTGGTAAGTTGACCGTTTGAATAACATAGATAGGTGGTATCCAGATCTTGGGCAAAAAAGGAGAGCACGCTCTTCATGCGCTTACCGCGGGTAGCTACCCAGTGGTTGTCTAACTGACTCTCCTCCCCCCAATGGGGGATGGAATGAAAGTCCAAGTTGATGTGTCGTCCTTGAATGTACCCTAACGTTGCAAAAAAGTTGACGAGGGGAGAAGGCGTCTAGGCGGCTGCCTTCGTAACGGCATCGAGGAAATGCAGGAGGTCTTTGCGAACCGAAGGATTGGCGCTCATGATGAGCGTCAGGGTTCCTTGCGGTCGAGTGAGGCGCCCAGCGCGCTGGATGAACCGGTGCCTGAGCGTATCCAGGGTGTGAAACTTCCATGCCGTAGGTCTTTTGGGTCGAGCCCGCAGGGCTGCGGGAGCGGCAAGCATCTGGAGCTCCCGAGACAGGTTGTGGGCCATCATGGCGCATAGGGTAGAGGTCTGGTTTGCCGCCAAGCGTCGGGTAGCAATGACATCGAGACCAACCTCGTTTTTGGCCGAGCCGAACAGAGCCTCCTGGGAGCCGCTCTTGTTGGTGACAATCACCTTGTATTGATAGCTGAAATGGCGTGGCTCAAAGAGATCGAGCTGGATGGGGTCCTTGGACTGGTTTTTGACTTTCCTGCGAACGAAGATGAAGCGGTAGGGGCAATCCCAGGATTTCGGCTTCCACGAGGTCTCAAAGTACGACCACTCGCGATCGATCATCCGCCAGCGCCTCCTGTGCTCGATTATGGCCTTGAGCTCTGCGAGTCTTTCGAAGGGCACAGAGATTGTGAACTTCACCCCGGTCTCATCGAGGACGACGAGGATCTTCTTGTCGATGGGCTTCAGACCTTCGGTTTCCCTGCTGTCTGCCATCCTAGCTACTGAGCTTCTGGCTTTTACCCAGGTGGGACTGACTCCCACTGAACGTGTCAGCCTTCGCTGGACACACTCCCGGACGTGCGGATTTCTCGAGTCCGGCTCCTCAAGTTACGGCTTCGCTGCGCCGCGATATACCGAGTCGACGACAACCGGAGAAGGCAAAGGATAGCGCTGAAGCAGGCGGTTAAACTGCTCCCAGTTCAGTCGTGCGCGCTGTGAACGGCGACTGAGCCACTTGCGCCACACACGCAAAACCTCCTGGAAGAAACGTGGGAGCGTGTTCCCATTGCCAGTAATCCCATAGTACTGGGCGTGGCCTCGGAGTTTCGAGGCAAGCATCTTCTGTTTCTCTGGCACTGACCGGTGCCGGTTTACGTGACACCACCGACTGATCTCCTTCAGGGCATGGCGAAAACGATCTTTCGCGGTACACCGCTTGACGACCCAACACTTCTTGAAAGACCGGTACCAGCGGTGGGTGAAGCCGAGAAAGGTAAAGGAGTCGGACCGCTGGGCCCTATCCAGCCCCTTGCATGAAGGCCGAAACAGAACCAGGCGGGTCTTCTCCGGATGCAGGGAAAGCCCGTATTTGCCGAGTCTCTTGGGCAACACACCGAGCACCCGTCGCGCATCTTCCTCGAGAGCGAACACCATTATCCCTTGACACGGGCAGGCCTTATAAGTGTTCACCTATGGTCCGACCTGTAGTGCTCGATTGTCTCAGGATGGCGCAAGATATGAGAGGGCGTCAAGGATTCCATGAGATCGGAAACTCCCTGAGGTGAGATCGTCGATCCTGGACGCAAACAGGCGGCTAGTTCTCATTCAAGAACTGGGGCGGCCTTTGGGACCACGGCGTCTAGGAGGTTTTCTCTTGTGGTTTTCCGGCCTTTGCGTTTCATGGTCGGCTCCTTTCTGCATCGGCATTTCTAGTTCGTTACTCGGTCTGGTTAGACGGTAAACCGTCAGGACGATGAACACAATCCCGAAGGCGAACACGCAGTCGATGATGATCTCGGACTCCGTTATGAGGGCGAGGATGGCAAGCGCGGCGAGTGAGACGCCGATGATGATGAGGGGTTGGTTCTCTCCCTTCATGACGTTTTCTTTCCTCGGATGAGCTCAGCGGCCAGGTCCCGGTAGCCGGCGCTGGCAGCGCTCCGGGTGTCGTAGAGGGTGATAGGGTGGTGGGCCATTCTCGCGTCCTGGACCCAAACAGGCCGGTTGACTTTGCGAGCAAGGCTACTCGTCAGGCTCCTCGCGCCAGTTGATGGCGTGTTCTTGGAGATGCTTCTCGATGGCTTGCTTGATGACCGCTGACATGGAGATAAATTGCTTCTCGGCCAACTTCTCGATGGCCGCTTTCATGCGGGGATCAATGCGGATATTCACCATGATGAGCATACCTCTTTCTACAGGTGGGGTGGAAGCCTGTCAATTATTTTCTTGACAGGAGGTCGCACCCGAGTGTATAAGTAAAGCAATAGTAAAGCATAACGCTTTATAAACAAACCCGAACCTGGCAAAGACATGAAGAGCTTACAGTTAACCCCGAGAGACCGTGTGGGGCGACCCCGCGGCGGCTCTGCCAGGGCCGGGAGCCTCTCGGGATTTTCTTTTCCCAAGGAGGTGCACGATGTCCAGGCCGATGTCGGAGTTTTTGGTGGGAACCTTGACGGGGGCGGGGTTGATGACCTCGGCGGCGTTGTTCATCCTGGGAACGTAGAAGGCCCGCTCAGAGCTGCATCTCCGAACGGGCCCAGGGCGGAGAAACGGAGTGTGAACCCCAGATCTCCAACACTCGCATGATACCACAAGGGGGAAACCATGTCAGAAAAATTTGTAGAACTGTTTGCAGAGGTACTCAAGGGTGACCAGGCGGAGACCATCGTTGGTCTCCTTGAACTTCTGAGCAGGCCGGAGCGACACCGTAACATGGATCTGATCCAAAATTTGATCCGCGAGGCGGTTGACAAGTGACATCGGCCCTGTTGGCTGAACCCGTCAGGAGGTAAAGTGACACCATGATCCGAAACGCCACACGGACCACCAGAAATTACATTTTCCCCGCGTACCGTCCTCCGGGGCGGCAGGCTGTGGCGGCCTGGGATCACGCGGGGATTTTTATTTCCAACGGAACCCGCTCCGGGCGGACAGGGAGAGGGAATCGGTGATGGACCAAAGGACCTTCGAGCATGAGATGGAGAAGGCCAGGATGATGGCCGAGCTGGATACGGCGCACCCTTCCGCACCCAAGTGCACCCAGAACCCGCAAGCCCTCACAGACACTGCATCGGAGTCATCTAATGAAAATGTTGACACCGAAACTCGCTGGAGGGTAATAATGATCGAGGCATGAGAGATTGTCAGCAAGTAAGTTCATGAGGAGGCGGCCATGGAACTGCTCGTCGAGAATCTGCACATCCCCCCAGGCGCTAATGTCATCCTGGGACAGAGCCACTTTATCAAGACCGTGGAGGACCTCTATGAAATTCTGGTGGGATCGGCTCCGGGCATCAAGTTCGGCCTGGCCTTTTCCGAATCCTCCGGGGATTGCCTCATCCGGACGGAAGGCAATGACCCGGAACTGACGGCCGCGGCCACGGAGAACCAGCGCCGCCTGGCCGCGGGCCATACCTTCAATATCCTGCTTAAAGACGCCTTCCCCATCAATGTCCTGAACGCGGTCAAGCTCTGTCCCGAAGTCTGCCGTATCTTCTGCGCCACCGCCAACCCGGTGCAGGTGGTCCTGGCCCAGACGGACAAGGGCCGGGGCATCCTGGGAGTGGTGGACGGCCTTTCACCCAAAGGGGTGGAGGACGACTCCGGCCGGGCCTGGCGCCATGAGATCTTGAGAAAATTCGCCTATAAGAAGTGAGATTGGGGGGAGGGTCAGGGACTGGTGGCACAGGCGTCCCGGCTGCGAAATCCCTCCCCTCACCTCACAAACATCGTCGTCCAGTACATGTCGCGAATTTTCTGCGCGCGCCCCCCACCTCCCCCACAACTTCGAGATGTCCTCTTCAAAGGCCTGACCCCATTTTTCATTTCTATCTTCACGGGATGCCACAGGAGAGTGATCGTAGCCCGGCTTTCATTGCAGACCTCGGTGCTCCCGCCAGTAAGCATATTCAGCGGGCCAGTCTTTTCGGCGATAAAGAATCAACGCTCGCATTCTCTCCTTGAACTCGGCCATCTTCTTTGCAACCTCCGGGAGGATTGTTTTGTTGTTCCAGGATTGAACGAGATTCCTCCCCAGTCCCAGGGCTTTCTCGGTGATTTCCGGCGGAAAATCCGGTCCAGTGATCCTCCCCATGGTTGCCCAAACGGAACCGACGGGCCTGATTCCGGTGATGAGAAGGAAGTGGTTCATGTAGTCAGCAATCGGTTCCTCGTCCCCACCGCCGGATGTCACAACCGAGGCTCCGTATCTCCCTTCAAAAGCGAGGCAATGGACGAGACCGGAGCACCGATCCATGAACGCCTTCATCTGAGCACTCACGCTGAAGATGTAGTTCGGGCTGGCGAGCACGAGGCCATCGGCTTCGAGAATCTTGTGCTTGATCGACTCGAACTCGTCCTTCTGGACGCAACGCCCCTTCTTGTGGCACACGTCACAGGCCCTGCAGGGACGGATGGTGTTTCCCGGGAGGGTGATTGTCTCCGTTTCCGCACCCTGCTTCTCTGCACCCTCGAGAACCACCTTCACTAATCTCCCGGTGTTTCCCTTTAGTCCGTGTGGACTTCCCAAGATGCTGACGATTTTCAACCCTGCCCCCCTCTGTTGAAACGGGTTGAGCGTTCCTCTAAGTCCTTCTTCCTGCCAAGTCTGTAAGCGTCAACAATCCCGAGAATCCAGAGCAAGATTATCAGCAACAGAACGACATTGTACACAAGGCTGTCAGACGTCGTGGATGTCTGCGCCGCGACGCTCGAAATCGTACTCATGTCTATCACCCGACCCTCTGCCTCAATCTTTTCGAGGATGGCAAATGCTTGTCGAAGCGCTTTCACGACAACCACCAGCAAGCTGAGTGTAACCGCAAGCGCCAAAGCAACGCCCCGTTTATAATGCCTCAGAACAACCTGACCCAGGCCTGGAAATACCAAGCCTGAGAACACTGCTCCTTTTATTGAATTCTTCATCATGCCCTTCCTTGAGTCCCTGGTTGAATCCCTGTCAACCGAGCCGAAAAGTCAACAAAACATGATGGGCCATGACCGACGCTCGGAAACCTGGCATGAGGCAGCCCCGCCGGTCAGGCTTGCAGGCCTCCGGCGACAACGGAGGGATGCTTGCCGCTGCCTCGTCAGCATGGCTCAGACGGGAGAAAACGAAGCTATCCATCACGTCGTTGTAATGCCCGTCGCTGTCAGCAACGCCGATTCCACGCAACTATCTCACCGCGGCATCGTCCTGAAGCTCACCTTCTTGGAGGACGGCATCGAGAGACCGCCCCAAGCGCCGCTCGAGGCGGTCCCTGACAGCGACCGCCTTCTGCCAACCCATCCCGCCCTCCCGCGGCGCATCGACATTCTCGGCGAAGCGCTCTCTCTTCGATTGAAACTGTCGATCAAGAGAGACACGGCGATCACCTGCCACCAGCTTGTTGGCGATGTAAACCACTTCCCCCTCGCTGATCGGCGCGCTTTCCTCAACGCCCATTTCGGTATGAGCGGCCACAACTCTTGCTACCGGAGAAAATCCCATCTCATCCAAGATGCGGGCCCCCATATCGTTCTGCCGACCCTTGACGATGTCGTGGAGCAAGGCCCCGGCGCAGATTAGCCCGGCATCCAGCCGTTCACCCGCTCGGCACAGGGCCTGACCCAACGTGCGAGCCACCCGTTCCACGAGGCCACAGTGGCTCATCACCTCTTCGGATGCCCCGTACGCGGAGGTGAGAATCACCTCACACTCCTCCCTCGTCGGGATAGCAAATCTCCGGAAGCGCTCGCCCAGTTCTTCACACTGGGCCGGAGAGTCTACGTCGAAGAGGATATTTTGATCCGGGACTTCCACGTTGACCGCCCGTGCTTCGTGGCGGGCAAGGACCGCCCTCAATCCGCCCGCCGCCGGGCCGCCAAGGATGGCGTCAACGAGAGCCGATGGAATCAGGGGAGGATGACCCCGTCTGCCGCGGAAGCAGGGATGAACTATAGACCCGGGGTGCTCCTCGTGCACGGCCAGCAGTCGCCGGACGGTCCAGTTCCGAACCAGAGGGATGTCGACGGGAAGAACGAAAAAGGCGGCCGTGGACGAGCCGAGTCCACGAACGCCGGCCGACACCGACGAGAACATCCCCTCCTGGAACCGCGCATTCTCGATGATGCGAACCCCGGTTTTTTGCAGGATAGGACGCAGCTCCTGCCCCCGGTGGCCGACCACGACGAGAATTTCTGCAACACCCCCCGCCCGAAACAGAGAAACCGCCCGTTCCACGAGCGTCTCACCCCCGAGGAGGACCAGGGGCTTGAACCATTCCATCCGCGACGACACGCCCGCTGCCAGGATGAGAGCGGCATATCGATCCGGGTTCATGCTGGTCCCTGGGCGCGGTGCCGTATGAGTTCGGCAACAATGCTCACCGCGATCTCTTCCGGCGTTTCAGCCCCGATGTCCAGCCCGATGGGGCAGTGGACGCGCTGAAGGTCCTCGTGGGTGAAGCCTTCCGTCAGCAGGGCCCGGTAGATTGCGTCCCTCTTCCGGCAGCTGCCGATCATCCCCACGTAGCAAGCCTCCGTTTTCAGAATCTGCGCCAGGACGGTCTTGTCATGTTCATGTCCCCTGGTGACGATGACTACGAAAGAATCGCCGTCGACGGCCACTTCGGATACGACCCGGTTGAAGTCCGGCAGCACCCGGATCACGTCCGCATCGGGGAAGCGCCCCGCATTGGCAAACTCATCCCTGTCGTCCATCACCTCTACCCGAAACCCGACCAGAGAAGCCATCTGCGCCGTCGGCCGCGCCACATGACCAGCGCCGAAAAGGTGCAGGGTCTTGGCCTTCCGGGCAGGCTCAATCACGACAGTACTGTTCTCGAGCTTCGCTACCAGGATGGATCTCGGCGCCCGGCCCTGCGTGGCCACCTCGTGCAGGGCCGAAGACGAGAGCGGGAAACAACCGTCCACGGTTCCATCCGCCGGGATAAGGCAGTGGTCGATCCGTTCTATGTCGCTCTCGGCACCGACGATGACCGTTACGAACAGGCAGTCCTCCCTGTTGGTCTGAGCCTGCCGCCAGCGATTGAACACGGCAACAGCCTCTGTCGTCGGGATGATGCGGTCGAGGAGAACTTCCACCCGTCCACCGCAGATCATCTCCGCGGCGACCACGCCCTCATACGAGAGGTCGAAGGAGATGATCCGGGAACACCTGCCGGAAATGAGTTCTCTCGCCACTTCCAGCACTCTCGCTTCCAACGTGCCGCCGCCGATGCTGCTGTGGCCTGTCCCGTCTCTGGAGACGACCATCTGGGTCCCGGCCGTTCGCGGCGTTGATCCCTGGTGGCTGATGATCGTCGCCAGGACCGCCTCCTCTCCCCGGGCGAGCAACTCGCAGACGATTTCGGCGGCGGTCTTCATGTCGTATTCTTTTCCCCTCCCCTTCACCTCACCTGCGAGCTATCGCGAGGAGTTCCTCTTCCAGGAGCCCCTGAAACAGGGGAACCTTGTAACCATTGTGCTCCAGAGGACGGGCATTCTGTACGACTACCGCCCCCGCCTTGGCGATCGTCCCAGGATCCAGCGTCTTGTCGGTAAGGACTTCCTCCGCCGCTCTTGCACGCCATGGAATCGGGGCTGCTCCGCTCAGCACGACGCGGGCCTTTTTGACCAGGTCGCCGCTGAACTGGAGCGCCAGTGCCACCCCGGCGACAGCGAAGTCCCAGGACCGGCGCGCCCGCACCTTTCGGTACGAGCTTCTCAGCCCCGGTGGTGGCGGCGGCAGGAGAACTTCGGTCACGACCTCGCCGGCCTCGAGCACCGTCTCCCTCTGCACGTCCTGGCTGGGAGGAACGTGGAACTTCTCCACGGCTACGGTCCTCGACCCTCGCGGCCCGACAATACGGAGCTTGGCTTCCAGGGCCACGAGCGGCGGCGCCGTGTCCGAGGGATGGACGATATAGCACTGGTCGCCGCCGAAGATGCAGTGGAACTGGTTCTCCCCCTCTGCCGCATAACAGACGGTGCCGCCTTTACGCAGGCAGTGGAATTCGCCGCGGTAGTACCAGCACCGCGGCTTCTGGCAGAGGTTGCCTCCGATGGTCCCCTGGTTACGGAGCTGGGGGCTTGCCACCTCGGCGGCGCCCTGTGCCAGCCCGGCATAGCGCTCCCTGACGAGCGGGCTCTCCGCCACCTCGGTGATCGTGGTAAGGGAACCGATCCTGAGCCCTCCCGATGCGGCCTCTCTAATGCCGCGGAGATCCTTGAGGTTGCTGATGCTCACCACTTTCCGCGCCTCAAAGACGCCGTCTCGAAGGCAACCGAGAAGGTCGGTGC
>Ga0335070_10006526_pt1 | contig 13724 bp, 7 predicted proteins | sample Lox_Sample_13_FD_206722 | JGI IMG/M metagenome (GOLD analysis project Ga0335070, IMG submission 206722) | Soil microbial communities from Loxahatchee National Wildlife Refuge, Florida, United States - Lox_Sample_1.3 | ecosystem: Environmental > Terrestrial > Soil > Wetlands | place: USA: Florida...
TTCGAGGGCGGCCACTACAAGATCTACGAGTTCCACCCGGTGGTGGCCAAGCTGCAGCTGTTCTGCTCCGAGGACCTGGGCGCGTTCTACCTCGACGTGCTGAAGGATCGGCTCTACACGACCGCACCGAGGTCGCTGGCCCGGCGCTCGGCGCAAACCGCGCTGTGGCAGATCACCCACGCGATGCTGCGCTGGATGGCGCCGTTCCTGAGCTTCACCGCCGAGGAGGCGTACGCGGTGCTCGACGGCACCGGCGGCTCGATCTTCACGCAGACCTACTGGCGCTTCGATGCACCCGACGATGCGCTGCTCGCCAAGTGGGCGCGCATCCGCGAGATCCGCGATGCCGCCAACAAGGAGATCGAGAACCTGCGCGCCGCCGGCCGGGTGGGCTCGTCGCTGCAGGCGACGCTGAGACTGCACGCGCCGCCGGACGACGCCGCGCTGCTGGCCACGCTGGGCGATGCGCTGCGCTTCGTCTTCATCACGTCGGCGGCGCGCGTGGAGCCGTCCGACGCGCTGCGCGTCGACGTGGCGCCGTCGACGTCACCGAAGTGCGAGCGCTGCTGGCACTACCGCGACGACGTCGGCAGCGACCCGGCGCACCCGACGATCTGCGGCCGCTGCGTCAGCAACCTGTTCGGGGCGGGTGAAGCGCGGAGCATCGCGTGAGCGCCGGTCGGCTCGTGTCAAGGGCATCGCTTCCGGCCCGATGGGCGACGCGACGTGCCAAGGGGGCACGGTGAGCGCGTCGCGCACCGGCCTGTGGGTGTGGCTCGGCCTGGCGTTGCTGGTCGTCGTCGCCGACCAGCTGACCAAGACGCTGATCGTCGGCAGCTTCACGCTGCACGAGACGGTCACGGTGACGTCGTTCTTCAACATCGTGCGCGCGCACAACACCGGCGCGGCGTTCTCGTTCCTGGCCGGCGCCGCGGGCTGGCAGCGCTGGTTCTTCGTTGCGCTGGGCATCGCGGCGTCGGTGTTCATCGTCTGGATGCTGCGCCGGCACCCGGACCAGACGCTGTTCTGCTTCGCGGTGAGCCTGATCCTCGGCGGCGCGCTGGGCAACGTGATCGACCGCCTGCTGCACGGCCACGTGGTCGACTTCCTCGACTTCCACTTCAGGTTCCTGCAGCCGATCTTCCCGCAGGGGCATTTCCCGAGCTTCAACGTGGCCGACAGCGCCATCACCGTCGGCGCCGCCTGCCTGATACTGGACGAGTTGCGCCGCGTCCGGCGCGCCTAGCCCGACCGCCCGATGAACGCACCGCCCCCCGTCGAGCCCGACGCCTCGCACGGACTCGGGGTGCGTCTGCTGCCGCTCTCGTGGCGCGATCCGCCGCGCTGGCTGGCGCTCGGTTGGCGCGATTTCGTGCGCTGCCCGGCGATCGGCCTGCTCTACGGTGCGTGTTTCGCGGGCATGGGCTGGGCGCTGGTGGCGGTGTACGAGGCCGCACCCGCGTACGTGCTGGCGCTGTCGGCGGGCTTCCTGCTGGTGGGCCCGTTCGTCTGCCTGGGGCTGTACCAGGTGAGCCGCCGCCTCGAGCAGGGCCAGCGTCCGACGCTGGTCGACTCGCTCACGGCGTGGCGCGAGCGCACCGGCACGCTGGCGATCTTCGGCCTCGTGCTGCTGGTGCTCGAGATGCTGTGGGGCCGATCGTCGCTGGTGGTGTTCGCGCTCAGCTTCGACGGCATGCCTGATTTCAAAGGCTCGCTGCTCGCGCTGCTGGACCCGGAGAACGTGCAGTTCATCGTCAGCTATCTGGTGGTGGGCGGGTTGTTCGCGGGGTTGATCTTCGCCGTCAGCGTGGTGTCGATCCCGATGATCCTCGACCGCTCGGTCGACGCCATCACCGCCGGCATCACCAGCATCCGGCTCGTGCTCACGCACACCGGTGTGCTGCTGTGGTGGGGCGCGCTGCTGACGGTGGCCGTCGTGCTGGCGATGCTGCCCGGGTTCGCCGGCCTGCTGGTCGTCGGCCCGGTGCTCGGCCACGCGTCGTGGCACGCCTATCGCGCGGCGGTGGCGGTCGACGCAGTTGCCGAGTGACGATGCCGGCCCGGCACGGCGCGAGAATGCGGGCGCAGTCGACCACGATCGCCACACGATGAACCGGGTCTGGATCCGCCGCGTCGCCATCGCACTGGGCGCGGTGCTGCTGGTGCTGGTGGTCGCCGCGGCGGCGCTGCTGGCCACCTTCGACGCCAACCGCACCAAGGGCCTGGCGATCGACTGGATGAAGACCGAGCGGCAGCGCACGCTCGCGATCGACGGCGCGGTCGAACTGTCGTTGTTCCCGCGGCTGGCGGTGAAGGTGTCGAAGCTGCGGCTGTCCGAGCACGCGCGCGCCGACGAGTTTCTCGCCGTCGACGAGGCCGCGCTCGCGGTGGAGCTGTTGCCGCTGCTGCGCAAGCAGGTGGTGATCGACCGCGTCAGCGCGCGCGGCGTGCGCGCGGTGTACACGCGTGACGCCAAGGGGGCGCGCAACATCGACGACCTGCTCGGCGCCAGCCCGACCGCGCCGGCACCGGCAGCGCCGCCGGCCGCAGCCGACGGCGGCGCGTCGGTGCGCTTCGACGTCAGCGCGGTGAAGCTCGAAGACCTGCGGCTGCGCGTGCGCGATGCGGTCGCCAAGGTCGACGGCGACATCGCGGTGCAGTCGTTCAGCTCGGGTCGGCTGTCCGATCGGGCTGAGTCGCCGCTGTCGCTGCGCGCCACCGTGCAGCTGCGACAACCGCAGGCGTTGAAGCTCGCGTTCGACGGCGACACCACCGTGGCGCTCGACCTCGAGCGCGGTGCGTTCGCGCTGCGGGCGATGAAGCTCGAGGTGCGACTCGACGGCGCCAACGTCCAGGATGCAAGGTTGCACGCGACCGGCGCGCTGGCTTGGGATGGCACGGCGCTGCGCGCCGGGCCGCTCAATCTGGCGCTCGAGCAGGCTCGCGTCGGCGACTTGGCGCTCGGTGCGTCGTCGATCGGGGCGCGGCAGCTGCTGTTCGACCCCGCCGGACAGCGCCTGGAGCTCGACGCGCTGAAGGTGGCGCTCGCGGGCCGCCACGGCGCCGACCTGCCGTTCGAGCTCGCGCTCGATTGGCCGCAGCTGGCCGTCGATGCGCGCTCGCTCAAGGGCAGCGCGCTGTCGGGCCAGCTGAAGACCACTGGCCCGGTGGCGCTGACTGGCGGCTTTCGCTCCGGCGCACCGAGCGGCCGGTTCGACGCCCTGCGCCTGCCCGGCCTCGCGTTGACGTTGCAAGGGTCGCTGCCGTCGCGCAAGATCGACGCGGTGCTGAGGTCCGACCTCGTGCTCAATGCCGGCCGCGGCGCTGCGGCGCTCGAGCCGCTGGACCTCAAGGCCACGTTCGCCGAACCCGGCCTGCAGCCGCTGCAGCTGGCCGTGCGCGGCAAGGCCAATGCCGACACCAAGTCTGCGGGCTGGACGATCGACGGCTCGCTCAACGCCAACCGCTTCGAGAGCAGCGGTCAAGCCAGCTTCGGCAGCGGCGTGCCGACCGTCAAAGCCCAGGCACGCTTCGACAGCCTCGACCTGAACAAGCTGCTGGCCGCGCACAAGCCGGGCGCCGCGGCGACGGCGCCGGCCGGCCCCGCCCCCGCCGACGCGCCGGTGAGCCTGGACGGGCTGCGTGCGGTCAACGGTCAGTTCAGTGTCGCAGCCGGCGCGCTGGCGTTCCGGCAATACCGCGTCGACGACGTCAAGCTCGAGGCCACGCTCGACAACGGCCTGCTGCGCATCCCCCGGCTGGCCGGTCGGGCCTGGGGTGGTCGCGTCGACGCCAGCGGCAGCGCCGAGGCCGGCAGTCGCCGCATCGCGGTGAAGCTCGCCGCCGACGGCGTCGACGTCAACGCGCTGCTGAAGAACGTGGCCGGCAAGGACCTGCTCGAGGGCACCGGCCGCGTCAACGCCGACCTGCAGACCGCCGGCGCCACGGTCGGCGCGCTGCGCAGCGCGCTCGCCGGCACCGTGGCGCTGCAGGTGCGCGACGGCGCGGTCAAGGGCATCAACCTGGCACGCACGCTGCGCCAGGCCAAGGCCGCACTGGCGATGAAGGCCGATGCCATCAGCCAGGCCAGCGCCAGCGAGAAGACCGACTTCTCCGAGCTGAGCGCCAGCGCCCGCATCGCCAACGGCGTGGCCACCAGCGACGACCTCGACGTCAAGAGCCCGTTCCTGCGCATCGGCGGTGCCGGCCGGTTCGATATCGGCCGCGGCACGATCGACTACACCGCGCGCGCCACCGTGATCGGCTCGCCCGCCGGTCAGGACGGCGCCGACCTCGCCGCGCTGAAGGGCGTCACGGTGCCGGTGCACCTGAGCGGTCCGTTCGACGCCATCGGCTGGAAGGTGCAGTGGTCTGGTGTCGCCGCCCAGGCGATCGAGAACCAGCTGAGGCAGCGGTTGACCGAGCGGCTGGGGCTCAAGCCGGTGCCGCCCCCGGGCAGCGCGGCGCCAGCCGCGGCATCGGCACCGCCCACATCGGACAAGGACAAGCTGCGCGAGCAGCTCAAGCGCATGTTCAAGTGACGCCGCGCGTCACACCCAACCGCCGTCGACGATGAAGTCCTGCGCGGTGCACATCGCGCTGTCGTCGGCCGCCAGGAACAGCGCCATGCTGGCGATGTGGATCGGCATCAGCGGCCGGTTGATGCACTGGCCGCGCGCAATGTCGGCCTTGCCGCGCTCGTCGAGCCACAGCCGCTTCTGCTTCTCGGTCATCACCCAGCCGGGCACGATGGTGTTGACGCGGATGTCGAACGGCCCGAAGTCGCGCGCCAGGCTGCGCGTCAGGCCCTGCACCGCCGACTTCGCGGTGGTGTAGACCGGCATGCCGCCCTGCTTGAGCTTCCAGCTCGCCGAGCCGAAGTTCACGATCGAGCCACCGCCAGCCGCCTTCATGTCGGCGCTGACCTTCTTGGCGGCGAAGAACTGATGCTTCAGGTTCACCGCGATGCCGGCGTCCCAGCTCTCGGGCGTGGTGGCCTCGATCGCTTGGCGCTGGTCGTTGGCGGCGTTGTTGAGCAGCACCGTGATCGGGCCGAACGTCCCGCGGACCGCGTCGATCGCCGCGTCGAGCTGCGGCGTGTCGGTGATGTCGGCGCGCACGAACAGCGGCGGCGTCGTTGCGCCCGGTGTCAGGCGCCTGACGAGCGCCTGCGCGTTGTGCACGTCGATGTCGACGAAGCCGACGCGCGAGCCCTGGGCGACGAACTGCTCGACCAGCGTCTCGCCGATGCCGGTGGAGCCCCCGGTGATCAGCACGACGCGATCAGCGAGGCTGGGGTAGCGCGCAAGCGATGTCATGGCGTCCTCGTGGAAAGGACGATCATCCTAAGGGTGGCCCGGCGTCGGTCAAGCAGCGACTTGCCTCGGGCGTGCGCCCTCACGCAAGGCCCGGCCACAGGATCCGGCGGGCGCCGGCCCCGGCGCCCGCTGTGCCGACGGCTTCACGCCCGGGCCGCGAGCCGGCGCCGGCATGCGAGCGGCGCGGCGCCACCCTGCCTATGATCGCGGGATTGCTCGTTGGGGAAGCTTCGGTCGATGTCCATGGTCCGGCTGGCGCTCAGGCGCCCGTACACCTTCATCGTGATGGCGATGCTGATCGTGCTGGCCACGCCGTTCACGCTGCTGTCGATGGCCACCGACATCTTTCCCGAGATCAACATCCCGGTCATCAGCATCATCTGGAACTACCAGGGCCTGCCGGCGCAGGAGATGGGCCAGCGCATCGCCGGCCAGAGCGAGCGCAGCCTGACCACCACGGTCAGCGACATCGAGCACATCGAATCGACGTCGCTGACCGGCATCACGGTGATCAAGGTGTTCTTCCAGCCCACCGCCAACATCCAGACCGCGCTGGCACAGGTGGTGGCGATCATGCAGACGCAGGTGCGCCAGCTGCCGCCGGGCATCACGCCGCCGCTGATCATCAAGTACTCCGCCTCCAGCATCCCGGTGGTGCAGCTGGGCATGTCGAGCCCCACGCTGCCCGAGCAGACGGTATTCGACAACGCGATCAACGTGCTGCGGCCGCAGCTGATCACGATCCCCGGGGTCGCGATCCCGTTCCCGTACGGCGGCAAGAACCGCGTGATCTCGGTGGACCTCGACATGCCCGCCTTGCAGGCGCGCGGCCTGTCGCCGGCCGACGTGGTCAACGCGATCAACGCGCAGAACCTGATCCTGCCGTCGGGCACCGCGAAGTTCGGCGACACCGAGTACACGGTGCGCATGAACGGCTCGCCCGGCGCGATCGCGGGGCTCGGCGAGCTGCCGGTGCGCACGACGGGCGGCAGCACCACCTACCTGCGCGACGTGGCGCAGGTGCGCGACGGCTTTCAGAACCAGACCAACATCGTGCGCCAGGACGGGGCGCGCGGCGTGCTGCTGTCGGTGCTGAAGAACGGCGGTGCGTCGACGCTCGACATCGTGGCCAACCTGCGCGCGCTGCTGCCGCTGGCCACGCAGGTGCTGCCGCAGGACATCAAGGTGACGCCGCTGTTTGACCAGTCGGTGTTCGTCAAGGCGGCGGTCAAGGGCGTGGTGATCGAGGCGCTGATCGCCGCCGCACTGACCGCGGCGATGGTGCTGCTGTTCCTCGGCAACTGGCGCAGCACGCTGATCATCGCGCTGACGATTCCGCTGTCGATCCTGTCGTCGATCATCGTGCTCAAGCTGCTCGGCGAGACGCTGAACCTGATGACGCTGGGCGGCCTGGCGCTGTCGGTGGGCATCCTGGTCGACCAGGCCATCGTCACGATCGAGAACATCGAGCGCCACCTGCACATGGGCACCCCGATCGAGGAAGCCATCGAAACCGGCGCCGGCGAGATCGGCGCCGCCGCGTTCGTCTCGACGCTGTGCATCTGCATCGTGTTCGTTCCGATGTTCTTCCTGTCGGGCGTCGCGCGCTTCCTGTTCGTGCCGCTGGCCGAAGCGGTGGTGCTGGCGATGGTCGCTTCCTACCTGCTGTCGCGCACGCTGGTGCCGACGCTGGTGCTGCTGCTGATGAAGAACCAGCGCACCGGCCATGCGGCGGGCGCCGGTGTGCTGCAGCGCCTGTATCGCGCGTTCGACAGCCGCTTCGAGACGGTGCGGCGCGGCTACACGCTGGTGCTCGGTGCCCTGCTGCAGCGGCGGCGCGCGTTCGCGCTGCTGTTCGGCGCGTTCTGCGTCGCCTCGTGCTTCCTGGCGCCGGTGCTGGGGCGCGATTTCTTCCCCAGCGTCGACGCCGGCCAGATCCGCCTGCACTTCCGCGCGCCGACCGGCACACGGATCGAGGAGACCGCGCGCATCGCCGACGCCATCGAGGCGGCCATCCGCGAGCTGATTCCGCAGCAGCAGCTGGAGACCATCCTCGACAACCTCGGCGTGCCCAACAGCGGCATCAACCTCAGCTACAGCAACGCCGGCACGTTCGGCACGCTCGACGGCGAGATCCTGCTGTCGCTGCGCGATGGACACGAGCCCACCGCAACCCACGTCACGCGGCTGCGCAGCGAGCTGCCCAGGCGCTTTCCCGGCATCGAGTTCTTCTTCCAGCCGGCCGACATCGTCACGCAGATCCTCAACTTCGGGTTGCCGGCGGCGATCGACGTGCAGTTCACCGGCAGCCACATCGCGGCCAACGCGGCACTGGCCGGCGAGCTGACGCAGGCCATCCGGCAGATCCCGGGCGCGGTCGATGCGCACGTGCACCAGCGGCTCAACGCGCCGGCGGTCGACCTGCAGATGGACCGCACGCGGCTGCAGCAGCTCGGGCTGACCGCGGCCAACGTCGGCCAGAACGTGCTGATCTCGCTGGCCGGCAGCTCGCAGACGCAGCCGGCGTTCTGGCTCAACCCGAGCAACGGGGTCGTCTACAGCATCCAGGTGCAGGCGCCGCAGTACAACGTCGACTCGCTCGATGCGCTGCTCAACATGCCGGTGGGCGGTGGCGCTGCCGCGGCGGGCAGCGCCAGCGGTGGCACCCAGCTGCTGGGCAACCTGGTCGAGGCCAGCCCGTCGGCGCAGACCGCGGTCGTTTCGCGCTACAACATCCTGCCCGCGATCGACGTCTACGTCGGCGTGCAAGGCACCGACCTGGCCAGCGTGGCGACGAAAGTCGAAGCCCTGGTCGAGCAGATCAAGCCGCGGCTGCCGCGCGGCAGCCAGGTGGTGATGCGCGGCCAGGTCGAGACGATGCAGACCTCGTTCGTCGGGCTGGGCGTGGGGCTGGCGATGGCGATCGTGCTGGTCTACCTGCTGATCGTCGTCAACTTCCAGTCGTGGCTCGACGCACTGATCATCATCGCGGCGCTGCCTGCGGCGCTGGCAGGCATTGCGTGGATGCTGTTCATCACCGGCACCACGCTGAGCGTGCCGGCGCTGACCGGCGCCATCATGACGATGGGCGTGGCCACCGCCAACAGCATCCTGCTGGTGTCGTTCGCACGCCAACGCCGCAGCGAAGGCGCTACGCCGGCGACCGCGGCGCTCGATGCCGGCGCCACCCGCATCCGACCGGTGCTGATGACGGCGCTGGCGATGATCATCGGCATGATTCCGATGGCGCTGGGCATCGGCGAAGGCGCCGAGCAGAATGCCCCGCTTGGCCGCGCGGTGATCGGCGGCCTGCTTTTTGCAACCGTGTCGACGTTGCTGTTCGTGCCGGTGGTGTTCGCCTCGGTGCACGAACGCCTGGCGCGGCGGCACGGCGCAGCGCCCCACCACCCTGCCCTGGCGGGCCACCCGCAGGAGACCTGATGCGATGACCGAGCCACGACCCGCAGCCGCCGAGAGCAGCGACCCGGCCGAGCTCGAGCGGCGGCAACGCGCGATGCGACGCACCAAGTTCGCTGCGCTGGTGGTGCTGGCACTGCTGGCCGTGGGCGCCGCACGCACCGTCGTCAGCCGCATGGCGAACGCCCGCTCGCTGGAGGCCGAGGTCGTCCAGAACGCCAGGCTCTACGTGCGCACCACGCAGCCGCAGCGCAGCGGCGGCGGCGACCGGCTGTCGCTGCCCGGCACGCTGCAGGGCAACGTGCAGGCGCCGATCGCGGCACGCGCCAGCGGCTACCTGAAGCGCTGGACCAAGGACATCGGCAGCCGGGTCGAGCGCGGCGAGCTGCTGGCCGAGATCGAGACGCCGGAGATCGACCAGCAGCTGAGCCAGGCCATCGCCGCGCGCGAGCAGGCCGCGGCCAGCCTGGCGCTGAGCAAGAGCACGCTCGAGCGCTGGGAGGGCCTGCGCAAGAAAGACGTGGTCTCGCAGCAGGACCTCGATGAGCGGCGCAGCGCGGTGGCGCAACAGCAGGCCAGCCTGGCCGCAGCCGATGCCAACGTGCAGCGCTTGCGCCAGCTCGAGGGCTTCAAGCGCGTGCTCGCCCCGTTCGCCGGCGTGATCACGCGGCGCAACGTCGACGTCGGCGACCTGATCGATGGCGCGGGGTCGCGGCCGCTGTTCCTGTTGGCGCAGACCGATCCGCTGCGCGTCTACGTCAACGTGCCGCAGGCCTATGCGCAGCTGGTCAAGGCCGGGCAGGCGGTGGTGGTGACGCAGGCCGAGCTGCGCGGCCGGAGCTTCCAGGGCGTGGTGGCGCGAACCGCGGCATCGATCGACACCGGCACCCGCACGATGCAGGTCGAGATCGCGCTGCCGAACGCCGACGGCAGGCTGCTGCCCGGCGCGTACGTGCAGGTGGCGCTGCCGCTGGCCTCCAGCGGCATGCTGACGATGACCACCAGCACGCTGATGTTCCGCAGCGACGGCACGCTGGTCGCGCTGGTCGACGAGGCCAGCAAGGTGCGGTTGCGCAAGGTGACCGTCGGGCGCAACTTCGGCGACACCTTCGAGGTGCTCGATGGCCTGGGCGAATCCGATCGCGTGGTGCTCAACCCGCCGGACTGGCTGGCCGACGGCCAGCAGGTCTCGGTGGTGCCCGCAGCCACCGCGTCGTCGCCGGCGAGCAAGGACCGGCTGTGACCGCAGCGCCGACGGGCACGCCGTTGCGGGCGGCGGCCGTTCGCTGCACCCGGATCGCGGCGCGCGCGGCCGCGCCCTGCGTAGCGTTGCTGCTGGCCGCCTGCGTCGCCGGACCCGACTACCGCAAGCCGAGCGTCGAGCTGCCCGTCACCTGGAAGGTCGAGGCGCCCTGGCGCGAGAGCCGCCCCGACGATGCCGCGCCCAAGGGGCCCTGGTGGCAGCGCTTCAACGACCCGCGGCTCGATGCGCTGGCCGAGCAGGCGCTGGCCAACAGCCCGAGCCTGGCGATCGCCGAGGCGCGGCTCGCGCAATCGCGTGCACTGCTGGCGGCCACCAGCGCCGCGGTGCTGCCGCAGCTGGGCCTGAACGCGCGCGCCGCGCGGCAGAAGATCTCGGCCAACCGGCCGCTGTCGAACTACGGCTCGCCGAATTTCTCGACGGTGCAGAACGACCTCGTGCTGGCCATGTCGGTCAACTACGAGTTCGACCTCGCCGGTCGCGTCAGGCGCTCGATCGAAGGCGCCGGCGCGACGGTGGAGCAGGCAACCGCGGATTACGAGAACACGCGGCTGCTGCTGACCGCCGACCTCGCCAGCAACTACTTCAACCTGCGCGCGCTCGACATCGAGCGCGACGTGGTCGATCGCGCCGTCGCGCTGCAACGGCGTGCGCTCGAGCTGGTGAGTGCGCGCCACGACCTCGGCGCCGCCACCGGCCTGGACGTGGCGCAGCAACAGGCGCTGCTCGACACCACGCTGGTGCAGCTCGACCTGCTCAAGCGCCAGCGCGATCAGTTCGAGCACGCGATCGCCGCGCTGGTGGGCGTGCCGGCACCTGGCTTCACGCTGCCGCCCGACACGCGCGAGCTGGCGCCGCCGGCGGTGCCGCTGGGCGTGCCGTCCGATGTGCTCGAGCGCCGTCCCGACATCGCGTCGGCCGAGCGGGCTATGGCCGCCGCGAACGCACAAATCGGCGTGGCCACCGCGGCCTTCTATCCCAGCGTGACGCTGAGCCCCGCATTCGCCGGCGTCGAGAGCCGCTCGCTGTCGACGCTGTTCGATGCGCCGAGCGTGCTGTGGTCGATCGGACTGTCGGCCACGCAGGTGCTGTTCGACAACGGCCGGCTGAAGGCCGGCGTCGACTTCGCGACCGCCGGCCATGCTGCCACGATCGCCAACTACCGGCGCGTGGTGCTGGTGGCGATGCAGGAGGCCGAGGACGGCATCACCGGCCTGGCGGCGCTGGAGCGCGCCGCCGCCCAGTCGCGCGCGGCGGTGGCCTCGGCGCGCCGTGTGCTCGAGATGTCGACCGCGCGCTACGAGGGCGGCGCGTCGGGCTACCTCGACGTCATCACCGCGCAGCAGGCACTGCTGACCGGCGCCCGGCAGGTGGTCCAGCTCGACGGGCAACGCATGCTGACCACCGTGTTCCTGATCAAGGCGCTCGGTGGCGACTGGCAGCGCGAGGCTGCCGAACGCGTGGGTACCACCGGGCAGTGAGCCCGCCGCGCTGACCAGCAGCGCGGCCCCGCATGTATCCGGCGTGTATCGGCGCGGTATTGCGGCGGCAATCGCCGCGCACACGCGCGAAGCTGCGCATAGACTGCGGCGCATGAACGCGCGCGACCCCGGGCCGTTGGCCGGCACGCCCGCATGGAGAGCCGAAGCGCAGGCCATGTACCGCGCCGCGCAGGCCGTGTCGCGGCCCGGCGGCGCGGCCGTGTTCGCACGGCTGGTGCACGATCTGGCCGACATCCTGCACATCGCCACCGCGTTCGTCGCGGTGTTCACCGACGCCACGCGCAGCGAGCTGCACACGCTGGCGGCCGTGCTCGACGGCAAACCGCTGCGCAACTTCGACTACGCGCTCGAGGGCTCGCCGTGCGCGCAGGTGGTCGGCCATGGCTATCGCCACGTCGCGCAAGGCGTGTCCGGGGAGTTCAGGCCCGACACCGTCTTCGCGGCCAAGGGCATGGACTCGTACGCCGCGTTCCCGCTGTTCGACAGCGCCGACGTGCCGCTGGGCCTGCTGGTCGCGATGGACCGCCAGCCGATCGCCGACGCCACATTGGCCGAGGCGCTGCTGAAGATCTTCGCCGGGCGCATCGTCGCCGAGATCGAGCAGCTGCGCGCGAACGAGGCGCTGCGCCGCTCCGAGTCGAGCTACCGCGCGATCTTCGAGTCCGCCGAGATCGCGATCTTCATCCACGACTGGGACACCGGCGCGGTGCTCGACGCCAACCCGAAGGCCTGCGCCACCTATGGCTACAGCCCCGACGAGATGCGTCGCATCTCGGTGTCCGAGGTCAGCTCGGGAGTGCCGCCGTACACCGGCGAGCAGGCGCTGCGCTACATCGAGCAGGCGAAGCAGGGGCTGAGCCCGGTCTTCGAATGGCACCGCCGCAACAAGGACGGCAGCCTGCACTGGGACGAGGTGCGGCTCAAGGTCGCGCACATCGACGGCAAGCCCCACGTGCTCGCGTACACGCACGACATCACCCATCGCAAGGCCGCCGAGGCGCAGCTGCGTGCCAGCGAGGAGCAGTACCGCGCCATCTTCGATGCCTCGGCCGACCCACTGATCCTGTGGGACAGCCAGTACCGCCGCGTCGACGTGAACCCGGCCTACGAGCGCGTCTTCGGCTGGACGCGCGACGAGGTGGTCGGCCGCAGCTGGGACCGCCCGGACGACGGCGAGGCGTACGGCGAACCGCGGCGCGACCTGGTGCGCCGCGCACTGGCCGGCGAGACCTGCCGCGCCGAGCTGGCCTCGCGCCGCAAGGACGGCGCGATCATCCAGATCGAGGTGCACGCCACGCCGTTCCGGCACCGCGGCGAGCCGCACGTGCTGGCCATTGCGCGCGACGTCACCGAGCGCAAGCGCGCCGAGCAGGCGCTGCGCGCCAGCGAGGAGCAGTACCGCGCGATCTTCAACGCGTCGGCCGATGCCCTGGTGCTGCGCGACGCGGACTTTCGCATCGTCGACGTCAATGCCACCTACGAGCGCATGAGCGGCTGGACGCGCGACGCCGTGCTCGGCCTCGACCGCATCGTCGCCAATCCGGCGGACGTGGCGGCCTCGATCCGCGCGCTGCATGAGCGTGCTCTCGGCGGCGAACCGATCGCGATCGAGGTGCCGCTGGTGCGGCGCGACGGCACGCGCTACGAGATCGAGCTGCGCGGCATGCCGATCCGCCACCGCGGCGAGCCGCACGTCCTGTACATGGGCCGCGACGTCACCGAACGCAAGCGCGCCGAGCAGGCGCTGCGCGCCAGCGAGGAGCAGTACCGCGTGATCTTCGACGGCACCGCCGATGCGATGATCGTCTGGGATCCCGCCATGCGCATCGCCGACGTCAACGCCGCGTTCACGGCGCTCAGCGGCTACCGGCGTGAAGAGGTGCTGGGCCTCCCGCTGCGCGACTTCATCGGCGGCTCGCACTCGCCGGCCGTGGTCGGCGCACCGCACCTGTCGCGCGGCTTCCTCGACGAGATCAGCACCGCGCGCTGCGAGCTCGGCATCGCGCGCGCCTTGCAGGGCCATACCGGCCAGCTGGAGATGCGCGCCGTCACTCGCACCGGCCAGAGCATCGAGATCGAGATGCGCTACATGCCGATCGTGCACGGCAACCGCGCACACGTGCTGTCGGTGGCGCGCGACGTCACCGAGCGCCGCGAGCGCGAGCGCGAGCTGCAGCGCAGCGCGGCGCGCCTGCGCGCCACCGTCGAGGCGGCGTTCGACAGCGT
>Ga0335070_10006528_pt1 | contig 13722 bp, 5 predicted proteins | sample Lox_Sample_13_FD_206722 | JGI IMG/M metagenome (GOLD analysis project Ga0335070, IMG submission 206722) | Soil microbial communities from Loxahatchee National Wildlife Refuge, Florida, United States - Lox_Sample_1.3 | ecosystem: Environmental > Terrestrial > Soil > Wetlands | place: USA: Florida...
AACTGCGCTCCACAATCAATCCCTCATTAGAAAGGCCGATAGCCTTGCTTTCGATTGAGATTCTCACTCCGGATAAAACGGCTGAGGCTGCCAGTTCTTTGTCGAAGAGGGACCGATCCAGCATGTATCCGGGACTTTTCATCTCATAGGTGATGGGGCCGGGGAGATGAGTGACCATCTTCTCGACCCGTTGCATGATGCAGGCTGGAGAGAAAGAAGCTTGTCGGGAAATCCATTGCGGGACGAACTCGGCGCACTGGACTGGAATTCCAAGGCGCTGCCTCCGGTCGATCAAAAGAACCTTCGCCCCCCGTTGAGCGGCAGCCTGTGCTGCGCTTGAGCCGGCCGGGCCCGCTCCAATGACGACAATATCATAAGGTCCTGCCAGAGGAGCTTCACCCATGGCAATACTCGAGAACTTTCTGGAGGAGAGAAAGGTTGAGATGTGTCTGGTTCTCAAAGCCGCCGGTTAGGGCTTCTTTTTCCTGCCCGAGATCGTAACAAGTGCTCCTCTCGACGTCGATCAGGATTCCGGGTAATCCGATGCGTTCAAAATCCGGCCGGTGCTTTCCATAGAAGGGCTCGCAACAGGAGCCGACAAATTCCTTGACGCCGGAATGTTTGAGGTTGAGGAGGGTTGATTCGAGCTCTTCATAATTCTGGATGGTGATGGAATCCATCCCGAAGGACCTTGCCATCTGTGCGGCATCCCCGACGGAGCACCGGCCGCACTCTTCGCACCCCTGTAAGTGACGGTAAGCGCATCCCACCTCTTTGGCACAGTAGGGAAGGAGAAGGACGTCGGGCTTCCTCACCTCCTTGAAAGGCTTCGAAACCGGGAAAAGGTGGTGGGTTTCTTCTTCGCTGAATCCCTGAGGCAGAAGATCCAGCTTTTGGAGAGCTTCCTCCACGGCCTTGATGAAATGGCCTTCGTTGATCCCGGGAATCTTCGGGTTTTCCTTGGAGAAAAAGGAACGAATGATTTCTCCGATTTGAGAAGGAGTGGCCCTGGAGTTCTTGAGAAGACTTTCAAGGTCAAAAATCGTCCTCTTGGGATAGGCAAAGAAATCGCCCGTGATCAAAATTTGATTGATCACACGGACCCTGCTGTCGACTGCCATCGAGATTCGGATCAATCCGCCGGGGGCCTTCAGCAGGGAGCTGACGGTTTTCCTCCTGGGCAAAGAGTTTCTCGTCTTGAAAATATACTCGTCGGAAGAGAAGTGAGCCAATTTTGATTTTAGCGTATCCTCTTCTTCAACCGTCAGAGGCATATTCTGAAACTTTACCCCAAAGGTCTCTTCAAACCCTTTGATCAGAGAAGCCTTGACGGACTGAATCGACGGAGTTCGGCCCAATTCCCATTTTAAACAGGTTACCCTGTCTTTGACGGATTCGATCTCTTTATCTTGAAGTTTCTCGGTGGGGATTCTGAGACTTCGCAACATCTCGTCGACGTCGAAATCAACCAGAAGGGTCCCCTGAAAGAGGATGGCACCGGAAAGCTCTGTTCCTCCTGTTCCGGAAATCTTATGGCCTTCGACTTCGATGTCGTTTCTCGGCCGAAAATGGGCGCGAACTCCGAGATGGCGAAGCCCCAGGGCGGCAGCATCCCCCATCTTTCGATAAAGATCTTCAATCCTGGAGGGAATCCTTGGGTCTTTTTTGGAGACGTAAATCTCCCAGCCTAGCTCCTTTCTTCCCCAATAGAGCGCGCCTCCCCCTGTGAGCCTCCGGTTGATTTCAATCCCATGCGCGCGGCAGTAGTCGCGCCTTACTTCCTCTTCTATGGATTGATGATGCCCGACCAGGACCGTCGGGTTCGAGAACTGGAGAAACCGGAGGGTAGGGGGGATGCTTTCCGCGGCCCTCCATTCGAGAAGAGCCTCGTCCATGGCCATGTTTTCAGCCGCCGAGCGGGCGCCTGTATCCAAGAGTCTCCAGGTTTCCATTGAGATCATTATATAACTAATTTCTCTGAAGTCTTCAATTTGGAAATCGTAGATGTCGAGAGAAGGATTAAGGCGGAGCAGAAACGGGTTAATAGGCCCGGCATTTGCAGAAATGAACCCGGACAAGCGGTTTTCCGAGGTTTCGAATGGGCGGGTTTCGGGAGATTTGGAGGAAACTGGAAGAATTCACTTCAAATGACTTCTGGCTGAAAGACGGGTGACACTCACACTGGCACTGCCAGTACCACTTTGAGGGGATTTCCGCTCCCTCATCGTTCTTGGCAATATACCGTTTTTTTCACAGAAAAGTCAGGTTTCGAATGACAAAAATACTTTTTGAATTATGGTGAGACTTTGTTAAAATTAGCCAGTTAATATTATCAATAAGATTATTATTACGACTGGGTCGGAGAGAAAAATGCACACCCGATAAAAGGAGCGAGGACGGTTTATTGAGAGACAGAGGAGAGAAGAAACATGAAAGAAAAAAAGAACCCGGGAATGATGAAAAAGAAACCGGAGACCGCCTCATCCTCCGCGACTTTTGTCAGGAATTCACAGCCGAATTCCGCTGTGAAAAAAGAGCTTGTGTCTACGAAGCTAGCCTCCAGGACGTCTCCTCCCAAACCCAAATCGAAGACAAACCCCCCTACGAAATCACCTGAGAAAGGGCTGGCGGAAGGCAAGCCATTAACCATCGTGGGCGTTGGCGCCTCCGCCGGTGGCCTGGAGGCTTTCACTCAGCTCCTGCGTAACCTCCCTTCCAATACCGGTATGGCCTTTGTGCTCGTCCAACACCTCGACCCGAAGCATGAGAGCATGTTGACTCAACTCCTCTCCCAGAGAACGAAGATGCCAGTCAGCGAGGCAAAGGACGGGATGGCAGTTGAACCTGACCATGTGTACATCATTCCACCCAACAGGGATATGACCATTTCAAGCCGGGTCTTGGGCCTCGCGCTCCGCACCGAGGTCCGTGGGCATCATATGCCCATCGACCAATTTTTCCACTCCCTGGCAGAGGACCAAAAAAGCCGCGCCATCGGGGTGATCCTATCGGGAACCGCTTCGGACGGAGCGCAGGGACTGAGGGCCATTAAGGCTCAGGGCGGCATCACCTTTGCCCAGGATGAAAAGTCAGCGAAATACGGCGGCATGCCGCACAGTGCCGTTGAAGCCGGCGCTGTCGATTTGATTCTGCCCCCTGAGGGGATCGCTAGGGAGCTGGTCAGAATCAGCCGTCATCCGTATGCCCAGGCCTATCCCCTGGCCGAGCTCCCGGCTAAAGCCGGGATGCTTCCTGGTGGTATCAGGACCGGGGATACCTTCGAGAAAAACGGAGATGATCTTGCCAAGATTTTCAGCCTCCTCCAGTCCTCCGCAGGCGTTGATTTCACCTATTACAAGCGTGCGACGGTCAAACGGCGGATCCTGCGGCGCATGGCTCTTCTCAGATTGGAAGACAGAAAGGATTATGTAAAGTATCTCCGGGACAACCCGAGTGAAGTGGAGGCCCTGTATCATGACGTTCTGATCAACGTGACCGGCTTTTTCAGGGACCCCGAAACGTTTGAAGCCCTGGGGGAGAAGGTCTTTCCTGAGATCACAAGAAACCGTGGCCCCCAGGCACCAATCCGAATATGGGTGCCGGGATGCTCCACCGGGGAGGAGGCCTATTCGGTCGCCATCTCCCTGGTTGAGTTCTTAGGGAAAAAAGCCGCGAAAATCCCCGTCCAGATCTTTGCCACAGACCTCAGTGACAGGGCCATCAACAATGCCCGGACGGGCAGATACCCGGAAAGCATTGCTCGGGACTTCTCTCCGGAACGTCTGGAGCGCTTCTTTGTCAAGGCGGACGGCAGCTATCAGGTCTCAAAATCGATCCGGGAAGTGTGCGTCTTTGCCAAACATGACGTAACCAGGGACCCCCCTTTCTCGAACCTCGATCTGATCAGCTGCCGTAATGTGATGATCTACATGGGGCCGGTCCTGCAGAAACGGGCCATGGCGTTCTTTCACTACGCCCTCAAGCCGACCGGATTTCTCCTGCTGGGAAAGTCGGAGGCGATCGGCCGGTTCCCGGACCTCTTTGCCGTTGCGGACAGAAAATATAAGATCTATTCCAAAAAGCCAGTCCCAAATCCGACTTCCCTCGACCTTGCCCCCATGGATTACGGGTCAAAGAAGGTCGATATCGGCCGGGGTACCGGTGAGGCAGGATTCGATATCAAAAAAGAGGTCGAACGTATCATTCTGTCCAGATACACCCCTGCCGGTGTCGTCGTCAATGACCGGCTGGAAATCCTTGACTTCCATGGGCGCACCGGCCTCTACCTTGAGCATTCGCCGGGCGGGGCGAGCTTAAACCTTCTAAAGATGGCCCGAGAGGGCATCAAGCTGCCGCTGCGCACGGCGATCCACGAGGCGAAAAAACAGGGTGGCTCTGTCAGGACCGAGGGATTACAGGTCAACTTCAACGGTCACCTCAAAGAGCTCACTCTGGAAGTAATCCCGGTTAAGGCCCCTCACCCTGGTGAAGGTTACTTCTTGATCCTCTTTGAAGATGCCGCCCCCTCTCCTTTGGGTGATGCCGGGGCAAGAATACCTGTCGGAGGCAAGGTTAGATGGAGACAGACAGGGAGAGGTGAACAAAAAGCCGAGATCGTCCGATTGGAACAGGAGATCCAGGCAACGAAGAAACATCTCCAATCGATTATCGAGGAGTACGAGGCCACGAACGAAGAACTCAAGGCTGCAAATGAGGAGGTCCTGTCGGGCAACGAGGAGCTTCAAAGCATCAATGAGGAACTCGAAACCGCCAAAGAAGAGCTCCAGTCAACCAATGAAGAGCTGACCACGCTGAACGATGAGCTGCAGAGCCGGAATCTGACGCTGGACCAGCTCAATTTCGACATGATCAATCTCCTTACGAGCGTCAATCTCCCCGTCATCATGTTAGGAATCGATCTGTGCATCCGGCGTTTCACCCCGTTGGCAGAAAAAGTCTTGAACTTAGCCGCTACCGATATCGGGCGGTCGATACTCCAGCTCCGGCTTGGGATCCATGTCCCTGATTTAGAAACGTCGATCCTGGAAGTGATTCACTCGGGAATCGTCAAAGAAGAAGAGGTTCAGGACCCGGAGGGGACCTGGTATTCTGTGCAGATACGGCCCTACAGGACCACTGAAAGCAGGATCGAGGGCGCCGTTCTGACATGGATTAATATTGATGCGCTCAAACGGAGCCTGGAGCAGGCAAGAGAGTCCCGCGATTACGCTGAAGCGATCGTTGAGACGGTCCGGGAACCTCTCATCATCCTTGACAAGAACCTTCACGTAAAGACGGCGAACCGCTCTTTCTACCAGACATTTCAGACCTCACCCGGAGAGACGGAAGGCCATCTGATCTATGAACTCGGCAACCACCAGTGGGATATCCCCGACCTCAGAAAACTGCTCGACGATATTCTTCCCAGGGACACTTCATTCCAGGACTTCGAGATCGAACATGAGTTTCCCGCCATCGGAGTCAGGACCATGCGGCTCAATGCCCGGCGTATCGCTCAGAATCATGGCGGGATGCAGATGATCCTTCTTGCGATTGAAGATGTCACCGAGCGCAGGCGGGCCGAGCAGACGATAGAGCAGAACGAAAAACGCTACCGATCCTACATTGAAGTGGCCAAGCAGCTCGGATGGATTACAAATGCTGGCGGAGGGGTTGTCGAAGACATACCTTCATGGAGAAAATTTACGGGCCAGAGCGAAGAAGAGGTCAAGGGTTGGGGGTGGTCGAAGGCTATTCATCCTGATGACGTTGAACACACTCTGGAGGTATGGAGAAATGCGGTAGCAACGACGACAAACTACGAGACGGAATATCGCATACGCCGACATGACGGAGTTTACCGGCACTTCCTGGCCCGAGGCGTACCTGTTTTCAGAGAGGATGGAACCATTCAGGTATGGGTCGGCACCTGTATCGATATCACCGAACGTAAGAGGATGGAGGAGGCACTGCAACAGCACAGCCTGGAGCTTCAGCAGCTAAACGAGACCCTGGATCGGCGGGTGCTGGAACGAACTGCGGAACTGACCACAACGAACGAAGCATTGCGACATCTATCCACAAAGCTGCTCTCGGCCCAGGAAGATGAGAGAAGAAGAATTGCCGGTGAGCTCCATGATACGATCGGGTCTTGCCTGACCGCCATCAAATTCAAGGTGCAAGCCGCTCAGCAGGAGATCGGAAATACTGTAAACGTCACGGGCGATCCTTTGAATGCCATCATGCCCATCGTTCAGGAAAGCATCGACGAATGCCGGAGGATCCAGATGGATTTGCGGCCATCGATGCTTGATGACCTGGGTCTTCTGCCCACTCTTTCCTGGTTCTTCAGGAGATTTAGAGCCATCTATTCTGGGATCCGGGTCGAGCAAAAGATAGGTATCGAGGAGGTAGAAATACCAGACCCTTTGAAGACAGTTATCTACAGAGTCATCCAGGAAGCCATGAACAACATCGCCAAGCATAGCAAGGCGGATTTTGTCAACCTGTCTCTTCGGAAACTTGACGAGAGGCTGGAACTTGTACTGCAGGACAATGGGCGGGGTTTCGACCTGGAGAAGGCCGATTCCCGGATGAGCACAAGTCGAGGATTGGGCCTTTCGAGCATGAAGGAACGAGTGGAACTCTCATTGGGTTCTTTTGCTATTGAATCCACCGAAGGAAGAGGGACGATCATTCGTGCGTCGTGGCCATTGCGGGAAGACGGTTGATTGTCAAGGTCTCACGCAATCCCGTTTCGCCCCCGAAACGAACCAGCCATACCAAAAGCCCCGGCCTTCCTACTTCGGGGTGATCAGGGTCGGCAAAACAACTACAAGGATTGGACGCAGAGAATAGTTAAGTCTTTAAGAAATCGGTCTTCTCAATTGATTCAACGAGCGTCTTAACCTCATCCCACTTGAGCGATTCTTTAACAAAAAAGCGGTCGGCTCCATATTGGGTGGCAGCTTGCCTGTATTCCGGAATGTCATAGCCAGTTACTATGGCAATACGAATGTTTGGAAAGTCTCTCTTTATCTTTTGAGTCAACTGAAGGCCATTCATTCCGGGTAAACGGATGTCTATAAAAATGAGCTGGGGAGGAGTTCCCTTGATCTTCGGCAAAGCCTCTTCGGCGGTTGCCGCTTCATCAATGACCATGGACGGGAAATGCTGGCGGAGATTATCCTTGAACGCTTCCCGATAGATACGATTGTCCTCAACAAGTAAAACTCTTAGCATGGAATTTCCTCCAAACCCCGAAAGAAATGAACCGGCGAGCCGGAGAATCGGGGAATCGGTGAATCAGTGAAGATCCCTAAAACCGAATCGCCGAACCGGAGAAGCGGCGAAACGGGAACAAAAATGAATCCGGGAACCAGCGACGCGGTGAACCGGGGAATCAACACTCAAAAACGAATAGGCGAATCGGTGAAAGATCAACTACTTTGACCTGATTAACCACTTACTCGGTTCTTCGATCATCTTCACAATCTGACCCATAACTTGTTCATACGTGTCGGTCAACTTTTCTGCAGGGAGGGCATCCAAATACTTACATCTGACCGCGAAATCAATCCACACCTGAGTCTCGCAGGCCTCGCTTTCAGCATCGCTCAATTTCGCAACAAAAGCGGCTCTATAACGTCTTTTTCGCCATGCTTCGGCGATATTGGTACAAACAGACCGCGAAGAACGGCGCATCTGATCAACCATAGAATATTTCTCTTCCGGAGGAAAGCCCTTCGTAAGCTCAAATATTTCCATGGCCGCCTCTATAGCATTTTGATAGACACGCAGGTTTCTGTAGCTCCTGATTCTATCTCCCATCTCACCCACCCTGAAACCAAGAATCGGCGAGTCGGTGAATCGGTGAACCGGCGACGGGCGTTTTTTCACTTTTTTCTGTTGCCCCGTTTCACCGTTTCTATTCTCTTCAAAGTGTCCAAGTTGCCCGTACCGTTGTTCCTTTGCCCTGGGATGATTCGACCTCGAATTTTCCGCCGGAGAGTTCGACTCGCGCCTTGATACCCAGAAGTCCCAACCCTCCCCAAGGATTTCTTTTGACGAACGTCCCTTCTGGATCAAACCCAATGCCGTTATCCACGACCGTGAACTGTACGTTGTGAGCATTATTGTCCAGGGAAAGGCTTACATGATTCGCCTGGCTATGCTTTAGCACATTACTCATTGCTTCTTGCATGACTCTGTAGATCACAATCTTTGCTGATGAAGGAACCTCATCTTCTTCGAGGTTGGTACGGCTCTCAATGATGAGACCGGAATGGTTCTTCTCAAAGTCCCGGCAATACCAATCGATGGTAGCGAGGACGCCGATATCATCGAGGACGTACGGCCATAAGTCCCCCTGCATCGAGCGGATCTTTCCCACCGCCTCCAGAATGTTCGCCATTACTTCCTTTGACTTCTTTTGCAAGGCTGCCCAATCGGCTTTATCTCTTCTGGAAAAGAGACGCTCAATCTCAAACCTGATCGCCACAAGCATTTGCCAAACATTGTCGTGAAGGTCGTAAGAAACCCGCTGCCTCTCGTTCTCCTGGGCAGAAACAAGCTGGGAAGAAAGATTTGCGAGTTCTTCGGTCCTTTCCTTCACGCGCTGCTCCAGGGTCTCATTCAAATATTGAAGTTCCAATGTGCGCTGCTGGAGCGCCGCCTCGGCCTGCTTCCGGTCGGTGATGTCGCGTCCGTACAAATTGGTGTACCCTTCTTCCGAGAAAGGTACGGCCGAAACCATGTAGAACCTCCCGCCGAGTGCCATGTCTCGCTGGACTCCCCTTCCTTCGGCCATCGCTTGGCTAACCAGCGGAAGGAGTTCGTTCTGCAAAACCTGGCCCACCTCGCACTTCCACCCGTGTTGTTTTGCGGTAGCCGGGTTGCAATACAGAACAGTTCCGTCTGCTGTCACCCGGATGATAGGATTGGGATTCTGCTCGGGAAACTGCGCAAGCCAAGCCGCCCGTTCATGGGCCTCCCGCAGTGCCTCCTCGGCCTTAGCATATTCGATCAGGTCGGCCGCCTGCCGTGACAGCAGGTCGATCCGCCAAAGATCGTGTTCGTCGGGAGAAAACGGGACCCCCCATTGAGTGGTCAGGATGCCGATTAGCGTGCCCGTGCGGCTTATCATGGGCGTGGACTGCACAGCCCGCACGCCGGCCTTGCGCAACACCGGCAGCGAAGCTGTCCCACCAAACAAAGAACTCGTCTCAACGTCTTGGACGACCACGCGCTCTCCCCGCCGCGTCGCCTCGCCGCACACCGAAGCCCGACTCTCAGCAGACGCGAAGAAATTCAGAAAGGGTTGTTGATGGCCGTGATGTGCCGCAATCCGGAGCGAATCGCCTTCCAACAGTTGCAGCGTGCCCCGCTCGGCTCCCACAATAGCGACAGCCGCATCCATGATTTCCTGCAGCAGCGGCTGGAGTCCCGCCGTTCCCAGAAGCCTGCCGCTGAGGGTATGCATTCGGGCCAGGGCGGCCAAATCGGCCGTCAGACGGGCCTCTTGCTGCTTACACTCGGTGATGTCAATGAACACGGTTGCAAATCTCCCCTTGGCCGGGGAAAACACGGATATGCTGAAATGCTTCCTCATCGGAGCGAAATAAGTTTCAAATGACGCAGGTTTTTTCGATGTCGCCACTTTTTCATAAATATCTAAATAGGGAGGCTCGTTTATGCCGTAGACCTCTGAGGCCTTTTTGCCAATGGCCTTATCCCTGCTCAAGCCGGTAATCGACTCATAGGCTGGATTCACGTCTGCAATGATGTAATCGACGGGCTTGCCAGAGCTATCATAAACAACTTCGTGAAGTGCCACTCCCTCTACCATGGAAGAATACAAGGCAGAGAACTTCTCTTCGCTCCCTTTTAATTCCTCCACAGCCCTTCTGCGTTCGGTAATGTCATCAAAGAGGCTGTAAACCTGGTACGGCTTATTCTCTCCGGGTCGGAATTGTGGCACGGCATCTACCTTCAGCCATCGGTATTCACTTAATTTTGGGTTGAATACTCCCACAACTACATCCTTCACCTTGTCCCCCGTCATGAGGGCAGTCATCGTTGGATGCGTATCACCGGGGAAATCCGAACCATCCTCATGAATGGACCTCCATCGGGGATCGCCGGAAGTCCGGCCCTTCATTTGTTCAAGGGGCACACCAAGCGCCATTTCAGCCGCAGGATTGGCAGAGATGACTTTTCCTTCGGCATCCTGATAAACCACGCCCTGTGTCATGGATTCAAAAAGGGACCGGTACTTTTCCTCGGATACGCGAAGCGCCTCGTCGGCCCGCTTGCGTTCGGTAATGTCGCGGATGGCTGTGATCCGTACCTGCCGGCCTTGATGCGCAATGGTCCGGCCATGCGTCTCGACAATGATCGGGGTGCCGTCCCGACGGAACATTCGGTGTTCGGTGTGGTTTTCCATGCCGCTGAGGATACTGGCCATCACTCGATCCCTGTCTTCGGGCGCTACGAGAAGGGCCACCTCCTGCCCAATGAGTTCGGATCGCGTACCCCCAATCATCTCCACCAATTGCTCGTTGGCATCCACGATCCGACCGTGCTCGCTGATGCCAATTCCCTCGAAAGTGGCGTTGGCCAGGGTCCGAAACCGTTCCTCGCTTTCTCGAAGGGCTCTATTTCCGGCTTCAAGTTCAGCAGTGCGGTCGTGGACACGGCCATCCAGCTCTTCGTTGAGTTTTTCCAGCCCTTTGATCTGTCGATGCCGTTCTCTCAAATGAATCAAGAATAAGACAACAACCCCGTATATCAGGAGCGAGACAAATCCGATCAGAACAAGAGATGAGAACTCTGACCGAAGCACCTCGCTGCTCGCCTTCTCGACAATGATGGACCAACCGATCCCTTCAATAGGCACAAAAGAGACATATTTGATCCCACCTTGGTCAGACGCGTCACGGACTTCCACATCACCTTTCTCCCCCTTCAGTGCCTTTCCAATAAACTCAAGGGGCGGGTAGGCAATGACCTCCCTTGTATAAGGGAATCCATTGCTGTAAATGATGTGACCCTCCTGATCGATCAGGGTTATCTTTGCATCAAGATTCAACCCAACGTCCCCGATGATCTTCCGAAAAAAGGCTGTGCTCTGAGCGGTGCTAAGAATTCCTATGACTTTCCCTTTTTCATCGAGAATTGGAGCAGAGACTGCAACGGCAAGATTCTTTTCGCCCACGATCAGCTTGTAAACGCTTGAGATGTATGGCTTCCATTCCTTCTTAACCCCTTTATACCAGTCCCTGAAAGAGAGGTCTTTGTTCATCACCTGCCTGTCAACAGGATAATTGACCCAGACCGTGCTGTCAGGATTTGATATAAAGGGCCAATCCATCTCCGGATTGTGCTTGGCCAGATCGATGAGATGTTTGAGGGTTCCATCAAAATCCCTCTTCTTGACCGAATCCACTAACAACGGTCGATCAGCGTATGATTGAAGCACTCCAATGGCTGCCCGTTGGTGCTCCAGAATCAGCTTGGCTAAAAGAGTAGCTCTCGTTTCATTTGAATGAATGGCCGCATCGATCGCTCTCGTATAGGATTGGTAAGCGATGATGCAAGCCACCCCAAAGATAACAACAAAGCATAGAAGGAGGCTTATTACAAACGCTGGGCGGTTTTCAAATGGATAATTTTTTTGACTCTTATATGACATGATCGCTATCCTCTCATTTTCGCACTGGCGATATTCTCTTCAGAATAGGCCCAATCCTCGACGAGAAAATCCTACTCTGAGCCTAACGCCAACGGCCACGAAACGCGAACAATCGTCCCTTTCCCAATTGTCGATTCAAGCTCAAAAGACCCTCCCGAAAGTTGTGCTCGTTCTCTCATGGTGGAAAGTCCCATTCCCTTTTTAACAATCTCCGGGTCGAATCCTTTGCCGTCATCCTGTACCGTCAGCAGTATTCTATTATTTTCTTTTCGGAGAGAGAGATTTACATGAGATGCCTGGCTATGTTTTGTGATATTGTTCATGGCCTCCTGGGAGATCCGGAAGATCGGCGTCTTCAGGAAATCAGGCACGTCGTCTTCCGATATCCCGAACTGCTTTTCCACAGAAAAGTGAGAATAGGTTTTCTCGTATTCCCGGCAGAACCAGTTCATGGCAGCAATAATCCCAAGATCATCCAGGACAGAGGGGCGTAGATCGGCCATGATCCGCCGGACGTCATTATTGATCGCCGACACCATTGAGGTGAGATCTTGCAGGGATTCAGGCCCGCCATTTCCCTGCCTCATCTCGTCTGCTACCCTCTCAATTCTGAATTTCATCGCACTCAGAGAAGCGGCGATGCTGTCATGCAGCTCTCCGGCGATCCTTTTTCTCTCGGTCTCCTGGGCTGTTAGGCATTGGGAGGCGAAAAACCGAACCTGATTTTCAGATTCTCGAAGGATATCCTCCAGTCGTTTGCGCTGGATATTCTCTGTCCGAAGCCTTTGAACCGCCTCTGACAGCTCAGAGGTCCGTTCCTGAACCCGGGTCTCCAATTCGTTATGAGCCCTCTTCAATGCTTCCTCCGCCTGCTTGCGGTCAGTGATGTCATGGGCTACCACCGTCGCCCCGACGATCTTGTCGTCCTTCCAACGGAAGGTGACATTTAAGAGCGCCCAGATGAGGCGACCGCCCCTCGCCCGGACCAGGTACTCGGTCGCCTCGTTGGGCCGCTCCCCGGATTGTCCGAGGCGAATCCGCGAAGCAAAACGGGCCCTTCCCTCATCGTCAAGGATGTTGAAGGCGGTCATGGCAAGGAGCTCGTCGCGCGTGTAGCCAAGGATCTGGCACATCGCATCATTGACCTCGGTGAAACGGCCGGTGGTAAAATCGATTTCGTAGATGCCCGCAGGCGCATACTGGACGAGGTGCCGGTACCGCTCCTCACTCTGGCGCAGGGCTTCTTCGATTTTTTTCCGCTCCGTTACGTCGTATCCGATCACTACAACCCGGGCTGGTTTTTCATTTGTGTAAGTAATTGCCCCAACGTTGATAGCGGTAATTATCCATTCGCCATCCTTCCTCCGGATACGATATTCGATCGTCTCGTCTATTTTTTCCCCTCTCAGTTTTCCTTCGATTCTTTCTTTGAAGAGCGATCTGCTTTCCTGGTCCATAAGGTCCATCGGCTTCGTCGAAAGCAGCTCCTCCCTTGAATACCTGAGGATTTCGCACATTGCCTCGTTGACGCTTAAGAATTGCGTGCCCTGCAGATCCATCTCATAGATAGCGGCAGGAGCGAATTTCACGAGTTTTTTGTATTTTTCCTCGCTCTCCCGCAGCGCCTCCTCCGCGGCCTTCATCGGCGTCAGATCGACCGTGGCGGACGCGACGCCCGTGACCCGGCCTGCCTCGTCGCGGATCGGCTCCCAGCAGACGTCGAGGAAGATCCGGCCGCTCGGCCGGTTGAACCACATCTGCTCGCGGTACTCGACATTCTCTTCGAGCACGCGCCGTTTGATGGCCGTGACATGCGCTGCGTCCTCGGGCGTGAAGATCTCGTCGTCGAAGTGGCCGACGATCTGGTCCGGCCGCGCCGTCCGCTGGTTGTAGGCCCAGATGTAGCGTAGGTCGCGGTCCTGCGCCGCCACCGACACGGGCGCGTTGCGCAGGGCCAGACGGAAGCGATTCTCGCTTTCCCGCAGTGCCTCTTCGGTCTTCTTGATGCCGGTGATATCCGCGCCCGTAGT
>Ga0335070_10006529_pt1 | contig 13722 bp, 18 predicted proteins | sample Lox_Sample_13_FD_206722 | JGI IMG/M metagenome (GOLD analysis project Ga0335070, IMG submission 206722) | Soil microbial communities from Loxahatchee National Wildlife Refuge, Florida, United States - Lox_Sample_1.3 | ecosystem: Environmental > Terrestrial > Soil > Wetlands | place: USA...
TCTCTTCCTGCCACCGCATGAACGAGTAAGCAACGTCATGCAGAGTCGTGCTTCCAGCCTCAACGAACGGACCTGCCCTTGTTCTTCGCAGTTCCTGCATGTGCGCCCCAACCCCCAGGACCTCGCCGATGTCATAGCACAGTTTTCGCACATAAGTACCGGCTTCGCACCCAACTCTGAAAAGCACCTTTCTCCCGTCTGCTTCCAGAAGATCCAGATAATAAATGCGCCTCGTGCGCAGTTGACGCTTGACCGAAGCCCTAAGAGGTGGACGCTGATAAATCGTGTCTTGAAACTCACCTAGAACTTTTTTGATTTGTTCTATTTTTATGTCGCCATGAAGCTTCATGACGCATACATACTCTTTCCCGCTGTAAAGCAAAGCCTGGACGACCTTCGTAGCGTCACCTAACGTCACAGGCAGGACACCGGTCACTTTGGGATTTCTCTGGCTAACTATGCAGCCTCTAGAGTCCCGCCGTGCCCAACATGCTCCTGTTTCAAGATCCGCTTAACCCAAGCAGCAACTTCATGGCTACTCGGACCAGCCGGCTTGTCCAGGTTGATTACACCATACTTCACGAGGGTTTCCACCGACCTCTCCTCGGGTTTGCATCCAAACCTGGGATCGGTTTCGCCCTCGCTTCTCACTAACAGCTTAGGCGTGATCTCCCATGGCGCTGGAGTTCTCGGCATTCCCGCAACATACACTCCTTTGAGAATAGAAAAACGACTGGAAGTATAAGAATCTGAACCCCACTGGTAATGGCTTTGGTTCTTCGAAATAACTTGAACCTTAAGATTGATGTCTCGCGTGAGTGTCCGTTTCTCAGGATGAAGCTAGGATGGGTTTGACTCCTTGCGCCATCATTTCCAACTTGCCAGAGCTCTTCAAAACCTCTTCGACTTCGTCGTCAGAAGCCCCTCGCTTAATCTCTATCTTGTCCTGCAGAGGTTCAACGTGATTAACATTCACTCTTCGCCTCTTGACCCCTGTCACTTTCTTGGGTCCACTAATCAGGACAAAGCTCTTGTCCATCACATCAACTATGACGCATTTCTTGCCTGCTTCACGCCCAGTGAGCTTTGCACAGATTCGCCCAACCTCTATCGCCGGCATAATAAGGATCTCCTGTCGAGTTAGATAGAGAAGCATTCAAACGTATTTATAGATTGACCCTAGGCCATGAATCTTTGAATAAGATCGTAAAGCACGCTGGTTCCGAAAACCAGGTTATCTATCGAGATTTTCTCATCAATTCCATGTATTCTTTCCTTCATCTCCCCGTAAGGCAAGTCTGAAAGCATAGGCTGAAAACCGTAACACACGGATCCCAGTTTCCTTAGAAAACGTGAGTCGGTCCCCCCGGTTATTATGTCTGGAGCTACAGAGCAGGTAGGGTCAAAATCTTTGAGAACCTCGATGATTTGATCATACAATTGAGTATGCAACGGTGACTCGGAAGGTTCGCTAGCATTAATTGTCTCAAACTTCAACTTCTCCAAGTCAACCTCTTCCAGCAGCTCATGGATCAATTCCATCGCTTCCGAAATCGTTTGCCCAGGCAGAATTCGGCAGTCAAAAACCACTTCGCATTCAGATGGAATAATATTCTCTTTGACCCCACCCTTAATCATCGTTGCAGCTAAAGTCATCTTGAGTTTGGCCCGCAATTCCTCAGCGAAGAACTTGTCTTTTCTTGCGAACTCGTCCAAAACTCGATCCGCCTCGTTCGGCTTCTTAAGAATACTCTTCAATTCACGAAAGTCAGTCTTGTCTTCGCTCGTTATCTTAGACAGATAATCTGCAACCGTAGGGATCAGAATAATAGATGTATTATGACTTCCAAGAATGCTGACAATTCTGTTCACACGCATTATTGCGTTATCTGCTGCCCCTGGTATAGAGCCGTGTCCAGGTGTACCTCTTGCACTTATCTTGAGCCACAGCATACCTTTCTCCGCGGTCTGAACCGTGAAAATGTTCTTGCCGTTAACCGGAACCGCAAGGCCTCCTCCCTCGTTAAGGACAAAGTCTGCCATGATTTTCTCAGGATGATTCCGCGTCAACCAGCCGGCCCCCTGCTCTCCGCCTTTTTCCTCATCAGCCGTTGCTGCCAGCACAACGTCACCTTTCAACTTCTTGCCCTGCCTCTTCAGGAGCTTCAGAGCCATGACTTCTATCGCAGTCATTGACTTCATATCGAACGCCCCACGACCCCAAACGTAACCGTCCTTGACCACGCCCTCAAAAGGATCGACGCTCCACTCTCCTGGGTTCGCGGCGACCACGTCCAGATGGGAAAGCAGAAGAATGCTCGGTTTTCCTTCGCTGCCTTGCAACCGAGTTACTAAACTTCCTCTTCCAGGTTTCGACTCAAGTACTTCACAATCGAATTTCTCTTTCTCCAGAGTCTTCGCTACGTATTCTGCGGCTTCGATTTCGTTGCCAGGCGGGTTGGTTGTGTCTATTCTGATGAGGTTTCTGAGAAGATCTGTGACTTCATCTTTGATTTCTGTTTGAAGTTGGCCTTTGGGCATTCTTTCACTCTATGCATCAACGCGTGCACTTTGCACTAATAGTTTATGATAGAGGCAAACAGGCTTAAACTTTAATATTGATGCCCCGATTGTTTATTATTCTGAGAAACACTCTTTCAAATCGGAAATCGCCGGAAGGCAGCTTGAATGGTTAGCCAGCAGGATCAGATTGTTCCTCGTTTAGAGGAAACTTCAGGAAAAATCATCGGACTGATATCAGACACTCACGTTCCAGTGCGAGCAAAGGAAATCCCGAGAGAAGTCTTCAAGGTTTTCGAGGACGTCGATTACATCGTGCACGCTGGCGATCTAGTGCAACTGTCGGTGATTGATGAACTTGAACAAATCGCGCCAGTCCTAGTGGTTTTTGGCAACATGGATGGACCCGAAATTCGTGGTCGCCTCTCCAAGATGACTTCCTTCAGAGTATTTGACTGGAAAATCGGCGTTACGCACAATCCAGGCACGCTTTTTGGTACCAGCAAAATACGAGAAATCGCTAAGGCAAACGGGTTTAACGTGCTCGTCTATGGGCACACTCACAGCCCGAACATAAAGTGGGAAGGCAACGTGCTCCTCGTCAACCCAGGAAGTCCAACGAACCCTTCTCCATCATTCATTGGAAAACCCAGCGTAGGCTTGCTGAAAGTAACAAAAACTAGAATCGTGCCACAAATAATCCAAATCTGAAACGTGCGAACCAAGAGGAAGATCATGACTTAGAGATCAAAACCAAAAACCTAAGATGAGAGTTTTTGCCCAGCCCTATGTTTTACGAACAAAGCCACCGCGGTCATCGAAGAAGCAAACAATAACAACGGAAACGAATATTCTGGAACAGTGCCTGTCCAATTCTCCGTGCTCCATCCATGAATGATGCAATGAGCTTGCACTTGAGCCAACGGCGCATCGCTTATTGGCCCAATGTTAAGCGTCACGTTAAAGGTGTGGGTCACAGGATCTAACGTGTGAGGCCCGCTCTGCGGGAAGGTTTGAGACATGTTAGGCGTCCCAGTAGTGACGATGACCTTCAAGAGATCAACATAGTCACTAGGGGTTTCCTCAAAATGGTAGACCGTCACTTGCAATTTTGTGTCTGGTCCATCCTGGTAGACAACGACGTTCCGAATTTGTGGAACATCTGCAAACACACTTCTTACCGTGAAAAGGCAAGCCAGAAAAAGAGAAGCAAAGATGACGATCAACATAGCTTTTTTCATTTTACTCATCCAAGTATTGACTGAACACGAGCAAATATATGTGTTTAAGCAGCCATGCTGCTACTTTCCTGTCGTCTAGCGCAGTTGTTGGTTGTCGCGAAAACATAATTAGGACTTCAACCAATAGTTTCGTAGTGATAGGGTGCCCTCGAAAAGAAGAATCATCGTTTTCTTCACGTTCTTGACCTTTCTTTTCTTGATATTCACTTCACCATTCGCAGGCATTAACCGTCTTCTTGCTCAAAACAACGATCCACAATGGAGAAATCAGAAGCAAAGTGGATTGATGACACCGCCCGGAGACTATGTTGGATTGCAAGCAGACGGCTTTGACGCTCTTTCTCTACAAAGAGCGGTTCTTTCGACGAATGAAACGGGAACTTGGACCAATCAGACCACTGCAGCACCTTTGTGGGTGCAAACCACGGTCCATGGATTCGATAACTTTGGAACAGCTACATACGGAGACGGCGTACTTTACGCCCCATCCAAAGGTGACGACAAGCTTTATGCAGTGAATAGCACGAACGGCAACCTGATCTGGAACACAACCGTTAGACAGTGTGACGGATCTCCATGCATTGACGGTGAGGTATTATACGTCGGAGAATGCGAAGGCCCTTACGGGGAGCCAACACCATTTGCCAGAGCCATTGCCCTGAACAGGACCACCGGAGCAGAAATCTGGCACTTTACGGAACCAAACAACTTCACATGGGTTGGCTCACCAGTCGTCAACGACGGATACGTCTACTACACAACTTATGGCGCTGGAGTGTATGCTCTGAATAAAACGAACGGAAGTGTGTTGTGGCATCAAAATGTTGGGTTAATCGTTTGCTCGATAGCATATGATAACGGTATAACATTTGTCTCAGTTTATGATCCGCCTGTACAGTACGCCTTTAATGGGACCACTGGGCTGGTCATATGGAGTAGAATGTATGGGCGATCATGGGACACATCGCCTGTTATCTACAATGGGAAGCTAATCCAGGTTATTTACAACGTTACGACTCATATTTGGTCGACTTATGTGCTTGACGAAAAAGATGGAAGCTTGATCAGAATGTTCGAGGGAAAAGGAAGCACAGGAACGCCTCTCGTTGACGGCGGTCGGGTTTACATTCCAGCCAACGATTGGACCATGTGGGCGTACGATCTATCGACTGGGAATGAACTGTGGCAGACGGTACCGCTTCACAATGGAACCCTCCAGGACTATATGTATTGCAGCCCGGCGTCGGCTGGCGGAGCAATTTACTGTCAATCCCTTAACGGAACATTCTATGTGTTGAACGAAACTGATGGAGGCGTGCTGTGGTCTTATCCAATGGGCAGCTATGGATTCGGCAGCCCCAGCATCGGAGACGGTTGTGTATTCATCACCAACGATGGAGCCCTCTATGCCTTCAACATTGGACCAGGCGTAGGTGACTGGCCTATGTTCTGTCACAACAACTTTCACACAAGCGTTTCACAGCACGGTGTGGACTATGTCAGATGGCCGTTGACACAGCCGCAGTATCTTGGCGGAATCGCGAATACATGGGTAACTGCGAGGTTTGTCTGGTGCAACAGTACGGTAAGTTACGGTACAACCGTTGCGTGGAAAATATACTTCTTCGACAACAATGGAAACACGAACGTCACCGCGACACAAACCTTTCTTGCAATAATCCCTGGTGACGTTAACTTGGACAGAGTCGTCGACATCTACGACGCCATCTTGCTGGCCATCGCATACAAATCAAGCCAAGGAAGCCTAAACTGGAACGGCAGTGCTGACATAAATCGGGATGGCACAGTGGACATTTATGATGCAATCATTCTTGCCAGCAATTTCGGTAGGCATGTTTGAGACTCACATTTGAGCCAGAGTGAGGTTCACTTTAACTCGTCTCTCCATTTTCCAGCGATGTTGCTTGTTCGAGGACTTTAAAAGCTGAAAATCGCCACAGGATGAATAAGGATTGAGTAGAAGAGGTTCGCAATTATGGAGCAGTGTAAGAACCCTTGGAACGGCAAGTGTGAGAGCAACGAGATTGAAGTGTACATTTTGTTCAGAGGAGAAAAGAAACCTATCTGCAGGCAATGCTGGAGCAAGCTAGCCGAACAGGATTTGGAGTGGTGAGACGCATGGAGGGTTTCAGCGTTAACACGGCGAGATCTTTTTTGGGAAGAAACGTCAACCTTCATCTGAAAGACGGCTCAGTGATAGTCAACGTTCACTTATCAGGGATCATGAAAGACGAAATGAAAAGAGAGAACGTCCTGACTTGCATAGCTTACGGCAAAAGAAACTCGATCAGAATTCCGCTGCGAAGTATCGCTTGGGCAGAACTTCTAAACCTAAGCTTCATCATGACGAGCGGATGAACAGAAACTATACGAAACGCAGATTAGAAGAAACCGATTCGCTATTAGCCCATGCATTGCTTGCACTGCGGCGTATGCTGTCACGAAACCGAGATGTTACTTTCAAAGGAAGACGTTTCGCGCCTCGAAAAGGCAGGTTTCAATCTGAACGAGTTTCAACGACGTGATCGACAAGGGTATGCGAAGCTGCGAAACCGCAAGGGCTACTGCGTCTTATATGATACCAAGAAACGAAGATGCAGAGCCTACAAGGCAAGGCCCGAAGGCTGCCGCTTATACCCAGTGATTCACAGCGTAGAAGACGGAATAATCCTGGATGATCTGTGTCCTATGAGAAATACTGTTTCCAGCAACGAAACGAATGCAAAAGGCAGGAAAGTTTTGAAGCTGCTCGATACCATAGACTCTGAAGCCCGAAGTCTCCAACATCGCTAGGAGTTCAGTCGCGCGTGTTTAACATATAGGTAGCAAAAAGGCTTAAATCAACCCTGACAGATTCCCAGAACGGTGACAAAATGCCTTGCACGGTGATTGTCGGGGGTTTTTGGGGAGACGAGGGAAAAGGCAAGATAATTTCCTATCTGGCGTTGCATGACAAAGTCGAAGTCTGCGTGAGAACTGGCTCAGTTAATGCGGCTCATACGATATGGTGTGAAGGAAAGCGCTATGCGTTGCACATGGTTCCAGGCGGGTTCGTCAACGAAAATTGCCGATTACTGATTGCACCTGGAGCTAACGTGCACGTCGGACAGTTCTTAAAGGAAGTGGAAGAAACTAAAACGAAGAACCGCATTGGCGTAGACAACCAAGCCTCGATAATTGAAGAGAAGCATTCAGCTCAAGACAAAGCCAGCGCACATCTCAAAGGCTTAGGAACGACGGGCTGGGGAGTTGGACCCGCAATCGAAGAGAGAGTGCGAAGGACCGCCAGGCTGGCTAAGGATATTCAAGAACTTCAGCCTTTCTTGGCAGACGTTCCCCAAGAGATCGAAGAGGCGTTGACGAAGAACACGAATGTTCTGCTGGAGGGAACACAGGGAATTCTGCTTTCACTTTTCCACGGAACATATCCATACGTCACAGGTCGGGACACGAGCGCTTCAGCCGTATGTTCAGAAGCAGGGGTAGGTCCAACCAAAGTCGACAACGTGGTCTTGGTGTTGAAATCTTTCGTAACACGCGTCGGTACGGGACCATTACCCGGAGAGATATCGAAAGAAGACGCAGTCAAGCGCGGATGGTTTGAAACTGCCGCGGGAACTGGAAGAGACAGACGTGCCGCACCATTTAACTTTGAACTGGCCAAGAAAGCGGTCATGATCAATGGCGCTACCCAGATCGCATTGACGAAACTCGATGCCCTATATCCTGAGTGTAAAGGCGCTAGAAACTACGGAGAACTGTCAAAAGAAACAAAAGAATTCGTGCTCAGAGTCGAAAGAGAGACAGGAGCTCCCGTTGTTTTCATAGGAACAGGGCCTGACGCATTAGATCTCGTGGACAGAAGAAAGTAACCTCAGCTGCAACTTCGCCATGATTTCTCCTTCTTTGTGTAAATAGTTAAGAACCGTAAGCTTCCATTTACACGAACAATATGACCAGAGGCTAGCCTCCTTTGAACAGAGATTTGAAGCTCATCTTCAACACAAATTTAGTCGGCGCCTTCGGTGATGGTCTCTTCTCTTATCTTTTGCCTGTCTACTTGGGTAACTCGCTTGGAGCCGATTCTGTTCAGATAGGAGTGCTTTATGCAGTGATGGCTCTAGTCGCTGCCTTTACTCTTCTTGTTTCAGGCAGTCTGGCCGATAAGTACGATAGAAAGACGATAATGATTTTAGGATGGGTTGCATGGTTGCCTGTCCCCCTGATTTTTTCAGTTGCAACGAACTGGGTTGGTATGCTTCCAGGTATGGTTCTTTATGGTTTCTGGCTTGGAGGTCCCTCCAGCACCGCGTATATAGTAACGACAGCTGATCCGAGCAAATTGACTATGACCTTCACAGTAATGTCTGCTGGTTGGTCGATAGGCTATATCTTCTCGCCTGCGATAGGAGGATTTCTCGCTGCAAACGTCGGAATGAAGCTTGTTTTCTACCTGTCTTTCGTTTTCTATGCCGTAGCTACTTCTTCCCTCTTCTTCATAAAAAGCCAGAGAGGGGTCAGTGTAGATGCAAGGTCGGGCGAGCAGTTTTCTTTTCTGAAGCTATTGAGGGTTCGCAGACTACTTGGGTACGCAGCATTCTTCGCTGCTTTGATGTTTGTTTTGTCGATGTTCAGGCCTTTCGTTCCCAAATTCGTTTCTGACATCTACAAATCCAACGATTTCACAATCGGTGTTTTGGGATCAATCACGTTTGCTAGCTCAGCGGTGATAGGCATCTTACTTGGAAGACTGGGAGACAAGTCGAGCAAGAAACATGCTCTAGCCTTGACCCTGATTCTTAACAGCATCGCCTTGCCGTTGCTGGTTCTTTCAGGCAACTTCGGTGTACTCGTGCTCTCTTTCATCCTGATCAGTGGTTCGTACATGACATTTTCATTGATGAATGCTATCGTGGGTCCGCTTGCTCCAGAATCATGCAGAGCTCACTGGGTAGCTGTGCCTCAGGTTGTAGCAATGTTTGCTTCGTTTCTTGCGCCATACGTAGGTGGATTTCTGTACGCGTACTCGCCTCAATATCCATTCATAATAGCGATGATCGCTATGCCCCTACTAGCCTTCGTCGTGGTCAGATTCTTCAAGAAGTGAATCATAGCGCCACAAGCGGAAATCTTAAGAACCCTTCATTGAATCTTCATACGCAAAGGTGAATGAATATGGACAGAAGTCGCGTCGCATCTTCTGGAGTGATTATAGTGCTGATTTTAGTCGCCGGGTTAATAGGCGGAGCGCTGATAACCTCCTATTTCTTCATGAAACAGGTCAATGACCTGCAGAGTCAAATTTCGAACCTTTCGAGTCAAGTCTCACATATCTCAGGAAACCAAACCGTCTACAACCAAACAATAACAGTTTACCAAAATGAAACCTCTTTGACTGAAATTTACAAAAAGGTCAAAGGATCGGTGGTTCTAATCCAAGGAGAAACAAGCAACGGGACCGTTCAAGGCTCAGGTTTCGTTTACAATATGACTGGAGCGATGTTCGTAGTGACGAACAATCACGTTGTCCAGGGGACGACTTCTTTGAGCGTCACTTTCTCAGACGGCCACGGATACGAAGCGACAGTCAACGGAACCGATCCGTACTCGGACATAGCGATTGTTACGGTTGTAGGGGCATCGCAGGAAGAGTTTCAACCGATCTCTATCGTGAGTTCTGCAACGTTGAATGTGGGCGATCCAGTAATAGCGATAGGTGCTCCATTCGGACTCGTCGGCACAATGACCAGCGGCGTCGTGAGTGCGCTTGGTCGAAGTATAACTGAAAGCTCGTTGGCTGGCGGTTTCCCAATAACTGACATAATACAAACGAGTGCTCCGATAAATCCTGGTAATTCTGGTGGCCCCCTGCTCAATTTTGACGGTAAAGTCGTGGGGATAACTGCCGCTATCGTTGAGAACTCTCAAGGTCTCGGTTTTGCCGTACCTTCGAACACGATCCTAAGAGAGATTGGTGCCCTTGTTGCAACAGGCACCTACAGTGGACATCCATATTTGGGCGTCGAAGGCTCTGACATGGACTACTTCCAAGCCCTGCAAATGCAAACGAACACAACTTACGGCTGGCTGGTTGGTAAAATATTCTCGGGAGGCCCCGCCGCTAATGCAGGCGTTCAGGTGAACGACATAGTAGTCGGAATAAACGGCACGGCTATGATAAATGGGGATCAGATGTCGAGCTACTTGGACGAGTACACCCTCCCAGGGGAAACAGTTGTCATAAATCTTGTACGACACGATCAGCCATTGAATCTGCAACTTGTCCTTGCAGCAAGACCCCCACCGCCTGCCTGAGCAAATCCTTCTTTTTCCTTTTCGTAACCAAAATCTAGCTATCTCACTTTTCTGCGCCTAAGAATTCCGACCAACGTGACAATTATGGCAACAATGAAGAGGATCATAAAAGTGAGGTGTGGCAGAATCAGCGGAACTGGAACCTGCAGAGGAAAACTCAGGAAAATTGGAAGCAAAACTGTGAATGTAGGTATGGCGAGTATCAGGTTGGAAAGCCGTGGTTTGAACAGTGTAAATAGGTCTCGTGTGACAACAAGCAGCGCAATTGAAGAGAGAAAGAGCATAAGCTCCAAACCTATGTTTTCGGGGCTGTAAATGCTCCCTGCTATTCCATATGTCTGTGAAGTGATGGGCCAGAAAAGTTGGAGATTTCCTCCCGTGAAGTAGTCGCCTATCAAGGGATGTGAAACAAGGGCGATGAAGTAAGGAAGTGCTTTCTTACGGTACACAGCGAAAACAGGTATGAAAACGATCAGCATGATTAATACGGAGTGAAACGGGCCTCTATGGGGAATTATCCGACCTAGTCCATTCAGGTGTTGAAAGAGGATATCCATGTCCGGTAGAACGGACAGTGTCATGACGAGGGGCACATTCAAGCTTGTATTCAGAGCCTTCGCTGAAGCCTTGCCCAGAATGTAGCCTAATGACATATGGCCGACGCCGAAACGAGTTTGCTTCCTCCTTTCGAGCGAACAACACTGCTTAACTTATTAAGTCTATAGGCATCCTAAACGTGTGAATGTTCTGCTTGGTCAATTCTGGCGGCGTTATGATATCTTTCGAATTGGAGGTTTTTTCTTGGCTTGCCAATTTTTTGCTTTCCTTCTGTGTCAACTTTCCCTTTTGTCTCGCTTATGGGGTGCAATGTTTGAAGCTTCCATGTTGGCAATTCTTTTATCACAAAAAACTGATCTGTTATTCGAGACAAGTCTTGGTTGAAGTCTTAGGAGGTTCATCGAATGGGAAGAAAAGTCGTGAAGGTTTACCTTCCTCCTCAGCAGAAGAGGGTTCTTGAGCGAGTGTGCGTTAGTCTTGGAATGGCTGAAAGCGAAGCCTTGCGAACTGCTTTTCTTGAGTATGCGAAGAGCCTTGGTGTAGTCACTGAAAAAGTTCACAGTGGTATACTAGCTTGAAGCTCTCAAGAAGAATCACTCTTCTTTCTGTCGTTGGCATTGATTTTAAGCGAGAGTTTTCAATCTGCCTGCTCGTGTCAAGTTGGGTTTGAAGTTACGGGATTTCTTGTCGTATGTAACGTTGAACTTGCTTATTCGAGTACGAAGATGTTTCTTTTTCGGCACATTTCTTTCAGGATCTTAGGCCAGACTGTGACGCTAACCTCGCCAAGATGGGCTTTTTTGAGTATTGCCATCTGAGTGCGAGATTGGCCGATGCCGCCTCCTATGCTCAGAGGAATTTCGTTTTTGACAATTGCCTGATGGTAGGGATACTTGAGAAAATCAATTTGGCCGGTCAATTCTAGCTGTCTTTTGAGCGTTTCTGCGTTGACGCGGATGCCCATAGAAGACAGCTCGTGTCGCCGTTTGGTGACCGGGTTCCAAACTAGAATGTCTCCGTTGAGCCCATGCATAGGTTTTCCATCTTTGGATTTGGTCTCGGTGATCCAGTCATCGTAGTCAGCAGCTCTCATTTCATGTGGGTAACCATCCTTTAGAGTCCAGCCTATGCCATAGATGAAAATTCCAGGATAGTCTTGCAGAATCCTTGTTTCACGTTGTTTTCGAGGCAGATTAGGATATTTGTCGAGAATCTCTTCAGCGTGCAAAAACGTTAACTTGTCTGGAAGATCCGGATACTTCTCCGTTTTCAACTGTGGGAAAGCTTTCTGAATGTGTTTTTCGGCGCCCTTGATGACCTTCCAAATTTTCTCAACTGTTTCGGTCAAGTATTTTAAGTTGCGGTCCTTCTCCGTTATCGCCTTTTCCCAATCCCACTGGTCTACGTAAGCGCTGTGATCATGATCGAGGAAATAGTCCTTTCGGACGGCACGCATGTCCGTGCACAGTCCTTCACTTGGCTTCATCGCAAACTCTTTCAAGGCCATCCTCTTCCATTTGGTTGCGGCCTGAACCACTTGAGCGTCGACAGGATGTTTGTCGTAATCATTTGAGATGTGGAACTGAATGGGCGTGCGGGAACCATCACGGTCTAAAAGATCGTTGACGCCGCTCTCTACATCTACGATGAGCGGAACCTGAACCATTATCAGATTGAGTTCGCGACAAAGGTTCTCCTCAATATATCGTTTCACCTCGAAAATCGCCACCTGAGTCTCTTTCGGGTTCAAAATTGAACGGTAATCGTTCGGAAGAACCTTTTCAAGATCTTCATAGTTGCCGATGCCTGGACCGGCAAGATCTGCCTTTTTGTCTTCAGACATTCTGACCATCAAGCTCGATTCCCTAGTCAGTAATATAATTTTTTTGGTGGTTGTGAATCAAACGGTGCATGTATGGGCAAGTTTTCAATTGTGATTCGTTTTCCAGAATGATTTTCAGACATTGTTATGAAGCAAAGCCTTCATTAGGATGATGTTGCAGTTTTTTGATTATGCAATTCCTGGACCTAACGAAGCGCGATCTGGAACTTGTAGAAAAGGCTAGAGACCTAATCGAAAGGAGGAAGTCCGATAGATCATCAGTTGCCTCCGTGCTGCGTACTCGCAGTGGAAGAGTTTTCGAAGGTGTTAACATTGAAATACAGTGTTCAGCTCCATGTTCAATCTGTGCCGAGTATGCGGCAATCGGTACGATGTGCTCTGAGGGCGAATACGAAATTGAGACAATTGTCGCCTATTCGTTCAAGAAACGTGGACGCGTTTTGCCTCCATGTGGAAAATGCAGACAGTTCATAGCCGACTTCGGAGACCCTTATGTAATCGTTCAGATCGGCAAAAAACTCAAGAAAGTCAAGCTCAGTGAACTGTATCCTCTACCCGTCTTTTCAAAGTAGAATTGACATTGACCCTTCGTCTCTACTGCAAGTGCATCTAGTGTTGAATACAACTGAACTTCGGTCTTCTGCGCCTTGCCATGCCATCCGCAGCGGCAATTATGATGAATACGACGGCGCCGATCACTCCAGCCATGATTATCATTATCAAGACTATTGGAAGATCAATCGACGACATTGAAACCCTATCCGTCTCTTGCCAGGCCTGTACCGTGAGGTTGCTCAGATTCGGGATCGTCAATATAATTGCTATAAGGATAATGAAGGTGTATAGGGTTTTCTTCGTGCTCATGTTCCCCACGCTAATCTAATGTAGGTTACGCTTGCAAATAACCATTTTGAAAGAATGTTCTATGTCGTTAAAACCCGCAAGAATTTCCTAAGGTTTCTTAGTCTGCATTCATTACTCAGTATTTTTTCAAGACTCTTCGTGGGATGCATTCAGAATCAAGAGTCGAGCTTCACACACGTTAAATGTATTGATTGAAACTTCTTTTCTTGTCGTTCGCGATAGGAGTCACTTTGGTATCACCCGAACTAACCGATGCAATGCAGGCTCTGCGTGACAGCGAAGAATGCCTGCGCTCGGTTGCCGATTCAGCCGTAAATGCCATTATTTCTGCTGACAAAAATGGGAAAATAACTTTCACTA
>Ga0335070_10006530_pt1 | contig 13721 bp, 12 predicted proteins | sample Lox_Sample_13_FD_206722 | JGI IMG/M metagenome (GOLD analysis project Ga0335070, IMG submission 206722) | Soil microbial communities from Loxahatchee National Wildlife Refuge, Florida, United States - Lox_Sample_1.3 | ecosystem: Environmental > Terrestrial > Soil > Wetlands | place: USA...
TCCGTCGGCTCGTAGCGATACGCCGCTGGCACCGGGACCTCGGGGCGCGTGTAGTCCGGGCCGAACATGCAGCCCGGGAGTGCGCAACAGACGAGGAACACGGCCGCCCGCACGCGCATGCTAGCCCTCCTTGTCCTTCTTCCCGGCGCCGAAGAACCGCTCGCTGAAGGTCGACAGGGCCCAGTAGAACATCGGTATGAAGAAGATCGCGATCACCGTGGCGGCGAGGCAGCCGCCGATCACGCCCGTGCCGATGGAGTGCCGGCTGTTGGACGAGGCGCCGGTGGCGATGGCGAGCGGCACCGTGCCGAGGATGAACGCGAAGGACGTCATCACGATCGGGCGCAGGCGCAGGTGCGCGGCCTCGACGGCAGCGTCGAAGAAAGACTTGCCTTCCTTGCGGTTGAGCTCCACCGCGAACTCCACGATGAGGATCGCGTTCTTCGCCGCGAGGCCGATCAGCGTGAGCAGGCCGATCTGGAAGTAGAGGTCGTTGGCGCTCCCGCGCATGGCGATGGAGACGAGGGCGCCCAGGATGGCGAACGGCACCGCGAGCATCACGCCCACTGGAAGCGACCAGCTCTCGTACTGCGCGGCGAGGATCAGGAACACGAACAGCAGCCCGAAGATGAACGCGATCGACGAGGTCGATCCCGAAGAGACTTCCTCGCGCGCTTCGCCCGACCACTCGTAGCCGTATCCCTGCGGCATCACTTCCTCGGCGATCTCGCGGATCGCGGCGAGCGCCTCGCCCGAGCTCACGCCCGGCGCGGGCGAGCCGTTGATCGCGATGGCCGGGTAGTTATTGAAGCGCGTCACGATGTCCGCGCCCGTCACGTAGCGCGTCTTCACGAGCGCCGAGAGCGGGACCATGTCGCCCTGGCGGTTCTTCACGTAGAAGCGGCCGATGTCCTCCGGCGTGAGCCGGTACTTGGGCTCGGCCTGCAGGACGACTTGGTAGAGCCGCGAGTCCTTCGGGAACTGGCTCACGTAGAGCGAGCCGAACATCGTCTGCAGCGTGCTGTAGGCGTCCTCGATGTTCACGCCGAGCGTCTCGGCCTTCTCGCGGTCCACGTCGGCGAGCATCTGCTGGCCGTTGGTGCTGATGGTGCTGCTCACGCTGCCCAGCTCCTTGCGCTGCCTCGCCTTGGCGAGGATCTGCTGCACGATGCCCGAGAGTTGCTGGTAATCGCCCGAACCTTTCTGCTCGATCCACATCTGGAATCCCGCGGTCACGCCCAGGCCCGGAATCGCCGGAGGATTCACGGGCACCACGAGGCCGCCCAGGATGGACGCGCGGAACTGCGCCGCCGACTGCTTGATGAGCGCGTCGGCGCCGAGCTCGGCGGCCTTCCTCTCCTCGTAGTCCTTGAGCGACACGAAGAGCACGCCGAAGTTGGTCTTGTTCTGCGAGTCGAGCAGGCTGAATCCGTCCACCTGCGTCACGTTGGCCACCGCCTCGCTCTTGCGCAGGATCTCGACGGCCTTCTCGCCCACGGCGTGGGTTCGGTCGAGGCTCGCGGAATCCGGCAGGAAGTACGCGCCGAAGATGTATCCCTGGTCCTCCTGCGGGACGAACGCCGTCGGCAGCACCTTGAAGAGGCCGACCACGCCCACCACGACGAGCGCAAGGATGCCGAAGCTCAGGGCGAAGTGATGCATCGCCCATTTCACGCCGCTCACGTATTTCGACGCGATCACGTCGAACGTGTCGTCGAACCACTTGAAGAAGCCCTTCTTGGGCCCGTGCTTGGCCTGGATGAGGATCGCGGCGAGCGCGGGCGAGAGCGTGAGCGCGACGATGCCCGAGAACACGACCGAGATCGCGATTGTCACCGCGAACTGCTTGTAGAGCGCCCCGGTGATGCCGCCCAGGAACGCCACGGGCACGAAGACCGCGTTCAGCACCAGCACGATCGCGATCACCGGGCCCGAGACCTCGTCCATGGCGCGCTTGGCGGCTTCCTTGGGCGCGAGGTGGAACTGCACCATGTTGCGCTCGGTGTTCTCCACGACGACGATGGCGTCGTCCACGACGATGCCGATCGCGAGGATCATGCCGAAGAGCGTGAGCATGTTGATCGAAAAGCCCAGCAGCAGCATGCCCACGAGCGCCCCCAGGATCGACACCGGCACCGCGAGGGTGGGGATGATGGTGAGCCTCAGGCTGTGCAGGAACACGAACACCACGAGCACCACGAGCACCACCGCCTCGAAGAACGTGTGGATCACCTCGTTGATCGAGGCCTGCACGAAGAGCGTGGTGTCCAGCGCCACCTCGTACTTGAGGCCCGCCGGGAATTCCTTCGAGAGCTCGGCGAGCGTCGCGCGCACCTCCTTCGACACCTGGATCGCGTTCGCGCCCGGCTGCTGGTAGATCGCGATCAGCGTGGCGGGATAGCCCTGGTAGGACGTGCGCAGCGCGTAGCTCTGCTGGCCCAGGTCCGCGTAGCCGATGTCCTTCACCTTCACGAGCGCCGCGCCGTTGTTGTCGCTGCGCAGGATCATGTTGTCGAACTGCGCGGGCTCCGTGATCGTGGTCGTGGTCACGGGGAACGTCTGCTGCACCGGGTAGGGCGTGGGCGCGGCGCCGATGCGCCCCACCGCGAATTGCTGGTTCTGGTTCTTGATCGCGTTGGCGACCTCGGTGGTGGAGATCTTCAGCTGCGCCATGCGGTCGGGCTTCAACCAGATGCGCATCGCGTAGTTGGGCACGCCGAAGATCGACGCCTGGTTCGCGCCGGGCAGCCGGTTGATGGTGCCGAGGATCTGCGTGTTGGTGTAGTTGGAGACGAAGTTCGGGTCGTAGCGCCCGTTGGGATCGAAGAACGCGATCACCATGAGGAACGTGCTCGTCTTCTGCGCCACGTTCACGCCCTGCGCCGACACCGACTGGGGCAACTGCGCCATCGCCTGGCTCACGCGGTTCTGCACGTCCACCTGGGCGAGCGCCGGGTCCGTGTCGATCGAGAAGTACACCGTGAGCGAGTAGTTGCCCGTCGAGGAGCTGGTCGACTGCATGTACAGCATGTTGTTGGCGCCGTTCACCTGCTGCTCGATGGGCGCGCCGACGTTCTGCGCCACCAGCTGGGCGTTGGCGCCGGGATAGGTCGCCGAGACCTGGATCTGGATCGGCGTGACCTGCGGGTACTGCGCGATGGGCAGCTGCACCATCGCGACCAGCCCCACCACGGAGATCACGAGCGCGATGACCGCCGAGAAGATCGGGCGGTCGATGAAGAAGTGCGAGAGCATCGCCTGGGCTTCGGGCTATTTCTTCGTGGCCGCGGCGCCGGGCTTCGCGCCCCCGGCCTTCGCGCGTGCCTCGACGATCTTCACCGCGGCGCCCGGCGTGAGGCGCGCGATGCCGTCGGTCGCGACCACGTCGCCCGCCTCCAGCCCGCCGGTGATGAACCAGTCGTCGCCGTACCAGGGCCCGACCTCCACCGGCCGCATCTGCGCCTTCATTTCCTTGTCGATCGTCACGACCATGTGGCTCTTGGGCCCCTGCAGCACCGCGGCCTGCGGAACGAGGATCGCGTTCACGCGCACCGCGCCAGAGACGCGCACGCGCACGAATTGCCCGGGGCGCAGCGTCGAGTCGGGATTGGGAAGCGAGGCCCGCAGCAGGAAGGTCCCCGTCTGCGGATTGAAGCTCGCATTGGCGAAGGTGATGCGCCCCTTCTGCGGGAAGAGCGCGCCGTCGGCGAGGATCACCTCCACCACGTACTGGTCGTTGGGCGGCAGCTTGAGCAGCCCCTTGTCGCGGTCGCGGCGCAGCCCGAGCATCTCGTTTTCCGAGATCGTGAAGTCCACCCAGATGGGATCGACCTGCTCCACGATGGTGAGGAGGCTGTTCTCGCCGTTCACGTAGGAGCCGTCCTGCACGCGCGCGAAGCTCGAAAGCCCCGTGACCGGCGTGGTGATCGTGGTGTAGGAGAGATTCAGCTTCGCGCTCTCCACGCCGGCCTTCGCGGTCTCGACGGCCGCAGCCGCGGCGCGCTGCTGGCCGATCGCGTCGTCCAGCTCCTTCTGCGAGAGCGCATTGAGCGCGGCGAGCGGCTTCACCTGCGCGAGGTTGTCGTCGGCCACCTTGAGGCGCACCTGCTGCTCCGCGAGCGCGCCGTTGGCCGCGTCCAGCTGCACCTGGAAGGGCCGGGCGTCCTGCTGGAACATGACCTCGCCCTCCTTCACGAGCGAGCCCTCCCCGTACACCCGCTTGTCGAGGAAGCCCGCGACGCGCGCGCGGATCTGCACCTGGTGCGACGAGAGAGTCTGCCCTACGAACTCGTAGTTCACGGGCGTGTCCCTGGGCGCGACGGTGACCGCGGTCACCTCGACGGGCGGGCGCGCCGCGGGAGCCTGATCTGCCTTGCCGCAGGCTGACAGCAGGACGATCGAAGACAACAGGATCATGAGCCGGAACATCACTCGCATCTCCCCTGGAGCGTGAGTCGCGCCGCCGGCGACCTGCTACAGCATCACTTGGGCTCGGACTTCCTCCACGTCGGGTCCGGGTTGTACCGAGTCATCGATTCCGCGATCGACGCGGTCTGAGGGCCGAGGTCCTTCTCATACACGACACCCTCGTGGTTCACGATGAACGTCATCACGCCGGAGGAACGGTACTTGGCGGGCCACGCGACGACGGCGAATCCGCCCATCAGGCGGGTGCCCACGACGTAGTCCTCCACGCCGCCGGGAGCGTCCTTGCCCTGCGCGGTGAGCATGCGGTAGTGATAGCCGTGGAACGAAGGCCGCTGGCCTTCCTTGCGGGCGTGCTTGCCGTAGCCCTCGGTGGCCGCCTCGGCCACGAGCGGGCCCAGCGGGCTTTCGGGCTGGCCGGCGTCGGTCTTCCAGTAGAGGCCGTCCTTCTTGCCCGGCGACGAGACGAAGCGCCTCGCGTAGTCGGGAAAGCCGCTGCCGTTGGCGTCGCTCGCGGCGTATTCGCGCTGCGCATCGACGATGGCAAGCATCGTCTGGATCGTGTCGAGCTCGTTGCGGCCCACGCGGCGGTTGATGATCTCCTCGCGCCCGGCCTCGGCGTCGAACGACCACTTGCCGCCCTTCTTCACGATGGGCGCCGGGAACGGCCAGTCGTCCTTGCCCACGTTGAGCGTCGCTTTCGCATCGCCCGTCTTCGCGATCGAGTTCTTCTCGTCGTACGCGGCGAGGAAGGCCTTCCAGTCGTTCTCGTCGGAGACCTTGTCGCCGGAGAAGAGCCACGACCTGGACGAGGGCCCCACGACCGCGAGGAGCGCGTGTCCGTCGTGCGCCCGGATCGCATCGGCGAGGGCCTTGGCGGCATCCTCCGGGGACGCGAACGTCGATTGCGCCGCGGCAGGCCTGGATGCCTCGGCGGGCTTGGCGGCGGGGGCCGCCTGCGCCGAGACGTTCATGGAGGACACCGCGGCGAGGGCGCCCGCGAGTGCGGTGAGCATCATTTGCTTGCGAATCTTCATGTCGTTCTCCTGGATGAGGTAGGCAAGCGCTAGCGACGTCCGCCGCCGCCGCGTCCGCCACCGCCTCCACGACTCATGCTCGAGCCGCCGCGGCTGCTCGCCGCACGCGCCGAAGCGCCACCGCCGCCGGCTCCGGAGAAGCCGCTGCTGCCCCGCGACGTGCTGCTCGCACGCTGGCTGGCCGACGCACCGCCGCCTGCACGCTGGCTCGCCGACGCGCCGCCGCCGGCGCCCGCGCGCTGCGATGCGCTCGCGCCGCCGCCCAGGTTCCCGCTCTGGCGGTTGGCCGACTCGACGCGGCTGTTGAGCTGGCCCTTGTCCATCGACGAGAGCTCCGAGCGGCCCTGTTCCGCGCGGCCGCGGAACTGCTCGCGCGATTGCGCGGCCTGCCGGTCGCCGCCGCGGTTGTACTTGCTCGCCGTGGCGTTGTCGCGATATCCCACGCCGCCGCGATTCTTGGGATCGTGGTTCCAGTTGCCGTTGCCGATGTTGGTCCTGTTGAAGTTGTTGTACTTGTTCACGTTGATGTTCACGTTGTTGCCGCCCCAGTTGCAGTTGCCCCAGATGGCGGCGCCCACGAAGACGCCCGTGGCGAACGCGAGGCCCGCGCCGTACGCGTAGCCCGGCGGGTAGTAGTAGTACGGCGGCGGATACGAGTACCACCACGTGCCGTAGATGGTGGCCGGGTTATAGGTCGGCACGTACACTACCTGCGGGTTCGGCTGCTCGATCTTGATGACCTGGACGTTCTCCTCGACCGTCTTGGTCACCGTCATGTTCTCGCTCGACTTGAGGTTGCCCGCGGCGTCCGCTTTCTTGCGAAGCTCCTGCGCGGTCTTCATCACGTCGGCCTGCTGCCCGAGGAACGCGTCGCCCAGCTTCTGCGTCCAGTCGATCTTCTCGTTCATCATCGTGAGGACCTGCGGGACCGACGTGAGCGCCTTCACGCTCGGGTCCCACTCCTGCTTCTGCATCGCGTCCTCGAGCGCCTTCTCCTTCATGTTGGGATTGGCCTTCACCCAGCGCGCGGCCTCCACGACCTGCAGCGGATAGGTCGAGGCCATGAGGATCTGCGCGAGCAGCGCATCCGGGTAGAGCGCGATGGGCGCGAGGAGCTCGTCCAGGTCCTGCTGCGAGAAGGACTTCTTGTCGGCCGCGGCTGCGGCGGGCGGCGGCGACGCGCTCGCCGGCGCGGGCTGTTGCGCGAACGCGATCGGGTCGAGCGCGAGGCTCGAGACGACGGCATAAGCGGCGAAGCGAAAGGCTAGCGAAGGTTTGCGGTCCATGTTCACCTCAAGATGGCCTGTGCGATGAGCGATCGATCCTTCCAGTACATTCCGTTCAGCCGCATTGTCAGTTTGCTGACGGCTTCCTGCGCCGCGGCGACTTCGACGATCGCGGCGGGGCGGCTGCCGTCGCCCGGAACCTGCTCGATCGCGGTGACCTCGGGGACACCGTATTTCGCGAAGAGAGCGCGCAGCTCGTCGTCCGAGGTTCCCGGTGCGATGTTACCGATCCAGACCTTCATCGACTCTCCTCGGAATCGGCCGGCGGCCGCGCAGCGCGTTCACTATTGTGCCCCATTTGGGACGGCACGACCCAGTGCGGCGCGGGGATCGCCACGTTCAGCCGGACCGAGAGCAGGCGCAGCAGCACCGTGACGAAGGTGGCGATGAAGGCCGCCTGTCCGTAGTTCAGGTCGTAGTAGCGGATCGACGTGACGAACGCGATGGCGCCCGCGAAGGATGCCGTCGCGTAGAGTCCTCCGGGACGGAACATGTCGGGGACCTCGTTCACGACGACGTCGCGGAGCACGCCACCCATGGTGCCCGTGATGACGCCCATCAGCAGCGCCACCGCGATTGGAGCGTGATGCGCCTCGGCGATGCCCACTCCGGTGATCGTGAACAGGGCGAGGCCTAGCGCATCGACGATCACCGAGCGCTTGTGCACCGCCGAGGCGACGCGGAATATGCGCGCGCTGTAGACGAAGGGCACGCAGATCGCGAGGATCGCCGCGAGGTATTCCCAGTGCTGCATCCAGTAGAAGGGCCGGTTGTCGAGCAGCAGGTCGCGCACCGTGCCGCCCCCGAACGCGTTCACGCAGGCCAGGGCGAAGGTGCCCACGAGATCCATGCCCTTGTTCGCCGCGACGATCATGCCGGCCACGGCCGAGACCAGCACCGCGGCCGCCTCGAGGACCTCGAGGACGAGCTCGACGTTGAGCTGGGGAATCAATCCCGGAAATTCTTGTAGGAGAGCGGCACGTCGGTCACGCCGCCGCGCACGAGCGCGATCGCCTCCTGGAGCGAGTCCTTCTTCGAGCCGGTGACGCGCACCACGTCGCCCTGGATCGAGGCGGTGACCTTGAGCTTGTTGTCCTTGATGAGCTTCACGATGCGCTTTGCGAGCTCGCTCTCGACGCCGTTCCTCACGGCCATCTTCTGCTTCACCTTGTCGCCGCCGATCTTCTCGGGATCCTTCAGCTCGAGGAAGCGAGTGTCCACGCCGCGCTTGGCCATCTTGCCGAAGAGCACGTCGCGCACCTGGCCCAGCTTGAAGTCGTCGTCGGCGTAGGCGGTGATCTCGTGCTCCTTCTCGTTCAGCTCGAAGCGCGCGTCCGACCCCTTGAAGTCGAAGCGGTTGGCGATCTCCTTGTTGGCCGTGTCCACGGCGTTCTTCAGCTCCACCGCGTTGGCCTCGCACATGATGTCGAAAGAGGGCATGGTCCTTCCCCGGCAAGTGAATCCGACGATTCTATTAGAATTCCCCATGGCCACGATCCTGCAGACACTGCCCGCCGGCGAGAAGGTCGGCATCGCCTTTTCCGGCGGGCTCGATACCAGCGCCGCCCTCGCGTGGATGCGCGAGAAGGGCGCGATCCCGTACGCCTACACGGCCAACCTCGGGCAGCCCGACGAGGCCGACTACGATGAGATCCCGAGGAAGGCCAGGCTCTACGGCGCCGAGAAGGCCGTGCTCGTGGAATGCCGTCCGCAGCTCGTGGCCGAGGGGATCGCCGCGATCCAGTGCGGCGCGTTCCACATCTCCACCGCGGGCATCACGTACTTCAACACCACGCCCCTGGGCCGCGCCGTCACAGGCACGATGCTCGTGGTCGCGATGAAGGAAGACCAGGTCCACATCTGGGGCGACGGCAGCACGTTCAAGGGCAACGACATCGAGCGCTTCTACCGCTACGGGCTGCTCGCGAACCCGGCGCTTCGCATCTACAAGCCGTGGCTCGACCAGCGCTTCATCGACGAGCTGGGCGGGCGCAGGGAGATGAGCGAATACCTCGCGAAGCGCGGATTCGACTACAAGATGAGCGTGGAGAAGGCCTACTCGACCGACTCCAACATCCTGGGCGCGACGCACGAGGCCAAGGACCTCGAGTTCCTCGACAAGGGCATGCGCATCGTGAGCCCGATCATGGGTGTCGCGTTCTGGCGCGACGACGTGGCGGTGAAGGCCGAGACGGTGACGGTGGGATTCGAGGAAGGAGTGCCCGTGACGCTGAATGGGCAATCGTTCAAGGACGCGGTGGCGCTCCTTGCGGAGGCCAACGCCATCGGCGGGCGCCATGGCCTGGGCATGTGCGACCAGATCGAGAACCGCATCATCGAGGCGAAGAGCCGCGGCATCTACGAAGCGCCGGGCATGGCGCTGCTGCACCTCGGTTATGAACGTTTGGTCACCGGTATCCACAACGAGGACACCATCGAGCAGTACCGCAACAACGGCCGCCGCCTCGGGCGCCTGCTCTACCAGGGACGCTGGTTCGATCCCCAGGCGATGATGCTGCGCGAAACGGCGCAACGCTGGGTCGCGCGCGCGGTGACGGGCGAGGTGACTGTCGAGCTGCGCCGCGGCAACGACTACTCGATCCTCGACACGAGAAGCCCCAACCTCACCTACAAGCCCGAGCGCCTCACGATGGAGAAGGGCGAGGCGTTCTTCACGCCGGCCGACCGCATCGGCCAGCTCACCATGCGCAACCTGGACATCGCGGACACGCGCGACAAGCTGCGCGTGTATTCGGAGACGGGTCTGCTGGGCCCCGGGGGCGGCGTGCCGCTGCTCGGCGACGACACGGAGAAGTAGCTAGGTCTCGACCTTCCCGAGCAGCAGGTACTCCATCAACGCCTTCTGCACGTGGAGGCGGTTCTCCGCTTCTTCCCACACGACGCTCTGCGGGCCATCGACCACGTCGGCGGCCACTTCTTCGCCGCGATGCGCGGGCAGGCAATGCATGAAGAGCGCATCGGGGCGCGCGCGAGACATCATCTTCGTGTCCACGGTGAATCCGTGGAAGGCCTTTTCCCGCGCACCGGCTTCGGCCTCGAAGCCCATGCTGGTCCAGACGTCCGTATTCACGGCGTGCGCGCCCGCGCAGGCGTCGGCGGGATCGGCGAAGATCTCGACGCGGTCGCGACCGAGCCCCTCGAGCCTCGCGGGCTCCACCCCGTAGCCCCGGGGCGTGGCGATGTTCAGCTTGAACTCGAACACCTGCGCGGCCTGGATCCAGGTGTTGCACATGTTGTTGCCGTCGCCGATCCAGGCGATTGTCTTGCCCGGGACCGGCCCGCGGTTCTCGATGAACGTGTAGATGTCCGCCAGCACCTGGCACGGGTGGTACTCGTTGGTGAGGCCGTTGATCACCGGCACGCGCGAGTGCGCCGCGAAGCGCTCGATGATGGCGTGCTCGAACGTGCGGATCATCACGATGTCCACCATGCGCGAGATCACGCGGGCCACGTCCTCGATGGGCTCGCCGCGCCCGAGCTGCGTCTCGCTCGTGTTGAGCACGATCGAGGAACCGCCCAGCTGGTGGATGCCCGCCTCGAAGGAAACGCGCGTGCGGGTGGAGGTCTTCTCGAAGACCATCGCGAGCATGCGGTCGGCGAGCGGCTGGTAGGCGACGTAGTTCTTGAACCGCTCCTTGATGATCTTCGTGCGCGCGAAGAGATGCTCGAGCTCGTGGCGCTCCAGGTCGCTGAACTCGAGGAAATGCTTCACTCGGCTGCGGCCGCGGCGGGCGCCTCGGCGAGGAAAGCCTTCACGATGGGCGCGAGCATCGACACGAGCTGCCTCGCCTCGTCTTCCCGGATCACCAGCGGCGGAAGCAGGCGCACGACCTTGTCGGCGGTCACGTTGATCACGAGGCCGGCTTCGAGCGCGCGGCGCACGATGTCGCCGCAGGGACGGTCCAGCTCGATGCCGAGCATGAGGCCCATGCCGCGGATCTCCTTCACGCCCGCCACGCCCGAGAACTCGCGCGCGAGGCCGTCCCTGATGATGGCGCCCGTCTTCGCCGCGTTGGCGAGCAGGCCCTCTTTCTCGATCACGTCCAGCGTGGTGATCGCCGCGACCGAAACGAGCGGGCCGCCGCCGAACGTGGTTCCGTGGTTGCCCGGCTTGAAGACCTTCGCCGCCTCGCCTCGAGCGAGGCACGCGCCGATGGGCACGCCCGAGCCCAGGCCCTTGGCGAGCGGCATCACGTCGGGAACGATGCCCGACCACTGGTGCGCGAACCACTTGCCGGTGCGCCCGATGCCGCTTTGCACTTCGTCGATCATGAGGAGCCAGCCGCGCTTGTCGCACAGCTCCCGCACCTTGCGAAGGTACGTTGCGTCGGCGACGTGGATGCCGCCCTCGCCCTGCAGCACCTCGAGGAGCACCGCCACGATGGAGCCGTTGTCGGCGAGCCGCTCCATGGCGGCGAAGTCGTTGTAGGGCACGCGCAGGAACCCGCCCATGAGCGGCTCGAATCCGGCCTGGGCCTTGCGCGACCCCGTGGCCGAGAGCGTGGCGAGCGTGCGGCCGTGCCACGCTTTCTCCATCACGACGATCTGCGCGTTCTCGATGCCGCGCTGGTGGCCATGGAGGCGCGCGAGCTTTATCGCCGCCTCGTTCGCCTCGGCGCCCGAGTTGCAGAAGAACGCGTTGTCCATGGCGGCGATCGCGCACACCTTCTCGGCGGCGCGTTCCTGCTCGGGCACGCGGAAGAGGTTCGAGGTGTGGATCAGCTTCGCGACCTGCGCCTGGAGCGCCTTCGTGAGCACCGGATGGTTGTGCCCAAGCCCGTTCACGGCGATGCCGGCGAGCCCGTCGAGGTAGCGGCGCCCCTCGGTGTCCCAGAGCCACGCGCCCTCGCCGCGCGCGAACGCCACGGGTTGCGGGGCATACGTCTGCATCAGGTGCGTCGCGCTCATGCTTCGTCTCCCAATTGCAACAATTCGGGACCCCCAAAACGACAACGGCGGCCATTGGCCGCCGCCGGCCGGTGCAACGGACTGTCAGGTACGGGCGCCGCCCATGGACTTCACCTGGGCCGCGAGGCGGCTCTTGTGACGCGCCGCCTTGTTCTTGTGGATGATGCGCTTGTCCGCGATCGAATCGATGACGGATTGCTCGGCGAGCAGCGCCGCGCGCGCCGCGGCCGCGTCGCCCGAGGCGATGGCCTTCTGCACCTTCTTGATCGCGGTGCGCAGCTTGGTGCGCAGGCCCGCGTTGGAGGCGCGTTGCTTGGTGGATTTCTTGGCGCGCTTTGCGGCCTGCTTGGTATTTGCCATTCGAAGCTTTCGGTCGGAGTCGGTAGTCGAAAAAGAGCCTGTTATCATACACCACTTGTCCATACAAAACAAAGCCCTAGGCCGGTGAATCTCCTTCGCGCGGCCGCGTCGGTGAGCGCGATGACGCTCGCGTCGCGAATCACCGGCTTCGTTCGCGACACGCTGCTCGCGATCTTCTTCGGCGCGGGCTACACGATGGACGCGTTCGTCGTCGCGTTCCGCATTCCCAACCTGCTGCGGCGGCTCTTCGCCGAGGGCGCGTTCTCGCAGGCTTTCGTTCCCGTGCTCGGCGAATACCGCAACCGCCGCGGCGACGAGGCCACGCGGGAGCTCTCGGGCAAGGTGCTCGCGCTGCTCGCAGCCGCGCTCTTCGTGGTGACGCTCGCCGGCGTCGTGGCCGCGCCCGCCGTGGTGTATCTCAGCGCCTCGGGATTCGCGGCCGACGCGGACAAGTTCTCGCTCACCGTGGCGATGGTGCGGATCTGCTTTCCGTACATCTTCTTCATCTCGCTGGTGTCGTTCTCGGCGGGTCTGCTCAATACGTACGGATCGTTCAAGGCGCCCGCCATCACGCCGGTGCTGCTCAACGTCTCGTTCATCGCGTGCGCGGTGTGGCTCGCGCCCCACATGGAAAAGCCCATCGTGGCGCTCGCCTGGGCGGTGTTCCTCGGGGGCATCGCGCAGCTCGCCTTCCAGGTGCCGTTCCTGCGCGGCATCGGCATGTGGCCGCGCATCGCCTGGGCGCCGCGCGACGAAGGCGTGGTGCGCATCGTGAAGCTCATGGGCCCCGCGGCGCTGGGCGTTTCCGTGGCGCAGGTCTCGCTCCTCATCAACACGCAGATCGCTTCGCACCTGGGCAACGGTCCCGTCTCGTGGCTCTACTACGCCGACCGGCTGATGGAATTTCCCTCGGCCATGCTGGGCGTGGCTCTGGGCACCGTGATCCTTCCGTCGCTCGTGCGCCACCACGCGGCCGACGACCCGGCCGCCTATTCGCGGCTGCTCGACTGGGGCCTTCGCGTGACGCTGGTGCTGGCGCTGCCCGCGGCGCTCGCCCTGGGCATCCTCGCGGTGCCGCTCATCTCCACGCTCTTCTGGCACGGCGAGTTCCTGCGCCACGACGTGCTGATGACGCGAAGCGCGCTCGTGGCCTACGCCGTGGGCCTCGCGGGCATCATCCTCGTGAAGATCCTCGCGCCCGGCTTCTACGCGAAGCAGGACATCCGCACGCCGGTGAAGGTCGCCGTCGTCACGCTCGCGGTCACGCAGGCGCTCAACGCGTTGTTCGTGCCCTACCTCGGCCACGCGGGACTCGCGCTCTCGATTTCAATGGGCGCCTGTTTCAACGCGACGTGGCTCTGGCGGCTCGCGAGGCGTTCGGGAGCCTACCGGCCCGAGCCCGGCTGGCCCGCGTTCCTCTACAAGGTGGGAATCGCCCTCTACATGATGGGAGGAGCGCTCTGGTACGCCATGGGCAGCGAGTCGTCGTGGTTCGAGATCGCCGCGGTCCCGCGCGCGGGCAAGCTCGCCCTCGTGATCGCCGCGGGCACCGTGGCCTACTTCGGCGCGCTCGCGGCGATGGGCATTCGCCCGCGCGATTTCTCGCGCCACGAGTGAGGACGCCATGAGGGTCGTGCGCCATTCGCGTTCCGCTGCCGACACGGCCATCGCCATCGGCAGCTTC
>Ga0335070_10006534_pt1 | contig 13718 bp, 12 predicted proteins | sample Lox_Sample_13_FD_206722 | JGI IMG/M metagenome (GOLD analysis project Ga0335070, IMG submission 206722) | Soil microbial communities from Loxahatchee National Wildlife Refuge, Florida, United States - Lox_Sample_1.3 | ecosystem: Environmental > Terrestrial > Soil > Wetlands | place: USA...
GATCGACGCGGTCGAGCGCGCCGCCGGCGAGAAGCTCGGCCGGCCCCGCGTGAAGCTCGTCACCTGGGACGAGCTCCTCGACGCGGCGGAGACCGTCGCCGCAAAAACCGCGTAACGGAAGCGAGGGAGACCATGAGCCGGACAGAGGAAACGCAGGAGCTGTGGGGCGGCGAGACGTCGAAGGCGATCGCCAACTTCCCCGTCTCCGGGGAGCCGATCCCCGCGCCGGTCGCGCGCTGGCTCGGCCGCATCAAGGGCGCCGCCGCGCGCGCGAACGCCGACCTCGGCCTGCTCGACCGGGACAAGGCCGAGCGGATCGCCGCCGCGGCCGAGCGGATCGCCAACGGCGAGCTCGACGATCAGTTCCCGATCGACGTCTTCCAGACCGGGTCGGGCACCTCCTCGAACATGAACGCGAACGAGGTGATCGCCACCCTCGCCGGCGAGGGCGTGCACCCGAACGACCACGTGAACATGGGCCAGTCCTCGAACGACGTCTTCCCGTCGGCGGTGCACCTGGCCGCGCTCGACGAGATCACGAACGACCTGCTGCCGGCGCTCGGCAAGCTCGCCGCCTCGCTCGAGGCGAAGGCCGCCGAGTTCGACGACGTCGTCAAGTCGGGCCGGACGCACTGGATGGACGCCGTGCCCGTGACGCTCGGCCAGGAGTTCGCCGGCTACGCGGCCCAGGTGCGCCAGGGGGTCGAGCGCGTCAAGGACGCCCTGCCCCGGCTCGGGCAGATCCCGCTCGGCGGCACGGCGACCGGCACCGGCCTCAACACGCATCCCGAGTTCGCCGCGCGCGTGCGCACGATCCTCTCGGAGGAAACCGGGCTGCCGATCTCGCCTCCGGCCGATCCGTTCGAGGCGCAGGCCGCCCGCGACGGCATCGTCGAGGCCTCGGGCGCGCTGAAGACGGTCGCCGTCTCGCTGACGAAGGTCGCCAACGACATCCGCTACCTCGGCTCCGGCCCGCGGGCCGGCCTCGCCGAGATCGTCCTGCCGGAGCTCCAGAAGGGCAGCTCGATCATGCCCGGCAAGGTCAATCCCGTCATGCCCGAGGTGGTGACGCAGGTCGCCGCGCAGGTGCTGGGCAACGACACGGCGATCGCCGTCGGCGGCATGCAGGGGCACTTCGAGCTGAACGTCTTCGTGCCGCTCCTGGCGCGCAACATCCTCGACTCGGTGAAGCTGCTCGCCAGCGCGTGCCGGCTGTTCGCGGAGAAGTGCGTGGACGGGATCGAGGCCAACCGCGAGAAGTGCGAGAGCTATGCCGAGCTGACGCTGTCCGCCGCGACCGCCCTCAACCCGTACATCGGCTACGACCGGGCGACCGAGATCGTCAAGGCAGCCGCGGCCTCCGGCCGCTCGCTCAGGGAGGTCGCGCGCGAGCAGGGGGTCGAGGAATCCGTCCTCGACCGGGCGCTCGACTACCGGGCGATGGCCAAACCGTATGAATAGGCGGTTCGAACACCGCCCGCAGGGCGAAGATCCCTCCGTCAAGCGATGACGGTAGCCTGGAGCCGGGCCACACTCAGACGGCCGATCAGGGTCGACTGAGGGCGCGCCGCCGTACAGCCCGGCCGGTTCGAGGTCGACCGACCGCAGAAGAGGAGACAACTTGACAAGCAGCCGCGTACGTAGGCCGGCAGTGCGGCAACCCGCCTCCAGGAACGCGTTCTGGATTGCCATCGCTGTCGCTGCCCTCGTCGCGCTCAGCGCCGTCTCGGCGGCGGGCGCGGCCAGCAATCCGATCGTCGCGCCGAACGCCGGCCTGCACTTCACGCCGGTGTTCCAGCCGCTCGGGATCTCCACCAAGCCGACGACGGTCGTCGTGCAGATGTCCGGGGATCCGATCACCGTCGCGGACTCCGATGCCGCAGCGCCGCTCTCGCAGGGCCAGAAGGACTCGATCCGGAGCCAGCTCCGGAGCCGGCAGGCGCCCGTCGCGCAGCGGATCCAGGCGCTCGGCGGCCACGTGCTCGCGAGCTACCAGGCTGCGTACAACGGCTTCAAGGTGCAGATCGCGGCCAACCAGGCGGCTCAGCTCGCGTCGCTGCCCGGCGTCACCGGCGTCTACCTGCTGCCGACGTACAAGCCCGACAATACGCACGGCATTCCGCTCGTCGGCGGGCCGCAGGTGTGGGACGCGCTCGGTACCAACTTCCACGGCGAGGGCATCAAGATCGCCGACATCGACACCGGCATCGACTACACGCACGCCGACTTCGGCGGCAGCGGCAGTCCGGCCGAGTATCAGACCGCGCTCACCTCCGACACACTGCCGGCAAATCCGCTCGAATTCGGGCCCACGGCGCCGAAGGTCAAGGGCGGCACCGACTTCGTCGGCGACGACTACAACGCCGACCCCACGTCTCCCGTCTACCAGCCGACCCCGCATCCGGACCCGAACCCGCTCGACTGCAACAGCCACGGGACGCATACGGCCGGGACGATGGCGGGGTTCGGTGTCCTCTCCGACGGCTCGACGTACACCGGGCCCTACACCTCGACCACGGTGTCGTCGCACACGTGGAACGTCGGCCCCGGTATGGCGCCGAAGGCCGACCTCTACGCGCTGAAGATCTTCGGCTGCGCCGGCCCGACGAACGAGGTCATCGACGCGATCGAGTGGGCCGTCGACCACAACATGGACATCATCAACATGTCGCTTGGCTCGCCGTTCGGGGCCACCGACAGCCCGGATGCCGTGGCCGCGACGAATGCGGCACAGGACGGCGTCATCGTGGTCACCTCCTCGGGCAATGAGGGCTCGAACCCCTATATGACCGGCGATCCGGGCACCGGCAGCGCCGTCATCAGCACCGCCGCGAACGATCCGACGCCGGAGTTCCCGGCTGCGAACACGACCCTGACCAAGGCCGACACGACGAGCGGCGGCACGCTGACGGCGATCAACGCGAACGGCTTCACGCCGCTACCGGCCGGCCCGTTCAAGATCGAGGTCCTCTACAGCTCGCCGGGCGTGATCAGCCTCGGCTGCTTCGGCGAGGATCCTCCGATTCCGGCCAACACGTTCATCGTCGTGGCGCGCGGCACGTGCGCCCGCGTCGCGAAGGCGATCTTCGGCCAGCAGGCAGGAGCCGCCGGCGTGATCATGGTGAACAGCTCGAACGGCTTCCCGCCGTACGAGGGACCGATCACGGGCGATCCCGACGATCCGGGCCCGCCGCTGTTCGGCGGCTTCAAGTTCGACGTCACGATCCCGTTCCTCGGCGTCCCCTCGGGAGCGGCCGCGCAGCTGATCGCCGCGGACGGCGGCACCTTGACCGAGTCGTCCACGACGGTCGTGAACCCCGGGTTCGAGACGCTTGCGAGCTTCACCTCGTTCGGGCCGGCGACCGCGAGCAGCGCGCTCAAGCCGAACCTGACCGCCCCCGGCGTCAGCATCTTCTCGGCTGGCATGGGCACGGGCGTCGCGGCGCTGAACGACTCCGGTACGTCGATGGCCGCCCCGCACGTCACGGGTGAGGCTGCGCTCGTGAAGCAGGCGCATCCGGACTGGCGGCGGGTGAAGTACTGGGTGGCCGCGATCGAGAACACCGCCGACCCGAGCATGGTCAACGGCTACTCGATGCGCGGCGCCGGCACGGGCTTCGCACAGGCCCTGCCCGCCGTGCAGACGCAGGTCGTCGCGCTCGGAGACAGGGACAACGCGAATCTGAACTTCGGATTCAGCGAGCTCGGCCGGGACTTCAACCAGGTGCAGTTCATCCGGCTGAGGAACTTCGGCAACTCGCCGGCGACGTTCACCATTTCCGACGTGCTCGACGCGGGGAGCCCGCATTCGACGTCGTTCCCGTCGAGCGTGACCGTCGGGGGTCACGGCGGCGAGGCCGTCGTGCCCGTGCGGCTCAGCGTCCCGGCTGCGAGCGCCGGCGGCGCAGTGCTGCCGTGTGCGGGCGTGACGTGCCCCAGCACGGACTTCAACGACGTGTCCGGCCAGATCACCCTGACCCCGGCCGGCGGGAGCAACAACGGCATCACGCTGCGCGTGCCGTACTACATGGTCCCGCAGGCGGTCTCGGACGTCGGCGTCCGGGCGGTGAACACCAACCTGCTGAGGAAGACGGGCCACGCGACCGCGATCCTCGCAAACCGCTTCCACGCCGCTGCCGCCGGCTCCGCCGACTGGTACGCGTGGGGGATCAAGGACAAGCGGAATCACGGGCTGAAGTCCGACGACCTGAAGGCCGTCGGCGTCCAGTCCTTCCCGGACGCGGTCATCGATCTCGGCACGCCGGATTCCCCCGAGCTGCACACGGGGTTCATGGCGTTCGCGATCGCGACGAACCACCGCTGGTCGAACGGCGCGATGAACGAGTTCGACGTCTTCGTCGACGTGAACGGCGACAACGTGCCGGACTACGACGTCATCGCGGTGGACTTCGGCCTGCTCACGACGGGCGACGCCGACGGCGTCGACGCCGTGGCGGTGTTCGACCTGAACGAGGGCGTCGGGACGCTCGACTTCCTCGCCGACGCTCCGACCGACAGCAGCACGATGGTGCTGCCGGTCCTGTTCGATCAGCTCAAGGACTCGAGTCCGTCGACCTCGCTCGGCGGCGCGAACCAGCGCTTCACCTACTCGGTCGTCGCCACCGGTTTGACCGACGGCACGGAGGACACCGGCGACATGAGCGCAGTGTTCAACCCATTCAACCCGGCGGTGAACACGGGCATGTTCGACACCCTGCCTCCGGGCGGCTTCGCGACCGAGGCCCTGACGGTCAACGGGGCGGAGCAGGCGCAGTCGCCGGCGCTCGGCTGGATGATCGTCAGCCACGAGAACGAGAGCAGGAACGAGGCGAGCTTCATCGAGCTGCCCCAGTCGGGGCTGCACCACTAGGGACTCGCCAATCGACAGGAGCGCGAGGGCCGGCGGAGACGCCGGCCCTCGCCGTTGCCGGCCGTTAGGTGACGGCGAGGTGGGCGACGAACGCCCGCGCTCCGACCCGGACGGCGATCGCGTAGCTCCCCGCCGCCGGCGGGTTGCCGAGGCCGGCAGCCGGCGCGAAGGCGATGGTGAGCGTTCCCGGCCCGATCACGTCGCAGATGATGCCGCGCTGGGGCGGCAGCGTGATCACGATCACGTGGCCCGAGATGCGTACGTGGAGCGGCGGCTTCCCGCCGAGCGACACGTTTCGGCGCGCGAGCGTGTGCGGTACGCGCTCGGCGGCCGGCAGCGAGACGACGACCGGCCCGGGCCCCGGCCTGCCGCACTGCATCTCGTAGCGGAGGGTGAGCGTGAGCTTCACCGGCCGCGCGCCGGCCGTGGCGGGAGCTGCGGTCGCGGTCGCGGAGCCGCCCGCGGGCAGGGTCACCGGCGGCACCGGCGTGGGCGGCGCGCTCCGGGCGGCCGGTACGGCGAGGCCGGCGAGGACGGCAAGGAAGGCCGTGACCCCCCTCATGCCGGGAGGGTAGCTCGTCAGTACGCGACCGCGCCCCGGCCGGCGGCGGTGGCCGCGTGCCGCTGCTCCTCGGCGCGGTAGCTCGAGCGGACGAGCGGGCCGGCGAAGACGGAGCCGAAGCCGAGCGCCTCGCCCTGCTCGCGCAGCCAGCGGAACTCGTCCGGGTGCACCCAGCGGTCGATCGGCGCGTGCTTAGGGCTCGGCTGGAGGTACTGGCCGATGGTGACGACGTCGACCCCGTGCGCGCGCAGGTCGCGCAACGTCTCGACGACCTCCTCGTTCGTCTCGCCGAGGCCGACGATGATCCCGGACTTCGTCAGCACCGGGTAGTCGGCGAGCTCCTTCGCCCGCTGGAGCAGCCAGAGCGCCTTGTCGTAGCTCGCCTTCGCGCCCCGCATCTTCCGGTGCAGGCGGCGCACGGTCTCGATGTTGTGGTTGAAGACGTCCGGGCGGGCGGCGAGCACCGTCCGCAGCGCCTCCTCCTCGACGCCGAGGAAGTCGGGTGTCAGCACCTCGACCGTCGCCTCCGGCAGCTTCGCCTTGAGCGCGCGGATCGTGGCGGCGTAGTGGCCGGCGCCCCGGTCGGGGACGTCGTCGCGGTCGACCGAGGTGACGACGACGTGCTTCAGCTCCATCTGGGCGGCGGCCTGCGCGACGCGGAGCGGCTCGAGCGCGTCGGGCGGCGCCTCCGGCCGGCCGGAGTGGACGTAGCAGTAGCGGCAGGCACGGGTGCACGTGTCGCCGAGGATCTGGAATGTCGCGGTGCCGCGGCCCCAGCACTCGGAGATGTTCGGACAGCGGGCCTCCTCGCAGATCGTGTTCAGCGAGAGCCCGTGTACGAGCTTCTGGACGTCGAAGTAGCGGCCGTCCCTCGAGGGGGCCCTGACCGTCATCCACTCGGGCCGGCGCGGGCGCTCGGCGACGGGAAGCGAGGTCTCCACTGCCATTCAGTCTAGTTTGCCGAGCTCTCGGGCCGGCAGCTACGCTAAGCGGACTGCCTAGTCCGCTTACTGCCGGGAGAGCCATGCGCCATACGACGAACCCCTGGGTGATCCTCGTCCTCATCTGCTTCGCGCAGTTCATGGTCGTCCTGGACGCGACCGTCGTGAACGTCGCGCTGCCCTCGATCCAGAACGACCTCGGGCTCTCCGAGGCGAATCTCCAGTGGATCGTCAACGCCTACACGCTCGTCTTCGGCGGCTTCCTGCTGCTCGGCGGGCGCGCCGGCGACCTCCTCGGCCGCAAGCGGCTCTTTCTCGGCGGGCTCGTCGTCTTCACGCTCGCCTCGCTGCTCGACGGCCTGGCCGTCAGCTCGGGGATGCTGATCGGCTCCCGGGCGCTGCAGGGGCTCGGCGCCGCGTTCATCTCGCCGGCCGCGCTCGCGATCATCTCGACCACCTTCAAGGAAGGCGCCGACCGCGCGAAGGCGCTCGGCGTCTGGGCCGCGATCGCAATCGGCGGCAGCGCCGTCGGCCTCGTGCTCGGCGGCGGACTTACGCAGGCGCTCTCCTGGCCCTGGATCTTCTTCATCAACGTCCCGGTGGGCGTCGCGGTCTTCCTGCTCTCGCTCCGCCTCGTGCCGGAGTCGAAGGACGAGGCCGCGCACCGCAGCTTCGACGTCGCTGGCGCGGTCAGCGTGACGGGAGGCCTCATGGCGCTCGTCTACGCGATCGTGCAGGCGCAGCGCGACGGCTGGGGCTCGGCGCAGACGATCGGCACGTTCGTGCTCGCCGCGGCGCTGCTCATCGGCTTCGTCTTGATCGAGCTGCGCGCGACCGCGCCGCTCGTCCGCCTCTCGATCTTCCGCATTCGCTCGCTCACGACCGCGAACGTCGTCATGTTCCTCGTCGCGTCCGGCCTGTTCGCGATGTTCTTCTTCAACTCGCTCTACATCCAGCGCGTGCTCGGCTTCGGCCCGCTGAAGGCCGGCCTCGCCTTCCTGCCGTTCACGGCCGGGATCATGCTGTCGGCGGGCTTCGCGTCGAACTTCGCGCCGAGGCTCGGCGTGCGGCCGATCGCGATCGGCGGGATGATCGTCACGAGCGTCGGGATGCTGCTGCTGACGCGGCTCCCGGTCGGAGGCTCGTACGCCGCCGACGTGCTGCCGTCGCTCATCGTCACGTCCCTCGGCCTCGGCTGCGTCTTCGTGCCGCTCACGCTGGTCGCGACGACGGGTCTCGAGAACGAGGACCAGGGGCTTGCGTCGGGTCTCTTCAACACGTCGCAGCAGGTCGGCGGCGCGCTCGGGCTCGCGATCCTGTCGACCTTCGCCGCGAGCAGGACGAGCGGCGACCACGGCGTCTCGAAGTCGGCGGCGCTCGTCGACGGCTTCCACGTCGCCTTCGCAGGCGGCGCGATCTTCGTCCTGCTCGCGCTCGCCGCGCTTCTCGCTCTCCTGCGGCGCCACCACGTCGAGCGGATCGAGGCCGAGGCGGCGACCTCACCGGTCGTATGACGGCGACCCTGCGGGCGGACGCACGGCGGAACCTCGACCGCCTGCTCGAGGCGGCGTCCGAGTGTTTCGCCGAGCAGGGCGTCGACGCGAGCGTCGACGAGATCGCCCGCCGGGCGGGGATCGGTCACGGCACCGTCTTCCGGCGCTTCCCGACGAAGGAGGCGCTGCTCGTCGCGGTCATGGTCGAGCGGCTGCGCGAGCTGACGCGCGTCGCGGAGGGAGCGCTCGGCGACCAGGATCCGGGCGCGGCGTTCGAGCGCTTCTTCCGCCGTGCTGCGGCGGTGTACGCACAGAACCGGGCCATCGCCGAGGGGTTCGAGCGGTGCGTCGAGACGGAGGAGGTCGCCGCGCTCGAGGTTGCCGTGGGACGGCTCGTCTGGCGCGCCCAGCGCGCCGGCGCGGTGCGTCGCGACGTCACGCCGGCCGATGTGCTGGAGCTCGTCCCGGCTGCGAGCCGCCACCCCGATGTGATCCTCGACGGCCTCCGCCCGCGGCGCCCCTAGCAGCCGGCGCTTCTGAAACCTGCACGTAACAACGTGTTACTTGCAGACGCTCGGCGAGAGACGTCGGCGTGGCAGTACGGTTCTCCGAGCGGCTGTGAGCGGGTTCGGTGCTAGTAACAAGTTGTCACTAGCAGGACGGCCTCGCTTAATCGGCGTCGGCGACTGAGTGTGCGGCGTGGTCGCGGGCCTGCGCCTCGAGGCGCTCGCGGGCGGCGAGCAGGTGGCCGTGTGCGGCCCAGGCGTGCGCCGCGCCGCGGGGCACCAGCTCGTTGCGGTAGTGCTCCGCGGCGACGCGGACGTGGGCAAGCGCGCGCTCGAGCTCCGCAGCGATCACGTCATAGGCCTGCGCGACCGCCTCGAGGCGCTCGCTCAACGCTCCGCCAGCCCCGCGTGGACGGGCTGCGCCCACAGGCCGATGCCGTCGCCGGCGGCAAGCTCCTCGAGCTCGAGGTCGAAGACCTCGCCGAGCGCCGCCACCGCGTGCGGTCGCACCTCGGCGACCGTCACGGGCCTCCCGGTCTCGCGCGCGATCGTCGTGAACGTCGCGTCCTCGAGCCCGCAGGCCGTGATCCACTCGGTGAACGGCGCCGGGTCGAGGTCGACGTTGAGCGCGTAGCCGTGCGTCGTGATCCAGCGCGAGACGTGCACGCCGATCGACGCGATCTTGCGCGGTGGCCGGGCGACCCACACCCCGGTCAGCCCCTCCAGCCTTTGCCCTTCTAGTCCAAACGGTGCAACCGTTCGGACCACTGCCTCCTCGAGCTCGCGGACGTACCGCTTCACGTCGCGGCCGTGCCGCGTCAGGTCGAGGATCGGGTAGCAGACGAGCTGCCCGGGGCCGTGGAAGGTCGACTTGCCGCCCCGGTCGGTCTCGACGATCTCCACCGCCGTGTTCTCGGGAAGGTGGAGCTCCGCCGACTCGTCGGTGCGGCGGCCGAGCGTCACGACCGGCAGGTGCTCGAGCAGGAGGACGGTGTCCGGGATCGCGCCCTGCGAGACCGCTCCGGCGAGCGAGCGCTGGAGGTCCCACGCCTCGCGGTACGGCACCGTGCCGAGCTGCATGAGGTACGCGCCCCGGGTCACGCCGTCAGCCTAGCGCCGCCGATCCGGGCGAAGTACCGATGGCCGCGCCGGCTCCCGGCCCGAGGCTGGGTCTGGCAAGAGAGGAGCGTGGTGGCGATGAACGTCGGCGACCTCGTCTGGTGCGACTCCTTCTCCTGCGTCGACGTCGACCACGACCGCTACACCGTCCCGCCCGGGCCGGTCAACCTGGACGAGGTGACGATCCTGATGGTGGCGGAGGCGCCGCCGCGGGATCCCCGGGACTGGTTCTACGCAGGCGGCGACGCGCTGTTCGCGCGCACGACCGTGCAGGCCTTCCGCGACGCAGGCGAAGATGTCACCTCGATCGAGGACGTGCTCGACCTCGGCGTCTACCTGACGACCGCGGTCAAGTGCGGCAAGCTCGACTACGCGATCTCGACCGAGACGATCGGGGCGTGCTCGGTGCTGCTCGAGGCGGAGCTCGGCCTCTTCCCGCTCGCCGAGGTGCTGATGCTGATGGGCGACGTGGCGATCAAGGCCGTCAACACGATCGCGAAGCGCAACGGGGAGCCGCGTGTCGTCCCGAGCGGCGCGACGTACAAGATCCGCGGCGGCGACTACCGCTTCCGCGGCATGAAGGTGATCCCCTCCTACGTGCAGGCCGGTCCGGCCTTCTTCATCGAGCAGAGCAAGCGGCGGATGATCGCCGAGGACATCGCCGCCGCGCTCGCGTACGTCAGGGGGCCGGAAGCCGCCTGAGCGGGGGATTCGTTGCGAAGAGCTGCAGCTCTTCGCAACGTCCTAGCCGCCGTCGCCTTCCCAGCTCTCGAGCCGCTCGCGCAGGTCGTGCAGGAAGCGGCCGGCGTAGGCGCCGTCGACGAGGCGGTGGTCGTACGTGAGCGTGATGTTCATGATCGGCCGGATCGCGATCACGTCGTTGCCGAGCTCGTCCTGGACGACCCACGGGCGCTTCACGAGCGCGTAGGTGCCGAGGATGCCGGCCTGCGGCTGGCTGATCACGGGCGTGCCGTGGAAGGTGCCGTAGCCGCCGGGGTTCGTGATCGTGAACGTGCCGCCCTGGACGTCGTCGGGCAGAAGCTGCTTCTCGCGTGCCTTGCGCGCGATCTCGGCAATGCCGCGCGCGAGGCCGAGCAGGTTCAGCCCTTCGGCGTTCCTGAGCACCGGGACGATCAACCCCTTGCCCTCGGCGAGCTCGACCGCGATGCCGAGGTTGACGTAGTTCCGCGTCACGATCGATTCTCCGCGCAGCTCGCCGTTCACGTACGGGTAGTCGCGCAGCGTTAACACCGTTGCGCGGGCGACGAACGCGAGGTACGTCGGATTGACGCCGTAGGCGGCCTGGTACTCCTGCTTCAGCCGCTCGCGCGCGGCGACGATCCGCGACATGTCGACCTCGATCGCGCTCGTCACGTGCGCGGCGGTGTCGAGCGAGCGGCGCATGTGCTCGGCGATACCTCTTCTCATCGCCGTGACCGGCTCGAGCTGCTCCCCAGCCTGCGGCTGGGGAGCAGGCGCCTGCGGCGCCGAAGGCGGAGAGGGCGCCTGCGGCGCCGGGGGCGGGGCGACCGGTGGCGCGGGAGCCGGCTCTTCGATCTTCGCCGTAGGCTGCGCCGCAGGCGCAGACACCGGCTGCGCAACGAAAGCCAAAATATCCTGCTTCGTCACCCGGCCGCCGCGGCCCGTGCCGGTGATCCCCGCGGGATCGATGCCGTGCTCTGCAGCGATCCGCGCGACTACCGGTGAGATGAACGCGCGGCCGCCGTTGCCGGACGGCTGCTCCGCAGCCTGCGGCTGCGGACTAACGGCCGCCGCCGCCGGAGGGGAGACAACCACGGGCTCGGGCTCCGGGGGAGCGGGCGCGGCGGCGCCGCCGCTGCCGCCGATCTGCGCGAGCTTCGTGCCGACCGCGACCGTCTCGCCCTCCTGGACGAGGATCTGCGTGAGCGTGCCGGAGGCCGGGCTCGGCACCTCGGTGTCGACCTTGTCGGTCGAGATCTCCAGCAGCGGCTCGTCGGCCTCGATCGGGTCGCCTTCCTCCTTGAGCCACTTGGTGATCGTCCCCTCCGAGACGGAGACGCCCATCTGCGGCATCACGACGTCGACTGCGGTCTCCGTGGCCATGCTTCCCTCCTAGTACTCCGCGAGCTCCCGGAGACCTGTGACGACGTCCTCGACTTGCGGGATGAACGCCTTCTCGAGCGGCGGCGAGAACGGCACGGGCGTGTCCGGCGCGGCGATCCGCTTCACCGGCGCGTCGAGGTCCTCGAACGCCTCCTCGGCGATCGTCGCCGCGATCTCGGCACCGAAGCCGCCGGTGCGCGTGTCCTCGTGCAGGACGAGCACCTTCGACGTCTTGCGCACCGAGTCGAGCACGGCGGGCTTGTCCCACGGCATCACGCTGCGCAGGTCGACGATCTCGACCGAGACGCCGTCCGCATCGAGCTGCTGCGCCGCCTCCTCCGCCGTGTAGACCATCGCGCCCCACGTGATGACCGAGACGTCCGTGCCGGGACGGTGCGTGCGCGCCTTGCCGATCGGCACGGTGAAGCGCTCCTCCGGCACCTCGTCCTTGATCCGCCGGTACAGGTGCTTGTGCTCGAAGAAGAGCACCGGGCTCGGATCCTCGATCGCGCTGATCAGCAAGCCCTTCGCGTCGTGCGGCGTCGCCGGGCAGACGCACTTCAGCCCAGGGATATGCGCGAACGACGACTCCGGGTTCTGCGAGTGGAACGGCCCGCCCGAGAAGCCGCCGCCGGACGGCAGCCGCACGACGATCGGCACCGGCGTGCCGACGCGCCAGCGCTGCTTTGCCGCAACCGTGACGAGGTGGTCCCACGCGCACGAGACGAAGTCGGCGAACTGCATCTCGCAGACGGGGCGGAGGCCCATCATCGCCGCGCCGGTCGCGCTGCCGACGATCGCCGTCTCCGCGAGCGGCGCGTCGATCACGCGCCACGGCCCGAACTCCTCCTGGAAGCCGAGTGAGACCTTGAACGCGCCGCCGTAGACGCCGACGTCCTCGCCGATCAGGAAGACGCGCTTGTCGCGGCGCATCTCCGAGCGCAGGCCGTCGGAGATCGCCTGCAGGTATGTCATCTCGGCCATGGGCGCGCCTACTTGTGGTGCGGGGTCTCGAGGTCCTCGGGCGACGCGTAGACGCCCTCCAGGAGGTCGTACGGCTCCGGCTGCGGCGACTCGTCGGCGCGGCGCAGCGCCTCGTTGAGGAGGTGCTTCACCCGCTCGCCGATCTCGCTCTCCTCGTTGTCGGTCAGCTCGGCGTTGATGCGCAGCCAGGTGCGGAAGCGCTCGACCGGATCCGACTCGGCCCACTTCTCGAACATCACCTTCGGCACGTAGAACGCGTCGTCGTGCACGGCGTGGCCCTCCATGCGCAGGGTCAGGCACTCGAGGAGGGTCGGGCCGCCTCCGGCGCGCGCCTTGTCGATCGCGCGCTTCGCTTCCCGGTAGACGGCGAGCACGTCGGTGCCGTCGACGACGACGCCATCGAAGCCGTATGCCTGGGCGCGGTCGGCGACGTGCTCGGTCGCGTACTCGAGATAGCTCGGCGTCGAATACGCCCACTGGTTGTTGTCGCAGACGAAGACGATCGGGAGCTTGCGCGTCCCGGCGAGCGTCATCGTCTCGTGCACGTCGCCGCGCGCAGAGGCGCCCTCGCCGAACCAGCCGACCGCGACCCGCGGCTCCTCCCGGATCCGGAAGGCGAGCGCGCAGCCGGCGGCGACCGGCAGCATCGCCGGCAGGTGGCTGACCATCGCGATCAGCCCGAGCTGCATGTCGGCCATGTGGACGTTGCCGTCGCGGCCGCGCGTCGGGCCGTCGGCGCGTCCCATGAACTGCGCGAAGATCCGCCACGGCTCGACACCGCGCGTGATGTGGACGCCCATGTCGCGGTGGAGCGGCGTGCCGACGTCCTCTGGGCCCATCGCGGTGGCGACGCCGACCGCCGCGGCCTCGTTGCCGCGGCCGGTGTAGAAGGAGCCCGGGATCTTGCCCTGCTTGTAGAGGATGTGTCCGCGCTCCTCGACTCCGCGCGTGATGAGCATGTTCCGGTAGATGCCGAGGAGATCCTCGCGGTCGAGACCCGCCTCCCGGACCTCGTGCAAGGAGCCGACCGGCTCCGCTTCTCTCGCAATCGCCATGACCGGAAGCCTAACGACTGGACGGGTCGGCCCAGACGTGGGCTTCGCCGATGCTCCGCAGCCGCGCACGGGTTCGCTCGTCACAAAGCGCGCCGGCGACGCC
>Ga0335070_10006535_pt1 | contig 13718 bp, 9 predicted proteins | sample Lox_Sample_13_FD_206722 | JGI IMG/M metagenome (GOLD analysis project Ga0335070, IMG submission 206722) | Soil microbial communities from Loxahatchee National Wildlife Refuge, Florida, United States - Lox_Sample_1.3 | ecosystem: Environmental > Terrestrial > Soil > Wetlands | place: USA: Florida...
AAATTTGATCACCTGCGACTGAGCAAGCCGAGCATAAAAGCAAGCGAGTCGGTCGACGTTGAATTCGAAGTCACGAATACGGGGAGCGTGCCGGGTGACGCTGTGGCACAGATGTACATTCACCAGCGAGCGGGATCGGCGTCGAGGCCAGTGCGCGAACTGAAGGGATTCAAGCGCATCACCCTGAAGCCAGGCGAGACCCAGACTCTCAGATTCCCATTGGGCAAGGCGGAGCTTGAATTCTGGAGCCCGCAGACCAAGGCATGGGGCGTTGAGCCAGGAACCTTTGATGTGTGGGCCGGTGAAGACTCGACAGCAACGATGCATGCGGAGCTGGCGGTCACGGAATAGAACCGACGACTTGCCTGAGTGAGCCGGGCGCATGGTTTTGTGCCCGGCATCGCGGCTTGTACTCGGGCTTCGTCCGATTATCCCTGTCGCATCAGTTCGCTCGGAGCGCTACAGTCGGGTTGATCCGAGAGGCGCGCCGCGCCGGAATAAATCCGGAGAGAGCAGCAATGCCGAGAAGCAGGACAGCCATTCCTAAATAGGTGAACGCGTCCCAGGGCGAGGTGGCGAAGAGCAGCGATGAAATCACCCGAGCTGCTGCGATCGATGCTGCCGCGCCGATCAAGACTCCAATGACAGCCAGCCGCAGCGTACTGAATAAAACCCTGCTCTGCACGTGGCTTGCACTTGCGCCAAGTGCCATGCGGATTCCGATCTCCTGTGTCTGCCGAGTTACGGAGTAGGAGATAACGCCATAGATGCCAAGGGCGGCGAGAAGCAACCCCAAGGTTGCAAATGAGGCGACGAGAAGCATGAAAAAGCGCCGCGGCGAGACAGCGTGGCTGACTAAAAGCTCGATCGGTTTGAATTCCGCAGCGGGTTGTTTCGGATTCAAATCGCGCAACGTGCGCAGAACAGCACCGGCGAGTGCTGACGGCGGCAGCGCGGAGCGGATGACGAGCTCAGCACCTGCAGGACTCTCCTGCGTGGCGGGGTAGTAGATTTGCCAGCCGGTCTCTCCTTCGACATTCTCGACGTGAACATCGTCTACGACGCCCACAATGCGCAGATCTTTACCGCCATTGTTGGTGAGGATCTGGCCGACCGCATCTCCATTCGGCCAACTCGCGTATGAAGAAAGGAATCGGGCATATGCCTCGTTGATCATCACGACTCTTTCCCCTGAGGGGCCGTCGTCCCAGTTGAAGTCGCGGCCGCGAACCCTGGTGCCTATTGCGCGCAGATATCCCTGCGTGACGACGTAGACCAGTGGGCCGGCCGGCATCTTGTCGGGACGCCTAATCCCTTTGGGGAACGGGGTTCCCCACGCACGGTTCTGGGCCAAGGGGAGATAGTCGACCATTCCCGCTGCCTCGACGCCTGGGAGAGATTGGACCCGAGCAAGGATTTGCTGGAAGATTGCGGTGCGCTTCTGCGTGCTGGCCTGATCGTTTGGCGCCGAGTCATCGTATTCGACTTTGACCGCCGCGGCACGATCAGGCTCAAAGCCAAGATCGACGCTGAGAACACGCACAAAACTGCGGAGCAGTAGACCGGCGCCAATCAGGAGCATGCAGGCGAGCGCGACCTCAGAGATGACAAGGACGGAACGCGTGCGCTCATGCCTGCGGCTCTGGCTCGCGCCGGGACCGGCATCTTTGAGCGCTTCATGCAGGTTGCCTCCAGCCATGCGGAGGCCGGGAATGAGACCAAAGAGGACGGCGGCAAAGACAGCGATGAGAACGGTCCAGCCGAGTGCAGCGCCGTCGATTCGCAGGGTGCTGAGCAGCGGAAGCGCGATCGCTCCCTGATGTGCAAGCCATGAGACCAGGATGATGGCAAGGCAAAGGCCCACCACCGCACCCGCGCAGGAGAGAACGAGGCTCTCGGTGAGGAGCTGGCGAACGATGCGTCCCCGGCTTGCGCCGAGTGCGCCGCGCATTGCGAATTCCTTGCTGCGCGCGGCGGCGCGGGCCAGAAGGAGGTTGGAGAGATTCACGCAGGCGATGAGCAGAATGGCTCCAACGGCGGCCCACAACACCACAAGCGAGCGGCGCAATCTTCCGCTGACATAGTCTTTCAGAGGAACCGGGACCACTCCGTCCTTGTAGGAGCCGCACGATTGCGGGTACTTGTGATTCCAGCACATGTATGGAGCGGCGATACGAGCATCTTCGCGGGCCTGCGCGAGCGTCACGCCCGGTTTGAGCCGACCGATAAACGTGATGATGTTGCCCCAATCACGTGGCGGCCCGTAGAGGTTAAGCGGCGTGATGGCATCCACCTTTGTGCCGGGAGCAAACACCGCGCCGAAATCGAAGCTTGCGGGGAGCACACCGATGACGGTTGTCTGCCTGCCGTTGATGTCGAATGCTTTCCCGACGATGTTTGGGTCGGCGGAAAACTGACGCTTCCACCACGCATGGGTAATCATCACGACCGGAGGAGCACCACTGAGAGCGTCCTCCGCTGTGAACGCGCGGCCCATGGCGGGCTCGACCCCGAGCAACTGAAAGAAGTTCGCGACCACGTCGATGCTTGTGGCCGGGATCGGCGCGCTGCCGAGGTTGAGGCTCAGATTGTCAGGGCCGGAGAAGGCGAAATAGCCAGTCACATCCTGATACGAACGGCTGTGCGTGCGGAAGTCATCATACGCATCGGTTGAGAATGTCGCACAGGAGAGCCCGCACTTTTCAGGTGGTGGAGCGATCCAGACAAGCTCGCCAGCGTCACGGAACGGAAGAGGGCGCAGAAGCAGCGTATTGACGACGCTGAAGACCGCAATGTTGGCTCCGATGCCGAGTGCCAGGATCAGAACCGCGACGATGGTAAACCCCGGTTCACGAACAAGAGTGCGGACGGTGTATTTGAGGTCCTGGAGAAGGATGTCCAGCGTCATAAGTCCTCGAGCCTCGCGATGGCGGTATCTTGCCTGTTCCACACCGCCGATGGCGATGAGCGCGACACGGCGGGCTTCCGTTGGGTTGAGTCCACGAGCGATGTTCTCTTCGGTAGCCAGCTCGAGATGAGCGGCCAGTTCCGCGTCGAGGTCGTCATCGAGCGCCCGCTTGCGGAAGAAAGCACCGATGCGGTTGAGGGGCTGACGAAGCCAGCTCATGCTGGGTCGGCCTCTTCCGCGGTCATGCCGAGAACGCGATCCATCACGCCCGTCAGGCGTTCCCAGTAGCGCGCATCGTCAGCAAGCTGACGCCGGCCAGCGGGGGTGATGGAGTAGAACTTTGCCTTGCGATTGTTGCCAGAGGTGCCCCAGGCGGATGTGATCCATCCGCGCTGCTCAAGACGGACAAGGGAAGCGTAGATTGTTCCCTGGTTGAGCAGCACCTCGTTTCCGCTGATCTGCTCAATGCGGCGTGCAATGCCGTAGCCATGATTTGAGCCCATCACAGTCAGCGTGTGCAGCACCATGAGATCGAGAGTGCCCTGGAGAAGATCGAGTTTGGCGGGTTGCATCGGGCCCCTGTGGGATTACCACAGAAGAGTATCACGAAACATGTGGTCATGCCACAGGAAGGGACGATTAAGAAGGAAAACGCGCTCCGCTCAAGATGACAGCGGCAAATACAGGTCCCGCGACTTCCTTCGGCCGCTCGCAAGGGCAGCGGATTCTGATTGGGCGGTGCTTGGCTGATTAGGTAAGTGCGCGGTCGAGGTGAACGTAGCCACCATCGACGATCAGGTGCTGGCCGGTGGTGTGGGCGGATTGCGTGGGAGACAGAAGGAATACGGTTGCGGCTGCAATTTCTGAGGACAACGTCATACGGTGTCCGAGTGGGATCTTGTCTGTAATGCGCTTCAGCTCTGCTGCGGGGTCGCCAAGGGTGTCGAGCCAGCGGCGGTAGAGGGGCGTCATGACTTCAGCGGGGAGCACGGCATTCACGCGTATGTTGAAGGGCAACAATTCGGCTGCCCATTCGCGCGTGAGTGCGAGTTGAGCACCTTTGCTCGCTGCATAACCTGAAGTATTTCCCTGGCCGGTCAATGCCACTTTCGAACTGATATTTACGATTGCTCCCTGCGTGCGCTTGAGCGAGCCGAGCGCGTAGTGTGCGAGCGCGTAATAGTGGATGAGGTTTTTGTTGAGGCTCTGGATGAAGCGCTCAACGCTTCCCTTCTCGAGGCCTGCGCCGTCGTTGACACCGGCGTTGTTGACGAGGCCGTAGATGTCGCCGAAACGGCTTTCGATTTCGGAGATTGCCTGCCGGCATCGGTCGGTGTCTTCGAGGTGGGCTTCGACGAGATGGCAATCCGCATTTGCCGAGGCCATTTCAGCCATGAATGCCTGAACGTTTTCAGAGCGGCGTCCGAGGACGACGAGGCGAGCGCCTTCAGCAATGCAGGCGCGGGAGATGCCAGCGCCAATGCCTGCGCCTCCGCCAGTGACGACGATGAGTTTGTCTTTCAGTCCGAGATCCATATCGATCACCTCAATCCGGCCATGACGAGCATACGAGGCTCGGTCATCTCCTCGATGGCGGAGCGGATGCCTTCGCGGCCGAGTCCGGAGTCTTTGACTCCGCCATAGGGCATTGAGTCGAGGCGCCATGCGGGTGTGTCCCCAACAATGAGTGCGCCGACTTCGAGTTCGCGGTATGCGGTGAGAATGCGCCCAGCATCGCGGGTCAGAAGGCCGGCCTGGAGGCCGTAGCGCGAGTGATTCACTTCAGCAAGCGCATCTTCAAAGTCTTCGTAAGGTTCAACGACGACAACGGGGCCAAAGGCTTCTTCGTCGCGAATCTTCATACTGGATTTGGTTCCGGTGAGGATGGCCGGCGTGATGAGGGAGCCGTTGCGCTCGCCACCAGCAATGAGACGGGCGCCTCCATCGGCTGCTTCCCTGATCCAGGCCTCGACGCGCTCTGCTTCCGAAAGGCGGACGAGCGGTCCGACATCGGTCTCGTCTTTGGATGGATCGCCGGCGACCATCTTTGCTGCGCACTCCACAAGTTTCCAGAGAAATGTCTGGAAGATGCTTTTGTCGACAAACACGCGCTGGACGCTGATGCACGATTGGCCCGCGTATCCGAATGCAGCATGCGCAGTTCGTAGAGCGGCATCGTCAAGATCGCGCCAGTCGCTGTGGACGATGAGCGCCGCATTTCCACCGAGCTCAAGGAGCACGCGTTTGCGGCTGGAGTGAGCCTTGAGTTCCCAGCCGACTTTGGCGGATCCAGTGAAACTGACGAGCTTGATGCGATCCTCCTTTTCCGCGAGCCAGGCCGTGTCGGTGTTCGAGAGAGGAAGGACGGAGATCGCCTCCTCATGCCAGCCGGCCTTGAGAATTACTTCTCCAAGGGCGAGGGCTGTGAACGGTGTCTGGGGCGCCGGCTTGATGATCAGGGGACAGCCTGCTGCGATTGCCGGAGCAGCCTTGTGCGCCACGAGGTTGAGCGGAAAGTTGAAGGGAGTAATTGCCAGGACCGGGCCCACGGGGAAACGCTGCATCAGGCCCCAGCGGTTTTCGTTTCCCTCAGTAAGGTCGAGCGGGATGGTTTCGCCACCCAATCGTGCGGCTTCTTCAGCTGCGGTCTTGAAGGTGAGAACGGCGCGGTCGACCTCGGAGCGGGCGAGACGGATAGGCTTGCCGGCTTCGGCCACGATGAGCTGAGCAAACCGCTCCTTCTGCTCAATGAGCGCGGCGGCGATGTCCTCAAGGATTTCGCGTCGTTTCCAACGCGGAAGGGCGCGGGTGCGGCGGATGCTCGCAACGGCATGATTTACCGCCTGCCGCGCATCGGCTCGGGTTGCGATGGTGACCCGGCCGACGAGACCCTGATCCCATGGCGAGCGAACATCAAGGGCTTCTCCGTCACTCCACTCCTTGCCGCAGAGAAGAAATCCAGTCTGCGAGCCTGGACGCATTTTCATGACTGCTGCTCCCGTATTCCTGTTTCCTCATAGATGGTACTAGGAGGAAGGGAGAGTGGGGGATTCGGACAACCATGTCTCGTTCTGGTTGCCGCGGCGTATCGACCCTGCCGTCAGTGTAAGGAAGTAACCTGCAGGCAAGAGCGAAAGCCAAAGCACGGGCAGCCGGTATCGGACATCGCTAACGACGACGTAGTACAGGAGCGGGTAAATGAAGAGGATGACGACAACAAAGGGCGTTACACGCACACGGCGAAGGCCCATGAGAAATAGTCCGGGGAGAGACAGAAGCGTAACCACCCAAATCGAAAGGGCGTTGAACCAACCGGCGTAGAGCGGAGGGAACCAGAAGTCGCGAGTACGAGCCAGCGTCAGTCTTACGAAAGAACCTGGATGCTTGCGAATCCAGATTTCTGTGTCTTGGATTCGCATCTGATCGTAGGCCAACTCACCCATGCTCGCCAACAGTTGGGCCTCCCTGATGCTCGTGTTCGGATGATGGGCCTGATAACAGTTGTCGAGTTGTTCTGCGATCATGCTTGATCTTGCGCAGTTGTTGTTGGAGGCATAGAGCGTCATGCCGAGATTGGTTCTGACGATGAACTTGCCAAATTGCCGATGGTTGCGAATGGCCCACGCGGAGCCAATGAGTAGAAGAATGGCAAGGAGCGAAATGCAAAAGCTGACGGTACGCTTCGAGTCTGTGCGGTGTTCAAAGCACAGCCAGGCGAGCCAGGGGAGGAAGATGAGAATAGTTGACGGATTGAGCAGAAAAAGAGCGCCTGCGATCAACCCAGCAGCGACCCCATAGCGGGCGGAGTTTCGCTCCTGAATTCCTGAGGAAGAAAACAGACAAAACAGAATCAGAGTCGCCACGGTAAAGCTTGCGTCCCAGCTCGGCTTCAGCTGCATGGAAAGAAGCCAGAAGATCGAGGCAACAATCCCGGGTTGATTGTCATTATAGATCAGGTTTGATAGCCGGGGCAGCAAGGACGCGGTGATGGCGTTTGCGATGACATTGGAAAGCGCTGCAGCGAAGAGGACAGCAGCGGGGACCCGGAATAACTTGACGACGACGGAAAGCAAGAAAGGGTAGAGAGGGGGATTTGCCGCAGTTGGGCCGGTCTGGAGCACCTGAAATGGGTTGGCATACCTTCCGCTGTGAGCGAGATTGTTTGCCAGTGCGACCATCTCGAATCCTTCGCCGAACGGAATGACTGTAGTGGCCATCTGATACAGGCCAACCACCGCGCCGGCAATGAAGAGGGCGAAAGCGACTTGCGCAGTCTTGCGCGCCGCGGCAGGATTGCCTGGACGTTCGATCGGTTCGTTCATCTCAGTTGGACTCGTCTGTATTATGACGAAACCCTTTCAACGCGCAAACTTAATTCCCAGTTGCGCGATGACCGATGAAGGGTTTCGAGACAAAGCATCCGATACACTGATTCCCTATGATTCACGACGGAAAGTCCCGGAAGCTGCCCTTTGACCCGGTGGAGGCGGTGGCGCATCTAAAGGAGAACGATCCAAAGCTCGGCGCCCTGATCGATCGTGCGGGCGAGTTCACGCTTCGGCTGGATTCTTCGGCTTCCCCATTCGAGTCGTTGCTTGAATCGATTCTGTATCAGCAGCTTCATGGAAAGGCTGCGGCCACAATTCATCGCCGGGTACGCGAGTATTTTGGGGGCGATCCGACACCGAAGCTGCTGCTTGGTACTCCAGACGAGCCGCTGCGGGCGGCAGGCGTCTCGGGGAACAAGATCAAGGCGCTTCGCGATCTGGCAGCAAAGACAATGGACGGCACGGTTCCCAGTCACGCAATGATTGGAAAGATGTCAGACGCAGAGATCGTGGAGCGGCTGACGGAAGTTCGCGGCATTGGTCCCTGGACAGTGGAGATGCTGTTGATTTTCCGCATGGGCCGTCCGGATGTACTGCCGGTGACGGATTATGGGGTACGCAAGGGGTTCGCTCTTACCTTTCAGAGGCTGCCGAAGACGCGGCCGATTGAAGCTTCGGATCTGCCGAAGCCGGATGTTGTTTTCAGGCGCGGCCGGCGATGGTCGCCGTATCGTTCGATCGCGAGCTGGTATTTGTGGAGGGCGTGCGATCTGGCGAAGAATACGCCGCTGTCAGAACGATCAGCACGAACCTGACCGGGCACAAGCTCATCGGACGCCGGCAACACTTCGCTGAAGCCTGCAATAATCATGCAGGGCCCACCCTTCGGCCCGGATCGAGATTCGCATGGCTTCAACCAAGCACTTTATTTGTATACACGGTCATTTTTACCAGCCGCCGCGCGAGAATCCGTGGCTTGAAGCCGTTGAGACTCAGGATTCCGCGGCTCCTTATCACGACTGGAATGAGCGCGTGTGCGCGGAGTGCTATGCGCCAAACGGTGCTGCACGCGTCGTGAACGGCAAAAACCAGATCATCCGCATCGTGAACAACTATTCACGCATGAGTTTCAACTTCGGGCCGACGCTGATGAGCTGGCTCAGCGAGAACGCTCCACGCACGTATCGTATGGTTCTGGACGGCGAGCGACGGAGCCGGAGAACGTTCAAGGGGCACAGCTCGGCGATTGCCCAGGTCTACAACCACATCATCATGCCGCTTGCAAACCGGCGGGATCGAGTAACGCAGATCCGATGGGGGATCGCAGACTACAAAAAGCACTATGGCGCATTTCCGGAAGGCATGTGGCTGGCGGAAACGGCCGCGGACACAGAGACGCTGGAGCTGCTGGCGGAACACGGCATCAAGTTCACTATTCTTGCGCCTCATCAGTGCAAGAGTGTGCGGTCACTCAAGAATGCGGACGATGGTCAGGATCATCCGTGGTCGGTTCCGCTGGGAAGCTCTGTCGATACGACACACCCGTATCTTGTGCGTTTCAAATCAGGTCGCTCGATTGCGGTTTTCTTTTACAAGGGACCGACTTCGCGAGCAATCGCTTTTGAGGGACTGCTCTACTCGGGCGAGGCATTCGCCGATCGCCTGAAGGCAGGGTTTAACGACGGAGATGAGCCGCAACTGGTGAGCGTGGCGACGGATGGCGAGTCGTACGGGCATCACCACCGGCATGGCGAGATGGCGCTTGCATGGGCTGTAAGGCTGCTCGAACAGGACAAGACCGTCAAGCTTACCAACTACGCAAGCTTCCTCGAGCAGTTTCCGCCGGAGTGGGAGTGCGAAATCGTTGACGACAGCTCGTGGAGCTGCGTGCACGGAGTGGAGCGGTGGAGGTCGAACTGCGGGTGCAATACACGGAGCGGCTGGAGCCAGGAATGGCGCACGCCTTTGCGCAAGGCTCTCGATAGCCTGCGAGATGCGATCGCCCCTTTGACAGAACGAGAAGGCGCAAAGCTTTTCAACGATGTCTGGGAGGCACGCGACGGCTATATTGATGTGATCCTTTCGCGGAACAGCGATGGACAGGAGCGGTTCTTCGAAGAGCACGCGAGGGGCTTGCTCTCCGGCGCCGAGCGAGTGCGCGCACTTCAAATGATGGAGATGCAGCGGCACGCGCAGCTGATGTATACGAGCTGCGGCTGGTTTTTCGATGACATTAGCGGTATCGAGACGGTACAGGTGATTGCTTACGCTGCGCGCATGCTGCAGCTGGCGCGGGAGATCTTCGGGGAGGAGGCGGCCCCGCTCGAACCGGCGTTTCTGGATCGGCTGAAAGAGGCGAAGTCGAATGTTGCAAGTGCCGGAGACGGGGCAAAGGTGTACAACGACAAGATTCGCCCACTGGCTCTCGGCCTCGAGCAGGTTGCCGCGCACTACGCCATCAGCAGCGTGTTCTCATCGTTCGCAGACGAGACGGAACTGTACTGTTACCGTGTGCGTCGTATCTCCTACGAAGTTCACACCTCGGGCCGTGGACGCCTGGCCCTGGGCCGGGCACACATCGCGAGCGTAACAACAAACGAGGAGCAGAGCTTCAGCTTCTCTGTGCTTCACTTCGGCGATCAGAACATCACAGCAGCGGTGAAGCCGTACCAAGAGAGCGAGGAGCAGGAGTTTAAAGCATTTGCAGCGCAGGCGGCCGAGCAGGTGCAACGCGCGGATTTTCCCGACGTGATCCGGCTGCTCGACCGCTACTACGGACACGTCGACTATTCGCTGACCTCTCTCTTCCGCGACGAGCAGCGGCGGATCGTGCAACTGATTCTGAACTCGACCTTGTGGGATATCGAGAACTCGCTGACGAGCATCTACGAGGATCACGCCAGCCTTCTACACTTCCTTTCAAACGCGGGACTGCCCAAACCGCCTGCACTGACGCTGGCTGCCGGGTTTGCGATCAATGCGGGGGTGCGGCGCGCGCTCGAGACCGAGCCGGTGGACCAGGCCATACTGCGTTCGTTTCTGCAACTGGCAAAGGCAGACAAGGTACCGCTGGAGACGGCCACCCTGTCGTACATTGCCGACCAGCGCATGAAACGGGCGATGGTGGAGCTGCAGATGTCGGCGGGGTCGCTCGAAATGCTGGATCGAGCGCTCGGGCTGGCGCGGACGCTGGTTGAATTGCCGTTCGATCTGAATCTCTGGCAGGCGCAGAACATCTGGTTTGAGATTCTGAGGACGTCGAGTTATTCGCTGACCTCGCAGATCGAGGAAGATCGTCCCAGGTGGAACAAGGAATTCAACGAACTGGGGAGATTGCTGTCGGTAGATACGGCGGCGATTACATGCGCCGACCCGCTGGTGGAGACGCCTGGGGATTGAGAGACGGGGAGTAGGGAGTAAAAGGCAGGGATCATAGGCGGAGGAACCGCAGATCCTTCGATTCACCTTCCCCTTCGCTCAGGGTCGCTTAGCATGACAAGTTTGAGGGGTGGGTAGATGGCATTTGAGGCGCTTGAGGCAGCCACAGATGAGTAAGCTCCGAATGATCTGTGATGTCGCGGGGTCGGCCCTCGTGGTGGTTGGGTCTGGTGTGGCAGTCTGGGTACTTGCCTACTTTGAGGTCCTCAGCGAGCCATGGATCACTGCGTTCATCGCCGCGCCCATTCTCGTGGGTGCGGCGCTTTGGACTTGGTACGCAAGCAAGGCAGCGCAAGACTTTGACACCGAGAAGTGGATGGCGGGAACGCTCTCCACGCCACTTCTCGGAGCGGCGTCTTTCGCCATCGATGTCTTTATCGGATCCACACACGGCCACTACGCGAATTTCGTGCAAGCTGCTTTTCAAGCAGGCTCGCCGTTCGGCATCCTATTGACTGTGCTGATCTGTCCAATCGGAACAATCATCTGCGCGGGAAGTTGGGTGCGCAGCGCCCTACTGGACCGATGGTTCCCCAGGCCCGAAGAAGACTAGCTGCGCTGAGCGATGCGGAGGTGCAGCTCTTTCAACTGCTCGTCTTTGACCGTTGTTGGAGCGTCGGCCATGAGGTCGATCGCCTTCGCCGTCTTGGGGAAGGTGATGACTTCCCTCAAGCTGGCCGCGCCGGTGAGCAGCATGACGATGCGGTCGAGGCCGAGCGCAATGCCGCCATGAGGAGGCGTCCCGTACTCAAGTGCGTCGAGGAAGTAACCGAAGCGGAAGCGAGCTTCTTCGTCACTGATGCCGAGCGAGGCGAAGATCTGCTGCTGGACATCCTTGCGATGAATACGAATCGAGCCCGAGCCGAGCTCGAGGCCATTCATTGCGAGATCGTAGCAGTCGGCGCGGACCGAGGCCGGATCGCTGACGAGGTTGGCCATGTCAGCTTCATAGGGCGCAGTGAACGGGTGGTGCGCCGGAACCCATGAGGCGGTCGCCAGATCGTACTCGAACATCGGGAAGTCGACGATCCAGATGGGATGGAAGGCAACAGAACCATCTACGACTTTGCCGCTGCGCGGGTCGGCGTTCTGGACCATTTCATCAGTAATGCGGAAGGCGCCATGGCGGTCGGCGTATTTCTTGGCTAGTTCTGTGCGGAAGTTGCCAGCGGCTGCATAGACGTTGATTTCGCGCTCAGAGAGGCGGCCCGGGAACTTGGTGTCGCTGGCCTTGATGTGATGCGCAGGATCGCCGGCGACGATGATGACGAAGTCGGCTTCTGCGGCCCCTGCGAGCTCACGGACCCTGGCGGCGGCATCAGGAAAGCTCTTGGCCAGCCGCTTGAAGTCGTCAAGAAATTTGGCGCCCTTCTTCTTGTCGAAGAGCGGATGATTCTCTTCGCGTTCCTTGCGGCTGAGCTCGCCGACGTTGGGAATCCGGAAGGCCACGACGGGCAGCGCCGGATCGATCTGGAGCATGGCGAGAGCCTCGTCGGTGAATGCAGGACGAACGTCGATAAGGCCGGGGAGACGCAGATCGGGTTTGTCGCTGCCGTACTGACGGAGCGCCTCGTCATAGGAGATGCGCGGGAAGGGTGTGGGCAGCATGATGCCCGCGGCAGCCCATGCGGCGGCGCAGAACTTCTCGACAACGTCAAAGACACTCTCACGGCGCGGGAAGCTCATCTCGAGGTCGATCTGGGTGAATTCGAGCTGGCGATCTGCGCGCTGGTCCTCATCGCGGAAACAGCGGGCGATCTGAAAGTAGCGATCGAAGCCGCTCATCATGAGGATCTGTTTGAACATCTGGGGCGACTGGGGCAGCGCATAGAACTCGCCGGGATGGACACGGCTGGGAACGAGGAAGTCGCGGGCGCCTTCGGGCGTGGACTTGGTGAGGATGGGAGTTTCGATCTCGAGGAATCCCTGGCCGCTGAGGCTCTCGCGGACGGCGCGCGTGATCTCGTGGCGCAGCCAGAAGTTGCGCTGCATGTCAGAACGTCGCAGGTCGAGGTAGCGGTACTTCAGGCGGACCTCTTCGTTCTGAATGGCTTCTTCTGCGGGTGAGAAGGGAGCGAGGCGGGCGTCGTTGAGGACGAGGAGTTTTGTTGCCTCGATCTCGACTTCGCCGGTGGGCATCCTGGGATTGATGGCATCGGGGCCGCGCAGGCGGACTTTGCCGACGGCGGCGATAACGTACTCGGGGCGAATCTGTTCGCCTTTCGCGTGGCCGTCGGGGGTCAGTTCCTTGTCGAGGACGACCTGGGCGATGCCGCTGCGGTCGCGGACATCGAGGAAGATGAGGTTGCCGTGGTCCCGGCGCCGGTTTACCCAGCCCATGAGAACGACCTGTTGACCAGCGTTAGCGGCGCGCAGTTCGCCGCAGAGATGCGTCCGTTCAAGATTGCCTAAAAAGTCGAGCACGATGTTTCCTTTGTTTTGGGAATCTGCGCGATGTAAGGGCGCTGTTCCCCGAGGGGCTAAAGCCCCAATGTTTTTCAGCCTGACGGGATGCAGGGGCTGAAGCCCGTACCCTTCAGGACTTCGACTCCACCGCGATCTACACCTTTGGTTCCGCGAGGTGAGCTGCAAGCGCCGCACGCGAAACCTTGGTCTGGATACCGGAGGAAAAGTCCTTCACTGTAAGGATACCGGATTGAAGCTCGTCGTCTCCCAGAATGACGATGCGGCGGGCGGTCTTGTCTGCCGCATCGAAGGACTTTTTGAGCCGGAATGAGCCATCTCCGAGTTCGATGGTGAGCCCGGCGCGCCGGAGGTCGCGGGCGAGCGCAAGGGCTGGAGCGTTGAGGGATTCCCCGAGGGGGGCGATGTACGCGTCCACCTTTTCAGGTCTGGAGGCTTCGAGTGTCTGCAGAGTTAAGACCAGCCGGTCTTCGCCCATAGCGAAGCCGATGCCGGGGGCCTTGGGTCCGCCGATGGCTTCGCTGAGGCCGTCGTAGCGGCCGCCGCCGAGCAGGGCGTTCTGGGCACCGAGGCCGCCGTGGGTGAACTCGAAGGTGGTGCGGGTGTAGTAGTCGAGGCCG
>Ga0335070_10006536_pt1 | contig 13718 bp, 13 predicted proteins | sample Lox_Sample_13_FD_206722 | JGI IMG/M metagenome (GOLD analysis project Ga0335070, IMG submission 206722) | Soil microbial communities from Loxahatchee National Wildlife Refuge, Florida, United States - Lox_Sample_1.3 | ecosystem: Environmental > Terrestrial > Soil > Wetlands | place: USA...
TGCCGCAGTTGTGCCGCTTAGTTTCGCAATCGCCACCGCCTGAATCAGGAGCTGCGTAAAGGTAATGATGGCGATGAAGCGGCGAATATGCATGGCTTGGCCGCAGCGCGCAGGTGAGGCCAACGGAGAGCGCACCGCTTGCCCTCATATATCGGCAATTCTGACCCCGCGGTTCAGCCTGCCCCCTGCTGGAAGATGCTCAGTCAGGAAAACGTTGCAACTCAAGGAGATAGCTTCGGTGAGTCGGCGGCGGAATGGATTCGAAGATATAACATAGAAGGCCCTTGTGAAGATCAAGATTGCGTGGATTGGCAAGACGAAAGAGCCGGCGATCGCTTCGCTGACTGAAGAGTATCTGAAGCGGATTGCACGGTATGCGCTAGTCGAAGGAATTTCCCTGCGCGATGAGGCAGACCTACTGGCCAAGTTCGGCAAAGATTCGAAGAGCGGGACCAAGTCGACACTAGTTCTGATGGATTCGCGGGGGAAGGAATTCACGTCGGAACAGTTCGCGAGGTTTCTGGGAGACCGCCAGGAGTGCAATCCGCTTCCGTTGGTCTTCGCAATCGGCGGGGCTGACGGTTTCGCTGCAGAGACGAGGTCTGGTGCCGCAAATGTGATCTCACTGGGGAAAATGACCTTGGCGCACGAACTCGCGCGCGTGGTTCTGCTGGAGCAGATCTATCGGGCGTTTACGATCCTGAAGCGACACCCTTATCACTCCGGGCATTGAGATCATCCGGAACTCATCACAGAGAACAGTGAACAGATATAGAGAAGCGTGTCCTATTGTGTGACCGTCGCCTGGTAGCTCACCGCCTGCCAGTGTCCGGTGCGACGCACCCAGACTCGCGTATAGCGATAGGGACCGCTGAAATCCTCCCCAAGTTGATGGCCTTTGACGTCGGCTCGGGCGGTTACGACGGCTGTGTCTCCATAGACACGGACGACCATGTCCGTGACGTTGATGGTGTCGTATTTCAATTGGCCGCTCTTGCGTGCCGATACCGTGTCTTGTTTGGTAGTGACTTGACCCAAGGGGGTGATGGCGACGTAGTCCTCGGCGAGGGTCCGCTGCGAGAAGTCGGAATCGCGGCGGAGGCTGGCCTCCTTCGCCTGACGCTCCATCTCAATAATCTGGCGAATGGTTTCCTGGTCCCCTGAATCCATCGCGGGCCTGGGACGCGCGGAGACGCGCTGTGCGGCTATTGCGGGCAGGCATAGCATCAGGCAGAACAATAACGCAAGACACTTGTTGATCACCATGAGACCTCCGCTGTTTGCGAGGGGGACAGAGATCCGCTGGACCGAGCTACGCATGCTTGGATGCAACGGTTCCGTGAAAAAATGCTGGAACTGAAAATTCATTTTTTACCAGTCGGTCGCGAGTCCTGGGTCTGCACGGGAGTTGCCCCCACAAAGCGATTGACTAAACAGATAGACGTATCGTTTGCCTTTTATTGACAGTCGTTGTTTGGTTGCAACCTCGGTTCCACCTTTTGCCCGATTAACTGGTTGACAGGTGAAGGGATCGGCACGAGTCCGTAACGCCGCTCTGTCCAATCCTGCTGTGAACTGTCCGATTGTGGACAGATGAGATGAGCGCCCCTGACGAATTCTAACCCCCCCGTTTGGTTCCCGCGCAAGGTAGGTATCGATCTAGTAGAATCAGCATTCGAGACAGGAATGGCGGACGTACGTCGAGGTCTCATTATCGTCAATACCGGCCCCGGTAAGGGTAAAACAACCGCCGCCATGGGAACCGCACTCCGTGCCGTCGGGCAGGGGATGCGAGTGCTGATGCTGCAGTTCCTGAAGGGGTCCTGGCATTATGGCGAACTCGATGCCGTGCAGGCGTTCGGCGATAAGTTCATCATGAAGCAGATGGGCCGCGGCTTCGTGAAGGTTGGGGCCGAAAAACCGGATCCGGAAGACCTGCGGATGGTTGAAGAGGCCTGGGCTGAGGCCGAGAAAGCGATCCAGTCAGCCGAGTGGGACCTGGTGGTGCTGGACGAGATTAATTACGCGATCAGCTACGGCATGCTCGATCCGGCCAAGGTTGTGGAAGCTCTCAAGGCGAAACCGGAGATGGTGCATGTTATCTTAACGGGTCGCAATGCACATCCCGCGATCGTCGAGATCGCGGACACGGTTACGGAAATGCGCCAGGTGAAGCACGCGTACGAGAAGGGCGTGATGGCGCAGAGAGGGATTGAGTACTGAAATTGAGTCATTGAGTCATTTGGCGATTGAAAGACTCATCGGCATTCGGCATTGAATGATTCAATGACTAAATCGCTCAATCACTCAATCAGTTATGGCTTGGTTTAAGCGGGAATCCGGCGAGCTGGACACCTCGGGCGAGAAGAAAGTCCGCACCGAAGGGTTGTGGGTGAAGTGTGAGAATTGCCGGCAGATCATCTGGAAAAAAGATCTGGAAGAGAACATGAATGTTTGTCCGAAGTGTGACAAGCACTTCCGTATCGACGCACGGACCCGCCTTGCGCAGCTGCTCGACGATAACCAGTACACAACCTTTGATGGAAACATTTCGTCGACCGACCCGCTCAAGTTCGTGGACCTGAAGCCTTACTCCTCGCGGCTCAAGCAGGCACAGCAGGATACCGGACTCAAGGATGCAGTGATCAACGCTCAGGGCAAGCTCGCGGGCAAACCCGTAATCGCCAGCGTGATGGAGTATTCCTTTATCGGCGGAAGCATGGGCGCCGTGGTGGGCGAGGCGATCACGCGAGCGATTGAAAAAGCTGGAGCTACGCGAACACCTTTGATCATCGTGTCAGCCTCAGGCGGGGCGCGGATGATGGAGGGGGTCATCAGCCTTATGCAGTTGGCCAAGATCTCCGCTGCGCTGGCGAAGCTGGACAAACTCAAGGTCCCGTACATTTCGCTGCTTACCGATCCTACAACCGGCGGGGTGACCGCCTCGTTTGCGATGCTGGGAGACTTGAACATTGCCGAGCCTGGAGCACTGATCGGATTCGCCGGGCCGCGAGTCATCGAGCAGACCATTCGCCAGAAACTCCCGCCGGGCTTTCAGCGGAGCGAATTTCTGCTGCAGCATGGGATGCTGGATGCAGTCGTGCCTCGCAAGCAGCTCAAGCCGTACATCGCACGAGCGCTGGATTTTATGGCAGCGTGAAGAAGCTTTCAGCTGTCAGCTCTCAGCTTTCAGCCAAATCAGCACCATCCCAAAACCGATCGCGCTGTTTGGTGCTGCCGTCCTGGCTCTTTCGTTCTGCGGTAATCTGATCGTCCAGCTGAAAGCCGATGGCTGAAAGCTGAGAGCTTTTGTATGTCCTACGAAACCGCAGTGGCGAGCATGTTTGCGCTTGGGCATGAGCTGTCCCAGATGCCGTCGCATAAGTTCGACCTGGCGCATATGCGCGTGCTGCTCGAGGCGCTGGGGCATCCGGAGCGGACGTTCCCAAGTGTGCTCATTGCCGGGACCAATGGGAAGGGATCAACCGCGGCCACGCTGGCGTCTATTTTGGGCGCTTCAGGGCTGAAGACAGGGCTTTATACCTCTCCGCACCTGGTTCGGATCAACGAGCGGATTCGGATCGATGCAGCCAACATCCGTGATGACGATTTTGCTCGGCTGCACGGCGACGTAGATCGGGTCGCAGAGCGGCTGGTCGCCAACCGCGAGTTGCCCTGGCATCCGAGCTTCTTTGAGATGATGACGGCGATCGCGTTCTCTCATTTCGCGCGCGAACGGGTCGAGATCGCTGTCCTGGAAGTCGGAATGGGGGGCCGACTCGACGCTACGAACGTGGTCGAGCCCCTGGTCAGCGTGATTACCGACATCTCGCTCGATCACCAGAAGTTTCTCGGCAACACTGTTACCGAGATTGCGCGAGAAAAGGCCGGGATTATTCGTCCAGGCGGGGTCATAGTCACGCTTCCGCAGCAGCCGGAAGCGAACGACGTGATCGGGAATTCCATTCTCGACCTCGATGCAGTGGGCGTGAGTGCAGTGCAGTATGTGCCGCCGGTTTCGCCCGGGAGCCTCGAGTCCCGAGTCCCGAGTTCCAGGAGCAACTCGATGCGGTCGCAGTACCGCCTGGTGGTGATGGCGAAGGAAATTCTGGTCGAATCGCCGCTGGTCGGGCGGCATCAATTGAGAAACCTTGCGCTGGCGATTGCTGCGGCTGAGGAACTCAGCAAGAAAGGAATCAGAGGAGTCTCGGCCGAGAGTATTGAACGTGGCATACGGCAGACACGGTGGCCGGGGCGGTTCGATGTGGTTCCCGCACATGACGGATGGCCGGAGATTGCGTTCGATGTGGCGCACAATCCGGCAGGCGCGTGGGCACTGCGTTCCGCTCTTTCAGAGCGCTATGAGGACCGTCCGCTGATTTTTGTTTTCGGGGCGATGCGCGATAAGGCAATCTCGGAGATGGCCGAGATCCTGTTTCCGATTGCGCGAGTGGTCATTGCAACGCGGCCGAACAATCCGCGATCCGCCTCACCTGAGGAGATTCGTCAGGCCGGGAGTCGGACAGGAGCGGAGATAGAAACTGTGGCGGACGTCCGGGCGGCCCTCGAGCGAGCGCGAGAACGGGCCGGTGGTGGGGATGTGCTCGTCACTACGGGTTCGATCTACCTGGTGGGGGAAGCGATGTGGGCACTCGGCTTGCAGGCCTGAAGGCGCGCTTAAGGGTGTTTTCCTTAGACTTAGAATGGAAATGTGCAGGACGTGAATTCATCGGTCGAGCAGGTACGGAGCGGACAAGCGGAAGCTGGGAATCCGCAAGCCGCCGAGGCAGTCCAGGCACGTCCGCTGGCGATGTCCGCACGGAGATACGGCCTGCTTAGCCATCTGCGCTCGTACTTCATCCTCGATCCCCTCATCTGGCTGTACACCTTGATCCTGGGCCCGCTGGGTCTCGTCGCCGGTTTCTTCGATCGCGACGGCAGCATCATGCACTGGTTTGCGCGGGCTTGGTCGTGGATGATCATGAAAACGATCTTCTCGCCGGTGAAGGTGACCGCCCTCGAGAAAATCGATACTGCGAAGCCCCACGTTTATGCCGCGAATCATGCCTCGGCGCTCGACATTCCCGTGTTGTACGTGAATCTGCCGTTTCAGTTCCGCATTGCATTCAAAAAAGAATTGCTGGCGTATCCGGTGGTGGGATGGCATTTGAAGCGGTCAGGGCAGATCTGCATCGATCAGCAGAATCCGTCACGGTCGATTGGAAGCATCCGCGCAGCCTTGAAAGGGCTGAGGGAGGGTATGCCCCTGGTGATTTTCCCCGAGGGCGGACGGTCTCCGGACGGCGCGATCAAGCCGTTCCTGCCGGGCGCATTCTTTTTGGCCATCAAGGCTCAGGTGGATATTGTGCCGGTCGCGCTGGTCGGGACATTCGAATTGCTCCCCATGAACACGTATCACATCAGATGCCGGCCGCTTGAAATGCGCGTGGGAGAACCGATTCCAACAGCGGGGCTGACGCTCCGGGACATGGAAGCGTTGTCAGCGAAGGTGCAGAAGGCGTTGCGAGATTTGTACTATCGGGTGGAATCTGCGGCGTAGCGTTCTTTCGCGACTTCGGGGCTTGCGTCCATTTTGCGGCGTTTGCGCAGGGCACCGCTCTGTATGTTTTGTGGCGTGCGACGCACACTATCGTGCGCCGAAGTAGCGATCAGGCGGCCTTCTTGCCTTCATCGCAGAGCTGCTGGTAATGCTCGCGGCCGCGTTGATAACCGCGGGTGAAGGGCTCTTCTATGTCTTTGCCCGGATATTGGCTTTGGACATCTTCCAGGGCCGCATCCATTTCGGCTGAGACCTGGTCGAATTCCTTGCAGCGGGAGCGGGCGTGCATTGCCGCCTGGAAGCCCAGCCGGAAGAATTCTTCGTCGTCACTGAAGCTTCTGCCCGAGTTTTGGTAGCGATTCTGCTCGGAACTGCGCAAACCGGTCCACCATTGCTCGCGGGCTGCGTCGATGGACTCGGCTCCTTCCCGTTGCATCACGTCGCGAATCGTTGACGCAGAAGGTTCGTCGTCGGCAAGGGCGATGACAACGCTGTAGTTCTTCCGCAGCGCGTCTTCGTAAAGAAAGATCTCGTCTTCGGGCAGGCCTTCGTAGGTGGTTTTCTCGAACTTGCCACCAGCCGCAGCTCCGACGGTGGCACCGGCGGCGCCGACGATGGCAGCGCCGAGCAATCCGAGCGCGGTGACCGGCCCGACACCCGGCACAAGCGCCATTAGGATCGAGCCTCCGGTGATCCCTACTCCGCCGCCGACCAGGGCGCCAATGGCGGTGCCCATCCCGGGCTGCTCAGAGGCATCGGTGGGAACAGTTTGAATCTCCTTGTCGATCTTATCTGCACTGCCAGGAGTGAGAAGTGTGAGCTTGTCGGCGGGAACGCCAGCCTCCCGGACTCTTTCATACGCCTGCGCAGCCGTTTCCCGATTGGTGAATATACCTGTGACGGATTCCATGTTCAATGCCCTCCGCTCGACAGAAATAAGTACTTCGATGCCAGAATGGGCGGGACGGCGACATCAAAAATTCATGAATATTCTCTTTTCTTTCCGTCGTAACCTTTTCGGTGGCATTGTCGTTTAACCTGATGTAAGGCCAAACCGCGGAGAACTCGTTGAAGGTGCTGAAGAAAGAAGCAGACGAGCGGCTTCTGATTGAAGCTGCGCAGGCGGACCCCGCTCGCTTTGCCGACCTCTATGAACTCAACTTCGAACGTGTCTACGCCTACGTGGTGAAACGGGTGCAAGACCGCGCAGAGTCGGAAGACCTTACGTCTGAAGTGTTTCATCAGGCGCTGGCAAACCTGAAACGATTCGAGTGGCGGGGGATCCCGTTCGCGGCCTGGTTGTTCCGGATCGCCGCCAACCTGATTTCGGACCGCTGGCAGCGATCGGGGCGGGAACTCGCGGATGACCAGGCGATCCAATCGGCGCAGGTCAGCCCCACGGAGATTGAGGAAGTGGAACGGCGGGCGACGCTGTTCCGACTGGTAGAGACGTTGCCGCCGGAACAGAAGCGCGTGGTCTTACTTAGATTCGTCGAACAGAAGAGCATCAAGGAAGTCGCAAGTGCAATTCGCAAGACCGAGGGGGCAGTGAAGCAGTTACAGTTTCGCGCGCTGAGCACGTTAAAAGCACGCATGGAGGGTGCGAATGCCTAAGCGCTCTCTACATCCAGGAAGCGGTGATCAGAAGAAGTTCGAGCAGCTGAACAAAGCGCTGGACGCCATGCTGGCGCGGAACGATGGGCGGGTGAGCAAGGCGGCGGAGGAAATCGAGCCCCTGGTGCGCATCGCGGCGGAATTGCGCAATCTGCCGAATGCGAGTTTCAAGGCACGATTGAAATCCGAATTAGGAGGCAAGAAGCTTATGTCCACCGTTGCCGAGCCGGTCGCAACTGCTCTGAAATCTGCGGCCCCAAGACTCACGTTCAGGGATGCTGCCAAAGCCATTGAGTTCTACAAGGAAGCCCTAGGGGCTAGAGAGACCTTCCGCTTCGAGGTTGGCGGGCACGTCGCCCACGCCGAAATTGCGATTGGAAATTCGAAGATTATGTTGGCCGAGGAGTGGCCGGAAGGCGGCCGCTTCAGCGCCGAGACGCTCGGCAACTCTCCTGTGGGGTTGGTGGTAGAAGTCGGCAATGTGGATACTGCTGCCGAGCACGCCGTAGAGGCGGGTATGAAAGTAGTAAGGCCTGTCGCGGATCAGTTCTATGGACATCGAGACGTCCTGCTGGCCGATCCGTTTGGCTATGTGTGGAACGTTTTCACCGTGAAGGAAGCCATGTCGGTGGAAGAGATGCACCGCCGCATGGAGAAGCTAACCAGAGGACCAGAGGGGGGTGCTCTGAAGCCGGCTTCTCGGGGAGTGGAGCCGGTTCCGCGTGGTTTCCGCACGTTGACACCTTACCTTGTCGCAGCCGATGGCGCGGCGCTCCTCGACTTCGTACATGAGACATTCGGCGCGGAGGAGACCCTGCGCGCCGTGATGCCTACTGGAGTGCACGGCGAAGTAGTGATCGGGGACACGAAACTGATGGTCGGTGGCGGCCTCCCCGGGAAGAAATTCCCCGGAACGCTGCAGCCCGGTGCGCTGCACGTATATGTGGAAGATGCCGATGCGGTCACCGCCAAAGCGGTGGCTGCCGGAGCAACTCTGATTGATGAGCTGCGAGATCAGGAGTACGGCGAACGCTCCTCCACCGTGAAAGACCCCCATGGAAACTTCTGGTACATTGCGACCCACCAGGGCAAGAGTCACATCCCCGAAGGACTGCAAAGCGTCAACCCCTATCTGCATCCACGCCGGGCGGAACCCCTCATCAGCTTCCTGAAACGCGCTTTCGGCGCCCACGAGGTGGCGAAGTACGCTACGCCCGATGGAGTTGTCCACCACGCACAACTTCGGATTGGCGACGCCGTGGTAGAGATGGGCGAAGCCCACGGCAGGTACGAGCCTATGCCTGCGATGTTCTACATCTATGTCCCGAACATGGATGCGGTCTATCGCCAGGCCTTGGCGGCGGGTGCGACCTCATTCCAGGAGCCTACGGACCAGCCCTATGGCGACCGGAACGCCGGCGTGCAGGATGCCTTCGGGAATAAGTGGTACATCGCAACCCACGTCAAGGACGTCAGCTGACTCGACTCTGCTTGATTTCTATAAACAAAAAAGGGGAGGGCGCGTCGTTGCTCTCCCCGAAAATGAGTATCAGTATTGCGGTCTAGCTCGCGCGGCGACGCCGAGCGGCCGATTCTTCGTCCTCGACCTCAGCGGTGTCGTCACTCTCATCCGCTCGGTCGGACGACTTCTTGTTGACTGCATCCTTGGCCTTGCCCCAGGCGTTCTGCACCTTTCCTTCGGCTTGCTTCGCGGCGCCTTTAGCCTGGGTTTCGGTATCGCCACTCCACTCACCGGCTTGGCGTTGCACCCGACCAGCGATGTCTTTCACTTTTCCTTCCACACGATCCTTGTCCATGATTTCCTCCGATTCTATGTAGCAGACCCGACTGTGCCGTTCGTCAAGCCACCGGACTTCGGCCCTGGATCACGCGGATCAGGACGGTAATGATGGCGAGTACGAGCAGGATGTGAATGAACCCTCCTAGCGTGTAGGAGCTGACCATTCCCAACAACCAAAGGATCAGAAGCAATACTGCAATTGTCCAAAGCATCGATCTGGCCCTCCGAATAGGCGAGTCACTTGCGCCTTGGGCAGACTAATAGGGTGGAGGCGACCGCAGCCATCCGGCAAAGAGCGTAAGGGTGGAGGTGGTACGCTCTAGTGCGCATCCAAGGTTTGACCCTCTGGAATCCGGTCCAATAAACTGAAGAATTCAGAAGGACTACAGGGTTTTCCTTATGGCCGACAGCATTCATGTAAAGCTTCCGGATGGAAGCGTGAAAGAAGTTCCCAAGGGCACGACTGCGTTGGAGGTGGCCAAGTCGATTAGTCCACGGCTGGCGGATGCGGCGTTAGTCGCTAAAACCAACGGCGATCTGATTGATTTGGCCCGTCCGCTCGAGAACGATACCGATCTGCGGATTCTGAACGAGAAGGATCCCGAGGCGCTGGAAGTCTACCGCCATTCGTCGGCGCATTTGCTCGCGGCGGCGGTGCTGGAACTCTTCCCGGAGACGAAACTCGGCCACGGTCCGGCTACTGATACCGGATTCTTTTACGATTTTTATCGTCCTGCGCCATTTACGCCGGAAGATCTCGAGAAGATCGAGAAGAAGATGCAGGAGCTCGTACAGCAGAACATCCCGTACGCGCGCGAATTTCTGCCACGCGACCAGGGGCTGGCGGAGTTCAAGAAAGATGGCGACTTCATGAAATGCCATTTCATCGAGCAATTCACCAGGCCCGATGAAAAGATCTCGATCTATCGCACGGGAAAATTCATCGATTTCTGCCGTGGGCCGCATATTCCGTCTACCGGGAAGATCAAGGCATTCAAGCTCCTGAATATCGCGGGCGCGTACTGGCTGGGCGATGAGAAGAATCCGCAATTGCAGCGCATTTACGGGACGTCTTTTTTCTCGAAGAAAGATCTCGACGACTTTCTCAAGCACATAGAGGAGACGAAGAAGCGCGATCATCGCGTGCTGGGCAAGCAGCTGGATCTGTTCTCGATTCAGGAGCTCGCGGGACCAGGGCTGATCTTCTGGCACCCCAAGGGCGGCATCATCCGCAAGGAAATGGAAGACTGGATGCGCGAGCAGTACATCAAGCGGGGATACGCGCTGGTGTACACGCCGCATGTGGCGCGCCGGCAGTTGTTCTACACCTCCGGACATGAGGGCTATTACTCGCAGAACATGTTCGACGCGATGGAGCTCGACGACGCCGAATATCGCCTGAAGCCGATGAACTGTCCCGGCCACATTTTGATTTACCGGGACTCGCTGAAGTCCTATCGCGATCTTCCGGTGCGGCTAGGTGAGTTGGGAACGGTTTACCGCTACGAGCGTTCGGGTGTGATGCACGGCCTGCTGCGGGTGCGCGGATTCACGCAGGACGACTCGCACATCTTCTGCACGCCGGAGCAGGTTGAGGATGAGGTTGGCGGTTGCCTGGATTTTGCCCTGGACGTATTGAAAGATTTCGGCTTCGAGAAGTTCCAGACTGAGCTCTCGACCTGGAATCCTGACGATCGGAAAAATTTTGTCGGCCGCGAAGAGCAATGGATCCACGCCATCCAATCGCTTGAGAATGTGCTGAAGCGCAAGAATGTCGAGTACAAAACCATCCCTGGTGAAGCTGCGTTTTATGGGCCGAAGATTGATATCAAGCTGGTCGATGCCATAGGGCGGTTGTGGCAACTATCGACGGTGCAGGTCGACTTCAACCTGCCGCAACGCTTCAGCCTTGAATATGTCGCCGAGGACGGCTCACGCCAGCAGCCGGTGATGGTGCATCGTGCTCTGTTCGGGTCCGTGGAGCGTTTCTTCGGCGTGCTGCTTGAACACTATGCGGGCGCGTTTCCCGTGTGGTTGTCGCCGGTGCAGGCGGTGATGATCCCAATTAGCGAGCGGCATGCCGAGTATGCGAATAAAGTTGCGGCTCAGCTTAAGGGAATCGGAGTGCGCGTCGAAGTCGATGCGCGCAACGAGAAGATGAATGCCAAGATCCGCGAGCACGCGATGCAGAAGGTGCCATTCCTGCTCGTTGTCGGGGACAAAGAGGCCGAGGCGGGCAAGGTGAATGTCCGTATACGCGGGAAAGAGAAGACCGAGGACATGCAGGCGACGGAGTTCGTCGAGAAGATTGGAAAACTGATTCACGAGAAGAGTGCGAGGCTCGACTAGTTCTTTGTAGGGACAGCCGCCTCGGCTGTCCACGGGCCGCTAGGCCCGATTTTTTCAGAGCCAACAAGAACCGTCGAGCTTCGCTCGACGGACAGCCGAGGGCGGCTGTCCCCACATTTATCGCCGCCCTGATACGAATTCCGAACAAGCCTCACTATCACGTTGTGCAAGAGCCGATCCCGCGGTATTGTGTTGTCCTCTTCCCCTTCAAGCGGTCGTTCAGTTCGTCTCAACAAGGATGCGCGGCTTTTCAGGCCACGCCGAAAGGGGTGCGATTATGAGTATCGGACATTACGGATGGGTCCCGGACCTGCCAGATCAGCGCGATTTGGTATATTCGGCTCCGGCAGCGTTTATCACAGCTCTTCCGACGGCAGTGGACCTGCGTCCCCACTGCCCGGCAGTTTACGACCAGGGCCAGCTAGGCAGTTGTACCGGCAACGCGATCGCTGGAGCCATTGAACTTGAGCGAGCCAAACAGGGACTGAGCGATTTCGTTCCCTCGCGTTTGTTTATCTATTACAACGAGCGCGTGATCGAGCACACAGTCAATTCCGACAGTGGGGCAATGATTCGCGACGGCATCAAAGTTGTCGCGAAGCTGGGCGCCCCGCCAGAAGCCGACTGGCCCTACGACATCACCAAATTCACCGAGAAACCTCCAGCAACGGCGTTTAGCGATGCCGCCAAAAACCAGGTAACCTCCTATCACCGCGTGACCCGGGTACTCAATCAGTTCAAGGGATGCCTCGCTTCCGGCTATCCGTTTGTCCTCGGCTTCACCGTGTACGACGCCTTTGAAAGCGCACAAGTCGCCCACACGGGACACCTCAACATGCCGCAACCGGGCGAGGCCGTTGCGGGAGGCCACGCTGTCCTCGCGGTCGGCTACGACGACAGGCACCAATGGTTCATCATCCGCAATTCGTGGGGAGCCAATTGGGGAATGAAGGGCTACTTCACCATGCCGTACCAATATCTGATGGAGCCCAACCTTTCCGACGATTTCTGGACGATCCGGCTGCTGGAGGACGACGGAACCACGAAGAAGGTGGCCCCGAAGAAGAAGAAGCGGTAAGCTGCGACTGGGCAGCTCGCGAAGAATCATGCTCAAGACCGGGCGCGGACTTTCAATGTGAAGGTTCGCGCCGGTTCCGAGCTTGTCTCCCAGGATCGCCTGTACTCCAACACAATCGAACAGGTTCCGGAAGTCGGAGCGCGAAAGCGCCAGACGTGAGTACCGGTGCCGCCGATCTTTCCCGTCGCCGAGTGCGATGAATCGAGCAGAGAGCAGCCGCGCTCACCTTCGTTCTTGAGAATCCACCGGTAACCGGCCGTCGGTGTTTCCGGCAGTGATAGATCGAATTCTTCGCCGGGAGAAAGCTCGATCTCACTTCCGTCGGCATTGTCGTCGTATTGCACAGATCGGGCTCGGAGGTTGGGCTGATGCCAACTGATCAGTGATCATCTGGCAAGACAGTCCCCATATCGGGATGCTCCGTCTGATTGTAGTGGTTGTACCATGGGTTCGTGTTCAAACTGGCGCAGCGCGTGCTAGGGGATATTCAGCGGCAGGAGTTGTTCAGGCCGGGAGATCGCGTGGGTGTGGCAGTTTCAGGCGGGATCGACTCAGTCGCACTTGTGCGGCTACTGCTGGAATTGCGCGGTGAACTCGGGATTGTCCTTTTCGTCGTTCATTTCAATCATAAGTTGCGCGGGGCGGAGTCGGACGGAGATGAGCAATTCGTCTCTGATCTGGCGCGGGTCCATGGGCTGGAGTTTTTGTCTGACAGCGGAGATGTGGCGGAACATGCGTCCCGGCAACAGATCGGCGTGGAGGCGGCGGCGCGGGAGTTGCGGTATGGATTCTTCCGGTACCTTTTAAGTTCGGAAAGCGCTGCGCCACCCAAGAACTCTGCACCCTCCAGAAGTTCCGCAGACAAGATCGCTACAGGCCACACTCTCGACGATCAGGCCGAGACCGTGTTGTTGCGGGTCATTCGTGGTACTGGTCTGACGGGCTTGAGCGGAATTCATCCGCGCATTGCAGTTGAGGACGACGACGGTGAACTCCGCGGTGAGATCGTGCGGCCTTTACTTGGTACTCGGCGGCGCGAACTGGAGCAATATCTCATCGAGATCGGCCAGGGTTGGCGCGAAGACTCGACCAATTCCGATCATGCCTTCACGCGCAACCGGCTGCGGAAGCTGGTGCTTCCGTTGCTGGAGCGGGAATTCAATCCTGCGGTTACCGAGAATCTGGCAGAACTGGCTGCAATCGCACGCGGCGAAGAAGAGTACTGGGACAACGAAGTTGCCGGATGGATGGGAACTTCCGTCCACTGGATCGAGCCAGACTGGGTTCAGCAGCGGCCGGCGCTCGTTCAGATTTCG
>Ga0335070_10006538_pt1 | contig 13713 bp, 8 predicted proteins | sample Lox_Sample_13_FD_206722 | JGI IMG/M metagenome (GOLD analysis project Ga0335070, IMG submission 206722) | Soil microbial communities from Loxahatchee National Wildlife Refuge, Florida, United States - Lox_Sample_1.3 | ecosystem: Environmental > Terrestrial > Soil > Wetlands | place: USA: Florida...
GATATAGACGAAGGGAGGACAATTATGTCCCAAACCGACTCCGGGCTGACGCTTGCAACGAAGCCCAAGAATCCCAGTGCCGCTTTGCAGTTGCTTCTGGTACTCGACATCTGGGTCCGGACGATAATCTGGACCGTGGCTTTCGCAGTGACGGTGCTGGTGATGTCACGAACCGCCTTTGTCCATTCGTTGTCATGGGACACCCTGGCGACGAGAGGCGGGGCGTGGGGCTTTGCCACGACACTCATGAACTTCATTCTGCTGTTCAACGTCGTATACATCCTGACGCTCGTGGTTATCCGCCTTCCTTTCCCGCGCCCGCAATGCGGCGTTTATCGCACGGGTGGATCGTTGAATCGGAGCGTCATTTTTTCCGGCCTTCTCGCGACCCTGACTAAGGCGCGATTCCAGCCGCCCTTCCCGGGAATCTTCGTTTCGCAACTGGCCAACATCATGCCGTTTCGCTGGCTGTTGAGCCGCACGATAGGCCCCCGCACCCGTTCCAGTTTCTTTGTGGACCCCAACATCATCGACCCCTGGGGCGTGGAGATCGGCCAAAACGTCACCCTGGGCTTCGGCTCGACGATCGCCTGCCACCTTCAGGAGCGGGATTACATCATCCTGGATCCTGTCGTGATCGAAGACGACGTCAGCATCGGCGCCTATGCGGGCATCGCCTGCGGCGTGCACATCAAGCGCGGCGCGGTGGTGGAGCCTTACGCGGCGGTCAAGCCTCGAACCATCATCGGCGAATATGAGCTCTGGGGTGGTCGACCGGCATTCATGAAGGGAACGGTCCGTCCCGCCCGAACAGCCGAAAGCCGCGCCGCTGAGCCGGTGGCGCAGACTTAGAAGGAGGCTGTTGGAGAAGGTGGCCTTTTTCGGGCAGAGCGGGATGTTCCACGTCGCAACGTCCGGATGGTGCACGATCCACCGCGCGGGTTTTGCTTGAAGTTTTCCAATTGCGGCGGCAGAATTCAGCCACAAGTCAGATACGGGGCCGAGATCGATGGAAATGCCGCTTCATCACATACCGACCCTCATCATCGGGCTGATAGTGACCGCCTACTGGGCGTATGTGGGCTCCATGGTCCGGCGCGTCCGCCGGGACGCCGGCAACGTTCGTAAGGTCCTGGTGCCCGCTCAACGGCGCGAAAGGTTGATGTCGGGCATATGGGTCCCTGTCATCCTCGGCTGGTTCGGCTTGCCGCTGATGGTCGCCTTCGGATTCAGCGATCAGTTTGACCGGATCGTGCTCTCACCGGCAGCCGCGTCCACCACCGGCTTCCTCGTGATCCGTTTTATCGCGGCGGGTGTTGCAATCGGCTGTCTGGCGCTTTCCATCGTGACTTGGCGATACATGGGCGAGCAATGGCGGATGGGGATCGATCCGACCCAGAAGCTCAGGCTGCTCGTCGATGGACCCTTTGCCAAGGTCCGCCACCCGATTTATTCCCTGAGCATCCTGCTCATGCTGTGTTCTGTCGTCGTCCTGCCCTGCCCGACGATGTTCCTGCTGGCCGTGATCCACATCACGCTGATGCACATCAAGGCCCGCAATGAGGAACGATTCCTGATGGACACGCAGGGGCAGGCATATGCCGAGTATTGCCGCCGAACCGGCCGGTTTGTCCCGTTCCTCCGCAATCGTGGCCCGGTGCATGTGCCTTACATGGACGGCAGCGAGACCGCGCCGGGCTCGCCGATCCGGGCCTGGAAGGCGGGCGGCATCTATCCGTTTCGATTAAACGTCTTTCAACAGTCGATGCTCCGCTGGGACCGGCTGCATCCGTACAACGCGGTCCACGCCGTTCGCGTTTGCGGACCGGCGAACGTTGATGCGTTTCGAGCTGCGGCGTGGGAAGTGGCGAAAGGCGCCGGACTGGGTGAGTTTGCGGTCAACTACTTCCACACCGCGTACGAATACCGCCCGCTCCAATTCGTTCGCGTGCAGGAGGTCGTCCCCGGCCGGTCGGCCGAGGAGCGGTTGGCCGAGGTCATGACCGAGGAGATCAACACGCCGTTTCATGGCGACATGCACCACCCGATCCGCTGGACCGTGTTCAACGAGCCCGGTGGCGAGGCCCATTATGTTGTTCTCTGTTACCACCATGCGGTCTCTGACGCATTCGGCATCGAACGATTGCTGGGAGCGGTGTTGCGGAAGTATCTCAGGCTGCCTCCCAGTCCCGACGACGCGCGCCTGACTACTCGTCTGGCCCGCCTTGATCGCTCCCTGCGGCCGAAAGCAAGTGTGTTCGATCACATTGTTGGTCAGATCCGGCTGTCCTTCAGGCACCGCGAGATTCGCCGGGCCCACAAGATGCCGGATGAGAGGCTGGGCGGCGATTACACTGCGGTGACCGTCCGGGCCGCGTCGGATGGCCTGATGGAACGTCTCGCCGCGGGCTGCAAGCGGCGCGGCGTGGGCGTCAATGACGCTCTGCTCGCGGCATTCGCTTCCGTGATCGCCGAGCAAACGCCGGACCGCCATACCAGCCGGCGGCGGCGGTTTATCGCCATGGCCACCGTGGTCAGCGCCCGCAAGCACCTGCCGCGTGAGCAGGCCGACGATTTCGGCGTCTGCCTGTCGAGCATCATTGCCGTGCTGCGCCGGCCGGACATTCCCATGGAAGAGCTGGTTCGCGAGGTCGCGCGGCAGACTCGCGTGCTAAAGGCCAGACCCTCGCGCGCGGCAGCGGAAACCAACTTGCGTTACTTCGCCATCCGCTGGCTATGGTGGATGGTGACTCTGAAATACGATCGGCGCAGCTACCGCCGCGTCTTTCCGCTCTGCGGCGGCGTCAGCACCGTTTACGTGGATGCAAACCGCTTCGACGATCTGGCGCCCCACGTGACGCGCTACATCCGTGCCTGCCCGACCGGGCCGGTGATGCCTCTGTTGCTGGGGCCGACGGTGCTCAGGGGCAAGCTTGAGCTCGGTTTGACCTATCGGATCGCAAGCCGGACGAACAGACAAGCCGAGGCATTGCTCGAGGGGATCCTCTCCCGGCTGGAAGAACTCGCCGACCTGCCCACCGCAATCACGCCGTCTGTGCCGTCGCAGCCCTCGACCGTCATGGCTTCTGCGGTCGTTGAGGCTGTGCATCCGGGGCCGCCAACGCCGCTTTAGATCCCGCGCCGGCTGTATCGGCCTCCATGAGCCGGAACACTTCCGTCATGATGAGAGTGTGCATGAGCTCGTTCACGTCCATGCTGAAATGGTCGGCACAGCCGACGCCATCGCCGAGGGTGTCGCGACTGAAGAGCAAATTCGTGATTTCGGTGTGGGTGTTGCCCGGATCTGCCACAACCGGATTCCCCGAGAAGATGTCCGGAAACAAATCACCGGGGAGCCACGGCTCATAGTAATGGATGCAGCGGTCCACGTTGTCAGGGATTGGAGGCGGTGACGTAGCATCGAGGAGGAACAGCAAGCGGACCTCGATGCCGGCATCCTTCATGTAGTGAGCGATCCGGACGGCGTCGTCTGCCCCGTAGCTGTGACCGACCAGGACGTACAGGCTTCCATCGGCCGGCCCCGTATATGAGCTTATGATCTGGTGGGCCGCGTTTTCCCACTGGGGCCAGCCGACTAGCGTCGGGTGGAGGTTGAATTGACTCATCTCCGCCGCCAACTGATCGAAGCCCAACGAATAGAAGTTCAGGAAGCCGCTGAGTATGTAAATCTTCATGCGGCTTGCGGATTCCTCGGACGGGAGGGCTTCCGGTTGAAATGGGGGCGTCGGTCCGACGGCACACGAACCCGGCAGGACGTCGTCGAAGCCCGTAATTCCGCTTTCGCAGCCTGCCAGGTAGGCGATCAGATAAACCGCCACAGCGAACCACCAAGATCGAACTGCCGGATGCCTCATAGAGCCCCTTCATCGAGGAGTCACCGATCTTAGTATCTCGGCCAGCCTTCCGCCGCGCTTCACCGTCCAAATCAAGCCAGAGAAATTGTCCATTCACGAGCGGTAGTGCCGCTGGGATCGCTGCGTGCCCGGCAAAGACTCTTATCGGTCGTCGTTGCCGTGTCGGCCCGAGCGAGCAGGACCTGGAGCCCCACTCACGTCACGCGAGTGGGGGGGTATTCTACCGTGAACCGAGCGTCGGCAAAGACCGCGCGCCGGTGCTATCGTTGTTCCGGTCGCGACCAGGAAAAACACGAGAATGGAGGAGGCATCGCTGCCGCCCGGCCACCGCGGCCGCGTGCGGCAAGTCAGCCCGTTGCTCGGAGCGGGGATCCTGGAAAGAGAGGGTCCGGCTGGCATGCTGACGGGTGGATTGTGTGCCCCTCGATCCAGCAGGCATGGGCTATCGGCAGGCTTGCCCAGGCTTCCAGCGCGGTTATGATGTTGGCCGCGCCAGGCGGCCGCCTGTATTTAGATTGAGCATTGCAGCGGCGGGCGCGGATTGCGCCGTGCGCGCCGTCGGACATAATCACGAGGTGAAATATGAAGGTACTGATCGCCGACAAGTTCGAATCCTTTGGCATCGATGAGATGAAGAAGATGGGCTGCGAGGTCACATCCAATCCGGAGTTGAAGGACGCCGCCCTGACGGCCGCGCTGAAGGAACTCAAACCCGCGGTGCTGATCGTCCGGTCGACCAAGGTCAACTCGGAGATGATCGGCGCGACGGATACGCTCAAAGTCATCCTCCGCGCCGGCTCGGGCGTCAACACCATCGACGTGAAGGCCGCGACGGCCAAGGGCGTCAAGGTGGCGAACTGCCCCGGCTTGAATTCGACGGCGGTGGCCGAGCTGACCATGGGCCTGATGCTGGCGCTGGACCGGCGGATCCCGGACAACGTTACTGAGCTGCGCTCCGGCTCGTGGAACAAGAAGGAATACGGCAAGGCCCGCGGCCTCAAGGGCCGGACGTTGGGCGTCCTCGGCATGGGGCAGATCGGGCGGCTGGTGGCCCGGCGGGCATTGGCGTTCGAGATGTCGATCCTGTACCACGACGTAATCGCGGCGGAAGAGTTCGACCGGATGCTCAACGTCAAGCGGGTGTCGTTGGATGAGCTGCTGAAGAAGGCGGACATCGTGACGCTGCACGTGCCGGCCCTGCCGGAAACGAAGAATATGATGAACGAGCAGCGGATCGGCCTGATGCAGAAGCACGCCTTCCTGATCAACACGTGTCGCGGGGACGTGGTGGACGAGCCGGCCCTGATCAAGGCGCTGAAGGAGAAGAAGATCGCCGCCGCCGCCGCCGACGTGTATGCCGCCGAGCCGGCCAACGCCAAAGACACCTATACGGGGGCGCTGAGGGATCTGCCCAATTTCTACGGCACGCACCACATCGGCGCTTCGACCGATGAAGCCCAGACCGCCGTGGCCTGGGAGACAGTCCGCATCGTCCGCGAGTTCAAGAACGGTGGGAAGGTGTTGAACGCTGTGAACTGAGCGTTCACCTCAAGACGGCCGCACAAGCCCACGGAAAGTATGCCGTGGGCTTGTGCCGGCCGTGGTTGCGAACATGTCTCCGGGTTTGCGTCGCCTCCGTTCGAGCCTTCAACTCCGCGGATGCAGCGGCTAAAGCGATGCACACATGAGGCGCCCCTCCAGGCTGCGGAAGGACCTAACGAAGCCGCCTTGTAGCGGAGAAAGAGGCCTGGCAGCCTCCAGGGTACGCTCCACCTGGTTCGCGCTGGTGATTATTGCCGTCACCGCCGCGGTTTATGCCGACAGCCTGTCCGGCGTGTTTCTCCTGGATGACATTCGCGCGATTGTTGATAACCCCCAGGTTCGCCGGTTGTGGCCGCTGACCGAAGCCCTTAAGGCCCCGCCTCAATCCACGCTGGCGGGACGGCCGTTGGTGAGCCTGTCACTGGCTTTGAGTCATGCCATAAGCGGGCTCCAGCCCTGGGGCTATCACGTCTTCAATGTCGCCGTGCACATCCTCGCCAGCCTTGTGCTTTTCGGGCTCGTCCGGCGAACACTCCGGCGCGACGTCGCCCTTGTTCAATCCCCCATCACTGCCGACAACCTCGCGCTGACCGCGGCACTCATCTGGGCCGTGCATCCTCTGCAAACCGAGAGCGTCACCTACGTGGTCCAGCGGGCCGAGTCGATGATGGGGCTTTTCTACTTGTTGACGCTTTATTGCTTTGCACGCGGCTGTGCTTCCACGCGATCGTGGCGGTGGTTCACGGCTGCCGTGATCTCCTGCGCGTTGGGCATGTGCACCAAGGAGGTGATGGCGACCGCGCCAGTGGCGGTGCTGCTCTACGACGCGGCCTTCGTGTCCGGCTTGATTCGCGGGGCCCTGGCCCGCCATTGGAGATCCCTTGGTGCCTTGGCGGCAACTTGGCTGGTCCTCGCCGGAATGGTCGCATCGGGCCCGCGCTCGCAGACGGCCGGGTTTGGCTTGGAAGCGGCGGGACCGTGGGCGTACGGGCGAGAGGAATTCCTGGTGGTCCTGCACTATCTGCGGCTGGTCTTCTGGCCACGTCCGCTCTGTCTGGATTACGACTGGCGGACCGAACCGTCCGTCGTCCATGTGGCTATGTCAGCGGCGGCGATCATGCTCTTGCTGGTGGCGTCGCTGTGGGCGTGGAGGTGGAAGCGCGGTGTGGGATTCCTGGGCATCTCGTTCTTTCTGATTCTGGCGCCAAGCTCCAGCATCGTGCCGATCAACGACCTGGCCTTTGAACACCGGATGTACCTGCCGTTGGCGGCCGTTGTTATTCTGGGGGTGCTCGCAGGATGGAAGTTGCTGGACTGGGGTCGTGAAGGGTCAGCCCCGGCCAGGAGATTGCATCGGCTCATCCCCACGCTGGCCGTGCTGACGGTTCTGCTGTTGTTGGCCGCTGCCACGGTTCTTCGTAATCAGGACTATGGCAGTGCCCTGACGATGTGGCGTGACGTGGTCCGGACCCGGCCGGACAATGCCCGGGCCCAATGCAATCTCGGATTGGAGCTTGCCCGGCAAGGCGATTCCGAAGACGCGATTGCGGCGTATCAGCGTGCTTTGCTCGCCCGGCCGGATTATGCCATGGCCCACTATAACCTGGCCAACGCCCTTTCGGAGCAGGGCCGGATCGATGAGGCCATTGAGCAGTATCGAGCGGCCATTCTGTCCAAGCCCTCCTATGCCGAGGCCCACATCAACCTCGGTGCCGCCCTCGCCGGCCGGAATCGGCTGGACGAGGCTATCCTGGAGTTTCAGGCGGCCCTGGACGGGCAGGTTGTGGGAACTGAAACCCGGTCGCAGGTTATGGCCCGCGCATACATGCACCTGGGCAATGCCCAGTCGAGCAAAGGGGCCTGGGGAGCGGCGGTGGCGGCCTATGGCGAAGCGGCGCGCCTGCGGCCTGACTATTATCGAGTCCACTTCAATCTGGCCCTGGCGTTGCAGAATCTGAACCGGATCGACGAAGCCGTCGAGCAGTACAAGCTGACGCTCCAGTTGCAGCCCGATCACGAGGCCGCCCGCAAAGAGCTGGAGAAGTTGCAGGCCGTGCGGCGTTGAAGACCGGGGCACACCGGCAGAGTTGCGACTCCGGGTCCTCAAGCTCTCCGGACCCCAGATCGGCGACGTTCATGCGAATGAAGGTATCGGTTGAAGATCTCGTGACGGTTACACTATCATCCCACGCCTTGTCTGGAGTATGAGGACGCGGTCGGGTCCACGGTGCCCCCAACGGAGGCGAATCGATCATGGCAGGCGAAAACATCACCCTCACCACCGGCGGAAAGCTGAACGTCCCCGATCGGCCCATCATTCCGTTCATCGAAGGCGACGGGACCGGGCCGGATATCTGGCGGGCCTCGGTCGGCGTGTTCGACGCGGCGGTGCAGAAGGCCTACGGCGGGCGGCGAAAGATCGAGTGGAAGGAAGTACTTGCGGGCGAAAAGGCTTTCCGGAAGACGGGCAACTGGCTGCCTGATGAGACGATTAACGCGTTCAAGGAGTACCTCGTCGGCATCAAGGGGCCGTTGACCACGCCGGTCGGCGGCGGCATTCGCTCGCTGAACGTTGCCTTGCGGCAGACGCTCGACCTCTACGTGTGCCTGCGGCCGGTGCGGTACTTCGCCGGCGTGCCGAGCCCGGTCCGGCATCCCGAAAAGGTCGACGTTACCATCTTTCGCGAGAACACGGAGGACATCTACGCGGGCGTCGAGTGGGCAATGGGTACGCCCGAGGTCAGGAGAGTGCTGGCCTTCCTGCAGGAGGAGATGGGCGTCAAGAAGATCCGCTTCCCGGAGACGAGCGGGATCGGGATCAAGCCGGTCTCTCGCGAGGGCACGCAGCGGCTGGTGGCGGCGGCCATCGAATTCGCCCTGCGGTACGGGCGCAAGAGCGTGACCCTGGTCCACAAGGGCAACATCATGAAGTTCACCGAGGGGGCCTTCCGCGATTGGGGCTACGAACTTGCCGTCACCAAGTACCGCGCCAGGTGCGTGACGCAGCGGGAATCGTGGATACTCGGCAACAAGGAGGCCAACGCCGGCATCAGTGAGGAGGAAAACGCCAAGCAGATCGAGCCCGGCTATGACATGCTGAACGACGCGGCGAAGGCCAAGGTCGTTGAGGAGGTGCGGCGGACGCTGGCGGCGATCTGGCCGACGCACGGTGGCGGCAAGTGGAAGAAGATGCTGATGATCAAGGACGCCATCGCCGATATCGCCCTGCAGCAGTTCCTGACGAGGCCGGAGGATTTCGATGTGGTCGCGACGATGAACCTGAACGGCGACTACATGTCGGATGCCCTGGCGGCCCAGGTCGGCGGGATCGGTATCGCTCCCGGCGGGAACATCAATTACACCACCGGCCACGCCATATTCGAGGCCACGCACGGCACGGCGCCGAAGTATGCCAACCAGGACAAGGTGAATCCCGGCTCGGTGATCCTCTCCGGGGAAATGATGCTGCGGCACCTCGGCTGGGACGAGGCCGCCGATTTGATCATCAAGGGCATGGAGGGGGCGATCGCGGCGAAGACGGTGACCTATGATTTCCACCGCCTGATGGTTGGGGCGGAACTGTTGAAATGCAGCGAGTTCGGGCAGGCCGTGATTAAGCACATGTGAACGGGCGGGAACACCTTCGGTGCCATCGCGGAAATCGATTGTCGCAATCGGCCTTCAAAGCCGCTATGTCACGCGAGGTATGCCGCGCTCTCACAGCAAGCCTGGCAGGTCGAGTTCGTCCTTCGAGGTTGGTCAGAGACCCAATAGATCCGCGGCGAACGCGGCGATGTCCTCGGCCATCGAACCGCCGTAGTTCGCACAGGCCTGGTTTTCGCCGGGCAATGGCGCTCCGCCCAGCTTCGCACGTACGAAACCATCGATGTCCAGGCCGTTTAGATCGCCGTCCTGGTTCACATCACCGAGCAGCGAACATGTCGCTCCGCCTGTGGTTGGCTGATTAATGTAGCCCGATGTCGGATACCAGGGCGTCTCGTCATGACCGTAGTAATTGCGCGCCTTGACCCGGAACCGATAGACCGTGCCCGGACTCAAGCCGGTCGCGGTGATGGTCTGCGTCTGGACCCATGTGTTCGCCTGGGTTCCGCCCACCGGTGTGCCATCGAGTCTGGTGACCTCGAAAAACAGTCCCGACAGGTTGGCGGTCAGCCGGGTGAACGTCCCGGGCGCCGTGACCTGAATGGACGTGTCCGCCACCGTGCCGAAGGTCAGCGCCGTGGGCGTTTCGATAAAGGTCGCGATCGTCACGAGCGGCGAGTAGCCCGTTTCGTTGTGATGAGTGGACAGATCGTGGGCTTTCACCTTGTAGGAATAGCTTCTGTTTATCAGGAGTCCTGTGTCAGTGTAGTTGCGATCGGGTCCCCAGTTCCGGATGTGGCTGCCGGCGCCGCTGGCAAAGAAGTAGTATTCGACGCCGAAGGGATCCGTCGCTTCGGTTGCGATCATGGCGATGGCGGTCGTGCTGATCGCGTGGGGCGAGCCGTCGGGGTTTTCAAAGGTCATCGGATCGGGCGCCGGGGGCGTCACGTCTTCGCATTCATCGGGTATGCCATCGCCGTCCTGGTCGCTGCTGTAACCGCTGGCGATGTCACAGTCGTCGAGTATGCCGTTGGCGTTGCAGTCCCTGATGGGAGCGAGCTCGCAAGCGTCGATGACGCCGTTATTGTTGCAGTCGATAGAGGGATCGGCCGCGATCTCCTCCTCGTCGGGAATGCCGTTGTCGTTGCAATCGCCGGGAAGGTGAATCCGGGCGCGATCCACCAGGTAGCCGGCAATGCTGCGGGCCATGTCGGCGGCGAAGGCGTAATTGATGTAATCCGGGGTATCTACGGAATCAGCGGGAAGGTGATAATTGGGGTTCCCCTCGTCCTCGCGAAGGTGACAAGCCTGGTAGCCGGCGGCCTCGAAAGACGCATGGTCGCTGCGGTCGCGCTGCCCTTGAATGGTGGCGGCAAGACCGTGGCTGTAGAGGTTGATCGCCTGGAGCAGATGCGACTTGATCGTGGCTGAGGAAGTGCGGCCCCAGATGTCGCATGCCCTCGGGCCCGGATCCCAGGCGATCATGTCCATCGCGATCATGCCGCGAATGTCGTCCGTCGGATGATCCGCAACGTACGCCTCGCTCCCGTACAGTCCGTACTCCTCCAGATCGAACACCATGTACTTGATGGTATATTCGCTCTGGTACCCTGAGAGAACCCGGGCGATCTCCATCACGCCGGCGCTGCCGGAGGCGTTGTCATCCGCGCCGGGACAGTCCACCGAGTCGTAGTGAGCACCGATGACATAATACGAGTCGGGATAATTGGTCCCGAGTTGTGTGGCCATGACGTTGTAGTACGTCACTCCGTTGTAGGTGAGCGGGTACAGCTCGGCCTGCAATCCAAAGCTCTGCAGCGTGGCCAGGATGTTGTCGCGGGCCGGATCATGCTGGGGGCCGTGCAACGCATCCCGGTTATCACCATCGTGCGTGTAGAGCAGGTTGCTGTGGTAGTCTTGATAGCTCGTGGCGCTGATCTGATCGGTGATGACCTGGCCCACGTCGCTGGCGCCCGCCGTCGGCGCCAAGGACAACAGGACTATTCCTGCGACCCCCACCGTTAAGCGTCTCGCCGTCATGTCAATTCCCCTCCCAAAGGCTGCGTGTCGAAGTGGCCGGAAGCGCTCTTGCCGGGCCACGCTCCGTTTCAACATTGTACCACGGCTGGATTCAGAACCGAAAAGCGAAATGGCAGATGGGAGGAGTTTTCTCGGATACACGCAGACAAAGAACAGATCGGACACGGCAGAGCGTTTGCACCGATCTGCCGCAATTCCCTGCCGCTCTGGGTTCAGCTTATCCTTTTGTCGCCCGGACGACCTCGCTGATGGTGGTGATGCCGCGGCGGACCTTGTTCCAGCCGTCGTCGCGAAGGAGGATCAGGCCGTGGGAAACGGCCAGGTTCTTGATCTTGCCGGAGGAGGACCGCTGCAAGACCAACTCGCGGATATCGTCGTCCATGAGCATCAGCTCGAAGATGCCCTTGCGGCCGGCGAAGCCGGTGTTGCGGCATTCGCGGCAACCGACCGGGCGGTAGATGGTGGCGCCCTGCAGATCGAGGCCGTCGGGGAGGTCCAGCCGGTCGGGCTTGTAGGGTTCCTTGCAGTGCGGGCACAGCGTGCGAATGAGGCGCTGAGCGAGCACGGCCTCGACGCTGCTGGCGACAAGGAAAGGCTCGACGCCCATGTCCAGCAGCCGCGTGACGGCGGTGGGGGCATCGTTGGTGTGCAAGGTGCTGAAGACCAAGTGGCCGGTCAACGAGGCTTGCACCGCCGTCTCGGCGGTTTCGAGGTCGCGTATTTCGCCGACCATGATGACGTCCGGGTCGTGCCGCAGGAACGCGCGCATGCCCTTGGCGAAGGTCAAGCCCGCCTTCATGTTGACGTTGACCTGGTTGATGCCGTCGAGGTGATACTCGACGGGGTCCTCGACGGTGAGGACCTTGATTTCCTCGGACACGATCCCGCGGAGGGCGGCGTAGAGCGTTGTGGTCTTGCCCGACCCGGTCGGGCCGGTCACGAGAAGGATGCCGTGCGGCTGGCTGATGACATGCTCGAAGATCTTGAGCATTTCCTCGTCGAAGCCGAGATCCTGCAGCGACAACAGAATGGACGCCTTGTCCAGGATACGCATGACCACGCCTTCGCCGTGGATCATGGGGATGATGCTGATACGCAGGTCGATTTCGCGGGCGTGAATCCTGACCTTGAAGCTGCCGTCCTGGGGGATGCGGCGCTCGGCGATGTTGAGGTTCGAGAGAATCTTGATGCGGCTGATGATGGCGGCCTGCAATTGGCGAATTTGCGGCGGGACGTTTGTATTGCGGAGCATGCCGTCCACGCGGTAGCGGATCTTCAGATCGTTCTCGAAGGGCTCGATGTGGACGTCGCTGGCACGCTCATTTATGGCCTCCAGGAGAATCTCGTTGACCAGCTTGACGACGCTGGCGTCCTGGGCCATCTCGGCCAGGTCGCCGGCGGACTCGCGGACGTCGCTGAGCACCTGGACGTTTTCCTCGTCCTCCTCGACCAGTTGGCTGATGGTGTCGCCGCCGACGCCGAAATACTTCTTGACGATCTCGTTGATCTCGCTCTCCTTGGCGAGAACAGGCTTGATTTCCAGGCCGCAGAGCATGCGCAGCTCGTCGAAGGCGTAAATCTGGAATGGATCCGACGTGGCCACGCGAAGCGAGCCGTTGACCTTGTCCAAGGGGATCAGTTTGGCGCGGTGAACGAGCTTCGAGGGCATTCGGCGGAGAAGGTCGACATCGACGGGGGCATCCGGCGCCGCCAAATCCATGACGTCGAATTGATAGAGTTCGCCCAGCGCCTTGAGAACGTGGGTCTCGCTGCAGAACCCGAGTCTGACCAGGACGCGATCCAAGCGATCGGTCGGACCGCACTTGGAATTGGCGGCGTCCAACTGCTCTTGGGTGATCGCCTTGTGTTCCAGAAGGATCTGACCGAGGTTCACGCGTGTTCTACCTCCGCTTGCCTGTTTCTCAGAGTGAGCATGGTAAAGCGATCATGGCTGTCGAACCATGAGGTGACCTCCCGGCGAACGCGTGCTTTCCCTCCCTCGCCCACCCATAAAATGACACCCAGTCCTCACGTCGCCGACATGCCGCCACAATCATCTACCCCAGAGAACTATTTCGGTTGCTCACCGGCCCCGAAACACCCCTGTCATGGCGGGCTCGTGACGATGCCACGCAGTGTCGGCAATTGCAATGACGATCTAATTGCGATTCATTGTAGCAGGGAAGCAGGACACGCATAGCATCAGCCCGCCAATAGGGTTAGGGCTGGCTACGACTCTGGCGGCGGCTCCCTATGAGCGAGTCGTTTAGTTCGATTGGTCGCAGCGCCCGATGCACAGATGACGTTGATCCAGGACTATCCGTATCTCCGATTCAATTTGGCATGAAGGCACGGCTGTACGACCATCCTGAGCGAGCCGACCAAATGCGCGTGTCAGGGGCTCGAAATACACGGGTTTTCAGGACCGTGGTTGCTGCTCGACCCCGTTGAGAAGAGCAGCAATGTGGGTACCTCGCCACAACAGGCTTTCGAAGCGGTGAGCCAAGGATGGCCCCCGCCAGGGCTGGAGACCACAACTATTGTTGCGCCAATAGGTTACGTTCTTACGGGTTCCCTCATGACTGGACTTCTCGGTCCCATCAGGTTACGATGCATTGGTGGGTTTGGGTAGTGAAGTGGTAGTGGGGGTGTC
>Ga0335070_10006539_pt1 | contig 13713 bp, 14 predicted proteins | sample Lox_Sample_13_FD_206722 | JGI IMG/M metagenome (GOLD analysis project Ga0335070, IMG submission 206722) | Soil microbial communities from Loxahatchee National Wildlife Refuge, Florida, United States - Lox_Sample_1.3 | ecosystem: Environmental > Terrestrial > Soil > Wetlands | place: USA...
CCTGGATCAGTTGATTAGACTCTCTACCAAGCCGGCGTAGCTCAGTTGGCAGAGCAGCGGTTTCGTAAACCGCAGGTCCTCGGTTCAAGTCCGAGCGCCGGCTCCAGACCGCTCGCCCTATAGTCCAGCTCGCAGTGTGCACCAGGCCCAGAGGCCGCTGCGGCTGGATTTTCGCTCCGCCACCCGTAGAGGAGGATGACGGCGGTGAGGCAGTGGACCACGCGGCTGGCGTGGGTCGTCGGGTTTCTTGCCGTTGTACTCGGGCCCTTCGCTGCCCTTGCGCAGGAGCGCACCAAGGCCCCTGTCAAGCCGCCAGCGGCGACCAAGGCCCAGGAAGCGCCCAGGGCGCCCGAAACCACGAAGCCTGCAGAGAACAGCAAGGCGCCGGAGAAGGCCAAGGCCGGAGACCCGGCGAAGCCAGAGGACGCCCTGATGAAGGCCGAGGCGCACTACGAGCTGGGCGTCATGCATCACGAACGCGTGTTCGAGTCCCTCGATCAAGCCATCTCCGAATACGAGTCGGCCGTCCGGCTGAAGCCTGACTACGCCGAGGCCCACTTCAACCTCGGTCTCTCCTACCACACCAAGGCCAAGCTGGGCATCGACGAGCAGAAGCTGTACCGCAAGGCCATCGAGGAGTACCGGCTCTACCTCAAGTTCGACCCCCAGGGGGAATGGGCCGACAAGGCCAAGCAGAACATTCGCGCGGTCGAGGCGCGGCTGCAGGTTAGCCCCCCGACCAAGACCAGGTGATCCGGGATGTGGTGGTGTGCGCTGTGCGGGGCTGATTCGCCACTGTGGAGCCGGCGGCGCTTCCTGACCGGGCTGGGGCAGGCTGCGCTCGTGACCGGGCTCGCCTCGCGCGCGGGCGCCCTGGTCACCATCATCGATGAGGCCGGGGACGTGAAGCTCGGCCGCGAGGCCGACCCCGAAGTCCTCAAGCAGATGGGCTACTACGACGGGCCCGAGCTGCAGCAATACGTGGCCCAGGTCGGGCAGCGGGTGGCGGCCGCCTCCGATTCGCGGTTCAACTTCCAGTTCAAGGTCGTCAACCAGACCTACATCAACGCCATGGCCCTGCCGGGCGGCTTCATCTACGTCACCCGGGGGATGCTGGCGAACCTGAACGACGAGGCCCAGCTGTCCGGGATCCTCGGCCACGAGATCACCCACGTCAACTCGCGGCACGGGGCCCAGCTGCTGACCAAGGCCATGGGAGCTCAGCTGGCAAGCTTGATCGGCATCGGGACGGCCGCCGCCGTCGGCAAGGGCCAGGGGGTCGGTGCCGTGGCGATGATCACCAACCATCTCACCAACTACATGCTGCTCGGATACGGGCGGGAATTCGAGATGGAGGCCGACGAGGTCGGCCTGCGCCACGCCTACAAGGCCGGGTACGATCCCATGCAGACCGTGGTCTTCTTCCGGGAGCTGCGGCGCCTGGAGTTCATGCGGGGCACGCCGACCTACCACGGCTTCGATGCGACCCACCCCGACACCGCCAGCCGGATCTCCAAGGCGTATGCCATGGCGAGCCTTCTCACCTCCCGGGGCGGCGCGCTCGAGGTCAAGGCGGACGTCTACAAGGACAACCTCGACGGCCTGGTCTACGGTGAGCCCCGGGAAGGCCTCCGCCTGAAGACCTACACGGTCAAGCCCGGCGACACCCTGGAGGGCATCGCCCAGGACCAGCTCCTGGACCCGGGACACCGGTACGAGCTGGCCAGCCTCAACGGGCTTCGGGACGACGCCGTCCCCGTCCCCGGCTCCCGCCTGAAGCTCATCGTGCGCCAGGGTGACACCGAGAAGCGGCAGGAGCTGCGCCTCGAGAAGCAGTAGTCCCGCCCCCTCGGGCCCCGACTGCCCGAGCCCCCAGCAGCCTGAGTGCCCGATTGCCCAACCGCCGTGCCGTCTGACACCATGAGCAACATCGCCGATGAGCGGGGGGTGCCGGTCGAGCAGATGTTCTCGGCCATCGCATCCCGCTACGACCTCCTGAACCGGGTGCTGAGCGCGGGGCGCGATCGGGTGTGGCGGCGGCGGGCGATCGCCGCCACGCTGCTCCCGCCGCCCGGCCGGCTGCTGGACGTCTGCACGGGAACGGCCGACATGGCTCTGGAGGCCGCCCGGCAGTTTCCGGGCGCCGACATCCTGGGGGTGGACTTCAGCCCCGCCATGATCGCACTGGGACAGGGAAAGGTCGCCCGGGCCGGGCTCGCGGGCCGCATCCGGCTCCAGGTGGCCCCGGCCGAGGCGCTCCCCGTCCCCGGGAGCGGTTTCGATGCCGCCACCATCGCCTTCGGCCTCCGGAACGTCCCGGACCGGGCGCGGGCACTCCGGGAGATGCACCGGGTCCTGCGGCCCGGCGGGCGCGCGGTGATCCTGGAGTTCACCACCCCGCCGGGTCGGGTGTTTCGCCGGCTCTACCTCTGGTACTTTCACCGGGTGCTGCCGCGCATCGGACGGCTGGTTTCGGGCCACGCCACCGCCTACTCGTACCTGCCCGCCTCGGTGGCGGACTTCCCGCCCCCGGAGGGGCTCTCGGCGTGGATGCGGGAGGCCGGATTCACCGGGGTCGACTATCGCCTCCTGACCGGCGGCATCGTGGCGATTCACGTGGGAGTGAAGGGACAGGGGTCAGGGGACGAGAGTCGGTCACGGAAAATTCGAAATTCGAATTTCGAAATTCGAGCTTGAAGTGATCCCCTGGCCCCCGCGACACCCTGAGTGCGGAAGGAATGGGGTCGGGGCCCCCGGCTGGGGAGCCGTATGAAGGAACGGAGCCCTAGCCTTGATGCGAAAGAGCCGGCCCAGCGCCAAGGCGCCACCGCGCTTGGCGGTTCAAGAATTCCGGTTTGAGCTCAGTCCACTTCCTCGGCGATGATCACCACCACCTCGCCCTGCTCGGTTTCCGCGCGGAACTTCCGCGACAGGACGTAGCCGTCCCCGTCCGCGCGCACGACGGTCGGCGGCTCGTCCCAGCGCTCGAAGTCGTGAATCGCGGTCACCGGCGTGCCCTTGGTCACGAAGGATCCGAGCGGCACGAGTGGCTCGCTGATGCCGCTGACCGGCGCCGTGAGCCAGCGGTTGACGTCGGTGGCGCTGACGAGCCGCTGCCGGTCGAGACCGGGCGGCCTCAGATCGATGAGCGGGCCCTCGATCAGCCCGAAATGCCTCAGCACGTTGAGGGTGCCCTGGTACGCCCAGCGGACCCCCCAGAGATCCGTCGAGGCGCCGTACCCCAGCTCGCTCCCGATGGTGATCTTGCCCATGGCCTCGGCCTCCTCGGTGAGGAGGCCGGTCCCCATCTCGCTCGTGTAGATCATGACGAAGGGGGTGCCGAAGAGAAGGGCGGTCTCCCGGAACCGCCGGTAGAGCGCCGGATCCCGCACGGTGTGGAAGGACATGGTGCGGATGATCTCCATGCTGCTGCCGGCCGAGTGGATGTCGATCACCACATCCGCACGCCGCAGCACCTCGGTCGTCACGAAGTGGGCGATCCGGCTGGTCAAGGTCCCGCGCTGATTGCCCGGGAAGGCGCGGTTCATGTTGCCGCCGTCGAAGGGCGATTCTCGCCGGGCGGCGTAGAACGCGGGCAGGTTCAGCACCGGGATGACGATCAGCCGGCCGGCCGTGAGCGTGGCGGGATCGAACTCCCGGATCAGATTCTTGAAGGCCACCGGCCCGTCGTACTCATCGCCGTGGGTGCCGCCGATGGCGACGATCGTCTTCCCCGGCCGCGGCCCGCACGCGACGTAGAGCGGCAGCCGCATCCGTCCCCAGGTGCCGTCGTAGGTGAAGGGCACCGAGTAGCGGTGCGCCCCGGGGGACTCCCAGTCGATCCGGTTGACCGGGGTGATGTCGGTGAGCATGTCCGTGTCCTCCTACAGCCCCGTGACGGGGAGCGAGTGGAGCGAGCGGATGCCGAGCGCCCGTCGATACCGGGTCTCCCCGCCGCGGAGGCGCATCCCCGGCAGGCGCCGGGCGATGGCCCGGAAGGCGATCTGCGCCTCCAAGCGGGCCAGGGGGGCGCCCAGGCAGAAGTGAATCCCGTGGCCGAAGCCCAGGTGCCGGTTGGGGTGGCGCGTGATGTCCAGCCGGTCCGGGTCGCGGAATGCGGCGGGATCGCGGTTGGCCGCGCCGATCAGCATGGTGATGGTCTGTCCCTGGCGGATCCGCCGGCCGTGCCAGTCGAAGTCCTCGCTGGGGACCCGCACCGCGCGCGTGACCGGCGGCTCGTATCGGAGCATCTCCTCGACGGCCACCTCCACCAGGCCATCCGGATCGGCGCGGAGGCGGTCGAACTGCGCCGGGTGCTGGAGCAGGGCCAGCGTTCCGCTGGCGAGCAGGCTGACCGTCGTCTCGTGCCCGGCGACGTAGAGGAACACGCATAGACCGAACAGCTCCTCCCGGCTGAGCCGGTCGCCGTCCGCCTCGGCCGCGGCCATGGCGCTGATCAGGTCGCCCTGCGGCCGCGCCCGGCGCTCTGCGATCAGCCCGTCGAAGTAGGCCAGGAGCTCGCCCAGCGCCCGCCGGGCCGGTTCGACCGCCTGCGCCAGACCCGGCCCGCCCCCCGAGCTGAACGGGATGAGCTGCTCCACCGCCTGGCGATACCGCGCGCTATCCGCCTCCGGAATGCCGAGCATCTCGCAGATCACCATCGCCGGCAGCGGCAGGCAGAACGACTCGACGAAATCCGCCCGCTCCTTCCCGCAGATGCCGTCCAGCAGCCCGTCCACGATATGCGTGATGCGCGGCTCGAGGGCCTGGAGCATGCGCGGCGTGAAGGCCAGGTTTACCAGGGTGCGGAGCCGCGTGTGCTGGGGCGGGTTGAGATTCTGCAGCCACAGGCTGATGTGCTCCACCAGGGGCTGCACGGCCTCGCGCCTCTCGGGCGGCAGCGGGTCCGTGTACATGCGGCGGCGGCTGGAGAGGAGCCGCTTCGTCTCCCGGAGCCCCGCGTGCACGTCCTCGTAGCGGGTCACGAGCCACATGTGCATGGGCTCGCACCAGTGCACCGGGTCCTGCGCGCGCAGCCGCGCGAACAGGGGATAGGGGTTCTGCAGCTCCTGCTGGCAGAACTCCAGGTATTCGGGATCGTCGCCGAAAGTACTGGCCATGGCCCCTAGATCCTCGCCTCAGTCCAGGCGGTCCCCCGCCGTCTCGCGCCCGTGACGCAGGCCTTGTGGATACCCCGGCTCGGCCCGCCTGTCAAGCGCACACCCTCCGCCCCCTAGCCCGCTGGGGCTCATCCCCGGATCACCCGGCGTGACCCCCGACGGCAGCCACCCGCCGGGTGCGGTGCGAGCGCCGGCAGGGTCGTCCGCGGAGGCTCCGGCGTCAGCCGGAGATCATGGGCCAAGGGAGCCCTTGGTCCGGCGGGGGTGGCGGGCTATAATCCCGATCCACAGAAGGGGTCGGTGACCGATGCTCGCGACGATCCGGACGTACCTCGAGATGATCCGCTTCTCCCATACGCTCTTCGCGCTCCCCTTCGCGCTCATGGGGGCGGTGCTGGGGGCCGGCGGGATTCCCCCGTTGGCGCAGCTCGGCTGGATCCTGGTGGCCATGGTCGGTGCCCGGAGCGGCGCCATGGGGGTGAACCGCATCGCCGACCGGCGCCTGGACGCCGCGAACCCGCGCACCAGGGATCGCGCCCTCCCCCAGGGCCGGATCGGCCTGCGGGCGGCCGCCGCCTTCTCCCTCGTCGCCTTCGGCGTCTTCCTGCTCGCGGCCTGGATGCTGAACCCCCTCTGCTTCGCCCTGGCCCCGCTCGCCATCCTGATCGTCTGCGGGTACTCCTACACCAAGCGATTCACCGCGCTGTCGCACCTGGTGCTGGGCCTCAGCCTGGCCTGCGCCCCCGTGGGGGCCTGGATCGCGGTGCGGGGGACCCTGGGGGCGCCGGCCCTGCTCCTGGCGCTCGCCGTGCTGTTCTGGGTGGCGGGCTTCGATATCCTGTACGCCCTGATGGACATCGAGTTCGATCGGCGCACCGGCCTCTTCTCGATCCCCGCCCGGCTGGGTGTCCCCGGGGGGATGGCGGTGGCGCGCCTCTTCCACCTGCTGACCGCGGTGTTCCTGCTGCTGCTGGTTCCCCTGCTCGGACTCGGGCCCCTGTACGTGCTCGGACTCGGCCTGGCCGTCGGTCTGCTGGCCTACGAGCACTGGCTCCTCTACCGGTTCGGGCTGGCAAAGCTGGACCTGGCGTTCTTCAACGTGAACGGCGCCCTCAGCATCGGGCTGTTTCTCTTTACGCTCGGCGACCGGCTGCTCGGGTAGCGCGACCGCCCAGCACCCGCGGCACCGAGGGATCGCTCCCCATGCGGCAGTATCTCTGCTTCTCGATCGCCGATCTGACGCTGGCCCTTCATCTGGAGCAGGTCGGCGAGGTGGCCGCGGTCCCGCCCATCACCCGGATCCCGCGGCCGCCCCGACACATCGAGGGCCTGGCGGCCGTGCGCGGCCGCCCCATCCCCGTGGTGGACCTTCGCAAGCGGCTGGGCCTCATCAATCCGGTGCCCACCGCGGAGGCCCGCATGATCGTCGCCTCCCCCGGCGGCCGCGGGCAGCCGCTGGGGTTCATCGTCGACACGGTGGGCGAGATCCTGTCGGTGGACGAGGCCGAGATCACAAAGGATCCGCCCGCCCCCTGGGTGGACGAGCGTCTGCTGGGCGGGGTGCTGGAGGTGGGGGGCCGCCCGGTCCTGCTGGCCGACCTTGGGAAGGTGGTGGGCTGAGGGTGAACCGCCCCTTGACGGATCTTCTGTCACGCTATAAGTTATATAAAAAGTGTGACTGATATACCGAGGCCTCGACTCGGGCCTCCGATGCGCGGGCCGGACGGACGGGAGGCGGTGAGATGTTCGAGCACAAGACCAAGGTCCTCCTCGTTCTCCCCCAGGATGCGGTCGACCGGGCGCGGGTCTTGGCGGGGAAGGCCACGACCCTCCTCAAGATCCCGGTGAGCCTGCAGATCGTTCTGCGGGCGCTCATAGAAGAGGGGCTGAAGCGAAACGGCGACCGGGGGCTCCTCGCCAACATCGAGGGCCAGGCGCAGGCCGTTCGCCGCATCCGGAGCCTGGCCGCCCAGGGCGGCAGGGCCGAGGGGGCTGGTCAGCGCCCCCGCGCCCATCCCCCGCCGGGGGAAGGCACGGGCAGTCGGCAGAGGCGCCCGAAGTGAACCCAGTGGTTTCCGGACGGAGGTCCGGGGAGGAGCGGAAGCGATGGCGACCGGTACGATCAAGAGGCTGGTGAGGGATCGAGGGTTCGGCTTCATTCTTGGATCCGATGGGACGGAGCTCTTCTTTCATCGCTCCGCCCTGGTGGGAGAGGCGTTCGAGACCCTCACGGAAGGACAAGCGGTCGAGTTCGAGGTCGAGAAGGGGGACAAGGGCCCGCGGGCCAAGAACGTGAAGAAGACCGGCGGCGCCTGAAGGGCAGCGCCACCCGTGGGGCGCCCGCCGTTCCGCTCGGCGCCCCGCAGCGCTCGGCAGGACAAATGACGCGGGCCGGCGGTGGAAATCCCCCGCCGGCCCGGACCATGTTCAGGGCAGCAGATTGAACCGGCGCCCGTCTTGCTGAAAATCCATTCTCGCTCGGCTGCTTTTTCAGCAGCCTCTTACTTCAGCCCCACCTTCTCGATGATCCGGCGGACATTCAGCCGGTCGCGCAGCAGCTCCCGCGCGCGCTGGACCTTGCGGTCCTCGCGGATCCGGATGCGACCCAGGACCGACTCCAGCTTCTCGACCGTGGCCAGCGTGTCGTGGTGCACGGAGATCATCGGCACCCCCAGCTCCCGGGCGCGGGCGATGATGATGTCATTGGGCATCTGGTCGCCCGTGAGCACCAGGCACTTGGTGGAGGTCTCCAGGGCGGCCAGCTGGATATCGGCCCGGTGCCCGCCCGTGATCACCGCCTTGTTGGGGAGCTTCCGGAAGTAGCCCAGGGCCGCATCCACGTCCATGGCCCCCACGCTGAACCGCTCCACGAATTCGTCCAGCCGCTGCTCACCGCAGAGGACCTTGCCGTCCAGGATCTCCACCATCTGGCGCACCGTGACCGCATCCAGGACCCGGTCCAGGGGCAGCACGCCCAGCACCTCGACCCCCTTGCCGACCAGGAAGGGGACGACCATCTGCTCGACCTCGGGCAGGCTCTGCGGCGGCACACGGTTCAGGACCACCCCCATGAGGTGATCGCCCAGCGCCTCCTTGGCGGTCATGATGCAATCCAGGCAGACCTCGTTGGTGTACGGATCGATGAGCAGGACCGGGGCCCGGAACTCCTTGGCCATCCGCGTCCCCGACATCCCCAGGAACGCCCCGTCGGAGAGCGAGCCGGCCCCGCCGATGATGACTAGGTCCTTCCCCGCCGACACGGCCTCGAACGCCTGTTGGATCTTGGGGCGGAGATCCGCCACCTCCCCCCGCAGGCCCCGGGCGAACAGGTCCTGGGTCATGACCACGGGGCAGATCTGGTCCAGGGGCTCGGCCAGCCGGAGGACGCTCTTGATGAACTGGGCATCGGCGTCCGCCACCCGCCCCTCGACCGTGGTGGGCAGTTTCCCCAGCGGCTTGAGGTAGCCGACCTTGTACCCGCTCTCCTGCAGGGTGAGCCCCAGCCCCACGGTGAGCAGGCTCTTGCCGGAATTCCCTGCCGTCGAACCGATGAACAGCTTCTGCATGCTCGGACTCCTCTTCGCTCGCGCGCTGTGTTGGTCGGCACCTCTGTGCAGGACCGCCCTCCTCGATGTCTCCACCCCTCAGGAGGCCAGGGCCAGGCGGGCATCGATCGCCACCACCCCGCCCCCCTCGGGCTTGACCAGCAGCGGGTTGATGTCCATCTCGATCACCTCCGGGAAGTCCATGACCAGCTGCGACAGGCGGCAGAGCGCATCCACCACCGCGGCGAGGTCCGAGGGCTTCTCGCCCCGCACGCCCCGGAGCAGCGGGAAGGACCGGATCTCGCGCATCATGGACTCGGCCTCGTCGGGGCCGACGGGCGCCACCCGGAAGGCCACATCCTTCAACACCTCGACGTAGATGCCGCCCAGCCCGAACATCAGCAGCGGCCCGAACTGGGGATCGCGGCTCATCCCCAGGATGACCTCCTTGCCGCCCACGATCATCTCCTGCACCGCGATGCCCTGGATCTGTGCCGCCGGGAAGAAGCGGCGCACGCTGGCGTCGATCTCGGCAAAGCCGCGCGCCACCGCGTCGGCGTCCCGGAGGTTCAGGCGCACCCCGCCCACGTCCGTCTTGTGGAGGATGTCCGGCGACACGATCTTGAGGGCCACGGGAAAGCCCGTCTTGGTGGCGCTCGACACGGCCTCGTCCACGGTGCGCGCCACCACGTTCTGCGGCAGGCGGAAGCCGTATTCCACGATGACGTCGCGGGCCTCGCGCTCGCCGAGCTGGTTGCGGCCCGCCCGGCGCGCCTCCAGGATCATCAGGGCGATCTTGCCCTTGTCCACCGCATAGCTGCGGGGCGGGGTCGGCGTGTACTCCTGCCATTCGCGGTAGCGGACCATGGCCTCGAAGGTACGGATGGCCGGCTCGGGGTACGGGTACTGCGGGATCCCGTATTCCCGCAGGACCTCGCGGGCCCTGGGAAGGCTCGCCTCGCCCATGAAGGCGGTGAAGATGGTCTTGCCCGTACGTTGCTGGCTCTTGCCGACGACCGCGGCGAACTTCTCGTTCTCCGTCATCGCCTGGGGCGTGGTGAGGGCCAGCACCCCATCCACGTTCGGGTCGTCCGCGACCGCGTCCACGGCCGCCTGGTAGCGATCCTCCTTGGCGTCCCCGATCACGTCCACCGGGTTGTAGAGCGCCGCCGTGGGCGGAAGCGCTGCCCGCAGCCGCTCCACGGTTCCGGGAGAGAGGCTCGCCATCTTCACCGTGGAGCGCTCCACGGCATCCGCCGCGATGATGCCCGGCCCGCCGGCGTTGGTCACGATGCAGATCCGCGGTCCTTTGGGCAGCGGCGCCGTGGCGAAGGCGCGGGCGTAGTTGAATAGCTCCTCGATGCTCTCCGCCCGGATCACGCCGGCCTGCCGGAAGGCGGCGCCGAAGGCCTTCTCGGATCCGGCCAGGGTGCCGGTATGGGAGGAGGCGGCCCGGGCACCCGCCGCCGTGCCGCCCGACTTGACGATGATCAGGGGCTTCACCTTGCTGGCCGCGCGGGCGGCTTCCATGAAACGCTGGCCGTTCTCCACCCCCTCGATGTAGCCGATGATGACCCGGGTCTCGGGGTCGGCGGCCAGGGCCTCGATGAAGTCCACCTCGGAGGTGTCCGCCTTGTTCCCGAGGCTGATGAACTTGGAGAAGCCCACCTGATTCCCGATGGCCCAGTCCAGGATGGCCGTGCACAGGGCCCCCGACTGTGAGAAGAACCCGATCTGGCCGGTGGGGGGCATCCCGGCGGCGAAGGTGGCGTTGAGATGCCCCTTGGTGTCGATGACCCCCAGGCAGTTGGGGCCCACCACGCGGATCCCCAGCTCGCGGACCCGCTTCCGCAGCGCCTTCTCCAGCTCGGCTCCCTCACCCCCGACTTCCTTGAAGCCCGCCGAGATCACGATCGCGGACTTGATCCCCTTGCCGGCGCACGCCTCCAGGGTGCCGATGCAGGCCTTGGGGGGAATCACGAGGACCGCGAGCTCCACCCCCTCCGGCACCTTGCCGAGGTCCGGGAAGCAGGGGAGCCCCAGGATCTCGGTAGCCTTGGGGTTGACCGGATAGATCGGCCCGGTGTACTTCGCCTTCACCATGTTGTCCACGATGCTGAACCCGACCTTGCCCTCTTCCCGGGATGCCCCGATGATGGCAACGGCGCGCGGTTTGAAGAATCCGTCTAGCATGGCTTTCCCTCTGACCTCCAACAAGGGGAGATGCGACACACGGGCCGGAGGCCGTGCGCGGATGCCTCCGGGCCGCCCGATGTGCCTGCGATATTACCGTCCTATCATTGGCTGCAAAAGGATCCCGTTTCGAGATGACCGAACTTGCGGACTGGACCTGCCGACCCCACCTCCGCCACCGGGAGCCGGGGGGCCCCGCCTCAGCCCTCTTTCCCGACGAGCCTGAGAGCCTCGCCCACGAGCTCCTCGGGGCTCATGATCATGCCCCCCGTCCGCCCGTAGAAGCTCACCCGCCGCCTCTCCGCCACGTGATACCGCACGTCCTCCACCATCTGCCCGGAGGAGAGCTCGGACACCAGGACGTGCCTCGCCCGCTCGGCGGCCTTGGCGAGCGCCTCGCCCGGGTAAGGGAAGAGGGTGATGGGCCGGAGGAGACCCGCCTTGACGCCGCGCGCTCCGAGCGCCTCGATGGCGGTCTTGCAGATACGCGCCACCGTGCCGTAGGCCACGAAGAGCACGTCGACCTCCCCATCCAGGTTCCACGCCTCGTGGCGGGTCTCGTCCCGCGCCATGGCCTCGTACTTGGCGGCGAGCTTCCGGTTGTGGGCCTCTAGCTTCTCGGGGTCCAGGTACAGGGAGTTGATGATGTTCGGCGCGCGGCCCGCCGCCCCGGTGGTGGCCCAGGGCTTCGGCGGCAGCTCCGCGGGGTCCACCGAGCGCTTGAACTCCACGGGCTCCATCATCTGGCCGATCAGGCCGTCGCCCAGGACCATGACAGGGTTCCGGTACTTGTCGGCCAGCTCGAAGGCCTCCCACACCAGGTCCGCCGCCTCCTGCACGGTGGAGGGCGCCAGGACCAGGCAGCGGTAGTCGCCGTGGCCGCCCCCCTTGACCGCCTGGAAGTAGTCCGACTGGGACGGGAGGATCCCGCCCAATCCCGGGCCGCCCCGCATGATGTTGACGATCACCACGGGGAGCTCGGCTCCCGCGATGTAGGAGATCCCCTCCTGCATGAGGCTGATGCCCGGACTGGAGGAGGACGTGAAGCAGCGGCAGCCCGCCCCCGCGGCTCCGTAGAGCATGTTGCTGGCGGCCACCTCGCTCTCGGCCTGCACGAAGGTCCCGCCCACCTGGGGGAGCCGGGCGGACATGTATTCGGGGATCTCGTTCTGGGGGGTGATGGGATACCCGAAGAAGAGCCGGCACCCGGCCTGGACCGCGGCTTCCCCGATCGCCTCGCACCCCTTCATGAGCTTCTTGGCCATAACGCGCTCCTCAGCGGGCGGCGACGGTCGCGGCCTGCCCCTGTCCGAGGGCGAAGCCGCGGCTGAGCGCCGCATGGTTCACCGCCACCAGGGCGGGCTTGCCGGCGAAGGATTCGGCCACGATGGCTTTCACCTGATCGAGCGTGGCGACGCCGCTCGCTCCCAAGTAGGCACCCAGGGTCACCATGTTGGCGGCCTTGGCGTTGCCACACTCGATGGCCAGCTCGTTGGCGGGGACCGCCACCACCCTCACGTCGGTCCGCCGCGGCAGGCGGTTGATGAGGGAGGTGTTCACGATGATGATGCCACCCGGCCGCACCGCATCCTCGAACTTGTCCAGCGAGGGCAGGTTCAGGGCGATCAGGCCGTGGGGGGACTTGCTGATGGGCGACCCGATGGGCCGGTCGGAGAGCACGACCGTGCAGTTGCAGGTGCCGCCCCGCATCTCGGGTCCGTAGGCGGGCATCCAGGTCACCTCCTGGCCCGCCCGCATCCCGGCGTAGGCGAGGAGCTTTCCGATCAGCAGGACCCCCTGGCCGCCGAACCCGGCGAGAATGATCTCGGTGTACATGGCTACCGCTCCGTTTCCTTGACCACACCCAGCTCGGGGTTCTTGAACTCGCCGAGCGGGTAGTAGGGGATCATGTGCTCCGCCAGCCACCCGCAGGCCTCGTGCGGCTGCAGGCCCCACCCCGTGGGACAGGTGGAGAGGATCTCGACCAGGGAGAAGCACGTGCCGTTCACCTGGTGCTGGAAGGCGGTCCGGATGACCTTTCGCGCCTGGAGGATGGCCTTCGGCTCGTGCACCGAGACGCGGGCCAGGTAGGCCGGGGTCCTGAGCTCCTTCAGCAGCTCGACCACGCGGATGGGATACCCCGCCAGGTTGACGTCGCGGCCCTGCGGGCTGGTTGAGGCCACCTGGCCGGGCAGGGTCGTGGGCGCCATCTGGCCGCCTGTCATCCCGTAGATGGCGTTGTTGACGAAGATGACCGTGATCTTCTCGCCCCGGTTGGCGGTGTGCACGGTCTCCGCCATCCCGATGGAGGCGAGATCCCCATCGCCCTGATAGGTGAACACCGTGAGGCCGGGTCGGCCGCGCTTGATGCCGGTGGCCACCGCCATGGCGCGGCCGTGAGCGGCCTCATGCATGTCGCAGATGAAGTAATCGTACGCCAGGACGCTGCAGCCCACCGGGGCCACCCCCACCGTGCGCTCCCGGACGCCCAGGGCGTCGATCGCCTCGGCCACCAGGCGGTGGATGACGCCGTGGGTACAGCCCGGGCAGTAGTGCATGGACAGGTCGGCCAGCGCGGCGGGCCGGGCGGTCGCCTTGCCCTTGTGCTCCACCTGGATGGCCACGTCCGGGCACACCAGCGTGCAGTGGCGGCAGGCGTTGCACTCCTCCGGGTGCTCGACCATCGGGAAGAAGTACCCCTTGGCATTGATATCGTGGGACATGGCCAGGACATGGGACGGGCAGGCATTCACGCAGAGCCCGCACCCCTTGCACCGGTCCTTCTCCACGAGAACGGTCGGCATACGAAGCTCCTTTCCCCGTGCGGACCTAGACGACGGCTGCGCGCCACGGGA
>Ga0335070_10006540_pt1 | contig 13713 bp, 11 predicted proteins | sample Lox_Sample_13_FD_206722 | JGI IMG/M metagenome (GOLD analysis project Ga0335070, IMG submission 206722) | Soil microbial communities from Loxahatchee National Wildlife Refuge, Florida, United States - Lox_Sample_1.3 | ecosystem: Environmental > Terrestrial > Soil > Wetlands | place: USA...
AGGGTGCGAGGGCGAGCCGCTCCTCCAGGGGAAAACCCTCGCCAAGGCCATCGAGATCATGCGGCGGCACTCGGGCCGCGGCACGATCAACCTGAATACGAACGGGAGTCTTCCCAAGGTGGTGGCCCGGCTGCGGCGGAGCGGGCTCGACAGCATCAGGGTGAGCATGAACAGCGCCCGGCCCGACTTCTATCACCGCTACTACCGGCCCCGGGGCTACAGTTTCGCCGCCCTCAAGGAATCCCTTGTGGCGATGAAGGCTGACGGCGGGTTTGCCTCGATCAATCTCCTGACACTCCCCGGCTTCACCGACGAAGAAGAGGAGGTTGAGGCGTTGCTCACCCTTATCGATGAAACCCGTCTGGATCTTATTCAGATGCGAAACCTGAACATCGACCCGGAGTGGTATCTCCGAGGGATCGACTATCGGCCCGGTGGCAGACGGCTCGGCATTCCGGCCATGATGGAGAGGATCCGCCGGTGCCATCCCGAGGTGCGGTTCGGCTACTTCAATCCCTGTCTGAACGCCGGTCAATAGCCTCATTTTTTCTTGACCTCGCCTCGCACCATCCGGTATTCTGCCGCAAATCGGTGGTCCGACCGAAGGGCAGGGGTGTCGCCGCCATCCTCATGACGGCGGGTGACCACCATGGAAAGTCTCAGCAAGAGGAGGAAGTGACTTGGCAGAAGGTATCGTGAAGTGGTTTGACTCGAGGAAGGGTTATGGCTTCATCCAGCAGGAGGGCGGTCGCGACCTCTTTGTTCACCACAGTTCCATCGACATGACGGGGTTCAGGACCCTGGCGGAGGGTGACAGGGTCAGCTTCGAGGTGGCAGAGAGCGACCGGGGACCGGTAGCCAAGAGTGTGAAGAAGATCTAGCTCGTCCCACATTGATTTGAAAGGGCATCTCGACGATACAGGCCGGGATGCCCTTGTTGCTTTATGCCCTCCGTCTTACCGCACGGGTCTCAAATCTTGCGTGAGTGGAGGCAGGGAGGTCTGCCCTGCCAAGGCGCATAGTCGCGGCATTGATAGTGGAGACCGAGGCCCGGCCCCTGGGCGGGGATGTGGTGGAAAGCCCGGGGGGCCTTTCTCTGGCCCAAGGAAGGTAGAGGCTCCGGATGCGCTTTGCGCTGCAGACCATCCCTGCCTCTGCCTCCGCCCCGTTTTACCCAGCCGGAAGCCGGGCATCCTCGGGTCTCGGACCTTTATGCGGGCTGGTCTTTCCCGGCAGCTTCGGCAGATACTCCAGGTTGACGTTGTGCATGGCGTTGAGGATATTACCCCGGATCTTCCGATTTCTCCGATAGAGCCCTTGGAGAAGGGCGCGGATCTCCTGACGCTTGCCCGTATCCTTGGAGGGGCAGGGATTGACCGTCCAGGGAAGGCCGCGGGCACGGTGAAACCGGCGGATGGTATCGCTGTCCAGGAGGGCGAGGGGGCGAATCACGGTGATCTCGCCGCCGAAGAAGGGCTGCCGCGGCAGCATGGCGGCGATCTGCGAGCCATAGAGAATGTTCATGAAAAACGTCTCGATGAGGTCATCGAGGTTGTGGCCGAAGGCGATCTTGGCGCACCCCAATCTTCTGGCCTCGGTGAAGAGGGCGGCTCGCCGGCGGCGGGCGCAAAGAAAGCAGGGATTCTCTCGATTCTCCGGACCGTGGGCCTCCAGGCCGAAGGTCGAGTGATAGACGTGGACGGGAATTCCCAGGGACTCCACCCAGCGCTGGACCGGCGCGTAGTCCTCGCCCTCAAAGCCGAGGGTTACATGAAGGGCGACGAGCTCGTAGGAAGTGGGTATACGGCGGAGGCGCTCGTGCAGTATCCAGAGAAGCGCGGTGCTGTCGACCCCGCCGCTCAGGGCGACAACAATCCGATCGTTCGGGTCGATGAGTTGGTAGCGCTGGATGGACTTGCCCACCAAGCGGCGGACCTTCCTCTCGACGAACGGCATCTTGGCGCCGGGATCCTTCGTCCTCTGAGATGTCGGCCGTTCTTCCGTCATGCCGCCCGGAACCTCCGGTTTCATGCTGAGGGGAGCCTGCTGTGGTGAATGTGCCGCGGTTGAACCCCCTTGCCGATCTCTTCTCCCGGATCACATCTTGAGTCGATCGAGGTCGGAGACCAAATCAGACGAGAAAAGACTCCTCTCACAGCCGCCCAACCCACTTGTACAACGGGAGAAGAAAACTTGCAATCCACCCGGAGCGTGCCTAATGTGCTGCTACCTCCTAAATCAAGCGATTCGGGAGTGCCGGCACGCGGAGCCGAGATTCCCGGTTGAACATCCCGGGCAAACATTGTAGAGTTAGCTCCACACCTCATCGGGCGCCGAAGAGTCTCATCCTGGAGAGACGCGAAGAGAACACTCAGTCGGAGAAAGGAGAGCCTATGTCTAAGTACGTGTGCCAGATCTGCGGGTACGTCTACGACCCTGCCGTTGGCGATGAGGAGCGAGGGATCCCCCCCGGGACTCCCTTCGAGAAGCTTCCCGATGACTGGACCTGCCCAATCTGCGGTGCCAGCAAAGAGGACTTCGAGAAGGAGGCGTAAGAGGATCGGGAAGCGACCCTCAGAACATTCAGGTGGTGGTGGCCGTGCTCGAAGGGGCGCGGCTTTTTTGTTTCCGGCGCCTGCCTCTGGAGCCTGGAGATCGTCTGCCGAATCGCTACGGCGTTTCCTGCATCACGCCGGCCAGCAGCGATACGGTTCACGGGTTGGCCCAAAATGGTTCGGGCCTCCAATAATTCCGCAACATGCTGCCTGAAAGCCCCAAGAACGTTCTCCTCTCCCCCGGACGGAGGCGAGGGAGCCAAGAGAACCGACTCTCGGACCGTTTGCGAGATGGCATCTCTCGCGCAATCGCCTGAATGACCGGCATTGGGGCTGGCAGAGCTTGCGCAGGGAGGACTTTCCATCTACACTGAAAGAGTGGTGAATGAGGGCGCAAATGAAGATCCTCTGCTGCAGGAAATACGAGAAGTACCTGAACAAGGACCACTGTGGGTTCTTCAACGAGGGGGCGGCCTGTCCCTTCTATCAGGGTACGGCGTGGAACAGCACGAGAGAGTTGCTGGCGGATCTGAATCGCCCCAAGTGGTCCGTGGGAGAGGTGATCAAGCCTTTCAAGTGCGGCATGCTCGGCCGGGCTTCCCTGCAACGACGCAGCGGGCGTAGGCGGCGAGCGAGCTCGCGCGGCGCGGGCACCGCATGAACGCCCGCGAAGCAATCCTCATTGACGGGAGTTACGGCGAGGGCGGCGGCCAGATCATTCGCTCCGCCCTGTCCCTTTCGATGGCCACCGGCCGGCCCTTCCGAGTCACGAACGTCCGGGCGAACCGGAGCAAGCCGGGGCTCGCTCATCAGCACGTGACCGCGGTACGGGCAAGCGCCAAGATCGCCGCCGCCCGCGTCGACGGCGCCGAACTCGGGGCGCGGCAGTTCTCCTTCACGCCCGGTCCTGTCGGTCCCGGCGTGTACCGGTTCGCCATCGGCACCGCCGGCGCCTCCACCCTCGTCTTGCAGACGCTTCTCCCTGCACTCGCCCGCGTCGGCGGCACCTCGACCCTGGTGATCACCGGCGGCACCCACGTCCCCTGGAGCCCGCCGTTCCACTACCTGGAGCGAGTGTTTTGCCCGCTCTTGAGGCGCCTCGGGTTTCACTGCGACGTTGCCATCCGACGCTGGGGGTTCTATCCGAAGGGCGGCGGCGAGATCGAGGCGACCATCACCGCCGCAAGCCCCGAGGCCGCCGTCGCCCTGGACGAACCGTTTCATCTACGCAACGTCTCGGGCATCTCGGCTGGCAGCCGGCTTCCTGAGCATGTGCGGTTGCGGCAGGCTCGACAGCTCGAAACTCGCTGTGAGCGGGCGGGGATACGAGCCGATGTGGCGGTGCTGGACGTCGCCGCTCTCTCTCCCGGCTCCTTCGTTTTTCTCTGCGCCCAAGGCCACAGCTCGGCGGCGGGGTTTTCCTCCCTCGGGGAGCGGGGGAAACCGGCTGAGCGGGTGGCGGATGAGGCGGCAGACGGGCTCCTCAGTTTCCTCGCCTCAAAGGCGGCGCTCGACCCTCACCTTGCCGATCAGCTCCTCATCTACCTCGCCATGATTCCCGGCTCCCATCGGTTCACGGTTGCGGCGGTCACCGAGCACCTTCTCACCAATGCCTGGCTTACCGAGCAGTTTCTGCCGGTGCGTTTCGAGGTGCTAGGCGGGCTTCAAGAGCCTGGACTCGTGATCAAACGGGATCGTTAAGAACACGGTCCAGGCAGCGCTTTCCCCTACGTGCGTGGCTGTTTACACGCCGGGGGAGTGTATGCTAAGTTAGCCTCGCAGGTTCCTCATTTCACGCCACACCTTCTATCCTTTCACGACGTTTCCCAGGGCAGCGGCCCTGCATGCGGGGGCAGGGCGTCTTGGCTTCGGAGGACCAACGTGCAGAAGCTCATGTTCGAAAAGATCCTGGTTGCCAACCGGGGTGAGATCGCCGTCCGCATCATGCGCTCGGCGCAGGAGCTGGACATCAAGTCGGTGGCCATTTACGAGGAGACGGACAAGAACTCCTACCACATCATGAGAGCGGACGAGGCGGTCTGCATCGGGCCAGGCCCCCGCAGGGACTACCTGAACATCCAAAAGATCATCGACGCTGCCCGGAAAACCGGCGCTCAAGCCATCCACCCGGGCTACGGGTTTCTCGCCGAGAACCCCGATTTCTCCGAGGCCTGCACCAAGGCCGGCCTCGTCTTTATCGGCCCGCCGCCCCAGGTGATCCGCGACCTGGGAAGCAAGGTCATCGCGCGCCGCCTCGCCAAGGAGAGCGGTCTGCCCGTCATTCCCGCCACCCAGACCCTTTCCAAGGGCGAGGAAGGAGAGGCGGAGGCCCTTGCCTTTGTGCAAGCCGTAGGCTTTCCCGTAATGATCAAGGCGGTGTCCGGCGGGGGCGGCCGCGGCATCCGCCAGGTGACCGACGAGAGGGGTCTCATGGACGGCCTCAAGCGCTCGCGCTCCGAGGCGCTCACCTCCTTCGGGAACGAGGATATCTACCTGGAGAAGTGTCTGCATCGACCCCAGCACGTGGAGGTCCAGCTTCTTGCCGACACCTACGGTACGGTGGTCCACCTCGGCACGAGGAACTGCTCCATCCAGCGGCGCCATCAGAAGCTCATCGAGATCGCCCCATCGGGTCTGCCGAAGACCCGTAACGAGGAGATCTGTGCCGCGGCGGTGCGAATCGCCAAGGCCGCCAACTACCTGAGCGCCGGGACGGCGGAATTCCTGGTCGAGCCGGACGGGACCTTTTACTTCCTCGAGGTCAACACGAGGATCCAGGTGGAGCACACGGTCACCGAGGTGGTGACCGGGATCGACATCGTGCGCGAGCAGCTCCTCATTGCCCTGGGGGAGCCCATCAGCTTCCGTCAGGACCAGGTGATGGAGCGGGGCTATGCCATCGAGCTCCGGATCAACGCGGAGGACCCGAAGAACAACTTCTACGCCGATCCCGGTGTGGTCGAGGTGTACCAGTCGTCTGCCGGCCACGGCGTCCGGCTGGACGGCGGCATCTACCAGGGGTACGAGATCCCCCCCTACTACGACTCCATGCTGGTGAAGCTCACGGTCTATGGGTACACGTGGCAGGAGGCGGTGGACCGGCTGGGCCGGGCCCTGAGAGGCTTCCTCATCATCGGGGTGAAGACAACCATCCCTTATTTTCAGCAGATCGTCAACGACCCTGATTTCATCCAAATGAGATTCGACACCTCTTATATCGATCGCCATCCCCACCTGCTCGACTACAGGGAGGTGGAGCGAGAATCGCAGAAGATCGCTCGGCTCGTTGCCGAGATCAATGCCTACGGCTACAACCCCTACGCCAAGTGAAAGGCGGTCGGCCGATCTCCTGCCCGTATCGCCCCGTGGCGGCGGGAATCGGCTGAGGCGACAAGACTTGCGGAGAAGACGCCTATGGAAGTGCGCATCACCACCGAGATGGGTCCGGCCGAGATCCTGGACGTACTGCGGAAGGCGGACGGCTACTACCTTTGCAACAACGAACGGGACGTGTCCCAGTCGGACTTCAAGAACCGCCTCATGCCCATGACCACCACTCGGGTCGCTCCCTACCGAGAGGCGGCCGGTTTCTTCTCGCTGGAGGTGAGCGGCGGCGCTTCGGTCCACGTGGATCTCATGCGCAAGCAGGTGAATCCCTTCGAGCGCCTGCGCCTGGCCAGGAAGGCCATGCCGCGAACACTCCTCCAGGGCGTCTGCCGGGGCGCGAATCTCTTCGGGTATCGGCACTATCCGGAGAATGTCATCCGCTTCACCGTGCGGGAGTTTGCCAAGTACATCGACGTATGGCGGGTCTACGACTTTCTGAATCACGTCCCCAACATGGTTCCCGTTTTCGAGGAGGTCCAGCAGGCGAGAAGGCTTCTCTTCCCGAGCATTTGCTTTTCCACCGGCAAGGAGCACACCGACCAGTACTACGTGAGGAAGGTTCGGGAGATCCTCCAGGTGACCGGTCCGGACGTCATCGTTTCGATCAAGAATCATTCCGGCCTGGGAACGCCGAAGCGAATAGCCCAGTTGGTGGAGGCGATCCGCTCGGAGTTCCCCGACCTCATCCTCCATTACCACGGGTGCAACACGGATGGAAACGACATCGGCCGGATGACCGCCGCGATCATGGCCGGCGTGAAGCTCTGCGATGTGGCGGACCACGGCTACGGGTCCGTCTACGGCCAGGCGCCCGCTCTTACCTTGATCCAGACGCTAGAGGATTACGGCAAGCGCGCCGCGGGCATGGATATCAAGGCACTGATCAAGTGCTCAGACATCTTGCGCTACGAGCGCAGCATCTACGAGCCCTTCGAAAGCCCCTACCGAGGCCACGATCCCACCGTCGCCCGCTACAAGCTCACGGGCGGCGCCGCCGGCAGCACCTTCGAACAGGCGGAGAAGGGCGGGTTCCTCGACCGGATGCCCGATATCCTCGAGGAGATGGGGAGGGTCCTAACCGAACTGGGAAACTGGTGGTGCGTAAGCCCCGGGGCGCAGATCGTCTGGACCACGGCGGTGAACAACGTCCTCTACGGCCGCTACGAGCGGCCCACCCTGGATCTCAAGAACCTGATCCTGGGACGCTACGGCCCCCTGCCGTTCTACGATCCCCAGGAGTGGATCTGCGAGAAGGTGCTGGAATACCAGCGCTCCGACGGCAGGAAATGGCACAAGGTGATGGCCGAGGAGGGCGGCCAGGTCAAACCCCGGGACGCCGATCTGGACCGGGAGCGGGCGAGCCTCGAGAAGGAGCTGGGTCGGCCGGCGACCGATGAGGAGCTCGTGCTCTACCTGCAGCACCCCTTCGATGCTGTAGCCTTTTTCCGGTTTGTGGCCCGCTACGGCAAGACCTGGCTCCTGCCGCCGGAGATCTGGTTCCGGCGCGGGGGTTTCGAGGGCGGTGAACGGATCGTCATGGAAGATGAATACGGGGTCCCGCACCGCCTTGAGGTGATCTCAACCCGCCGCGTCGGCAAGACCGTCCTCACCTCGCTTCTCATCGACCACAGTTTTCACACCCTGAGTGTCAATACGGAGAAGGAGGGGGGCGAACCGGTATCACCTTAGGCTCTTGAGAAACGGTTTTCGTGCTCACCGGGGAGCGTGCATCCCGAGGACGGGCGGGCTTGATGCCCGCCCGAACTGTTTCTGGCCCCAACGCGGTTCATTTGAAGATTGAAAGTGGCCCAAGGCCCCAACAGCTCGCCAACAAGCTCTCCGACAGCCCCAGGAACGTTCTCCTCTCCCCCTCACCCTTACCCTCTCCCCCCCAATGGGGGCTAGGAATGGCACCTGTCGGGCAGCCTGCGAACGGAGATTTCTCGTGCGACAGCCTCAGTGAACAGCATTGGGGCCGGGGCATGAAAAGCGAGGCATGGCCGAAACGGGGTGTTGATCAGGCTTCTTCCGGCTCGGTGAGGCACTGCTGCGCCGGTTCGTCGAAGCGGAAGCGGATCTCGTAAACACCGTCCTCCAGGCTGCTGTGGATGACGTAGCCGAGCTTGTGGAAGACGCTGAGCATCCTCCGGTTGGCGGCGAGGACGTAGGCCATGAAGCCAGTGACTCCTCGGCTGCGGGCGATCTCGGCGAGATAGTGGACCAGGAAGGTACCGACGCCCTTGTGCTGTGAGTGCGCCTGAACGGCAAAATCGACCTCGGCGAAGTTGGATTTCTGGTCGACGATATAGCGGCCCACGCCAATGATCTTCTCGGAGCCGATCTCGCCGGTGACCCCGACAATGGTCATCTCGTGCTCGTAGTCGATGTTGACCATCGCCTGGGTGTCCCGATGGGGGAAGACCTTCATGGCCGAGAGGAACCGGTAGTAGATATCCTGGTCGGGGAGGGAGTAGAAGAATTCTTGCAGCGACCGCTCGTCCGTCGGTTTGATAGGACGGAAGAAAACCCTGGCGTCTCCTTCGAAGATCTGGTAGGCCTCGAGTTCGTCCGGGTAGAGCTGACCGAAGGGGGGCGCGATGATCTGGTCTTCGTAAACGTAGCGGAGTTCCTTGGCCTCTTCGAGGAGCTTGTCCCGAAACCTGGGATGGGTGATGTTGATGAGACTCATGGCCCGTTCCCGGATCGTCTTGCCGTGCAGACTGGCGATACCGAACTCGGTGACCACGTAGCGGACCGCAGCCCTGGTGCCAACCACTCCGGCGCCCGGGGTGAGGTGAGAGACGATGCGCGACCTGCTGCCATCGGGGCTGGTGCTCGGGAGGACGATGATGGAGGTCCCGCCGGGGGCGCGGGAGGCACCGAGAGAGAAGTCGATGTAGCCGCCGATGCCGCTATAGATCCGGTGGCCAAGGGAATCGGCGCAGGCCTGGCCGGAGAGGTCGATCTGGAGGGCGGAGTTGATTGCAGTCATGAGTCGGTTCTGGCTGACGATCTCGGGATGGTTGACATATTCGCTGGGGTAGAACTCCACCTGCGGGTTGTTGTTGATGAAGTCGAAGAGTTTTCGGGTGCCGAGGCAGAGGCTGGCGACGATCTTGTCTTTGTGCAGGGTCTTCTCCCTGCCGGTGATTACCCCCCTTTCGATGAGGGGCATGTAGGCATCCGTGATGAACTCGCTGTGGACGCCGAGATCGCGCTTATCGGTGAGGTGGGCGAGGACGGCGCTCAGGATGCGCCCCATTCCCACCTGGATCGTGGCTCCGTCTTCGACGAGTTTGGCAACGTATCTCGCCATTCTCTCGGCGAGGGCGTGGCGCAACGGTGTGGGCCGCTCGATGAGCGGCTCCTCGTGCTCAACGATGGCATCCAGCTCGGTCACGTGGAGAAAGGAGTCCCCGAGCACCCGGGGCATCTGGGGGTTTACCTGGGCGATGACGAATCTGGCGCTTTCTGCTGCCGCCTTCACCATATCGACGGACACACCCAGGCTGCAGAAGCCGTGATCATCGGGCGGCGAGACCTGCACCAGGGCGACGTCGAGAGGGAGTGCGCCCCTCCTGAAGAGCTTCGGCGCCGCGCCGCTGTAGACGGGGATGTAATCTGCCAACCCGTCGTTCACCGCCTGCCGGAGAGTCTCGGTGACAAAAAAAGTCTTGACCCGGCAGGAGGGGCGCAGTTCGTCCTGGATGAAGGGGCTCTCGCCCAGGGCGATGGAGTAGATGACCTCCATGTCGGAGTAGTTGCGGATGCAGGACGCGAGGGCCTGGACCAGATGCTGGGGCGTGCCGCAGGCGGAACCGATATAGATGCGCGAGCCGTTCTTCAGGGCGCGGGCGAAGGCATCTGAAGCTTTGGTGGCCTTGCTGTCGTAAAGATTGCGCCAATTCGAAAACATCTCTTTTCCCTTCCCCCCTAAAGGTAGGCAGAGTCCCTTCCGGAGCGCATCGTGACTGCCCCATTATAGGGTGGCCGCCGTGGCTATTCAAGAAAAAGCGCATCCCCCCTTGACAGAAGCGGGACCCGTCTCTTTAATGGGGCAACTTTGAGCGCTTGCGGCTTAGGGCCTTGCGGCCCGTTGGAGGATCGCTGCGCTTCAGGTTGGAGGCGACGGAAAGAGAGCTGGCAGCAGACGGGGAGCAGCCGGAAAAAGGGGATCGGCAGCAGGAGACCGCATCCGGCGGGAGCGGCTTCCAGCCGCGACTGGGTGGTGCGCGGCAGGGGGGTCTTCTCGCCACGGTCGCATAGTCGCGGCATTGATAGTGGAGAAGGAGGCCGGGTCTTTCGGGCGGGGTTGTGGTGGAAAGCCCCGGGGGCCTTCCTGTCGGCAAAGGAAGGTAGTGGCTCCGGATGCGCCGTGTCGCGGAGACCCCCCCTGCCGGCGGTGACGTCTGGATCTGATAGCTGCAAGGAGCACACATGGGGGACTCGGGTCTCGTTTTCCTCTATCCCGGACAAGGTTCCCAGTACGTGGGAATGGGGAAGGCGTTCTCCGATTCCTTCGCGGAGGTCCGCGATCTCTTTCGCCGAGCCTCACAGATCCTGAACCTGGACATGGAACAGCTCTGCTTCCAGGGCCCGGAGAAAAACCTTGTTCTCACCGACAACGTGCAGCCCGCCATCACCCTGGTAAACCTGGCCTGCTCTCTGGTGCTCCGGCTCCAGGGTGTCAGACCGGCGGCGGCCGCGGGTCACAGCCTTGGGGAATACAGCGCCCTCTTCGCTGCCGGCGTGCTCGATGAAGGAGCGGTTCTTCAGCTCGTCCGCCTCCGAGGCCGGCGCATGCAGGAGGCGGCCGACCGGGACCCGGGAGCCATGGCGGCGCTTCTTGGTCTATCTCTCGAGAAGGTGAAAGAGATCTGCGAGACCTGCGAGATCGAGGTGGCGAACATCAACTGCCCCGGCCAAATCATCGTCAGCGGCAGCGAGGCCGGCGTCGCTCGGGCCGTGGAAACGGCTGCGGCGGCGGGGTCGAGACGGAGCGTCCGCTTGAACGTGAGCGGGCCCTGGCACAGCCGGTTCATGCGGCCCGCCCAGGAGCGATTCTCTCAGGACCTGGCCGGGTACACCTTCAGGGAGCCGGGGTTCCCCGTGATCGCCAATGTGGATGGGGACTATGTGCGGGACGGCGTCGGCGCCCGGGAGAATCTTGCCCGGCAAGTCTGCGCGCCGGTTCTTTGGCAGCAATCCATGGAACGCCTCATCAGGGACGGCTATCGCCGTTTCGTCGAGGTGGGACCGAAGCGGGTGCTCCGCGGCCTCCTCCGTCAGATCGATCGGCAGGTGGCGGTCTGGAATGTGGAGGATCCGAAGAGCCTCGAGGAAGCCCTGAAGGGGATTGGCGGTGACCGGCCCGTGTAAGGGCGGGGGTTGTGCCCGCCCGGGCGTTCTCAGGAGATTCTCATGAAAGACCAGTTCCCCAAGGTAAACGAAAGCGTCGCCTTTCTCCGTGACCATGCCCGGGTGCAGCCCGATATCGGCATCGTCCTTGGAACCGGCCTCAGTCGCCTGGCTGATCGCTTCGAGGCTGCTGCCGTGTTCCCCTACCAGCAGGTCCCCCATTTTCCCGTTTCCACAGTCGCCGGCCACCGGGGACGACTCGTCTTCGGCTCCCTGGCCGGAAAGGCGGTCATGGCGCTGCAGGGCCGATTCCACTTCTACGAGGGCTACGACCCCAAGGAGATCACCTTTCCCATCCGGGTCATGGCCGCCATGGGAGTCAGGACTCTGGTCATCTCGAACGCCGCCGGAGGGCTCAATCCCCTCTTTCGGCCGGGCGACCTGATGCTCATCCGTGATCACATCAATCTCACCGGCCAGAACCCGCTGCGAGGGGAGAATGTGGATGCCTGGGGGCCTCGCTTTCCGGACATGACCGAGCCCTACACCAAGTCGCTTGTGGAGCTGGCGGAGCAGGTGGCGCTTGAGCTCGGCCTCAAGGTGCATCAAGGGGTGTATGTGGGAGTCTCCGGCCCCAGCATGGAGACCGCCGCGGAAACCCGGTTTCTCCGTCTCATCGGCGCCGATGCCGTGGGCATGTCGACGATACCGGAGGTGATCGCGGCTGTCCATGCCGGGCTCCGGGTGCTGGGCGTATCGGTCATCACCAATGTGAACCTGCCCGATAACTACCAGCCGGCTCCCATCGACAAGGTCATCGCCACGGCAGAGAGCGCCGAACCGCGGCTGGAACGCCTCATGACCGAGGTCCTGAGACGGATGTAACCGGGCAGGGCACGCCCTTCCCCGGCGCCCAGGTGAAACCGCTCTCGGCCTGCTGTTCATACGGTCGAGTTTGATATCCTGGTCAGAACCAGCGTCAGGAGGACTCTCGCCATGCGCATCCTAATCTCCGGCTCTCTGGCATACGACCGCATCATGGATTTTCCCGGGAAGTTCGCCGACCACATCCTCCCCGAGAAGATCCACATTCTGAACGTCTGCTTCCTCGTGAACGGCCTCGAGGAGAAATTCGGCGGGACCGCGGGAAACATCGCCTACAGCCTCGCATTGCTCGGCGAGCGACCACTCATCGTGGCCACCGCCGGCCGGGACTTCGACCGGTACGAGCAGCGGCTGCGGCAGTACGACCTCCCCCTCGCCGGTATCAGGCGGATCGAGGAGGAGCTGACGGCCGGGGCCTATATCACCACGGACCAGGCGGACAACCAGATCACCGGCTTCAACCCAGGGGCGATGAAGCATCCGGCCCGGTTCCAGCTGGACGGGGTCGATCCCGCTCAGACCCTCGCCATCGTCGCGCCCGGAAACCTCCAAGACATGCAGACCTACAGCAAGGCCTTCAGGGAGGTCGGCATCCCCTACATCTGTGACCCGGGGCAGAATATCCCCGCCTTCTCCGGCGACCAGCTCCTCGCCATGCTCACCGGCTCCGCGATCCTCATCTCCAACGACTACGAGCTGGAGATGATCGGCAAGAAGACCGGGCTCGACAAGGCCGGGCTCCTGGGGCGCACCAAGGCGATTATTACCACCTTCGGAGAAAAGGGTTCGGTGGTCGCCACCGCCGAGAGGGAGGCCGCCATCCCCGCGGTCCGGGTGGAACGGGTGCTCGATCCGACGGGCGCCGGCGACGCCTATCGCGCGGGGCTCATCAAGGGATTGGTCTCGGGGCAGCCGTTGGAGGAGGCGGCGCGGGTGGGAGCTACGTGCGCCAGCTTTGCCGTGGAGCACCACGGCACCCAGGAGCACCGGTTCACCGAGAGCGAGTTCTGGCAGCGCCATCGCGGTCACTTTGGTTGAAGGCGGATGAGGGCGAGGGGAGGGGAGAGAGGGAGATGAGCATGCCGGCCGAGTCCAGAATTCCTGCCGATCTCTTGATTCGTAACGGGCTGGTGCTGACTCTGAATGACCGCGACGAGATCTTCCATCCCGGCGCCGTGGCCATCCAGGGCGATAGAATCGTGTGGGTGGGGCCGGATGGGGCGTGGCCCTCGCACATCGAGCCTCGTGAACGCCTCGATGTGAAGGGCGGGCTGGTGATGCCCGGCTTGATCAACGCTCACACCCACGCGGCCATGACCTGTTTCCGGGGCCTGGCCGACGACCTTCCCCTCATCGTCTGGCTGACCGAGCACATTTTCCCCGCGGAGAAAAAGATCAATGCCGAGCTCGTCCACTGGGGCACCCTCCTCGCCTGTGCCGAGATGATCCTGGGCGGCACGACCACCTTCTGCGACATGTACCTTTTCGAAGCGGAGGTGGCGAAGGCCGCTCATGAAGCGGGGATGAG